>Ga0180438_10006177_pt1 | contig 16306 bp, 13 predicted proteins | sample SS_ome_12_FD_132455 | JGI IMG/M metagenome (GOLD analysis project Ga0180438, IMG submission 132455) | Hypersaline lake sediment archaeal communities from the Salton Sea, California, USA - SS_3_D_2 metaG | ecosystem: Environmental > Aquatic > Non-marine Saline and Alkaline > Hypersaline >...
ACCATTCACCACCGCCGGCTCATCCCGAATCTCGGTAATCACGATTCTACTGGCCATTCCGGTCGTGTACCTGGCCTCCTGGGTCAGCAAGCTGACCAGGCGATTCCTGGATGCTACGGTTCTTCAGCAGCTGACTATAAGCGACGCCAGCCGCTTTACAATTTCGAGTCTGGTGCGTTACGGTGTACTTGTACTGGCTATCCTGATCGGCCTGTCGATCATCGGTATCAATCTATCCTCCCTGGCCGTGGTGATCGGTGCGCTGGGTATCGGTATCGGCTTCGGTCTTCAAAACGTGGTGGCCAACTATGTCGCCGGACTGGTGATTTTTTTCGAGCGGCCGATCAAGGAGGGGGACCGGATCCTGGTCAACGGTTTGGAAGGGGATGTGGTTCAGATAAAGCTGAGATCAACGGTGATCAACACCCTCACCAATGAGACGATCATCGTACCCAACAGCCAGTTGGTGGGAAACAGCATCCACAATTACTCCTACGATGACAGGCGCATTGTAATCGTCAACAAGGTGCAAGTGTCGTACAGCACCGATTTGGATCAGGCTTTGAAAGTTTTATTCGAGGTGGCTTCCAGAAATCCCTACAGTCTGGAGGAACCTGCACCCGGGGGGCGCGTATCCACCTTCCAGGATTCCGGAATCGAACTGATCCTCTGGACCTGGATCGAGGAACCTACCAACAAGCTGGCCGCCGCAGCCTGGAACAACCTGGAAATCTGGCGGGCCTTCAAGGAAGCCGGTATCGTGATCCCATTTCCCCAGGTGGATCTGCACGTCAAGGAACCGATTCTACATCAGGCTTCTACCGAAAAATAGAGGCTGCCCCGGTTTACACCAGAGGCAGCCCCTTCGACCAGCAACCTATTGGATAGGCGAAATTACGTTTCCGTTACTTCGTTTCCAGCTCGAGCTCGATCTCTTCGTTCTGACGGAACACCGTGGTGTCCATTTCACGTCCACTTGCGTTGTTCAACGCTTGATAGAAGTCGAAGGCGCTTCGAATCGTGCGGCCATCCACTTCCTGCACCACATCGCCCTGGCGGAATCCCGCCTCCGCCGCAGGGGAGCCCTCCTGAATCACGGTGACCAGGACACCCTGCAGATCGTCGGGAATAGTCAGCTGTTCCCTGAGCTCAGGACTTAGAGAGGCGATATACATCCCTGGCCAGAGGTTCTTGCTCTGGGCGGCGATTTCTTTGTCCTCCTCCCGAATGGCCAGGCGGATGTCGAAGATCTGCTCTTTTCCCTCCCGGATCACCGAAACATCGTAGCGGTTGCCCGGCGGCAGGTTGCCGACAATCCGGGTAAGCTCGCTGGTGTCTTTGACGTTTCGGCCGCCAATACTCGTGATGTAGTCCCCGGGCAGGATACCGGCCTTATACGCGGGGGAACCCTTGAAGATGTTCACTACAAACGAACCGTTGGCATCGCCAAGGTTGAAATCCTCCCGATAGTCGGGAAATCTCTGGGGATCCACGTCCACGATCTGAACACCCAACCAGCCGTACTCAACGCGTCCTTTGGTGAGGATTTCGTCTACCGTCTTCTTCGCCGTGTTGATGGGCACGGCAAATCCCAATCCCGCGCTCGAGCCGGTACGAGAGGCGATCCACGTGTTGATCCCTATGACCTCTCCCCTCAGGTTGACCAGTGCCCCTCCGGAGTTTCCCGGATTGATCGAGGCGTCCGTCTGGATGTAGTCGGTCAGGCTGGCGACACTCATCCCCGTATCGGCCTGCCGGCCAAGGGCGCTGACGATCCCCATGGTAATCGTGGATTCGAATCCGAAGGGATTGCCCACGGCCAGCACCAGATCACCGACCTGCATTGAGTCCGAGTCGCCGAGCGTAGCTACCGGGATCTCCTCGCGGGTTTCGAACATCAACACGGCCAGATCCCTGCGGGGATCCGTTCCCACCAGTTTGCCTTTGAACTCCCGGCCATCGTATAGACTGATGCTGATCTCCTCGGCCTCGCCGGCCACGTGATTGTTGGTCAGAACGTACACCTTGCCGTTTGTCCGGGCTACGATCACTCCGGAGCCGAGCCCGGGTTGCCGAAATTCCCTTTCCTCGGAGTCCCCGGGGCTGGGAGAGGGAGAGGGGCCGAAGAAGAAATCCCACGGTGACTGGGTACGGGGAATCCTCTGAGTGATTACGTCTATCGTGTTGATCTCCACCACCACAGGAAGTGATTTCTGAGCCACCTGCTGGAAGGAGTATTGGATCTGTTCGAGAGTCGGGACCATTGGCTCGGATTTTACCGGCTGGTTCATTAGCGGACCCTCGGCCTCCGTTTCCCGTTGTCCGCCGCTGTAGGCCTGGGTACAGGAGACTAGAAACAGGAATGCTATCATTAGAGAGAATACAACAATCAATGTGCGTCGATTCTGCATGATGTCCTCCTCGATCATTAACCAGTTCATATCGCGATCATCTCTTTGTTCTATTTTGTTTGGCCGAACCCTGAGAGGCGGTTTTACCGTTTAATCGTCACCTCGGGTTCGATATCAATTGCCACTAATATCGCTACGCGATGTTCTCTGTAATAAAATAGTAATTTAAGGGGCTGACGGCAAACACTTCGGCAGTTTACCCTTTAGTTCTGGTGAGCGTTTATTCGGATGAGTCGGAATCGAGATATCCGGCGAGTTTGTCCGGCTGAACTTTGCTTAGATCACCGTTCCCGAAGGCATAACGGCGTTCTTCGGGATGACGATAATCCCGTCGCGGATATGGTAGTTGCCGTAGTCCCCGTCTTTTCGTTCCAGGTTATCGACGCCGATGCGGCAGACCTCTCCGATCCTGGCGTTCTTGTCGATGATGGCCCGGCGAATCAGGGTTCCCTTGCCGATCCCGAAGTCCGGGACTCCCCGTTCCCTGTTCTTTTTTTTCTCCTCCACCGTTTCGTACCAATCCGCTCCCATGCAGACCACGCCGTCCAGGGTTGCTCCCGATTCGATGATCGTGCGGATGCCGATGACCGAGTGCATGATGTTGGCGTTGGTGATGATGCAGCCGTCCGCGGTCAGGCATTCGGTGATGGTGCAGGAGTTGATCTTCGAGGCCGGCAGGTCTCGACGCCGCGTGTAGATCGGCTGGCTCTCCTTGTAGAAGTCAAAATCCGGAGTGATGGAGGTCAGGTTGATCGTGGTATCGTAGAACGACCGTATCGTACCGATATCCTCCCAGAAACCGGTGAAGATGTAGGACTGAACCTTGAAGGATTCGATGCTTTTGGGAATGATCTCTTTGCCGAAATCCGTGTATTCGTTGTCCAGGGCTTTTTTCAGAATGCCTTGAGTGAAAATGTAGATGCCCATGGAGGCCAGGTATTCCCGTTCGGGGCTGATCCCGGCCAGCTTTCCCCTAAGGGTGTCGGGGATCTTCAGATCCGCGATCTCTTCGGCACCTTGGGGTTTTTCTACGAAGCGGACGATTCTACCCTTTTTATCGACCTCGAGGATGCCGAAGTGCCGGCACTTTTCGGCACTGACCGGAGTCACGGCAACGCTGATGTCCGCGCCGCTTTCCAGATGGTTTTCGAAGAAAACCACCAGGTCCATGCGGTACAGCTGGTCCCCTGAGAGAATCATGTAGTAGTCCGGATTCTGGGTGCGGAAGTGGATGAAGTTCTTCCGTACGGCATCGGCGGTACCCATGTACCAGCTGGAATGTTCATAGGTCTGCTCCGCCGCCAGAATCTCGATGAACCCCTGGGAAAAGCTATCGAAGATGTAGGTGTTGGCGATGTGGTTGTGCAGTGAGGCGGAATTGAACTGGGTCAGGATGTATATCTGGCGAAAGCCCGAGTGGATGCAGCTGGAGATGGGAATGTCAACCAGGCGATACTTGCCCCCGAAGGGTACCGCCGGTTTTGCCCTTTCCATGGTTAGAGGGTAGAGCCGCTCTCCCCGGCCTCCGCCCAGGATCAAACAAAGAACACGTGGCATACAACTATACTATTCATTGGCTAAAAAAACAGTCAAGATTATGTTAGGGTAAAAGGGCTAATCCTTTGAGGAGGGGAAATGCTAGAAAAAGTCATCCGGTCCCTGCGCTCGGACCGGCGCTTCATGTCCTCAGTGGATCATTGGGAGGTGATTCCGGCCCGCAAGGGGCGTTATGAGGAGTTCCCTGAGGAAATCGACGGGCGGATTATGGCCGCGGTTCGGGCCAAGGGGATCGACAGACTGTTCAGCCATCAGGCTCAAGCCTACACCGAGGTGCGGCGGGGTAACAACATAGTGGTGGTCACCCCCACCGCCTCCGGTAAAACCCTGGCCTACAACCTGCCGGTGCTGCAGACCCTGATCGAGCAGCCCCAGGCGAAGGCCATGTACATGTTTCCCACCAAGGCTCTGTCCCAGGATCAGCAGTCGGAGTTGAACGAGATCCTGCTGGGCGGGGAAATTCCGGTGCGCATCTTCACCTACGACGGCGACACCCCCCGCTCGATCCGCATCTCGGTGCGGGAAGAGGGTAGGGTGGTCATCACCAATCCCGACATGCTGCATACCGGGGTACTGCCCAACCACACGAAGTGGATCAAGTTCTTCCAGTCCCTTCGTTTCATCGTGATCGATGAGATCCACACCTACAGGGGGGTGTTCGGCTCCCACATGACCAACCTGATCCGCCGCCTGAAACGGGTCTGCGCGTTTTATGGTTCCAAACCTCGGTTCATCTGCTGCTCCGCCACCATCGGAAACCCGAAAGGTTTGGCGGAGAAGATCATTGAGGAACAGGTTACCCTGATCGACGACAACGGTGCACCGGCGGGGGAGCGGCACTTCGTGTTCTACAATCCTCCTCTGGTGGATCCGGTCCAGGGCATTCGCCGCGGCGTGGTCAAAGAATCGCAGAGACTGGCGACGGATCTTCTTAAAGCCAAGGTCAAGACGATCGTCTTCGCCCGCTCCCGTTTGCGATCCGAACTGATTGCCGGGTACGTCCGGGGATCTCTCAAGAACCTCTACACCGACGACAGCCGCATCAAGGTGGCCTCCTATCGCGGCGGCTACCTGCCCAACGAGCGTCGCAACATCGAGCGGGGCCTGCGAAGCGGAGAGATCCAGGGGGTGGTCTCCACCAACGCTCTGGAGTTGGGAATCGATATCGGGGGACTGGATGCTTCGATCCTGGCCGGCTTTCCCGGAACGATCGCCTCCACCTGGCAGCAGGCCGGCCGGGCCGGACGGCGGGCCAGCGTCTCCCTGTCCATCCTGGTGGCCTCGGCCTCGCCCATCGATCAGTACATACTCCGCCATCCTGAGTATTTCTTCGGAAGCTCTCCGGAGTCCGGCTGGGTGGACCCGGACAACATCTACATCCTCAGCGACCAGCTGAAGTGCGCCGTATTCGAGCTTCCCTTCGAAGAGACCGAGGAGCTGGCCCGGAACTACCGGGAGGTATTGGATTACCTGGAGGAGCACGGGGTGATCCGCTATACCGAGGGCAAGTGGTTCTGGTCGGATCGCTCCTATCCGGCGGAGAAGGTCTCCCTGCGCAGCTCGGCTCCCGGCAATGTCGTGATCGTGGATACCACCCAGGGCAGACAAACGGTGATCGGGGAGATGGACAAACCCTCGGCCAAGCTGCTGCTCTACGACGAGGCGATCTATATCCACCAGGGCGACCAGTACATCGTCAAGAAGCTCGATCTGGAGAACCAGCGCTGCTACGTGGGGGACACCGATGTCAACTACTACACCGACTCCATCGTCAAGACCGATATCAAGGTGCTGGAGCAGGACAGCCGGGAAAGCGTGGCGGGCATGGAGACGGTGATCGGGGATATTTTGGTGCGCACCCAAGCCACCAAGTTCAAGAAACTGAAGTTCGGGACCCACGAAAACATCGGATACGGGGAGATCGATCTGCCCCCTGAGGAGATGCATACCCGTTCGGTGGTGCTGCTTTTCGCTGACGGAACCAACGCGGGAGGTGCCTTCTCTCAAGCCGCGGAGCTGGAACAGCCGATCATCATGCAACGGCTCGGCACGCTGATCCGCAATATCGCCCCGGTGTTTCTGCTCTGCGATCCCCGGGACCTCGGGGTATCCGAACGGCTCAAAGACACGGTGTTTCACTGCCCTGCCCTCTACGTTTACGACAGCTACCCCGGCGGCACCGGCCTTTCCGAGGGTTTTCTGGAAAATGCCTCCGCGATCCTGCGGGGCGCTCTAGAGCTGGTGGCGGAGTGTTCCTGCGCCCAAGGCTGTCCCTCCTGCATCGGCCCGGTGGGGGCGCAAACCCCAGGTGCCGAGGCTGGCAGCCGGTTCGCAAATCCCAAGGAGTCGATCCGGGAGTTCCTGACCAGCTGGCTGGGGAAGAACAGGTGAACGCTTCATGTCCCTAGAAAAACGCCTGCACTATCTGGAGAGAGCCTGGCAGCAGAAGCTCGAGCAGCGGGAGAGGGAGGAGACACGTCCGGATACGGGGCAGCTGTTCGCTCCCGAGCGGGGGTGGGAGCAGGCGGGGCGGTATACGCTGCGCCGGCAGCTGCACTTCCCCAGCTCTCTGGCTACAACAGGCATTTCCGAATTTCTCATCCCAATCGGATACGTCCCGACGGATCTGCTGTTTTTCGACACCGAGACCACGGGACTGTCCGGGGGAGCGGGAAACTCGATTTTCCTCATGGGCATGGCCTGGATCGAGGGGGACGGGCTGACCGTGGAGCAGGTGTTTCTGAAGGACTTCCCGGGAGAATCTGAGTTTCTTTCGACTCTGGCTGAACGGCTCAATCGGCATCGGGTGTTCGTTTCCTACAACGGCAGAGCCTTCGACGCTCACGTGCTTCGCACCCGCTTCCTCCTCAACCGAATGAGCTTCGAGTTGGAGCAGCAGACGGACCTTCTGTACTGGTCCCGCAGATTGTGGCGGCGGGTCCTTCCCGACTGCTCCCTCGGCACGATCGAACGGGAAATCCTGGGTATTCGCCGCGAGCTGGATGTGCCCGGTTTCGAGGTGCCGGGGATCTACCTGGAGTACCTGCGCAGCGGCCGCACAGGCCGCCTGGATGCCGTGCTGGCGCACAACCTTCAGGATGTCCGCAGCCTGGCCGAATTGCTGGCAGTGGTCAACTCGATCCTATCCTCGGGGGGGGAGGGGCCTGCGGCTCAGGCGGGAGCAGTACCGTCTAGCCGAGCTGACCGAACCGCCCTGGGCAGCTTTTTCTTGAACAGAGACGAACGTTGGGGGGTCGAGCTGCTGAGAGAATCCTTCTCCGCCGGCGATGAGGGAGCCGGAAGGGCTCTGAGCCTGTACTACAAGCGGGCGGGAGCCTGGGTGGAGGCGGTTGAGCTGTGGAAGCAGATGGCCCTGAAGCGCAGGAGCCTGTTTGCCGCGGTCGAACTGGCCAAATACTTCGAGCACCGGGAGAGGGATGCCGAGCTTGCCCTGGAGTGGGTCCGGATTATCCTCTCCTGGCGACTCCCCTTGGACCGGCGTACTCGCGGTGAGTTGAGCCACAGGCGCCGGCGTTTGCTGCAAAAGCTGAAGCGTCGATCCTCTAAGTCTTGAAATAGCTGATCTGATAACCGTCGCCGATTCGGAATCCGAGCTTTCTGTACAGGGACAGAGCGGGGAGGTTGTCCTTCTTGACGAACAGGCAGACGGTCTGTTTCTCGGCATAGATCCGCCGCAGCAGCTCCTCCATTACTCGAAAGGCGATTCCACTGTTTCGTTGGTTCTCCACGGTGAATACCCCGCCTATCTGATCCGTCCTGAATCCCCGGGCATTGGTACCCGCCTTGGCCACCACCCGACCGTTCTGCTCGGCCATCAGTACCAGCTGGTGACGTAAGGCGTGCTTGAGATGCTGCCTGCAGATCTGTTCACTGTAGCGCTGCCGGTTGATCACCACTTCCTCCAACTCGTATCGCATTTGCAACGGGAGGAGCGCGCGGTAGTCCCGCAGGTAGGCGGTTCGGATGATCAAACCGGGCGGACCCGGGACAGACTCCCGTGATGCGCTGGCAAAGGACTCGCGACTTTGCACCATCAGATGGTAGTCCACCGTAGCTACCGGAGAGAAGGGCAGCTGGCCTGTGAGCCAGGTGACTTCTCCGACCGGTCCCATAACCGAATACAGCCGGAACTTCAGATCGTTCCAACCGGGAAAGGGAGCCGAGGGAAGGGTCTGAGAGTCGTCCATGGGGAGGGAGAACGCCGGCAGCAACAGGCCCATTGAGGTGAGCATCATGGTTCCCCGAATCTCCTGGCCCTCCCGGCAAATCAGAACCGACGCCTCCAGCGATGTTGGAAAGGCTTTTCTGCCCTGCCTGCGCAGGCGTGAGGTGTAGGGAACGGCCCGCCATTCATTGTCAAGGAGGAAGGCGAGAAGCTGAGAAAGATCCCGCTTGCCGGCGCGCCACCATTTCATGGAGGAGCACCATCCACGGGGTGACCGTCTATGAAGTCGACCGGGATTCGTCCCTCCGGCTCAAAATCCCCGCCCAGAGCGGCAAAACCCGCTCGAAAAGATTCCTTTCCCGTGCCGTAGACCGCCAGGGCGGTTTGCACCCAGGGAGTTTCCCGCAGATAGACGGGGGACAGCGCGGAGAGTACAACCAGCGTGCCGGGAAAGTCGCGCAGCGTTTCCAGGACCTCCAAGCTGTTGTAGTTGGCCAGACAGAACACGACCAGGTCGTAGCGCGAGGCGATGCGGGGTACCCGCTCCAGATCTTCTTCACGGGCGAAGTAGAAGGGACTGTAGGGGAACAGCAGTACGTCGGCTTGGGGATAGCGCAGCCTGCCCTCTTGCAGGAACTCTTCAAACTGTCCCACCAGCAGCATCCGCCGATCCGCAGAATGCTCGAGGGGAATATCTCCGTCGCGAAGCAGGGTCACGCTTCGCAGAGCGCTTTGCTGAAAGAACTCCCAGGCACCCGCGCTCGGGACAAGCTCTCGGAAGCCGGCTTCGGAGCGCTGCTCCCCCGAGGCGCCGGACTTGAAGTAAGCCAGCTTAGCTTTAAGGGTACGCCGAACCGAGCGCTTGAGTCGTTCTCTGAACTCCGGTTGCGCGGCCAGGTGGTTCAGGAGCTTGCCCCAGGTGTGCTCCTGCGCGCTGGGGGTATGGGATACCAGGATCATGTCATTGCCCGCCTCCAAGGCTTCCAGACTGGCCTGGGCCGTATCCACACCGCCGCTGATTGCACCGTTCATCTCCATATCATCCGTGATCAGCACGCCTTGAAAGGAGAGCTTGCCCCGCAGCACCTCTTCGATGAACTGTTCGGAGCGGGAGGCGGGCAGCAGGTTTCCAATTATTTCCGGGTAGGCGATATGGGCGCTCATGATGGCTGGTATGCCCTCCGGGATGAGGACTCTGTAGGGAACCAGCTCCCGCTGCCACATCTGCTCGAAGGAAATCCACACCACGGGCAGGGTTCCATGGGAGTCCTTGTCCGCATGCCCGTGGCCGGGAAAGTGCTTGGCCGTACAAATTATCCCGCTTTTTGCCATGCCCCGGTAGTACGCCAGGGCCAGCGTGGCCGTAGCGAGCGGATCGGAAGAGAACGCCCGTGGGCCGATCACGGTGGCGGATGGATTGGAATACACATCCGTGGTTGGAGCGAAGTTCATGTTGAACCCCAAGCTCCTGAGCTCCCGGCCTATGTAATAGCCGGTAAGCAGGGCGTCTTGAGGCAGTCCCGATGCGCCCAGAGCGATGTTTCCAGGCGTCTGGGAGGTTTCCAGCTTGATATGGCGAACCCATCCTCCCTCCTGATCCGTGGACACGAACAGGGGAATCTGGAATCGTCCTTTGTCGGCGACGCCTTGCATCTCCGCGATACTCGCAGATAGCCCTGCCAGGGTGTCCACATTCCGGGTGAAGATTTTTACTCCGCCCAGATTGCGGGAACGGATCCAGCTGAGTATTTCCCCGGATGGTTGTTTGCCGATGTAGCCGAGCATGAAAACCTGTCCCAGGAGTTCCTCATCTGTCATCTCGGAGAGGATGGCTTCGACCAGATCGTCGTCGGGGCGGTCATCCCAGAAAGAGAGCTGGGTCGCGGTGGTCTCCCCGTACAGTGCCACGGATGTACAGAGCAGGCACAGAAGGCAGAGCAGAATCCCCGCAAGCAATCGTTTCAATACAGCAGGTTCCATTCATCCCCCGCGTACTTGTTCTGAAGAAGCTCTCCGGCTCGCCGTGATTCCGATTCGGTCAGCGTGCCGGTCTGCAGTGTCACTCCCAGACGACGCAGCGCAGCATCAAAACCCTCGGCAAAGGCCTTCACCGCCTGTATGAAGCTTACGGGTCTCCCCAGCTCCGCCGACAGGCAACTCGGTTCCTCAAGCTCCTTTTCATCGCTTAGGGCGAGGTACCTGTCGATTCTCCTGTACGACATATCCAGAGGAACAGCACCGTGCTGCAGAGAAGCTCTCCGGTTCACGACTTGAGCGCTGCCGATCAGTTTCTTTGCCGAGGAGGAGGCGATCTCGTACTCCCCGGTGGAGCGGAAACAGTCGGGGTTGTGCAGATCCCCGCTTCGTTTCCTGCTCGACCGTCCTTGAACGCCCAGCCGCACCAATCCCTCCAGCAGAAGTCCGGCGATGAATCTGTAGATCCCACGCTTCTGGAAGGGCTGGAGGTGATCCTTGTGCAGGACGACGGAGTAGGTCAATTCCTGATCGTGGAGCACCGCCTGGCCTCCGGTTGGCCTGCGAACCAGTGTGATCTCCTCCTGGCGGACCGCTTCCCATCGGATCTTATCTTTGATTCTCTGGAAGCGCCCGAAACTCAAGGTAGGCGGGGCGAACCCGTACAGCCGCAGGGTGGCCGGACTTTCGGAGTTACCCACCGACTCCATAAGGGCTTCGTCTACAGCCATGTTCAGCTGTCCGTCCCCTGGATCATCCAGAATCAGACGGAAACGGGTTCCGGGGGTAACTATCAATCGTAGGCCTCTCCCTTGAGCGCGTCGATATACTGGCTTGCCGCATGAGCGGCGATCGCCCCTTCGCCGGCGGCAACCACGAGCTGGCGAAACGGCGTAGCCCGTACGTCTCCCACGGCATAGAGCCCGGGCACACTGGTCTCCATGCGCTGGTTGGTAACGATGTACCCGGCCTCATCCAGCCGGACCTCCAGCTCTTTCACGATCTGGGTCTGGGGGATGGAGCCGATGAAGACGAAGACCGCTTCTACCTTCTCCGCATAGTTTTCTTGTTTATCGTTGCGCCACAGAACCACTTCCTCAACCTTGCCGTTTCCCCTGATCACCTTGGCCTCTGTGTTCCAGCGCACCTCGATATTCGGGTTGTTCAAAGTGCGCTCGGCCAGGGCCGGCTGGGCCCGAAAGCGATCCCGCCGGTGAACCATGATCACCTGATCGGTCAGCTTGGATAGAAACATGGCCTCGTCGCAGGCCGCATCCCCTCCGCCGGCCACCAGCATGCGTTTGCCTTTGAAAAACGGCCCGTCGCAGGTGGCGCAGTAGGAAACCCCGCGGCCGGAGAACTCATCCTCCCCGGGAATCCCCAGCTTCTTGTGTTTTGCCCCCGTAGCAACGATCACCGCAGGGGTGGTCAGCGGTCCGTTGTCCGTATCCACGGTAAACAGCTCTCCCCGTTTCGAAACGGACTGCACGCTGGAGGTCAGGATCTCCGCACCGAAGTTGCGGGCCTGTTCCTCGAATTTTTGGGCCAGCTCGATTCCCGGGAGCGGATCGGGGAACCCGGGATAGTTCTCCAGGTTGTCTATGATCAGACACTGGCCGCCCGGTGCCAACTCTTCCAGCAGCAAGCAGTTGCGATTGGCGCGTGCGGCGTACTGGGCAGCGGTCAAGCCTGCGGCTCCCGCTCCGATGATGATTATATCTCTGTCAGCTTTCATGCCTTTCCCTTTATCTACGGCCTACTTGCCGTTTCTATCGACCAGCGGTTATTTTAATTAACAAGATACTAGAATAACAAGAATTCGGGAAACATGGAACGCCGCAGCATCCTGCTTTACCTTGTGTTGATGATCATTGCCTTCCCGGCGATATCACAGAACGCCGCTGCTGAGGTCCGGCTCGATCCGATCGCAGAGGTCCGGGAGCTCGCCGATATGGAAGAGCCTCTGGAACTGGGAACCTTCATTCGCACCGCCCTGGTTTTTTCCGGAGTTCCCGGGGAGCAGCTGGCCGAGCCGGAAGCACGGATCCGAGAGCATATAACGGAGCTCGGGGAGCAGCTTAGGGAGGTGACGGATCCCCGGGAACAGGCCGAGGCTGCTCTGGCGTACATGCACGAGGAGCTGCTGAGGCGCTACGATGAGAGGCAGACCGGCGTGGATGTACTGTTGGGCCGGGGCAGCTACAACTGTGTGTCCTCCGGTGTTGTCTATGCGGTTTTCCTCAAGGCTCTGGGCCTGCGGGTGTGGGGGGTGCGCACCTCCGACCACGCCTTCTGCCGGGTCCAGGCGGGGGAACGGGCCTTCGATGTCGAGACGACTTCCCCCTTCGGCTTCGATCCGGGAACACGGAAGGAGTTCACCGACAACTTCGGAGGCGTCACAGGTTACTCCTACGTACCGCCGTCCAACTACAGGGATCGCCGGGACATAGGTGAGAAGGAGCTTCTTGGACTGATCCTCTTCAACAGGACTGCCTTCGCCAGTGACCGGAGGGACTACCTTGGGGCGGTACCTCCGGCGGTAGACGCCTACGCCCTGCTTCGGGATGAGGAAAGTCGGGAGAGGCTGATCACATCCCTGCTCAATCTGGCATCCTGGTACGGGATGAGCGGCCGTTTCACGGAAGCCCTGGAATTCCTGGACCGGGCGGCGGAGAGACACGAGAACGACCGCCTCGACGCTCTGCACGGGGATTTGACCCACAACTGGGTTGTGAGCCAGATTCAGAAGGGCAACTTCTCAGAGGCGGAACAGCTGCTCGATACCCAACGGGCAGGGGGCCGGCTCAAAGAGAAGGAGTGGAAGGAACTTACAGTTTACCTGTACCAGGTGAGGGCGCAGAAATCAGCCCCTGGGGATTATGGGGAGGCGGCCCGGCTGATTCTTGAAGGATTGAACAAGGTGGGTTCAGACCAGGGTCTCAGCAAAAGTTATGAGGTGTATATCCACAACTCCGTGGTGACCCTGGTCCGAAACGAGCTCTATGAGGATGCTCTTGCCGTTCTTGAAGAAGCCCTGTTGCAGCTGCCGGCAAGCGGCGTGCTGCTGAAAGACAGGTCCATGGTGTTGGAGGCCTCGGCAAGGCGGTAGCTGTCTAACTGAACAGTGCGCCCGTGCTGTTCGAACAGATCTCTGGCCTTCAATCCCATAACCACGACGAACGCCAATACGAAGACAAGTACAGCGGCCGCCGCAATCAACAGTACCTTGTTGCTGTTTCTCATTTTTTGTCCTCCTTACTTGGAATGCGACTTGGATCGCCGGCTCTCCTCGCGGAGAGTACGAAGATCCTCGCAGGTGAGATCGAGCAGATCCATGGTTCGGAAGATGCGGGGAAGCTCACGGCGAATAAAGTTCTTCTTCTTCAGTTCCAGGGTTTTACGGTGGGCGTCCTCGGCTACGAAGTAGCCGATTCCCCGCTGATTGTAGATGATCCCCAGATCCTGCAGGTAGCCGTAGGAGCGCATCACCGTGTTGGGGTTGACCGCGATATCCTCCGACATCTCCCGGATCGAGGGAATCCGTTCGCCCTCGCTCCACATTCCCGAAAGAATCCGCTCGGTGATGTGATCGGCGATCTGCAGGTAGATTGCTTGATTCTGTCGGAACTCCATGATCAGACCTCGGTTTCCCGCAGGCGCAGGTAGCTGATCACCCAGCAGACGGGAGCCATGACGCCCCAAAACAGTCCCTTACCTACCTGCCAGAACTTCTCAGCCATCGGTCCCAGTATCGCCTGCAACTGCCCGCTGTCTCCCAATCGCTGGAAGTAGGGCTCCAGGTCGATGCGCGAGCCCACGGCGTAGTCCCGGAAGATGAACCAGCCGGTCACAGCCACCAGGATGACCACGACGATTCCGAATAGCCAGAGGTACAGATTGGTCTTGATGAAGGCCAGCTTGCGGAAGTACACGGATCCGACCAGGAACACCGCCTGGGTCACCAGATAAACCGCAATGGCGATCAGGGTGAAGCGTTCGAAGGGATTGAAGAAGGGGTGTCCGTAGCCGAAGATCAATCTGTTGATTCCCTCAGCCGCTGAGGACACCGCGGTGTAGAAGAACAGGCTTCCGAAGGCATAACCCGCCGAGGTCACCACTAGCTTGCTCAGGTACTTCTCCAAACTGGAGCCCGGGAGGGTCAGGTAGAGCACGCTCTGACCGTTGAGGTGCAATTCCTTGAAGGTCAGGCTGGTCACGATGTATCCGCCGATGAACAGCAGGGGGAAGTACATCTGCTTGTGGACCGGTCCGAGTTCCCGGCCAAAGGCGGAGACGACCGACACCAGAATCACGAAGCCCCCGACCGCTGCCATGGCGATGAATACGGATTTATAGCCTGCGCTGAAATCTCGGCGCAGCAGCAGACCAAGGCGTCGAATACTGAACTTGTTCATGCCGCACCTCCCGTAGAAGTTTCCTCCGGGACAAATAACTCCCCTATTCGATCCCGGTTGGTGATAACGGTGTTGAATAGAGTCTCCAGGTCGAGTTGGGTTTCCTCGCCGCTTTCATTCTTGCGCACCACAACGTAGCCGCCCAGGGCTTTTTCTGAGTACAGCACGCCGTCCCCCGAGGGTTGTTCCATCTGTACCTCCACGTGAAGGCAGCGGGTGACCTCGTACATCGGCTGCTGGAAGATGATTTTCCCCTCGTCCAGGATGATGATCGGATCGATGAGGTTCTCCATGTCCCGAACCTGGTGGGTAGAGATCAGAATGATCCTGTCCTCCTCTCCGGCCCGGGCCAGCAGTTTCCGAAACTGGCTCTTCGAGGGGATGTCCAGCCCGTTGGTCGGCTCGTCCAGCAGGACGAGTCGGCAGCGGGTAGACAGACCGAAGGCCAGCAGGAACTTCTTCTTCTGCCCGTAGGAAAGCTCGGAGAGCCTTTTTTTGGGCGGGAGGTCGAACTCCTGCAGGTACTCCCGAAACCCTTCCTCGCTGAAGCGGGGGTAGAACGGAGCATAGATCTGCCGGTACAGTTCAGCGCTGATCGGCGGAGTGTGAAACTCTTCGGGGAGGAAGTAGATATCCTCCAGAAGAGTCGCAGGCCTGGCCTGAGGCTCCCAGCCCAGCACGCTGCACGCTCCGGCGTCGGGAAATCGCAGTCCGCAGATCAGTTTGAGCAGGGATGTTTTCCCCGCACCGTTTTTGCCCAGCAAACCGTAGATGTTGCCCCCACGAAGCGTGAGATCCAGGTCGCTGAACAGCCGCTCCTTCGTATACCCGAAGGACAGGTTCTTGATTTCGATACCCGTTTCTGTCGCAATTTCCGCCACAGTGTTCCTCCTGTTTAGTGTACTATCTTACTAAGACACTATAAATGTAATACACCTGCTGCGAGCTGTCAACCTGTTTTGAATTCTTTTTCTACTTTTTTTTGCGGATCAGCCGGGGGAGCAGAGCCGGCACCCGCTGCATGTGCTCGGCGTATTCGCTCTTGCGCTCAAGCAGATGCCGGTCCATCCAAGGAACGCTGACCCCGATGAACAGGCTCGTCATGGCGAGCGGTCCCAGAATGAACCACCAGTGAGAGGGACTGGCGGACAGGCCGAAAAGATACACACCCCACCAGAAGGTTACCTCCCCGAGGTAGTTGGGGTGGCGGCAGCGGGCCCACAGACCCTCGTTCAAGATCTGACCGGATTTGGGAGAGCTCTGCTTGTACCTATGCAGCTGCCGATCCGCCGTGGTTTCAAGTGCAATTGCGGTCAGAGTCACGGCAGCGGCAAAGATATCGAGCAGCCCGAATGACCTTGGGGAACCCGAAGTGCCGGACATGACCGGGTAGAGAGAGAGACAGCCCAGAAACACGATCAGGGTGGGGAACAGATGAATGCCGAAGAAGCTTACGGGCCAGTACAGGGATTTGTAGCGCCCCCGGAAGGCCCGGTAGCGCCAATCTTCGTGCCGGATGCCGCTCCACCTCCGCGCCCAGTTGAAGGTCAGCCGCGAGGCCCACAGCGCTACCAAGGCCAGGGTCAGGAGGGATCGGAACGGGATTTTCTCCGGCAGCCCTCCGGCGGTGAGCCAGTACAGGGCGATCAGCGGCGGCGCTACGCTCCAGTAGGGATCATAGATGCTGGAGTTGTCGAAGACCATGCTGAAGGCAAACACCACAACAGTGGCGACCAGGTCGGCGACGAAGGCGATGAACACGG
>Ga0180438_10006178_pt1 | contig 16305 bp, 15 predicted proteins | sample SS_ome_12_FD_132455 | JGI IMG/M metagenome (GOLD analysis project Ga0180438, IMG submission 132455) | Hypersaline lake sediment archaeal communities from the Salton Sea, California, USA - SS_3_D_2 metaG | ecosystem: Environmental > Aquatic > Non-marine Saline and Alkaline > Hypersaline >...
AGCCGCCTCGTGGCCCGAGAACCGCATCCGGCCCTTCTGGTCCACGCTGGCCGTGCTCGCCTTGCCCGTTTCGTGCAGCAGCGCCGACAGCTTCAGGAGCACCGCGCGGCTCCGCTCCCCTACGAGTTCTTCCCCAACGTAGGCCGCCAACTGAGGCGCGAAAGGCCCAACTGCTCGGGCAAGCCGATCCTCCACGATCCGCCCTGCACCTCCGCTCTCCATGGCCCAGGGCGGTTCTCCCTGCGATAGACTCCGCAGTGCTTCCAGTACCCTGTCGACGCCCCCCACGGCGCCCAGCGAGTGCTCGAAGGCGTCCCGGTGGTAGGGCGGAGGCGGTTCGAGCCCGCGCAAGGGCTCCAGCTCGGGCAGGACGTGGCCCAGAAGGTGCACCCGGTCCAAGTACCGCAGCCTGGTCTCGGATTGCCCCGTAGCCAGGATCTTGCATAGCTCATCCCTCACCCTCTCTGAAGAGACCTGGGTGATCAGGGAAGCATCCCTCTCCATCAACTGCTCTGTATGCCCCTCCACCTCCAGGTCGAGCTCGGCCGCGAAGCGTACGGCCCGAAGCAATCGGATCGCGTCATCTCGAAACACTGCGTCCGACACCGCTCTCACCTTGCGGCTCTCAAGATCTCTCCGGCCATCGAAAGGATCGATGATGGCAGGCTCCCGAACGTTGTCCTGCACGTCGATAGCCATGGCGTTGATCGTGAAGTCCCGCGCCGCCAGGTCGGTGAACAGCGTCTTTCCCTGCAAGGTGGCGAAGTCCAGATAATAACGCTCGCCGAGGTCCCGCAGCACCACACGAGCGGTGTGGCGTTCCTCATCCAGCAACACGAAGGCGCCGCCCAGCGCGTCCGCCGCCTCTTTGGCCACCGCCAGAGCCTCGCCTTTCACCACTAGATCGAGGTCGCTTGTGGGCCGCCCCAGCAACAGATCGCGCACGTAACCTCCCACGATGTAGCCCTCGCAGGACCGCTCGGCCAGCAGGTGTCGCGTGCGATCCAGCACCCCTTTTCTTTCGAACCAGGAATCCGATTCCATCTCCACGTCACCACACGACGGGCCACTCAACTCAGCAAGCCATTGTATCATAGTGGCGGAAGCCCTTTCAAACAACCGGCGGGCCAGCTCCCATTTCGATAGGCGGTTTGCCAAATTGTCCCCGGCAGGCACCGATGTTATAATCGGCGGCAATAGGACATGATCAGACTACTCCATTTCTCCGATCTACATCTGGGCGTGGAGAACTACGGACGTTTGGACCCCCAGACGGGTCTGAGCACTCGCCTCGGCGACTACTTGCGCTCCCTGGATTCCCTGGTGGACTACGCTCTCGCCGAAGACGTCCACATCGTCGTCTTCTGCGGAGACGCCTATCATACTGTCCATCCCAGCCCCACCAACCAACGGGAGTTCGCCCGGCGCATTAGACGCCTATCCGAGGCCGGCATCGCCGTCTTCCTCTTGATCGGCAACCACGACCTGCCTTTGGCGGCCGGGAAAGCTGAGAGCACCGCCATCTTCGGCACCCTGGGCGTTCCCCACGTGGCGGTAGGCGACACAGTGGCCACTTACCACATCGAGACCACGGGGGGTCCCCTCCAGATCGTCGCTCTCCCCTGGCCGGTAAGGAGTCACCTCCTCACCAAGGCACAGTACCGGGGCAAGACCCCCGATGAGATCAACGAGGAGTTGGCAGCTGCCGTAACCAGGCTCGTCACCAGAGAGATCGAGAATCTGGACCCGAAATTACCGTCCGTCCTGGCCGCCCACATCACCGTCTTCGGAGCGGAGGCGAGCTACGGCCCACAGAGAAGCGTGTTCCTGGGGCGCGATGTGATTGTTCCCAACAGCCTCCTCGCCAATCCGGCCTTCGACTACGTCGCCCTGGGGCACCTGCACCGGCACCAGGTGGTACGCGAGACCCACCCCCCGGTGGTCTACGCTGGGAGCATGGAACGTATAGACTTCGGCGAGGAGAACGAAGAGAAGGGCTTTGTGGTGGTCGAACTCGACAAGGGGCACGCCGAGTTTCGGTTCACCCCCTTGCCGGTCCGTGGTTTCTTGACCATCGAAGTGGAGGCCAAAGGCGCAGATCCCACAGCCCAGGTCCTCGAGGCGATCGCCGATCAGGATACGGCCAACAAGGTGGTGCGCCTGATCGTGCGCACCACGGCCGAGAAGGAGCCCTTGCTGAAAGAGAGTGAGATCTTCCGCGCCCTGGCAGACGCCTTCCACGTAGGAGCCGTGATCAAGGACGTGGAACGTTCGGTGCGGTTGCGGATAGGAGACCGCAACTACGAGGAGATGACTTCTCGGCAGATCCTGGAGACGTATCTTAAGGTGAAGCGAGTACCGCGAGAGCGAGCCCAGGTGCTGTTGCGCTACGCCGAAGAGTTGGAACAGGACCTGGACTGAGAAGATGCGCTGCCCCTAGCACGGGGCATCAGAACCTGGTCGTAGAAGACCACGCCGAGGGAGGATGGATCAAGAGATGCAGCGGCTGAAGATTGTGGTGACCGGGCCTTTCGGCGCCGGTAAGACTCAGTTCATCAACACCATCAGCGAGATAGGAGTGGTCACTACCGAGCGGAGGATATCCAGATCTGGTGAAGGAGGGGCGAAGGAGCTGACCACGGTGGCCATGGATTTCGGTCAGATCACCATCGACGAGGATCACGTGCTGGACCTTTTTGGCACCCCTGGCCAGAAGAGATTCGACTTCATGTTCTCCATCCTCTCCCAAGGGATGTGGGGCTTCGTAGTTGTTGTGGACAGCAGCGACAGAGGAAGCTACCCCCAAGCTCAGGAAATTCTGGAGTTCTTCGACGGCCTCACCCCGGTTCCTTACGTAGTCGCCGCCAATAAACAGGATGTGAGGGGCGCTCTCCCCCCTTATCAACTGGGCAAAGCCCTGCACCTGGGCCCCGAGGTTCGAGTACTGCCTTGCGTTGCTAGCGACCGGTCAAGCGTACGCAAAGTCCTGCTGGACCTCGTATCCTCCCTGCCGCGCGGAACCAGAAGCGGCTGAACGAACTCCTTTCCGCCACCTTTCCGGACTGTAGGCTGCAGGTCCCGCGGCCCCAGGATCCCGGACCACAGAGGCAGTGACCAACGGAGGTGCTAGCCCTTGAGTTTCTTCACGTAGACCCGGTACTCCCCATCCTCCTCTTCCAGCCCCAGGAACTCGTTTCCCGTCCTCTTGCACCAGGCAGGCATGTCGGCCTCGATACCCTGGTCGTCGGCGATCACCTCCAGCACCTGACCGACCTCCAGTTCATCTATCTTTGCCTTGGTCTGGATGATAGGCATAGGACAGTACAAGCCTACGCAATCCAACGTAGCATCCGCTTCCATGTTGCAGCGTCCCTCCCGGGAACGAGCCAGAATACTCCCCAGGCGCGGCGTCACCAGAGGTCAAGCACACCCCATCCTCCGCCGGCTTCCTTCTGAACTCTTTCAGCGGCGGAGACCGCTACCCCTCACACTCCGCGCCACAACTCTGGCACACGGTGGCCTCTGCCAGCAGAGGCTCCTTGCATACCGCGCAGAAACGTACGACAGCCTCACAGGTCTGACACCAGGGAGCCTGCGCATCCATTGTATCCTCGCAGAAGGGGCACACACACTTGGTCCTTTTCTCCTCCAGTCTGCTCGGGTCTTTCGCCGACATCTATCCCTCCTCTAGCCCCGACTCGTAGTCCTCGATAGCCTTGTGCAACGCATCAGCCCCAAGGTTCGAGCAGTGCAGCTTGTTCTTGGGGAGACCTTCTAACTCCTTGGCCACGTCTGCGTTGGTGATCTGCTTGGCCTCCTCCAGAGTCTTGCCGATGGCCATCTCGCTAACCATGCTGGAACAGGCGATAGCGGCGCCACAGCCATAGGTCTTGAACTTAACGTCGCTCAACCGGCCATCCTCCACCTTGATGTTGAACGTCATCATGTCTCCGCACACCGGGTTGCCCTCGCTGCCCACCCCGTCGGCGTCCTCTATCTCGCCCACATTTCGCGGGTTCGTAAAATGGTCCATTACTTTTTCGCTATAGGTAGGCATGCCACCTTCCCTCCTTCTCCAGCCAGAAACCCGCCCGCGCCAGCACCTAGTCCCCTTTGTACAGAGGCGACATTTGGCGGAGCCGATCGACGATGGGCGGGAACACCCCCATCAGGTAGTCCACGTCCTCAACCGTGTTGCCTCGGCCCAGGGTCAGTAGCAGAGATCCGTTGGCCAGTCCCGGCTCGATGCCGATGGCCATCAGCACGTGCGAGGCCTTTAACGCCCGAGACGTACACGTGGAGCCGCTGGACGCGGCCACCCCCTGCATGTTGAGCAGGAGAAGCATCGCCTCTCCTTCTATGAACTCCACCACCACACTGACGTGACCCGGCAGGCGAATCGAGGGGTGACCGGTGAGATAGACGTGATCGATCTCGCTCGACAAGCGCTCTATCAGTCGGTCTCGCAGCGGCACCACCTGATCTGCCCGGGCCTCCATGTCAGCCGCGGCCAACTCAGCTGCCACCCCCAGGCCCACCAGACCGGGCACGTTCTCGGTACCAGCCCGGCGCCCTGCTTCCTGAATACCACCATCGATGAGAGGCAGAATCCGCGTCGCCCGTTTGATGTAGAGGGCGCCCGTCCCCTTGGGACCATAGAACTGATTCCCAGCCAAGCTCAGCAGGTCTACACCCAACTCACGGACATCCACGGGGATGTTGCCCACGGTAGCCACGGCGTCGGTGTGGAAGTATGCCCTGCTGCGCCCTTTCACCACCTTGGCGATCTCTGCGAGAGGCTGAATAGTCCCAATCTCGCTACTGGCGTGCATGATGGACACCAAAGTGGTGTCGTCCCGCATGGCCTTCTCCACATCCTTGGGATCCACCATCCCCTGCTTGTCCACAGGAACGCGCGTGACTTCGAAGCCCAGCTTTTCCATGGTTTGTGCGGCATTGATTACGGAGAGATGCTCGATGGCCGAGACCACGAGGTGTTTGCCCTTCTTCTGATTCATCAGGGCAATCCCCTTCACAGCCATGTTGTTGGCCTCGCTGCCGCTGGCAGTGAAGTAGATCTCGTTGTTCCTGGCGCCGATCAGCTGGGCAACCTTCTCTCGCGAGTCCTCCACGGCCTGGCGAGGCGCATCCCCATAGCGATGCAGACTCAGGGGATTGCCAAACTGCTCCCTCAAATACGGCAACATCGCTTCCACCACCTCATCCCTCAAAGGCGTGGTGGCCCCATAGTCGAAATAGACGTCCCTCATGACCCAGCCTCCCTATCTGCCCTTCGGTCGGCACCACAGGCGCTCAAAGAACTCCGTCTCACGTCGCCATTCTGGACCTACTGGGTCCATATTCACATTATACAACAGCTTTCCTAGAAAGTCAAGGCTAAGCAATCCTGATAACCTATTATCAAGATAGCCCGGTAGCAACCGACTCTTCCCTCAGAAGGGACAGGGCACCCTCAGTTCCTCTCCCAACGAGCGTAGATCGCTGGCCACTTTGGGGTGCAGAGGAATGCCGATCCGCATCCGTTTTTCGGCGGTCTCGAATTCCTTCTCCCCGTGTATGAAGATCCGCTCTTGCCCCTCCGCCTTGGCGGAGTTCCTCAAGGCGCGCACAATGTCATCCATGGAACCCTTGAACTCCGCCAGTGGACGGAAACTGTCTACCCTCAAGGCGCCGAAGAAGTGACCGATGTCGGCGGGAAGCGGCCTCCCAGATTTGTCAGTCGGATACACGCCCGTTGCGTACCCTGCGCCCGGCAGCACCCCGCAGAGGATGTCCACGAGCAAGGCTAGGCCGTACCCTTTGTGCCCGCTCAACTGCTCCCCTGCGCCGCCGAGGGGCAGTATGCCCCCGCCCAGGCGCTCCTTCATGTTATGGAGCACCTCACTGGCGTCCGGGCTGGGCACGCCCTTGCTGTCTGTGGCCCAACCCTCAAGCAGCGGCTCCCCGTGCCGCTCATACTCCTCCAGCTTGCCCCTGGTGACGACGCTGGTGGCCATATCTAGGACGAACGGACGCTCTTTCCCCGTGGGCACGGCGATGCTCATGGGGTTGGTCCCCAACACCGCATCTTTGCCAAATGTGGGGACCACCAAGGGCGCCGCGTTGGTCATGGAGATTCCCATCAGGTCCTCTTCCAGGGCCATCATGGAGTAGTATCCCGCTATCCCATAGTGGTTGCTGTTGCGAACTGACACCAACCCCACTCCCGACTCCCGGGCTTTCTCCATAGCCAGGCGCATGGCTTGATCACCCACAACCTGACCCAGCCCAGCTCCCCCATCCAGGAGCGCCGTAACGGACGTTTCCTGCAAAACCCGAATCTCCGCCTCCGCCACCATGACGCCATCTCGCAACCCCTGCACGTATCTCCTGGTGCGCGCCACGCCATGGGAATCGATCCCTCGCAAGTTGGCCGAGATCAGCACCTCGGCGGTGGTCCGGGCATGCTCTTCTGGCACGCCGAGCTTCGCGAATATCTGCGTGACGAAGCTCCCCAGGGCTTCGTGGCCGACTCTGTCACCCATGTTTTCACCTCACCTGATCACAACACTAGTCGCCGTGGCGCCTGTGGCCACTCGGACCCCACTCGCGACATCCATAGGAACAGGCGCTGACTCCCCGACGAGTTCGGAACCGGGCCGTAGATTGCTCAGAGATGGAGCTTTCTGAGCCACACCTTGCAGGCGCCAACCACGCAAGATTGTATCACCATCGTCGATGAAGCGAAAAGCCTCAGCACCGCACACCGCCGAGCTGGGCCGAGAACAGAGACTAACAGCGGTACATGAGATGTACACCGAGAGCAGGGCGTGGGAGAAAGTCCCTCGCGGAGTGGGGGAAGCAAGAAGCGCTCCCTGCGATGCAGGGAGCGCCGATAAACGGAATGAAGCAGACTGTCAGAGTTCAGCCCAACGATATCACTCTCATCCAGTGGGCGACCGGGAGGCGCACGCAGCCAGACCAATCCCGGGTAGCGGACTCTTCGTGATGCACGCTACGGGGCGCTCCGGTTCTCGGGAATCGAAGAACTCCTACAAGCGCTGCCGGCGACCAGCCATGACGATACTGGCCGGCGCCATCACCAGTACTCCCAGCAGAGCAACCGGGATCAACCACGCAGAAGCAGATGGGCCGGAAGGCGAGGTCGCCGAGAAGGAGCTGAGAGCGATGGCCGTTGTCTCCTCGCACTCGAGATTGGGTCCCCAGATCGAGCCACTGACTGTGTCCCCGCTGCCCCCAAGAGTCGTGTCCACACTGCTCATGAGAAGCCCGCCTTGGAGGTCCCCCGTCTTGATCGCTACCGTGATCATGTCCGGCTCAACGGCGTGGTTCCCCTCGACGGTGAAGTAGTAGTTTCGGGTTTCGCCCTCAGCAAATCCCTCGTCGAACTTGATCCCGAAAACCCCCGTCGTCGGATCCTCGGTCACATCGATCTTGGACGTGCCCCACCAGGAGATGAGCGTGGTGAAGTCCACCCATAGCCCGGCGTCCTCGACGTTGCAGCAGGCGCCCAGCTCGAAGACCAGGTGACTGATGGCATTGCCTGATGTCGAGGTCACTGTGTAGTACCAGGTGGAGTATCCCGGGTTTGGATAGTCGTACCGCATGGTCACGAAGCTCACGTCGTACGGGCCCACTGGCTCCGCCACAGCCGTACCAGCGGTAAGCGCACATAAGCCCACCACTATGAGTAGTGCCAACAATGTCTTAGTCCCCTTCATCCTGCGCCTCCCCATATTCATAATGGACACGAAGACCCCATCCCCCCGGATCGAGCCAGACCGTCACCCAGAACCTGCGCCACATCATCTGGGTGGCCGGTGAAATGCCCGCACCAGCCGTCCGGGGGCCGAAGACTCATCGTCTGCGCCACGAGTCTTCGCTTCAACGTACCAGGAAAACAAGAAGCCGAACTGCCCTAATCCTTCGGCAGCCCGGCTATCCTCGCACGGCATCGACCCCCGTGCCGGACCCTTAAGCTTTGCGCCCCTCCCCGAGGGGAAGGTTGCCCTTGTCGGGATTCACTACTGTAAGGTTTGTTTCACGCCCGCCGGTGCTCTTCCTGCGATGCCTACCGCAGATACTCAAAAACCGGCTACTCTTCGTAGCCGGTTGCACCACTGGCTCCTCGTCGCTAAGGTGCCCACAGTAACACGACGATTCGTCGCCTCTACGTCAAGCGTGAGTGGAATTGGTAAGGGTGCAGTTCATCTCCATTCTAGAACAGACGCCCTCACAAAGCAAGCCCTTTTCGCGATCGGGCGGTTAAGGTTTGGTTAAGGCACCACAAAGAGAGCGGTTTGATCTAGCTCTCACGCTTGAACCTTCGTCTCTCGAACAGGTAGCCGAAGCCACGCACGTTGAGAATGTGCGCGGGCCGCTCAGGAACGGGTTCGATCTTCTGGCGCAGGTGGTGGATGTGCACCTTCAGCAGTTTGCGCGCCTCCTGAGGGGAGCAGTCGTACCCCTGAGCCTGCCGGACCAGGCTTCGATAGCTGAGGGCGCGCCCGGAGTTGTTCAGCAGGCATCGCAATATCTCGAACTCCGTGTGCGTGAGCTCCACTGGCATACCCTTCACCCTGACCTCGCGAGTGAAGAGGTCTATAGCTAACGTGCCGATATCGTACTTCCAGGCCACGCCAGGTCGCGCCAGCCCCACACGGCGCAGCAGCGCGTACAGTTGCGATAACAGGACCTCTGTGGTGAAGGGACTGACCACGTGGGCGTCCGCTCCCACATCCAGGCTGCGGGCCAAGGCAGCACCTTGCTCCCTTCCCCCCAACACCAGCAAGGGAGCCGCGACCCTCTCTCTGATCTGCCCACATAGTTGCACCTGCCAGGTGTTGGGCGGCTCGAGATTGACGATCACGGCGTCCGGAGGCTCATTGTCCAGCTTCCGCAAAGCCTCAGTCCCGTTGAAGGCCGCAGAGGGCGTCATCTGCTCCGCCAGCAGAATGTTGGAGATCTCATCGGCAATCACCCTATCGTCACTAACCAGCAGAATGCTTATCAACGGCAGGGTCCTTTCTGTAGCCTTGCTCCTATCAGACGCCGACTCCCAACTCCGCAGGGCACATCCTGGCTCGAGAAGCTCCTGATTCCGCTCCAAGAACTGAAGGCCCCACTGGCGCCCGCACCCGAGTCAGAGGCGACGGTTGACCAAATGCGATGAGCGTCTCCTAGTCCTGTCCCACAGAATCCTGTCTGGTGATTGAGCGATGCTGGCCAGGTGGCAGCCGCACGTCCGAGATAGGCCAGATTGGCAGGGAGACCTTGATCACTCAGGAGCCCTGACCCACACCCGAGCCATCCTCCGCAGTCCCCACAGAGCCTCGCGCAGCAGTGCTAGAGCCCAACGGCCGGGCGGAATGAGCGACCGCCCGAGAGCTGCCAGGTCTCTCGATAGCCTTCCCCCGGGAGCGAACTTGCGGCCTTGCCTCTCGATGCCCACGACTCGTCCGAGAATCTGAGACTCCGGCACTCTAGGATCTGCTGGCCCGGCCGCATCTCCCTTGATCCGCAGGGTTGCCTTCTCTCCCTCTCTGTGTATTCCAACCACCCGGTGAACGACAATCCCTCGCTGAGAGGAGCGGTAAAGCACTATGTCGCCCACGGCAACCGGGCGGTTGCCAGTAGGACGGACATTAAGGATGTCACCATCCCTCACCAAAGGATACATGCTGGAACCCCGCGCCCGAAAGCGCAGTGTTCGTCCCGATCCAAGCAGATGGACGGCGAGTTCCTCGAAGTCGGGCCCCTCACACCTCACACTGCCCCGGTCCTCGAGTGGCGAGCGTCGTCCAGATGATCCCCGCCAGCCGTCAAAGCACATACCCCACAGCCCCGGGTCACGGACACCAGTCGCTGGCGTTGGAGGGCTCAACTGCCAATCCTGCACTGCTCAAGGTCCTCACTCGGGCGGCCGTCCAAACCGTGCTCACCGATTCCTCTTCTGACCAGGTCTCGCACGAAATCGACGGCAGTCTGATCCGGAAGAAAACCCAACTCGTACGCCGGCACCCCCTCTGCCAGATCCTCCAGCAGTTCCAGATCCAAGTCCACTGCCACGGCATCGTACGACGGTAGGGCAATGTGCGGCAGCAGTGAAGTGGCCGTCTCAGCGGAGCCTATTCGTCTACCCCGGTTCTCCCCGGCATGCTGGATCACGAAGGCGGCCTTCACCGGCACGCCGTCGGGCGACTCCGACCGGAGATCCCCAAACGTGGGAACCGGGTAAGCCCACCAACGACTCTTCTTCCTCCTCAACACAATGCGATCATCGTTCAGCACTCTGACGCCAGCGGTTCCTCTCCACAACCCCGCCAGCGTACTCTTGCCCGCCCCCGATGGGCCTGCAAGGATGATGGCCTGCCCATCTTCGCAAATCCCGGCGGCGTGAAGCATCATCCCGTAGTGAAAGGGCAGCATATCGGTGAGCAGATCGAGGAGGAAAAGTCCAAGGCTAAGAACCGGTCGTTCGGAGACAGTGTCCCCGGACACATAGAGATCACCGCTGGTGAACCGGCGATCGAAAACCAACACCTGGTAAGGAGGTCGCTGGGGGTAGAGCGCCCTCAGGTAAGGATGGAAGTCGACAGCCCACGTCTCCTCACCCAGATAGACATTGCGCAGCCCTTCCGCGCTGCTTACCAGATCCCCTGGGGGTATACCCCGGCTAACTCGGCCAGCATGCAGTCTCAGAACAACGTCCTCGGGTCCATCGCTCAGGTACGGTTCAAAAGGTTCCCTGTCTACCCAAACCCAGTCCCGGGTGAGACCCACGACGGCCAGTGTGATGTCTGCTATCCGTATCTTGACTTGCGTATCTCCAGACAAGGCGCACCGCCACCGAACCAGCGGGCATGAAGAATCATCTCTCGACTCCCCGACGATCACTATCCTCGGGTCCCTTCGGTGCCGCAGAATGCTACTCCCGGACCCGAGTATGCAGGACTACTCGGCCGGAGTCTTCAGACAGAGCTGATTCACCCAGCATAGAACAGAATCGGCGCCCGTCTGGTTCGGGAGGTTACTGTGGCACCCCTGCAACACGCTGTGCTCTACGGTCAGTCTTACCCTTGTAACCTGCGGCTTCTCGTAGGGCTTCTTACGATTCTGCTGTTTCATACGCTTGTTCCTCCGTTTGATATGGTCCGCGAAAGGCCTCTGCGCGAGAGCGACCCACCTGGCATAGATAATCGACCGGCGTTTCGAGGTCTCGATGTTCCAGGTATGACCAGGCCGGACACTGACCGCACAGGGACATCGCGGGGCACGTCCTGCACTCGACGGCCCGCTTTGCCTTGAGTGAGCGCACAGCGGGGATGAAATCACGCCAGGCTGCTCTGAAAGAGCCGTCTCTGAGATCGTAGAGATGGGCGCGGTTCGTCATACACAGCGCCAATTGACCATAGGGGTCTATGTGAAACGATCGCTCTCCCGCCCCGCACACATAGAGCCGGTCGTCCGAACTTGTCCCCCAGAACTTCTCACAGACCCGCTCCAGTTCTCGACGCCGGTCTGGGTCTTGAAGGTCGAGCCCTACAAGCTCCTGTGGCGTCAGGCGCACTTCGTAGGGCTTCTTGGAGCCGTCAAGTCTGGGAATCAACATGGCGTCGAATCTGTAGTCTACCCCCAGTCCCTCCGCATACTCCTTGGTGGCCCACAGTTCGTGTTTGTTCAGCCTGGTCACTGTGGTCTTCAAGTTCAGCGGTACTCCACGCTCCAGAAGCAGCTCAATGCCTCTCATGCACCTATCGTACGACCCCGCCACCCGCGTCACCTTCTCGAACGTTTCCCTCGTGACCCCGTGAAGCGTGATCTCGACTCTGCGAGGCGTCCACTCAGCCAAGTAATCTGCCAGGTCCGCGTTGAGAAGGGTACCATTGGTGAACAGCATGACCAACAAACCCCTCTTCTTCGCGTGTGAATAGACATCCAGGAAATCTGACCGCAACAGAAGCTCTCCACCTGTCAACAGCAGCCACAAACAACCTTCTTCGGCAGCCTGATCTATCACGTCGCGGACCTCATCGAAGGTCAGCTCTTGCGATAAGGCCTCGACATCCCCTGCCGGCAGGTTACAGTAGCACTGCGCGCAGTTCAGATTGCAGCGATAGGTGAGCTCGAGGCTGCCCAGAAGGGGAAGCCTTTCAGGACCCGGCTGGGCGAATAGATCCTTGACCCACTGATCAAGGCCAATTTCCGGCAGGCCAACACAGTCCATAATCCGTCGTCTTCACACTTGATCGCTGAGGCGTTGGGATCAGCACCCGGCCCCATACCCTGCGAATCGAGAGACAAGCCATCCTTCTACGGGCACCATGCCCGAGAAAGACGGCGCCACTGAGATCAACTCAACTATCTATCCGCTTGCTCCTGCGAAACGCCAACCCCGCATAGCCAGCCAGGGCGGTCAGACCGCTTCCTAGCAGGAGCATCGCACTGGGCTCGGGGACGAACTCCGGATCCGGGTCCAATGGCGGGTCGGAAGGCGGTCCATTTCCATTCTCTTCAGGAGGGAAGAACTCACACTCTGAAGAGAGCGCGGCCAGATTGTGCAAGTCCAACCCCTGGATGTACCACCAGTAGTAGCCGGCCGGTAATCTGCGGGCTACGTGATCCGGCGAACCACTCGCACTCGTGCTCAGCACAAACTTCTCCCACTCCGAGTTGCCGGAGGGGTTGTCGTTGAGATAGTAGATCCAGTTATCCGGATCATTAGCATCGATGATGTGGTAGATCACGTTGTGGTGACCCGGCGGCGCCTCCACTCGAAGCACATTGTTGCTGTAGTCATCGGGTGGCTGGCCGATGCCTTGAGCTCCCTCATTCTGAGCGAATGGTCCAGCCCAAGGAGGAGGGGTCGGCGGGGTATTCGGGTCGTCGGTGTCCGGATGGAGTGTCGACCCACCGGTGCCCATGTCATCTCCATAGTCCAGATCTCCGTCCCAGAACACCAGGCTCTCCTGAGGCTCATCGCAGTAGACGTAGAACTGCCACGTCCCATCGTAGCTGCTTTCGCTGGTATCGGGCCAGTTGGGGTAGATTATGGGGAGGTCGTTCCCCGTTTGCAGCGCGCCCTGTATGGAGAACGCTCCTGGAAGCAGACTCGCTTGACCGGTGGCGCGCAATTTGAAGCACGAATAGGCCTCGTTGGCGATCGAGGTGTCGGTGGTCTTGACCTCGAAACGATAGAAGTAATTGCCGCTGGGAGCCCGTGCCGCCTCAGAATTGTTTCTGGTGATGGTGAACCAGTCATTGTTGGGCATGTTATCGTCGTTCCCATACCAGGTGCCCAACACAGTCGTCCCCGAGCCATCCTTCATCGGATCGGCGTACAGTGTGTACTTCAGTTGGGTTGTATGCGTATCCCAGTTGCCCTGAGTCCAATCTGCAAGATTTGGGAGCCCCGTGTCTCCATCGAAAATGCCTATCTCGACTGAGGTCTCTCCCGCGCCGACACCGATCCACATCTTGATGGGCCGGAAGGCAAAGGTCTGTTGCCCACGCCCTACGATGCACAGCATCTTGGCATCGTCTTCCGCAGCGCTGGGAAACACGTTGTACCCCGCGATCTGCGCCGTGGCCGTCGGTTGACCCCCGCCCACCAGCATAGACGACAGTATCAGTAACGAAGCTACCGCCAGTAGTCCTTTCGGATGCACTTCTCTCCTCCTTTTCTCGGCTGCCGCGCCGACAACTCCTCTGTGGCCGCGCCCGTTGCCACAGGCTCACGTCGGAGCGCCCCTCGCCTCACTGCTCCTCCACCATCACGATCCCGTCTATCGCCTGCAACTCTTTCAGGAACCCGATCAGGTCGTCCTCCGCCTCCTCCGGCTCCACAGCGAACTCCTTGACGATTCTGTCCCTCATGTCACGTCCCGTCAACTGACCGTCGATCAACTCCCATATGCGCACCCCAGTCCCGCTGAGAGTGAAAACCGACTCCAGGTCGGCCGCGTTGCTTCGGATGGGTACGAGAATGAACTCCCCTCCGATCAGTCGCGATACCATGTCGGGGTTCTTCCGATACCGCCTCTGGAGCCAGTCCGCTCCCTCGTCCACACGATCGTCGCTCACCAGACGCCCTCGCTACCTGCTATCTTGCTCTCGGCCACTGTCGCCCATCTATGGCCTGGTAACCAGCGCGACGCATCACACCATCCAGCCCTGTCGGGATAGATCGGCAAACGCGGCCTCCGCAAAAGCAAAAGCCAGCCCGCCACGACTGCGCAGCGGCCTGGCTCTCCCGAAGCTACAGCACTCCGAGCCCACGACTCTTCAGAACCATCCTTGTGGAAGCTCTACCTCGCCGCTATCTCGTGACTACCACTGTCAATCCAGTGTCTTTGGCGCTATTCTATACTCAAGGCCTACGGCTGTCAAGTTGCCTCTCTTCATCATGACCCGTTGCGGATCTGAGTCATGGAGAAAGCCAAAGTCTGCATTCCAGCCGCCCCCCCCCCGCAAAGCGGCCAGTCGAAGCGGAGAGATCCTCACCAAGCCTGCGCCGGTCCCAGCTCGCTCCGGCCCAGACCGCCAGGATTGAAGGTGGTTTCACCCTCCTGCATCTACGATCGGTAGGAAGGTCTCCTCAAGGAGCGGTGGGCCCAGATGGTAGATGCCCGCAGCGTCCCACGCCTTAGGCGCAAGCCATCTTCCCTCCCCGAAGTAGGCTCCCAGGTCGGTGAACTCCTCCACACTACCCTGTAAGAAGAGCACGGTATGAACCCCTCCCCACTCCTCGATCCAGAGCACCAGTCGCTCCTGCTGGATCTCTTTGCTGATGGTGCCTGTGAGGGTACGGGACGTCACAGTGACTGACAGCAACTGCGCGGGAGATCCCGCCGGATAGCCGATGGATACGAGTTTTTCGCCAGCTTGCAGGTAGGGTATCACCTCGCTCGCCGCAAAACCGCCTCCTCCCGCCACCGTCACTGCGATCTCCACGGGGATGAAGCCATCGTTGGCTAGTGTCAAGCCGAGCACGCCACCCTCGACGGCGAGCCCGGTCAGCAAGACATGGGGCGTTGCAGCCAGCAGGTAGGTGTTGAACCGGTGCCAGCGCTGCACAGTCTGCGGGATGTCAGACGGATCAGGGTTGAACCCCACGCCCACGCTCACACCTACGCGGAAGGACCCACTGGTACCCATGCGCTCGCTGAAGACGATGGAACTGGCGCCGTACGCCTCAGGGGTCCAGGCGTATATACCCTGACTGTAGAGCCAATCCATGGCGGTCCCTGGTGCTGCATAAAGCCCGCGGGCGGCCCAGGCATGTGGCGACCCCAGAAAACCGTTCGACTCGGTCAGCTGGCTCCCTTTTCGCGAAAGGAGTTCATACATCACTGCGTCGCCCAGATCCGCCTCAGCGGACCAGGCCCAGGGATGCACGATCATGTCTGCGCCAGAGTGGTACGATAGGGCAGTCACCAGATGCTCGTGGCCCAAGACGAAATCGCGCACGGCGGCAGGTCCCGGCTCCGACCACAGGCTTGGTCCCCGATAGAAGGGCGACTTGGGGTCTGTGTCACCCAGGTCCCACTGCGCGTCGTAGTTCCGGTTGGCGTCCACTCCCCCAAGTGGATCCTCGTTTATCGGACCGTCATCGTCGTCGTCGGATTGTGGTACCTCATTCCCCTGCCCATCGAAAACGCCCAAGTACTCGCTGCCTAGAAAGTGCTCCTCCCACCCCGAAACGAAGGGGTCGTCGGGATGTGCGTCGGCCCACGCCTGCTCGAAATCGTAACGATAGAGCATATGGGTACCGTATCCCATGCCATTGGCGGGATCCTCGTCGAAGAAACCATCCACGTCATCGTCGCTTGCATCCGGATTAGTGGTGCGCCGTTGAAGGAAGTCATCAGCCAACCAGATGTCGTTGCCGTCGACGTTGACTGAGGGAACAGCGTAGACCGTACGTGTGTTCAGAAGATGGGTGACCAGTGGGTCAACGCCGTAATCTGCCAGCAGCTGCCACACCGTGTACAGGACGACCTGCTGGCTGATAGCCTCGCGGGCGTGATGCTGTCCGTCCAGATACAGGGCCGGTCTTTCATCGGGATCGCCCGTGGCCTCGTTCCCTAGACGCAGGCCCATGATGGGCCGCCCCTGCCATGATTGGCTAATCTCATAGCTCTCCACTAGGTGCGGATACATCCCCTCCAACTCGGTGATGAAGGCTATGATTTCCGAAGAAGTGGGATAATGGGCAAAATCTACGCTCAACCCTGAGAGGAAAGCGACTTCGGGGCCTTCCTGATACCACGGCTGGGACCGCGA
>Ga0180438_10006180_pt1 | contig 16304 bp, 20 predicted proteins | sample SS_ome_12_FD_132455 | JGI IMG/M metagenome (GOLD analysis project Ga0180438, IMG submission 132455) | Hypersaline lake sediment archaeal communities from the Salton Sea, California, USA - SS_3_D_2 metaG | ecosystem: Environmental > Aquatic > Non-marine Saline and Alkaline > Hypersaline >...
AGAACAGTAACGGGGGAATAGAAAAGGAAAAAGAAAAAAGGAAATGGTAAGTGGTTGATATTGTTAGTGGGGAAAGAAATGGGATATACACAGGTAACACATCAGCAAACCACCCCCTTACACATCTCCCAGTTTCCAAAAGTACCCCTTATCATTTCAGAAACAACAAACCCAACACTACCAAGGGTTACAGGAATAAGGAAAGGGCAGATAGGTAAAGATAATCACATGGATGCCAATACCCGATACACTAATACCCTGTACATACAACAAGGTAAGAATAGAAAGAAAGGTTATAGAGTGAAACAAGATTCACTCTATAGCACAAACAAGAATGGAATAGAGAATAACGATACGATAAGTTGATAAGTGAGTACCTCTTTGAAAATAGAAAAAGGGGTGATTACATTTTTTTAGATAGCCTACGGGGTAAGTCGTAGGGGGCGGGGGTGAGGCAAAGTGGGATTTTGGGAGGGTCTATAAGGTAGGGGGTCACACAAATTTAATAGAAAATTTTTTTGGAATTTTTTTAAGGAGGTATCAGATAAGCAACGTAACGATAAGGTGCAACACGGAACCATTAACAAATGCTTTAGACAAGGCAACAGCAAGAATAAAGAGCAACTTTACATTTATTACAGAACTCAACAGGCTAATAAAGGAAAAAAGACTTTACACTTTGTCTTCAGAAGCGGGCATTGGGAATAAGGTAGAGGTCACGGTTTATCCATGCTATTACCACTCAAGATTGAAAGTTCAGAAAACAGGTTTGAGAGGGAAGCAAAGGAAGGTAAACGTCACTGGAACGGAGATTCGTTTTACTTCAAGAGAATAATTCCATTTCCGAATAGGGGTGAGAAAGTGCTGATTGAGAATTGCAAAATAAAGTATTTAGAAAGCACTGGTATTCACTTTGCTACTCATAAGAATGTTCTTATTCGAAACAGTCATTTTTACCCAATAAAGAATAGTGGAGGATTTAGTTTGGGTAAAGTCTAATAAACAAAACTGAGAAGGCATATTTATTTCTCTGGTGACTTTGGAGAGAGGTAAAACTCAGAGTTGGAGTTTGGTAAGATTGTTACAGTTGGGTATTTATCGTGTGGGGGCCAGATGTAGTGATTGGTGCATTAATAATCTGGTTACTACTCAGTAAAGGAGGTTAAGAAATGAAACTCACAAAAGTCAACACAACAGTTGGAGTCATAGTTGGTGTGTTTACCATTTTGACAATTTTGTTTGGACTGAACAGTTATGTCGCAAAGGCAAAGGACTTGCAATTTGTTGCGATGCGGTTGGAGCAGAAGATTCAGGACGACAAGGTTGACAGGATTATTCAGCGGATGAGAGACATCGAGTCATACTATGGTGGGAGCAATGATGTAACCACAATGACTCCAGCAGATAGAGAGAGATATCAGGAGTATCAATTAGACCTTGACCAAATTAAAAGGGAAATTGAAAGGTTGAAGGAGAAATATGAGTAAGGTTGTAAAGCTCAAGAGCGGGGGAAAGTTCCAGAACAGGACTGCAAGATACATAACAGACTACCTTGCAAGCTTTGTCAGGAAACCCCCAAAGATAAAGAAAGAGATAGACGAGTTCAGGGAGCTTGGAAACGAGTTCATCTTTAGGGGGGATTCCATCGAGAATTACAGGAAAGAACTTTTAGACGTTTACCTGGAGAATGGAATTCATGAGGACGAATGTTTGCATTTCTATATCCGGTGCTTTCTTGGATGGACAATCCCAAGGGAAGCGAGATGCAAGAAGGCTGGCCACTGCGCTCCCTTCAAGTTTATTTCAGACTTGTTTTTCGAGAGGGTGAGGAGTGCAATTGTAATGGCTAATCGTACTGGCGGGAAGACCCTGAGCCTTGCGATTTTGAATCACTTAAACATGGCTTTTAAGACTGGTTGTGAAGTGGCTTCTGCCGGGGCCGTCCGTGCTCAGGCCGGGAAGATGCACGAGCATTTTGAGAAGTTTCACATTCGGAGTTCTGAAAGCGGGATGGGGGAAATGTTTAATGAGATATTTATCCCGAAGTATAAGCCGATAACAATGACAAAGGCAGTTTACAACAACGGCTCTAAGATTGAGATTGTAACCGGGACAATGACAGGTCTTAATTCACCTCATCCGCAGAAGGCAGTATTCGATGAGGTAGAGCTTATGTCATGGGACGTTATTAACCAGGGATTTTCCATGTGTAAGTCAACTCCGCAGATAAAGTCTCAGAACGTATTTGCCTCAACGAGAAAGAGAGCAGACGGGACATTCGAGAGGCTTATGAACATGGCAAAGAAAACCCCTTGGCCTGAATATATCCTCGGGTACGGGATTTACTCTTGGTGTATCTGGGAGGTTTTGGAGAAGTGTACAAGGAAGTGCAAAGGTGACCCGGTTTACAAGGATTGCCCCATACTTCCGATTTGCAAGGGAAGAGCAAAGAAGCTTAATGGGTGGTATAGCATTGACGATTTCATCCTAAAGTATATTGGAGGAATGGACAAGGACGTTCTGGAATCAGAATGGCTTTGTCTGAAACCAGCAAGAAGAGCTTTGGTGTATGGAGACCATTGGAATAGAGAGAGAAACTGGCTTGAGTCTTACAGGGACGAAGAGGACAATGATGGGAATATAACAAGAATTGACCTTAAAGCAAAAAGGTTTTCTAACAGGGACATTATTTATTTAGCAGGAATAGATTTTGGGGGAACCAAAAGCAGCCCGTTTGTTTTCAAGCTTTATGCAGTTGACGTTACAGAGTTCAAGAAGGAGGTTGAAGAAATACTTGAGACAGAAATCATAAAGGTAAAGCCAACATTCTATTTGATTTACGAGTATAGAGGAGTTGGAACTACGGAAGAGCATGCCGATAAGATAAAAGAGCATCCACGGTTCTCTGATATTATAGCAATCTTCGCAGACCCATCGGCAAAACAGTCAAGAACAGATCTTGAGGGGCTTTACAGCATAGACACTTATGAAGCAAACAACGATAGGGAAGCAGGGATAGACATCGTAAAGGCTCACTTGTGGTCTCCAGGTGGAGGGGCGAATTACTTTATATTTGATGACTACCTTGATTGCGAAGACGAAGACTTGATTGGAACTGATATGGAGTTCGAGCGATACAGGCATGATTTGGACATGGACGGGAGACCGAAGAGGGGAGTAAACGCAATCTTGAAGCAGGACGATCACGGGATGGATGTTGACAGGTACGTTATCCTTACTGGGATTCCTTTCTTGCGTGATATGTTTACTCCCTTAGAAGAAACTATTAGGGGAGATGGATACTGGTAATGAAACAGAAGCTTAATATATCTGAAGAGAAACAAGACGAGCTTACAAAGCTTGTCAGAAAATACAAGAGTTATAAGGTAGAGCATTACAGGGTAAGGGCAAGGAATAAGTTATACGAGGAGTTAAGAGTATGGATGCTTATCTGGATGAAATCAATTCTAAGTTCTTGGCACAAGTGGGAAGACAAAGATGAATTGCTTTCGTTAAGTTGGGATGCTTTTTGTTTTTGTCTGCAATACTACAATAACCTTGATGTCCCACTTCCAAAGCACTTTTTTGATTACACAAAATATTTTTTACTAAAAAAGTATGCAGAAAAAGAATCCGTTGAGCCTTCTATGGATGAACTGAAGGAAACCCTTTCCTTAATCCCTTCTGATATAAATGGTACTTTTGTAAATCTTCTTACTATAAATCAGTACATACAAGAAAGCGTACCTAAAAAGCACAAGGCTATATTTTGTGATGCCTTGCATTCTATATCCAATAATCACATGGAAAGGGTATGGGGTTGGAAGAGTGGTTGTGGGGTAAGCCAAAAAACATACGAACAATTAAAGAAAGCATACCGTGGAATCATCCTGTATCTGTTGAAGAAGTAATTATACTTTTGCTTGGTTTCGTTTTTATATAAAACAAAAGGCAAGGGAATATACATAAAATTATTTTATAAGGAAAGTACAAATGGGAATAATTAGTGGATGGAAAAAGAAGAAAGAGTTAAGGGAAGCAGAAGTAGAGTACGAGCTTAACCAATACAAGGTAGCCAACAGGCTTCTTGAGGAGGCTCGTTCAACTCCAATTGCAGATCCGGACGAGTCGGAATGGATTCAATCTGGAGTTGATTTTAGGATGAGTGCTTCTGACCACTCTACTATGCTTGAACAGGCTTTTAAGTTTTACCACAACAATACCCATGCAAGGGCTATTATAAGGACTCTTGTTAAGTTTACACTTGGAAAAGGACCAAATATAATCCCAGAAGACGACAACCAGAAGGTAAAGGACGTATGGAAAAAGTTTGTTAAGGAAAACAAGTTCAACCATCGTGAGAAGGAAATAGCTACCAGACTGTTTAGAGACGGGGAAGTATTCAACAGGATTTTCAAGTCGAAAACAGATGATGGTTTGGTCAGGTTAAGGTTTGTGCGGGCATCCTCCATTTCCCAGCCAGCTGAAAAACAGAAAGACCCCACAACCTCATTTGGGATAAAGACCAACCCGGAAGATATTGAAGACGTAATAGAGTATTACAGAGTAAAAGAAGATGGGACAGAGGCAGAAATCATAAAGGCTGAGGATGTAATCCACCTTAAGATTCTTGCCGATTCGGACCAGAAGCGTGGAGTTTCTATTTTACGGATTGCTGCAAAGAAGATTGCTCAGTACGAAGACTGGTTGGAGGGTAGGATAAAACTGAACAAGGTACGTTCCGCAATTGCCCTTGTCAAGCAGATTCAGGGAAGTTCTGGGAAGATTAAGAGTATAAGGGAAGACAGTTTAAGTGACAGGCTGAATGAGAGCAGGAAAAAGCTGAAGGCATTTGAGCATGGCAGTATTATTACTACAAGCGACAAGGTTAATTACTCTTTGCTTTCCCCAAACATAAACGCACAGGATGCAAGGGATGACGGGAGGGCTATTCTGCTTTGTATCGCAGCAGCTGTTGGTTTTCCAGAGATGATTCTTACTGCAGATTACTCTAATGCTAATATGGCTTCTACACAGATTGCCCAGAATCCTTTCATTAGGGAGATTGAAGACTGGCAAGATTACTTCTCAACGTTTTACAAGCAGCTTTTTGAGGTAGTTATTCAAAATGCTATTGATTATGGTCCACTTCCAAAATCTACTTCTACCGATTGCACAGTAGAGTTCCCACCTATAGTATTGGCCGAGTTGAAGGAGTTAGCCCAGGCTTATGAGATTCTTCACAAGTACAAGGTTCTTTCAAAGAAAACTTGGGCAAGCAGGATGGGGCTTAACTTTGATTTGGAGCAGGCTTATCAGGAATCCGAAGAGGAAGAGGAAATGCCTGTAATGTTCCCACCTAATAATTCGCCCACAGGACAATTACCAGCAGGAGCAGGAAGGTTTAATCTTCCGGTTGCTCCCGTGAATCAATACATGTCTGAACTGGAAGAGGCTATTGAAAAGGATGACATGGAATCTGTTCGTAGATTGATTAAGAGGATAAAGGAAATAGAAAAAGAATATGAGCAAGAAACTTTGTAAATGCGGTTGTGGGGAACCTGTTAAAAGAAGATTTGTTGGTGGACATAATAGAAGAGGTTGTAAACAAAGTGAAAAACAGAAACGAATAGTAAAAGAGATTATGTTAGTTAACAATCCAGCAAAAAGAGATGATGTTAAAGAAAAAATAAGACAGTCAAGAATAGGTAAGAAATCAAGTTTAGAAACAAGAGCTAAAATATCTGAAGCTACTTCAGGTAAAAATAATCCTTTCTATAATAAGACTCATAAACCAGAATCCATAGAAAAAATGAGAGAAGCAAGTATTGGAAAGAAGCAGTCTAAAGAAATTATACAAAAAAGAATGAAAAATATGTATGGGGATTCTAACCCATCTAAAAGACCAGAAGTTAGAAAAAAGGTAGGTAAAAAAAGTAAAGGTAGATTTCCAAATAAAGAAACAAGAAGAAAAATGAGTAACTCTGCGAAAAAAAGATTAGCAAACCCGGAGAATCACCCCCCTTGGAAAGGTGGTTTGTCATTTGAACCATATTGTTTAGAGTGGACTAATGATTTTAGATATTTTGTGTTTGAAAGAGATGATTATAAGTGTCGAAATCCAGAGTGTTGGAAAACTTCTGATGTTCTTTGTGCTCACCATATTGATTATAACAAGAAAAACTGCGAACCAGAAAATATAATTACTACTTGTTTAAGCTGTAATAGTAGAGCTAATTTTAATAGAGAGTATTGGCAAGAACTATATTAAAATATAATTATTAATACGTATAAGAATGTTTCCGACTAATGCCTTCAGCTACAGAAGAATTTAGAGACAAGATACTCTTAAGGCAACACTATCTTGCAAGGGTACAAAACGGAACCATAAAGGAGTTAATGGTTCCATACAACACGGCAAAGCAGGAGATACTTGCAAAGATAGAGAGCCTTGAGAAGATAATAAGCGGTGAGGTGGCAGCAACATCCACATTCACTCTTGACTGGAGACTGCAAAGGCTAAACGCCCAGTTAGCAGAAGTAAACGCTGTATTGGATGCAGCAGCTTTGGAAGCTTCCGGAAAGCTCGACCAAACGCTTATTGACGTGGCATTTGCGGAACAGGAATACTACTCAGCAATGCTTAGTAATAAGTTTGCCACAATAGGTGTAGAGCTAATGACAGTTCCTTATGCCCATGTGGATTATGCTATTGCCAATCCGTTACTTGGAGAGCATATAGGGGAAAAGCTTCTTTGGAGTAACGCCCAAGCAGTAAGACTGATGAAGCAGGAGCTTATTCAGTCAGTAATATCCGGGGAAGATTTGGTAAGGGCATCGAGAAGGCTTTTGGGGAATCCTAATATCGGGATAACAGGACTTGCGGGAAAGAAACTTAGAAATAGGATGCAGATGATCGCCCGTTCTGAAATCCAGTACGTAAGCAATCAGGTTCAACGTTCATTGTATAATGCTTCCCAAGAAGTTTTGAAGGGTGTTCAGTTTTGTGCTACTCTTGACAGGAGAACATGTCTCCAATGTGGAAGTCTGGATGGGAGAACATTTAATTTTGCTGAAGGTATGGCTGACCATACTGGGCCACAAATTCCATTGCATCCGATGTGTCGATGTTGCTACGTGCCTGTTACTAAATCGTGGAAAGAGTTAGGAGCAAACGCAAAGGAATTTCCTCCAGGAACAAGGGCAGCTTTTGATGGGCAGGTTCCAGCAACAATGAACTATCAACAGTGGTTGAAAACTCAAGACGCTAATATCCAAAAAAAGATTCTTGGCCCAAAAAGACATAAGCTTTGGTCTGACGGTAAAGTTAAGTTTGATAAAATGGCTACTGACAGGAGAATACTTAAAGTTTCAGAGCTATAAATAATAATACTTTTGACTGTTTTTGTATTTATATAACCGAAAATGGAAAAAGAAACGCAAGTTTGGTTGGAGGGCAAGGAAGGTCAAGACCCTGATGACTACTGGAAAGAGCTTGTAGAACAGGGTCTTGCTGATAAATTGCTTGCCGACAAACCCCAAGACAAGCCCGGTGGGAGTAACGTTGGCAAGTATAAAGGAGTATCAAAGTTCTGTGGACCTTCTGGTGGGGCACCTAAAGGTTCATTTCCTATAAATACGAGAGAAAGGGCGGTTGCAGCTTTGGCTTATGCTCGCAATGCCCCGAATCCTTCTGGAATTAAGGCGTGTGTATGTAGGAATTGGCCTACACTTCCTGCTTGTCAAAAGGGAAGCAACGTTAAAAAGAGCTTAATGCTTGAGGCTTTGAGCGGAGGAAAGTGGAATGGAAGTTAGAGACTTAATAGAGTCATTTGATGGTCCTTTTTTTACGGAAGCTTCCATTGACGCAGACAATCTAACAATAAAAGGTGTCTGTCCTTTTGGTACTGACAAATCAGCTAACAACAGAATCTATAAGGAACGTGCAATCGAATCTCTTACTTCCTTGGTTAATGGTTCTAAAATGTACTTAAACCATCCTACGAAGTCTGAGCTAAAAGAGAGGGATGGAGTAAGGGATGTAAGAGATTGGGCTGGTGTGTTTCGCAATCCAAGAAAAGAAAGCAAGAAGGTATTTGCAGACCTTCAGGTAAGGGAGCAGTATTGGGACTTGCTTCGTGATGTTGCTACACTCCAGCCTGAAGGAATGGGATTGAGTATAAACGCAAGGGTTAAGGTGTTTGCTGATGAGAAGGGTATGGAAAGTGTAGAGGACGTTGACACTTTACGTTCTGTTGATTTGGTAGCGAATGCAGCGACAACGAGAAGTCTTTTTGAATCTGTGATGGATAAGGTTTGTGAATCAAATGCAAGACTAATTGTGGTCCCAGGTTCTGTTGAGAAACTTGTGGAACTTTTGTTTGTACAAGAGGGGGTTATCCAGGATAAGTTGGATAACGATAAAGTAAAAAGAGAAATTGAAGACGTAACATATACGGCAAATGGGATGATAGAAAGGGTGCTCTATGATGAGAAACTTTCTATTGATGAAAAGAAAAAGAAAATAATGGCAATTTTTGCTGATTTGGACGGCGAGGTTAAAAAGCGTTTGTCTGGAATCAAAGAACAGCTAACAAAAAATACGGAGGAAGATATGATGGAAATCACATTAGACATGTTGAAGAAAGACCACTCCGGTCTTGTCGAAGACATTATCAATGAATACAAGGAAAAAGAGAACGTAGAGAAGATGAAGCAAGACCTTCTGGATGCTCAAGAAGCTCTTACGAAGAAAGACGAAAAGATTGCTTCAATTAAGGAAGAGAAAGGAAAACTTGAGGAAAGAGTTACTACGCTTGAGCAGGAAATCTCAGACCTTAAAGAAAAGCTGGACAAGGTTGAGCTTCAGGAAAAAGTTGCTGAGAAAAGAAGCAAGATTCAAGGGCTTATTTCCGAGGCGAAACTTCCAAAGGAAGCTGTTTCCAATGTTTGGTTTGCAAGTCTCATGAAGGTTGAGGAGTACAAGAAAGACGATGAGACCGTTACCATGGAAGATCAGGTAAAAGAGCTTATCGAAGACCGCAGGAATGCTTATGAAGGAAAGGACACTGGTAAGGTTTCTGGTTCCGGTGATGAGTTCAAAGAGAAAGAGAACGAAGGGAAAGAGGTAACTGAGCAGACGGTCAAGGGCTTTATCGAAGCTAAGAAAGCTCAGAAAGAGCGTTATTAAAATCGCATAGGAGGTAGTAATTCAAATGGCAGGACAGAATCGTTATCTAAGAGGTGAAACAAACGAAGCAAAAGCTCCTGTTCATGGTAATGTAGCTGTTAACCCCGGCGATTTTATCATACTTGGTGGAGTTACAAAGACGTTTTGTAACTCCTATGTAAGTTCGGCTGACTTGTATGCTTATCCGCTAAGTTCGGTTACTCACTTGTCTACCAAAAGCGTAGTCGGTGCGATTCGCCTTTGGTTTTTAGGTGTAGCCATGAATGGTTCTCCGCTTGGTGTGACTAATTTCATTTCAGTTGCCCAGACGGGGTTTTTCAGATACCCACTTTATAATCCAACTGCTTCTGTTTATGGAACTACAGTAGGATTGAAGATTTCGTGTGTAACTCCTACTGGGGTTAATAGTGGGGTATCTACTCAACATGTAAGAATGCAATTACACGGAAGCACTTCGGCTTATCTTGGCTACTGTGCCCAAGACCAAGCTGGTGGGGCAAGTAGTGTTATATTCGCAGTAAGAGGAAAGTATGCTCCTGGTGGAGTTGCAACCTAATAGAATAGGAGGAAGTAAAACAAATGTCAGGACAAAACAGAATAGTACGTGGTGAACTTAACGAAATCAAAGTTCCTGTTAAGGGAAACCAGACTGTTGAGCCTGGAGACTTTATAGTCATTGCTGGAGTTACTACAATTTCTGGTAGTAAATCTGGGCAGAAGGCGGATTATTATGCCTATCCGTTCAGCAATGTTACTCAAGCTGCTACAAAGGGTGTTCTCGCCCTTTTGAAGAATTGGTTCTTGGGTGTAGCTATTGATGGTTCTCCTTCTGGTGTAACTTGCGATATTTCAGTTGCTTCTACTGGAATGGCTCGTTACCCGGTTAATAGGGCGGCTTCAGTTTGGGCTGGAACTTCAATTGGGATAAAAGTTTCAGCAGTGACTCCAGCTGGTGCAACGACTGGAAGTTCTAATCAGTATATTAGCGTTCAGAATCACAGTGGGACAACCGCTTATCTTGGATACTGTATGCAACATCAGGTTGGCGGGGTTAGCAATGTAATTTTTCGTATTTGTGGAAAGTACGCTCCTGGTGGACTTGCTACCTAATAGGGATAGTAAATGGGTCTTAATGTTAATCGCTATGTTAGTGGGGAAAAGAATCAAGTTAAAGTTACGTTTGGCAGTGGAACCACAGTGAACGTTGGTGATTTGATTTTCTACGACAATGCTGATTCTTTAAGGCTCAATGGCACTTCTACTAAGAGTAATACTGGATTTCCGTTAGAGAAACTAAGAGCTGCTGGAACGAGTTTGGAATACAACAAGACGTTAGTAAAATCGAGACTGTTAGGTGTAGCACTTGACGACAAGGATGGTGGGCCAAGCTGCCCAACTAAAGAAATCTCAGTTGCCACATCGGGGGTTTTCGAGTTTGATATGAAACCAGCAAGAACAGTTAAGATTGGTTACAAGGCAAGCCCAAGCGGAACATCAGAAAATTCAAACATGTTCAATCAGAAAGTAATGGTTACACAGTTTACAAACAGGGCAATAGGTTATTTTGTAGAGAACAAAACCCATGCTCTGAAAGCAAAGGTTCAAATCCAGACTCCTTGGGGGTTTGGAACAATATAAGGACATAGGAGGAAATAGAAAATGTCATTTAGAAATAGCACTGGAACTCCTCTGAGGGATATTATCGAGTCGAAAGGGGAAAGAGGTGCTCTTCAGGTAGTCAGGGAAGCTCTTAAGAGCAAAGAGTTGAGGCCGGAAGATTTCTCGCTTCTGGAAATCTGGGAAGCAACTCACCCTGGAATGGACGTAGCTGAAGCAGTAGTCTCTGACTCTTTTCCAAAAATCACAGGGGAGCTTATTAACGCCAAGATGATTGAAGGCTATGAAGGCATCGAGACGATTGGCGAGCAGCTTACCACGACAGTCACTTCCAAGCAGAAGGTTGAGACTATCGCTGGGTTTACGGCTGCAGAAACCCCAATGGAAGTTCCGGAGGGGCACCCTTATAGTGATTCAACACTTACTGAAAAGTACGTGACCGCACAGAATATCAAGTATGGTCGCACGATTTCCGTATCTGAGGAAATGGTTGCGTTTGACCAGACTGGACAGATTCTTACACGGGCTATGGAAATCGGTGAGGCTGCTGCACAGTATAAGGAGAAGATTATTGTTGAGGGTGTTCAAGACCTAAACTCTAACGTGTGGAGACCTTCAGGGGTTGCCACTGCTTTTTACTCTGCTGGTAATCAGAATCTTATTTCGAGTAACTCATTCGGTGAAAGCGGGATGGAGACTCTTAATAGGACTATCCAGATGCAGAGAAACGATGCTGAGAACTCAGAGTATGATAACTTCATCTACATTCCGAAAGGAAGAATGGTTGTGTTGGTTCCTTCAGACCTTGAGGTCGAGGCATGGCAGTTAGCTAATTCCGCATTGACTCCAGAATCTGCTGAGAATGCGGCTAACTTCTTCAAGGGAAAGTTTACGGTTCTTTCTTCTCCGTTTATTACCCTGAGAAGTGCTACGACTTGGTACGCTGGAGATTTTGCAAGAGCTTTTTGGTGGCTGCAAGTATGGCCTCTTCAGACATTTACCAGGAAGATTGGGAATTCTGATGAGTGGACGAGAGACATTAAGAGCCAGCATAAAGTTCGTTTCTACGGCGCTATTGCAGGTGTGAACGAGAAATACGCTTACAAAAATACTGCCTAATTTAATAGGCAGTTAACAAAATAAAGTGGTGGTGGAGAGGTGGCTAAGTTTTCTCCCCCGCCACCACTTTAACTTAATTAGGAGGAAACTAATAATATGAGGTCAAGACATTCTGGTCGTGGGACAAGGCTTGGGGAAAGGGGAGCACAATCAGGTGTAACCTATAAAACAAGTCCTTCTGGAGTAACAATTGACTACCAAGGAGTAAACGATGGTGGTAATTGGGCTGTAGGAGCAAGTGCAAAGAGATATAAGCTTGTTGGTGGAATTATAGACTCAGCAAGTGCCGTTAGTTGGGGTACTGGTGCTGCAAGCAATGCTATGCAGGTTCTAACCGGACTTTCTGGCATTTCTTCGTTTACTCTAACTTTTGAATCACTCAATGCGCTCTCGATTGCTACATCAGCTGTTACAGGAATTCTCTCTTATATTAAGAGTGGTGGTGGGGCTGTTACTGTTATTACTTATGTTATTGATGGTGCAGGAAATCCAACCCCCGGTATCTGTTTGCTTAAGGGAGTTTCAGCTTCTTGGCTGGCTTATGGTCCTGCGTAAGACAACAACACGGGAGAGTAGTTAAATAGGGGTCAAACCTGTTTGGCTACCTCCCGTTTTTCATATAGTGGATAGCTTGCTTTTCCTGTCACACTATAAATAATCAAGGAGAAGAGAATGTTCTATAAGCAATTAAAAAAGAGTGGAACTTCAAATCCATTATTACTTACCGGAAACACAACTGCAGCAACTACCGACCTTATAGACCTTCACAACAAATGGTTTGACGGAAAGCGTCTTTGGCTTGAGCTAAACATAACCTCAGGCGGGTCTTTAGCTGTATGGGTAGGTGCCTGTGTAAATCCATCCTCCACAACCAAACACTATACTCCTGTAGCTGCTGGTGGGGCTACAATACAGTTACATGGTGGGACATCTGTGAATGGAGTTCTTGGAAACGGAAGGCATATAGTAAATCTTATATGGGGTAGAAATGGAACTACAGAACCATTGACTGCTATTCCATATTTGAGAGTTGGTTATGTGGGATTTCACAAGCCTGTAGGGTTTTATGGGCATTTAGTAATTGGTTAAATTCTAACTTTTAGTCAGAAGGGGGCTTTGGTTGGAACTTATAACTTTATGCATGATGTTCGCTGTAGTAATAGGGCCGCTTATGTTTTTCCCTATGAAGCTTATGGATGGATTCATCTTACCTCAAATCGGACTGACAGCTTTTGGTGTTGGTTTGGCTACTATCTGTTTCAGTAGGGGAGGGGTATTCCCTATAGATTTCATTGCGGTACTTGCTATTGTATATTTATTCTATTTATTCCTGACTCAGTTTTGGTCAACAGTTCCTCATAATTCTCTTCGTGATTTACCTTTAATTTTTTCATACCTTGTTGGGTTTGTTATTTGCTTGGTTATTTTCCGGGAAAGGGAATTGCTGAATGCTGTTGCTATGGCTGTGTGCTTATCTGCTACGTTTAATGCTATATATGGGATTCTACAGAAATACAGAATAGACCCAATATTTCCTGAAAGACTTGTTTCTATGAAAGACATGTATGGCGAGAAACCAATGAGTGAGATATCAAAATGGTTTAGGAATAAAAACTATGTTGATTCGAGACCGATAGGAACAATAGGAAATACAACGTTTTTTGCTGGGTATCTTTCAGCGTCATTGCCATTTGTAGTTTATCTTTCGTTAGCTGTTAGCCACTGGTTTTGGATTTGTTTTGCTGTAGTAATTGTTGGGATTCACGTATCTGAATGTAGGGCCGCTTATCTTGGATTGATTGCTTCAGCTATAATGTTTTTTATAATAATTGGACAAAGGGGGTTGCTTTTAGATTTCAGCAAATGGTTATGGGGCTTAGATTCTTTCAAGGTTCTTTCGTTTCTTGTTGGATTGGTTGCTGTAATAGGAATTATAAAGTTTTTCAGAAGATACAGGAGAAGTAATATTGGGAAAAGGCTTGCTAACGAGAATGACCCGCTTTGCTATATGTTAGATACTGAGAACGAAGACCAAGAAGATTTTATTGCACACCTAAAATACAGGTTTCGTTACTGGAAGGCAGGGATAGAACTGATAAGGCAACGCCCGTTATTTGGGTTTGGGTTAAGGACTTACAGGAAAGAGGTTTACCAAGCACAGGCGAAACTGCACGATAAGGATGGGAAGTTTTTAGGTCCATGTTATCATATGCCAAAGCCAAGGGAAGTCCACAATGATTACATCGAAAATTTTGTGGAAGGTGGATTAATAGGAGGGTTGTTATTCCTTCTCATAATGGGTGTAGTAGTAAACAATGTAAGGATTTACTTAAACACAATTCCGGATATACAAAGCTTTATCCTTGTGGCAGCCATACTATCAGCGTTTGTTTGTATTGCTATTAATGCCTTTTTCTTTTTCCCAATAAGACTTGGACCTTCGTCTTTGTTGTTCTTTCTTGCATTGGCTATGATGGAAGCAATAACTACAGATATTCAGGTTATGGCCTTTACTCCAAGTTGGATTATAACTCTTGTAATAATAGCTTCTTTTATTGCATTGCTTTATGAGGGAGTATGGAAACCAAACATAGGCAATTACTACTTCTTGAAGTTCCTGTTCCTCGGGGATTCAGAATTAAAAGAGTTTTCGTTGCTAAAGGCTATGGAATATTGCCCGAAGGAAACTATATTTCTTGATAGGGCAATTCAAGGATATTCTGCTGGATTTCCAGACTTGGCAGAACGGTACGCAGACAGGATGCTATTGTCTTATGATGGAATGACACCTGCATGGACAATGTTTTACAATGTGGCTATGGCAAAGCTTGGGGTTAAAAACTTAACACAGGCATTTAAGTATTTCCAGGATTCGGCTTACTATTATCCAAGGTTCAAACTTCCGTTTGAACAGTTAGTTAACATTTGGCCTTTGATACCATTACCAAGAAGGAGGATTTTAATGAAAAAGATTACAGAAGAAGGAAACGCTCAACTGAACGCATTGATGAACGAGATGGACAAGGTGAACCTGTCGATTGAGGTAACAATTCTTAGGGAGAAAGTGAAGCTTGGAATTCCTGAAGACTGGGGATTTGACATGCAGACAAGACAATTCTTAACTCCAGAAGAGGTTGCCCAAGTTCAGAAACAGAGGCAAAAACAGCAGGAAGATGGACAAGGCATTTTTGCACCACAAATGTAAAAAAGAAGGAGGAGTAAAATGACAGAAGAAGAGGAAAAGAAAGTTCCAAAGACAGAAGAAGAGTTATTGGGAGCACACAAAGAAGAGTTGCCAAAGAAAGCTCCAACTGATATTCGGGAGGAGTTTCTTGGACAGCCGGATTTAAGGGGAAAGGATGGGGTTAGTTATCTTGATGAGCCTGATTTACTTCTTAATGACCCGAAGGTTATGCGTATGTTTATGAGTAGTGGAAAGATAACTGCCTATGCTTATCAGATGCTTTCTACAATTTATCTTAGGCAGATAAACCAGAAGTTGGGTACTCTTATTGGGCTTTTGACTCCAGATGAAGGCGAAGAAAAGTCTGGGAGAAAGAAAAAGAAACTTGACTAATAAGAATAACATAAGTTTGGAGAAATAAGATGGCGTACACTCATGACCAAACTACTGACTGTGGAAGATTGCGTACACTTCTTTACGATTTTGCTGGAAGCGGGGTTTCTGCTGTATTTGAGACCCATTACTGGTTTGAAGATGCAGACCTTGATGCCTTAATAGATGAGGCTGAAGATGATATATTTGATGCGGCTGCCATGGGCTGTAGGAGCCTTGCAAGTAAATATGCAAGAGAAGCTATGTCTCTTGGCTTAGGCAAGGGTGATATTTCTATTAACAAGAACCAGAGGGCACAATTTTATTTGACTCTTGCTGCACAGTATGACCGAAGAAGTGGAAGCAATGTAGTTGAGTACATTGACTCTGCCAATTTTGGAACTTCAACTTTTGGTGAGGACACGAGCGAGTACATAGGAGAAGAATAAGTGGCTATTCTATACAAAGAAACAGGACGCACCCCCGTAAAGAATGGCATTGACGTAACCGTGCAGTTCTTGAACGGGGAAGACGTTGTGCAGACCACCACCATGAAGTTCGTCAACGAGCGCGAGATAAAGCACGACTTCGCTAACCGCTGTCAGAAAAAGGCACAGGGGATTCAGTACGAGATTGACCATCCCCACAAGCCTGAGTTGTCACGAGAGGACGTGGAAGCAAAGTTGCGAGAGTTGAAGTATCTCCAAACTGGCGAGTCATTCGAAGACTTGAAAGTTGCGGAGGTAGTAAAATTATGACTGACATAGAAAAAGCCGAAGACATACAGGAAGCTGTTGATAGGGCTGTTTCGTTAGGAATGAC
>Ga0180438_10006181_pt1 | contig 16304 bp, 10 predicted proteins | sample SS_ome_12_FD_132455 | JGI IMG/M metagenome (GOLD analysis project Ga0180438, IMG submission 132455) | Hypersaline lake sediment archaeal communities from the Salton Sea, California, USA - SS_3_D_2 metaG | ecosystem: Environmental > Aquatic > Non-marine Saline and Alkaline > Hypersaline >...
GATTGTGCGCTGGCCCGGCCGTGTCCCATCGGGCGTTGAAAGTAACACCGTATGGTACTTTGCAGACGTAATGCCGACCCTCGCCGAACTCGCTCACGTCAGCCCGCCAAAGAACATCGACGGGGTCAGCATCCTTTCGACCCTGCTCGGCCTAAAACAAGACCTTCATGACAGATTCCTTTACTGGGAATACCACGCAAGAAACTTCAGCCAGGCCGTGCGCTGGCGAAACTTCAAGGCTGTTCGGCAATCTCCCGACCAGCCTCTCGAACTCTACAACCTCGAAAAAGACCTCGCGGAACAACACAACGTCGCCCACCAATATCCTCAAATAATCGAACAAATTGAGGATTATCTGCGAACTGCACGAACTGAAACGCCCTGCTGGCCCGTTAAATGAGGCGATAAGACAAGACCATGAAACGGTGAAAGAATGAAAACGAACAAGGGAGACTGCACACGACGCGATTTTCTAAAAGGGCTGACAGTTGCGGCGGCATCGACGACACTCGGCGGGTGCACTTCAGACAATCGATTTGCCGGCAAGCCCAAACGGTCCAGACCGAATATTATTTTCATTCTCGCCGACGATCTTGGCTACGGCGACCTCGGCTGCTACGGCCAGAAACAAATCAAAACACCCAACTTGGACCGAATGGCCGCCGAAGGTATGCGATTCACCCAGCACTATGCCGGCAGCACCGTATGCGCACCTTCACGATGCTCATTGATGACCGGCCTTCACACCGGACACACCCGGGTCCGCGGCAACAACAGGGTCCTGATGGAAGCTGAAGACGTCACCGTAGCGGAATCGCTCAGGAACGCAGGTTACTGCACGGGCATGGTCGGAAAATGGGGCGTAGGCCACCCCCCGCCGCCCGGCGACCCGAAACGCAACGGTTTTGATTACTTCTTCGGCTACCTGAACATGGTCCACGCTCACAATTACTACCCACACTTCCTCTGGCGAAACGAAACCAAAGTGCCGCTCAAAAACGTTGTTCCCGATCCCGGCAAACTCGACCAGGGCGTCGCCACAGAAAAAATCGAGTACAGCCATGACCTCTTCGCCGACGACGCAATCGCCTTCATCGAGCGAAGCAGGAAAAAGACCTTCTTTCTTTACCTGCCCTTCACGATCCCGCACGCCAATAATGAAGGCGAACGCGCCACCGGCGACGGCATGGAAGTCCCCGACTACGGCATCTATAAAGACAAAACCTGGCCCGATCCGAAGAAAGGCCACGCCGCAATGATTACGCGCATGGACCGTGATATCGGCAGACTTTTCGCAAAGCTCAAGGAACTGGGCCTCGACGAAAACACAATCGTCTTCTTCAGCAGTGACAACGGTCCCCACAAAGAAGGCGGTGCAGACCCCAGGTTCTTCAACAGCTCCGGGCCCTTGCACGGCTACAAGCGGGACCTCTACGAAGGCGGCATCCGCGTCCCGATGCTCGCCCGCTGGCCCGGAAAGATAAAGGCAGGCGCCGTCAGCGACCATATCTCAGCCTTCTGGGACTTCTTGCCAACAGCCTGTGAACTTGCAGATACCGGGCCGCCTGCGAAAATCGATGGTATTTCCATGCTGCCCACACTCCTTGGCCAACCGCAAGAGCAGAGAAAGCATGATTTCCTCTACTGGGAATTCCACGAAAGAGGCGGTAAACAGGCCCTCCGCATGGGCGACATCAAGGCCGTGCGCCTCAACCTCCACAAAAGCCCGGATGCGCCCCTGGAACTCTACAACCTCGAAGACGACATCGCAGAGCAGAACAACATCGCCTCCGAACACCCCGGCATCGTGGCCAAAATGGAAACAGTCCTCAGAACTGCCCGCACCGGATCACCAATCTGGCCCGGGTAAAATGAAAAGGCAAATGAAAAGACGCTGTTACAAAAGACGTGATTTTCTAAAACTCGCAGGCACAACTGCCGCCTCGCTCCTTGTTTCAAGATACTCAGCAGCCCCGGCAAAGGATGCCCCCGTAACCAGACCACCCGGCTTTCTTTTCATTTTCATCGACGACATGGGCTGGGGCGATGTCGGTTTCAATGGTGGCACGTTCTATCAGACCCCAAACATCGACAGGCTTGCAAGACAAGGCATGGTTTTCACCAGCGCCTATGCCAACGCCCCGAATTGCGCGCCAAGCCGCGCATGCCTGATGTCGGGCCAGTACACCCCAAAACACGGAGTTTACACCGTCGGCACCAGCGCCCGAGGCAAGGCGAATTTGCGAAAGCTCATCCCTGTAAAAAACAAGGTGATGCTCGATCCGGAAACAACAACAATTGCTGAGGCGCTTAAATCTGCCGGTTACGTTTGCGGCCACTTCGGCAAGTGGCACCTCGCCAGTGACAAAAACTATAGGCCCGGCAGGCTGGGAGACCCCGGCTCGCAGGGATTCGATGACGTGCTTACGACAAGAAAACCGTCTAAGAAAAAAGACCCCAAAGCGGACGCACACAATACAAGACAGATAACCGACAGGGCCATTGCCTTCCTCAAGAATAACAAGGACAAGCCCTTCTTTTGCTACGTTTCGCACAATACCATTCACACCCCCCTTATGGAAAACCCCCGACTCATCGCAAAATATGAGGCCGGACCTGGATCGGGCAGGCCTGGCAATAATCCCGTCGTCGCAGCCATGATAGAAACGCTTGACGCCAACGTCGGCAGGCTTCTCGATAAGCTTGAAAACCTCAAAATTGCCGACAACACGGTTGTCTTCTTTTTCTCGGATAACGGCGGCGTATTCAGCCTGAGTTCGATGGGCCCCTTGCGAGGCGGCAAAGGGACTCTTTACGAAGGCGGCATCCGCGTCCCGCTGGCTGTTCGCTGGCCCGGACGGATCAAGCCCGGCGTCGTCTGTGATGTCCCTGTAATTGGAATAGACTTCTATCCGACGATGCTCGATATGGCCGGCGCCGCAAAACCGTCCAGCCAGCCCCTCGATGGCCAGAGCCTCGTTCCCCTGCTCAAAGGCCGGGCGCAACTCGAACGGCGGGCCATCTTCTGGCATTTCCCCGCTTATCTTGAGAGCAACTACGGTTACCCGGGAAACTGGCGCACCACACCCGCCGGAAGCGTCCGCACCGGTGACTACAAACTGATCGAATTCTTCGAGGACGGTCGGCTCGAACTCTACAATCTTAAAGAGGACATCGCCGAGAAAAACAACCTGGCTGAAAGAATGCCCGAAAAAACCGGAGAACTCCACAAGCTGCTTACCGACTGGCGAAATTCCGTCAATGCGCCTGTCCCGACCGAGCGGAATCCGAAGTACGACCCGAACATGACATCCGCAACAAAAACCGCCCGACCTATTATATACCCCGCTGAAGCAAAGGAGCACTTATGAATCGCCGCGATTTCCTGAAGGCCGCAAGCGTGACCATATCCTCGCTCGCGCTTCCCGGATGCGCCACCAGCCCGGACAGCCCACGCCACACTGCCGCCACCCTCAGGCCGAACATAATATTTATAATGAGCGACGACCACGCCTCGCACGCCATTGGCTGTTACGGCAGCAGAATAAACGAAACCCCCAACCTTGACCGACTCGCGAAAGAGGGAATGCGATTCAACAACTGTTTCTGCACAAACTCAATCTGCGCCCCCAGCCGCGCCGTCATACTCACGGGCAAGTACAGCCACATCAATGGGAAAATCGACAACACCCGCGAGAACCCCTTCGACGAGTCACAACAAACCTTCCCCAAGCTGCTCCAAAACGCCGGATACGAAACAGCCGTGATTGGAAAATGGCATCTCCGAACCGAGCCTACCGGCTTTAACTACTGGAATGTCCTGCCCGGACAGGGGAAATATCACAGCCCAACGTTTATTGAAATGGGCCGGAAGAAGAAATACGAAGGTTATGTCACCGATCTTATCACAGACTTTTGCATCGATTGGCTCAAGAAATGGAAAAACGACAAACCCTTCTGCCTGATGTACCACCACAAAGCCCCGCACCGCAACTGGCAGCCGGACGAAAAACACGCCCGCCTTTATGAAAACATCGACATACCCGTCCCCCATACCTTCGATGACGACTACGATACGAGAACCGACGCCGCAAAAGAGCAGGACATGACCATCGAACAAACCCTCCATGTTCCCGGTGACACAAAGATCAAACCGCCGCCCGAACTCAAGGGCAGGGCCTTGAAGCACTGGAAGTATCAACGATACATAAAAGACTACCTGCGAACCGTTGCCTCCGTAGACCACAACCTCGGGCGGTTTCTCGACTTCCTCGACGAATCCGGTCTCGCCGAAAACACCGTCGTCTTCTACACCTCAGACCAGGGTTTCTTCCTCGGCGACCACGGCTGGTTCGACAAGCGATTTATGTACGAAGAATCCCTCCGAATGCCCCTGCTTGTCCGCTGCCCGAAGAAAATCAAACCCGGCTCGGTCAACAACGACATCGTGCTTAACCTCGACTTTGCACCAACCTTCCTTGACCTTGCCGGCGTCAGCATTCCGCGCGACATCCAGGGCCGCTCAATCCTGCCCTTGCTAACCGGAAAAACGCCGCCCGACTGGCGAACATCCATGTACTACCACTACTACGAATATCCCGGCGCACACGCCGTCAAACGCCACTACGGAATCAGAACAAAGCGGTACAAACTGATTCACTTCTACTACGACATCGACGCATGGGAACTTTACGACCTCGAAAAAGACCCCAAAGAGTTGAACAACGTCTACGACCACCTCGGCTACGCCGAAGTGGTAAAAAAATTGAAAACCGAGCTGGAGCGCCTGCGAAAACGGTACGGCGACTCCGATCAGCTCGCACAGAAATTCCTCAAAAAGCACCTGAACAGGAGGTGACCAAAGTGAAACACCCTTATTGCACCCGTCGTGACTTTTTAAAAGCCGCAACCCTCGGCGCCGCGTCTGTCGCTTTATACGGCTGTGCGGACACACCAGACGGCTCGGCCGTACATCGGCGCCCGAACATCGTTTTCATCATGGCCGACGACCTCGGCTACGGGGATCTTGGCTGCTATGGTCAAAAGTTGATCAAAACACCCAACATTGATCGAATGGCCTCCGAAGGCATGCGTTTCACTCAATGTTATGCCGGTGCGGCCGTCTGCGCGCCGTCGCGTAGTGTGCTCATGACAGGCCAGCACACCGGGCACACACGTATCAGAGAAAACAAGTGCCGCGTGGGAGGCGTCGGCGATGAGATTACAGGTAACAGGGGACGCCTCCCGCTGGAACCCGAAGATATCACTGTAGCCGAGGTGCTCAAGCAGGCCGGTTATGTCACCGGGATCACGGGAAAGTGGGGCCTTGGAGATCCCAATACCACCGGTATACCGACACGCCAGGGATTCGATCAATGGTATGGCTATCTCAACCAGAACCATGCGGTCTTCTATTATACCGACTACCTCTGGCACAACGAGAAGAAGGTGACTCTTGAAGGCAACACAGACGGAAAGCAAACACAGTATACTCACGACCTCTTCACCGAATTCGCCCTGGACTTCATTCGCACTCACAAGGACAATCCCTTCTTTCTCTATGTCCCGTATACCATTCCCCACTTCAACATCGAAGTGCCGAGCACACAACCTTACACGAATGAACCCTGGCCTGAAAAAGCAAGAATCTTTGCAGCCATGATTACAAGAATGGATCGGGACGTCGGACGGATTCTGGAACTACTGAAACAACTCGTAATTGATGATAACACTATCGTATTTTTCTGTTCGGATAACGGAACTGCCGGAGGCGCCGGCTATGATTTCAACAGCGCTGGTCCGCTCAGAGGCGGCAAAGGTAGTCTTGAGGAGGGAGGAATCCGAACGCCCATGGTTGTCCGATGGCCCGGTAAGGTACCCGCCGGGACCATAAGTGACACCGCATGGTATTTCGCCGACGTGATGCCGACTCTCGCCGAACTTGCCGCAGTCAGACCGCCCGAGAATATCGATGGTGTCAGTATTCTACCCACCCTGCTTGGAAAGCGGCAGGACCTGAGCGACCGCTTCATGTACTGGGAATCGCCACCTCCGAATCTCCGTCAGGCCGTAATGTGGGGCAACTTCAAAGCTCGGCGCAGAAAACCGAACGGACCTCTGGAACTCTACGATCTCGCTCAGGACTTAACCGAGCAGCACAATGTTGCACTCGATCATCCCGACGTAGTTGCCCGAATTGAAGCCTATCTCAAGACCGCACGCACCGAATCGCCGAACTGGCCTATGGAACGAAGCTAAAATTAATTTAACAGCAAATACTTCAAAAATATCAAATGCCAAGCGAGGAACACAAGAACATGAATACAAACAGTTACACTCGACGCAGCTTTCTCAAGCTGGCGGGACTGGCAGCGGTTTCCACAGTAATTGCCGGCTGTGCCTCATCGGACGATAAGAAGTCCCGACGCAAGCCAAACATTGTCTTTATACTCGCAGACGACCAGGGCTGGCATCAACTCGGATGCTACGGCAGCGATTTCTACGAGACTCCCAACATCGACCGCCTCGCCGCCGAAGGAATGAAATTCACCGACGCCTATGCCGCCTGTCCCGTCTGCTCCCCCACGCGAGCGTCCATCATGACCGGAAAGTACCCTGCACGCCTCCATCTGACGAATTTCATCCCCGGTTACGTCGACTACCAGAAGCTCCTGCCCCCCGAATACACCAAATACCTCCCTCTTGAAGAAGTGACCATCGCCGAAGCCCTGAAGCCCGCAGGATACACCTGCGGCCACTTTGGAAAATGGCACCTCAACAAAGACAAGGAGTACAAGCTCGGCAGACCTGGCGACCCCGGGTCACAGGGCTTCGACGACGTCTTCACCTCGCACAAGCCGCAAAAGGGTCGACCAAGCAGATATCAGAACGATGCCCACCACGTCCGCGAAATAACCGAACGCACTATCGCCTTTCTCGAAAACAACAAAGACAGGCCGTTCTTCTGCTACGTCACCCACAACACCATCCACCGACCAATTATCGAAAGGCCCGAGCTCGTTGAAAAGTATAAAGCCAAGCCACAGTCGAAACTCGACCGCAACAACCCCATCGTCGGAGCAATGGTCGAGACATTGGACAAGAGTATCGGCACTATTCTCGACAAGCTTGACGAGCTGAACCTGACAAACGACACCGTCGTCGTCTATTTCTCCGACAACGGCCCCCTCAGGGGACGCAAAGAGCTAAAACCCCTGCGCGGCGGCAAAGGAAACCTGTACGAAGCAGGCATCAGGGTCCCCATGCTCGTCCGCTGGCCCGGCGTGGCAAGTCCTGGCTCAAAGTGCGGGCAACCGGTTATCAGTTGCGACTTCTTCCCCACCCTCCTCGAAGCTGCAGGCATGAAAGTCACCGACCCGCACGTCGACGGAAAAAGCCTGATGCCCCTTCTCGAACAAACAGGTGGAATCAATCGCGATGCGATCTACTGGCATTATCCCCATTACTCACCCCAGGACGGAACCTGTCAGGGAGGTGCAATCCGCCAGGGCAGATACAAACTCATCGAATGGTACGAAAAAAGCATCGATGGAATCGATACACCCGGCGCACTCGAACTTTTCGACCTCGTCGACGATATAAGCGAGCAAAACAACCTCGCAGAAAGAATGCCCGAATTGAAAATGCAGCTCTATGAAAAACTTGACCGCTGGCGGAAATCTGTAAATGCCCAGCGAATGACCAAGAATCCCAATTACAAACTGCCCGGCAAAACCTGAAACTTTATCAGCCGAACCGGCCACAATGACGAAACGTAACTACAAACAATCGTGATCATACGCAGCCGTCTTCCCTACAACGGAGACCCACATGCAGCCGTTTACGCTTTTGATAAAACCGTCCGGTTCTGACTGCAACGTCGACTGCAAATACTGCTTCTACAAAAACCGCGCACCGGAAATTGGAAACGGGCGGCAGCGAATGACCGACCAGGTCCTCGAGCGTCTTGTAAAAGACTACATGGCGCTGCGTTTTCCGATCTCCGTTTTCTCCTGGCAGGGCGGCGAACCAACTCTCATGGGCCTGGATTTTTACAAGCGGGCTGTCGAACTTCAAAAAAAATATGGTGCCCCCGGCCTGCAGGTGAGCAACGCACTCCAGACCAATGCTATCCTGCTCGACGACAACTGGTGCCGCTTCCTTCTCGAAAACAAATTCCTCGTGGGAATCAGCATCGACGGCCCCAAAGAATTTCACGACCACTACCGCACCGACCATTCCGGCGCGGGTACCTTTGATAAGGCAATGCGGGCTATCAACAAGTGTGCCGAATACAAGGTCGAATTCAACACTCTTACCCTCCTCAACAACAGAAACGTCGACCACCCCGACGAGTTGTTCGATTTCTTCGTTGAGCGCGGTGTAGGGTATTTACAGTTCATTACCTGTGTGGAAACCGACCCTGCCACCGGCAAAATCGCGGACTTCTCAATAACCCCCCGTCAGTACGCCCACTTCCTCTGTAGAATATTCGACCGATGGTACGAGCAAGGCCCCCAAAAGCTCAGCATTCGAACCTTCGACTCGGTTCTTTCTTACTGCCTCACGGGAAAACACACCATCTGCACATTCGACGAGCAGTGCAACGCTTATGTCGTCGTCGAGCACACCGGCGACTGCTTCTGCTGCGATTTCTTCGTACAGCCGCAGTGGCGATTGGGAAGTATCTTCGAGACGCCCATCGAAAAGCTCGCCGCCTCCCGGAAAAAACGCGCCTTCGCCCGCGCCAAGAAAAAACTCTCCGACAAATGCATCGTTTGCAGACACCTCGCCCTCTGTCGCGGCGGATGCATGAAAGACAGGACCCCGCTTGATAAGGATTGGAAGCGCGAAAGTTATTTTTGCGAAAGCTACAAGAAATTCTTCGATTACACGATGCCGAGGTTCATGCAGATAGCCGCAAATATTCGCTCCGGCGACTCCGAAAAGCAAATCCTCTCACGATGAGCACAACGAACGTGTGCCGCCCTCCGCACCTTTTGGTTTGCAGACATTGTGGTTCACCACACGGCACCAGCCGAACCCCAAAAACGGTTACTCGGCTGCTTCCAGTTGAATAACCCCGAGTTTCTCCATCTCGGCAAGCAGCTTCTCCTTCTGCACCGGCTTAACAATATACGCCTCGCAACCTTCCCTGAAAGCACCCATCACATTTTTCGGATCGTTGAGCGCCGTCGTCATAATCACCTTTGCGCAGTCACCTTTTTTCACGCCGTGCTCTCTCTCTACTTTCCGTATGGCTTCCAGCGCATCGTGACCATCCATCTGAGGCATCATAATGTCAAGACATATCAGATCATAGGGTTCGCCTTCGGCCAACGCCTCTTGAACCGCATCCACCGCTTCCCGACCGTTGACTGCAATAAAACACTCGCCAAAATCGCAAAGGTGCGCCTGCAGCAGCTTACGAGCGGCAAAATCATCTTCCACTATTAAGCATCTCATATGCACTCCTTCAATTATCTATCTACCTCATCGTATTCTCGGTCTTTTGGTGCTTTTCTGTTGTTTTGCTTTTTCAATCCAGCCCGGCTCAGACAGAAAAAACGCAAGCTTTTCGAATTCCGAACGCACGTCTTCAAAAAGCGAAGCCGACGTCGACAGGTCCCCGTCATCTGCAGCGCACTCAAGACCAAACGCCATCTCCGACAGTCTCACGGCACCCATTGTAAGCGCAGCACCCTTGAGCCTGTGAGCATAGAGGCGAACTTCACCTGCGTCTTCGCTTTTCAGCCCTTCGGCAATTAGTCCTATGCTTCGAGGACCGTCTTCAAGAATTGCGCCGGCAATACCCTTGACTATACCCTCATCACCGCACACGCCGATGACCGTTCCCCAGTCAATTACTTCCTCGAAGTCTGACACTTCAATTGGCTTGTCCGATCGACCCGCATCCGAACAAAGCCGGCTCAGTTCGTCTGCTCCGGACCTCGTCCGCTCATTCTTGTCACTAAAGGATTGCTCCTCTGAAGCCAGATACTTCCGCACCACCGTCAACAATTTGCCGCGGTCAATCGGCTTGGCCAGATAATCATTGCACCCCGCCGATAGGCACTTCTGATCGTCACCCTTCATCGCATAGGCTGTCAACGCTATTATCGGCACAACGACCTTGTTTCTCCGCAGCATTCTTGTCGCCTCATAACCGTTTATCTGAGGCATTTGTATGTCCATAAACACAAGCTCAAAACTTTCCGACAGCACCTTGTCCACCGCAGCCTGCCCGTCCTCGACCATCGTCACCTCGAACCCTATCTGCTCCAGCAGGAAACGTATCAGTAACTGATTCGTTTTGCTGTCTTCGGCCACAAGTACACGCCCGGAAAATTTCTCCTCCGGCGCCTGGCCCGAGTCTCTGACGGCCACCGGTTCGCCCGCATCCGAAAAGTCGTTTCTTTCCAGAGGCTGTTGCTCGCTTACGTCCACGCCCGCCGGGATCATAATGGTAAACACCGAACCCTTGCCTTCTTCGCTCGACAGAGAGAGCTCGCCTCCGAGAAGATACGCCAACTGTTTTGTTATGGCCAAACCAAGCCCGGTGCCCCCGTACTTACGAGTGGTCGCTCCGTCGGCCTGTTTGAACGCCTCGAATATCGACTCCTGCTTGTCGATTGCTATACCGATTCCTGTATCTTCAACACTGAAAAACAGCAGTGGTCCACTCCCGACCTCACGAAGCGATACGTTCAAATGCACGTGCCCCCTTTCGGTGAATTTAATCGCATTATTTATCAGGTTTATCAGACACTGACGAAGACGAACGGGGTCCGTGCGAATTTGCGCCGGAAGCTGATCGGAGGACTGAACCTTGAACTCAAGACCCTTCTTCCTCGCCGCAGGCTCCATCAGCGCCTTCACCGAACCGAGCAACTGGCCCAGAGAGCAGTCAATAATCTCCGTATCCAGCTTGCCGGCCTCGATCCTCGAAAAGTCCAGTATGCCGTTGATAATTGCCAGCAGGCCCTCTGCGCTCTCCCGAATGATACTGACGTGGCTCTTTTGCTCGTCGGTAAGTTCCTGCTCCGCAAGCACACCGCTGAAACCGATAATCGCATTCATCGGAGTGCGGATCTCGTGGCTCATGTTGGCAAGAAACTCGCTCTTGGCCTGGTTCGCATGGATCGCCTCCTTGGTCATCAGGTTGGCCCGCTCCACTGACGCCTCGAGCTGAAGGTTGACTTCTTCAAGTTCCGCTTTGGATTCTTCGGTCTGCTCCTTGACCTGGATAAGCACTTCTTCCACGCGCTTGCGCTCCGTGATGTCCTGCAGCAGTCCGTCATACGAGGTAAGCTGTCCCTGACCGTCGTAATGTCTCACCAGCGTGCTTCTGACCCAGCGGGTCGAACCGTCCTTGCTGATAATCCGATGTTCCAGGGGCTCGATTTCCTCGCCGCACATGCACTGAGAAACCTGCTTTCGAACCGTTATCCTGTCTTCAGGGTGCACCATATTTATCCACAGATTCGGGTCCGCGTGCAGTTCTTCCGATGCGTAACCCGTCACCGCAACACTCGCGTCCCCATGAGCCGTCTCCACCACCTTACCGTTCTCAAAACGAACGGTGAATATGTAATCGGTCACCGCCGCTGTAATGCGCCGGTAACGTTCCTCGCTTTCACGAAGTCTGCGCTCGGCCAGGCACCACTCGGTGATATCGTAAAGCACCCCCTGTAACCCATCGACATGGCCGCCGGAATCTCTGGTAAATGTTGAAAAAGCAATGACATGGATACTCCTGCCCTTGGCCGTCCTAAGCGCCAGTTCCCCGATTTGGGCCTCTCGCGCTTCAAAATGTTTCACAAACCTTTCTTTGTCCTTCGGATTCGCCCAGAATTGTTCCGGCAAAAAGGGCTGACCTATAAGCTCGATCGGGTCCGAAATCTCCAACAGCTTCGCAAGTGACCGGTTCACATACGTTGTCCTACCCTGAAGATCCGTCATGTAAAAGCTGCTTGACGAATCTTCCACAAACCGAAATATCTTTGCCCCAGCGCCCTCAGGTTTAATCGAATCGCCGCAGCCGGTCTCAACTGCGTCGGTTTCGACAAATTCACCGGCTAATTCACTGTTGCCCATGGCTTTCCCTTTGCACCTTCATCGTCCTGGGTTTCTGACGCAGCAGGAGCACTTATACGGAAAACTTGCATTAAACAAATCGGCCTTTGTCATGCATAATAACGCCGAAGATACCTGCGCATTTATTTGTATCGGCGAAAACAAATAGCCACTTTTCTTAAAAAAGCGGCTCATGACCTTTCGGCACGGTGCCGATTACTAAGCGGAACTGCGTCCCTTATAGGGCCAGTTTTCAATAGCTCGTGAACCACACCTCAGAATCTTTTTCTTCTCGGACTTGGCCAAACGCACCCCCTCTTCTGGACAAGACCCTCACGACACCCATCGAAATGATTTAACGCAACCTGCCAATTGCAGCGCCCGATCAGAACCTTTTCAACGACTCCAGAGTTCCATTTTACCGCCGCCTGCTTCCGTCCCGCCATCACCGACCTCAGAAATCCACCCCTCAGACTCACTCCTGCTCCAGCCCAGAAATACAGATTCAGTATCATGCCGCTCCTGTGCTCGCTTCGATCTCTGGGCTTCTGTGTTTGCATAACAGTAGATACACCCGTGTGGACACGTATCATACGCGCCTATGTCCGTACTCTCCGCACAGCCGCACTGCTCCCGCGTCGGCTTAAGGCTGTAAGAAATACCCTCCGGGTAAAACAGCTCCTCGATAATACCGCCGTCAACACACCGGGCCTTGCTGATCTTCTCTCCAACAAGGCAATCATTACAGCACGAAAACATCCTTATTCCGTAACTCTCGGCAATCTCCACCAGTTCATTCGCCAGTTCGATCTTGAATTCATCGGACGCTCGGATGACTCTAACGCCCGTCGTCCTCTCAAGCTTATCGAAATTGCGCTTCACCTTGCCGTACTCGGTCACAAAGCTGAAAATACATCTCTCAACATGTCCAGCCAACTCGCACGCAAGCGCTTCGAACTCTCTGACATAGAAGTCGCGCCCGGAAACGCTCGAAACAATAATCGGGTCGAACCGCCAGTTGATACGTTTCGCCGAATACGTTCGGCTCAACCGCTTCAACGCCTCTATCGCCGCCGTCCTGTCTACGCTCTCTTCGAACACGCTCGGCACAGATGTCACCGTATAGTTAAAATAGAATCTATAGCCCATCCGCTCGATAATCTCCAGGTTTTCCATAAACGGCCCGAAGTTCTTTGACCAGAAAACAATCGCAGTTACATCCTCCGGCCTCAGCGACAAGATAAACTTCTGACCACCATAAGGATTCACCACCCCGACAAATCCCTCCTTCAGGCGCCCCATAAACCACTCACCGTAGAACACCGGAATGTCCGTCCTCCGAGAAGCCGATATTATTCGTCTCATCCCGCTTCGACATCCGGCTCACCGCCGGCCTCTTTCCCCATCCTGCGCCAAAACTTCGCAGCAGCAAGCATTACCATCAAAGGAACCCATATCCACAAAATCTCACTTAAAAGGGCCTTTCTCGCCCACGAGCTGAATATTGCACCAGCGCCCAGCGGCGAAACACTCAAGGGCCTCCATGGCGCAAAATACCGCGTCGTATCAAACGGCGAAAGCAGTGCAATCCCTAATCCCCCGTCCGTAAATGCGTCAAGCACACCGTGCGACACACTGATCCCGAACAGAAACCCCCATACAAACCACCACTTCTTCGAGAAAACCCCCATCTTCCGAAACAACAAAACAGACACCACCGAACTTGCGGCAAATGCAAAAAACAGCGAATGAAAAAACCCCCGATGCCCGAAGAAATCACCGTATTTAATCCCAAATCTAAAACCAATAACATCCAAATCCGGCAAAACCGAACACAAAACTCCCAACACCCAGAATCGCAGCCCCACCCGCTGCTCAACGACCGCCTTACCCACCACCACTGGAATAATCGCATGTGTAAGAGGCGTAGGCAAACGGGCTGTCCTTTCTCTCTCAAACACTCGCCACGCAAAAACGGAGAGGAAGGGATTCGAACCCTTGGTAGGGATAAACCCTACACAGCCTTTCCAAGGCTGCTCCTTAAGCCGCTCGGACACCTCTCCGAAAAGATTGCAGAATAACCGGTGTGTGAGAGTTTTTCCACTTTAAATTTCAATTTCCATGCCTATATTTCAATCAATCATCTGTCCATCGACAAAAGTCTTTTCACTTATTAGTCTTCCGGATTTGTCCCACTTTTTCGCGGTGCCGTGACATTTGAAGTTGCGCCAGGTCGATTCAGCCTTTTTACCGCCGCCGGGCCACCATTGCGTCCAGACGCTTGTGCCATCTTCATTGTGCGTCCATTCCCATCTCTTTTTTCCGCCAGAGGCCCAGTACGTTTCGGGCCCTGTCTTTCGTCCGAGCCTGTATGTCGCCTCGTACCGTTTTTCGCCGTTTCCGTAAAACCAGATTTCCGGTCCGTGCAGTCTCGACGTACCGGCAGCACCCCGGCACGGCAAACCTCCTTCCTCGCCAGCCACCGCGATACTGTATGTCAGTCTTGTTTGCCCATTCGGATATTTCTCCTCATATCTCTTCAGGTTTGAGGCACTTGTCGCACCGCTTCTCTCCAACTCGGCGTCAGGTTTGCACTCGGAACTCTTCTGAATTATCCATGCTTCATTGAAGGCCAAATGCAGACATGGCCTGTTCATGGTGGTGATAAGATGGATGATTCCGTCAGGCCCCTGCCTTGCCACCGAATACCCGATCGTCTCGGCCCCGTTGTGGCGTTTGGGATTCTCATGCGGCTGAGTTCCTATCAGCTTCTTGACGACCCACGATTGTCCTTCGTCTTCGGAGAGGGCGACATATGAGCCCTTTCGAGTCACACCTTCGGGCTGGCGACCGCTGATGTGCTGAAAATCACCGGCAAAGAGCAGCCGACCGCTCCTTAGACGCAGGATACTTGGCCGTTGATTGCTGCCCTGTGCAGGGAAAACCGTCTTGCTCACAGCCCAGGTTTTTCCACCGTCATACGAAACGGATTTCGGCATGAATCCATCTATATTGGTGTTCTTTCCCCCCATCCCAAGTATTCCTCCATCCTTGAGTAGTACAAACGTGGTATGCCGCCCTCCGGTTCGTCCGCCGGGGTCCGTCCAGGTCTTGCCGTTGTCCGCAGTGGCCCAAAGAATGCTGGTCCCTCCTTTACCGTCGCTGGACACGTAGAGTGTCCCATCACGACCTCGCAGGGCCGTGTTGATCGGCTGTCTGGAGTGCGGACCCACTTTGTTTGTGAATTTTGGAAACCTGTATTCGGACCAGGTAGCGCCATTGTCCGTTGAGGTGGTCCAGTGGAAAGGATAAGCGCCCTTCATGCGGGGACTGCCGCAGAAGAAGTACAGTGTTCCACCGTCGTTATAAAGCATCGGCGACGGATCCCCCGCACCTGGAAAATCGAAGATTATGTCGGGCATTGACCACTCGTCGGCGCCGAATCGCAGCCGCGCCCCCATTACGGCAACCTCCGGCTCATACTCGTGATACGACGTGTGTATTGCCAGCAGCAGGTCTCCGTTCGGGCACACTTCAAATCCGGGACTGTGATTGTGCCCCCTGAAAGCCGCGTGCAGTCCCGCTGCGTCTATAACTGCGCGCGGGCAGTTCTCTGGCGGCGTGGGAAGCATATGGCGTTTTCTGAAATAGGGCTTTGCAGGGTCCGGTCCGACTCTGGCGATGTCGGTATTCTGCTTTATCCCCTGATTAGTGAACGGCGGCTCATATCGTAGTGGTACGGTTTTGGGCAGCGGGGCCAGCACGACCCTGAAGCCTATTTTGTGAAGACCGAATTTGTTGGCAGAGCCTTCGTACGGCCCAAACGTCGGCGCCATAGCCGCGCGGTTTTCCCCTCGAGCATATATTTCACTTTCCTTTGTTTCATCAAGGGCCCCGCCGCGGACAACACGCGTCATCCCGTGGTCGGGCCCGACCGGATCGATTTGACCGCCTGATGGATAGTTACCATACCAGTCGTTGCACCATTCCACCGGATCGGTGAGCATGTTCTTCGGAGTCTCCGCTGAAGAGTTCCGATTCTTGCACACATACTCCCACTCGGCCTCCGTGGCCAATCGGTAGGTCTTGCCTTCTCTGTTGCTCAGCCATTTACAAAACTCAACCGCATCATACCAGCTTACACCTCCCACATACGGCTCCAGCTCTACCGTACCACTGAATTCTTTTCGGAATTGGCGGAAGTGCTCTGAAGTCACCTCCGTTTCAGA
>Ga0180438_10006182_pt1 | contig 16300 bp, 14 predicted proteins | sample SS_ome_12_FD_132455 | JGI IMG/M metagenome (GOLD analysis project Ga0180438, IMG submission 132455) | Hypersaline lake sediment archaeal communities from the Salton Sea, California, USA - SS_3_D_2 metaG | ecosystem: Environmental > Aquatic > Non-marine Saline and Alkaline > Hypersaline >...
CACCATCACGGCGACGGCGATGCTCGGCGGCATATTCGCCACCGCCACCGACACAACTACCGTGGCGTGTGAGCAGATCGTCGGAGCCAACTTCACATTCGCTCCACCGACTGCACAGATCGACCAGGATGTCACGTTCATCGGAACGGTGGCGGCCGGCAGTTTACCCATCACGCATACGTGGAACTTTGGCGACGGTAGCGTGCCGCTTATGGGCAACCCGATTCTGCATACGTTCACGACGAGCGGGACCTTCACTGTGCTGATGACGGCGACCAACTTCTGCTCGGTCCCTGTGACAGCGACTCACGGCATCGTGATCACCCCCAAGGTCTGGTACGATATCTATATGCCGCTGGTGCTACGGGATACCTAGAGCCTCCCGCTGGCCCGGCAGGGTTGGCAGAATCCAAAAGGGGCCGCCGGGTGTTGGCGGCCCCTTTTGTTCTCACAAACATCCCAGGCGCTCTAGGCCGCAGCTTTCAATATCCGCCCCACCAGTTGGCTGCCGAGAATCGCCAGGCCGTCGGTGGGCATATAGTGCGCACTCGTATCCTCGAACAACACCTGTGCCTGCGAGGAGAACTCCTCATCCCCGTCCCAGTAGACGAGGGCCAGATGAACTCGCGGCAACACAGTGAAGCAGTAACCAGCGTCGCCTATCATCAAAGGCTCCCCGCCCAGCCCTTCGGCAGCTCGGCGGAAAGCATCAATCCCGCCCCGCAACTCCCGCGTCAGCCGCCCGCCGGTGTAGCCCTGGAACGCCTGGACGTAGAACATACCGTCGGGAAGTTCGCGGAATCCAATCCAACGGCTCGAAGGGGTCGTGCCGTCAGCGGTGGCCAGGTAAGTGAGAACAAGGCTCTGGGTAAAAGAAGCGAGTTCCTCTTCCGTATCCGCCCACCGAACGGTGAAATCGTCAGCAGAGATGACATACTCCTGCCAGAAGAAGATGAGATGGAAGTCGCCATTCTCGTCTTGTTCACACCCGCTGCGCAGTACCAGTTTACCTGGCTTGACAGAGCGCAGCGTCGATCGGGCCTCCTCGACCACCAGGGCCAGCCGGTCGAACCATTGCTGCAGATGGGGCGTTGGCTCACCCTTCTGCAGCATGTGCTACCTCTCTGATCAACTTTAGGAACTCCTCCCACTCCTCGCGGAAGAAATGCACCGTAACTGTTCCCAATTCAACGTGATACGTCGTCTCATTGTCCGGCTCCTCGGCCCGCCACAGGCTAAAGTTCTCGGTCTCGGACAAGATCTCGATGGTCGTTTCTTCCATTAGCGGCCTCCAAAACGGATCAATTCGTAGGTTCGCAGACTCGTAGACTTGGAATCAAGAGCGGCGTAGCCGATCGAGGAGGGCAGCCAGTTCTGGCGGCAATGGCGCCATGAACGCCACCTCCTCGCCCGATGTTGGATGGGTGAAGCGGATTTGAGCCGCGTGGAGGAAATGGCGGTCCTGGAGCAACCGCTGGCGGCGATGGCCATAGATCCTGTCCCCCACAACTGGATGACCCATCCACGACAGGTGCACGCGTATCTGATGTGTGCGACCGGTATGGGGACGCACCTCCAAAAGCGTGTGATCGGCAAAGTACTCGACGACCCGATACATAGTACTTGCCGGCCGCCCGCTCCTCACCACAGCCATCTTCTTGCGCTGCCTCTTATCCCGTCCCACCGGCGCTTCGATGATGCCCTCCCGAGGATGCATCTGGTCTTCGATCAATGCCAGATAGGTCTTGACAACCTGTCGGCGCTTGAACTGTCGCTGAAGCGCGGCGCGGGTATTCTCATCCTTAGCAACAAGGATCAGACCAGAGGTGTCTTTGTCCAACCGATGGACGATCCCCGCCCTATCAGGCCCGCCGACCTCGGCGATCTGGGGACAATGAGCCAGCAGGGCATTGACCAGGGTGCCACTGGAGTGCCCAGCCCCTGGATGCACAACCATCCCCGCTGGCTTATTCACCACCAGCAGGGCATCATCTTCGTAGACAATGTCAAGAGGAATATCTTCAGGGAGAACCGGTTCGGGCATCTCGACGGGTACGCGTACCAAGACCTTGTCACCCGCCTGGACACGGTAGCTCGGCCTACTAGGTCGTCCATTGACTGTGGCTTCACCGGTCTTGATCAGGCGCTGGGCTGCTGCTCGACTCAGATTCTCTACATAACCTGGAAGGACTGTGTCCAGCCGCTCGCCAGCATGCTCCACGTTGAACGCGACGACCTGGTGCTCCTCAGCCATCCTCCAACATCCGCCGCCCGTCTTGCTCGCGCCGTTCTTCCCACAGCATCAACAGCGCCAGCAGCACGACACCAGCGACGATGGAGCTGTCCGCCAGGTTAAATATCGGCCAATCGTGCAAAGGCCAGAAGTTGAGGTCAATGAAATCCACCACAAACCCCTGGCGCAGACGATCCGTTAGGTTGCCGATAGCCCCACCCAGTGGGAGGGCCAGCACCACGCGCATCAACCCATTATCTCCTGGCAGGTTCCAGCCATACGCGAGGATCGTCACGACGACAACTGTGGAGACGACGGTGAAGAAAACACTCGCTCCAGGAAATAGCCCAAAAGCCACCCCCGTGTTCGTCACGTGGGTAATACGAAAGATTGGGGCCAGCCAGGGCACGACAACCCAAGACTGGCCCTCCTCCAGCCGTGCCATCACCAAGTACTTGCTAAGCTGATCGACGAGCACAACGAATGCCGCTACGGCTGGCAAAACCAGGATGTCTCGCCTAGATTGTCTCAACGAGAGGCCACCCGCACACTGCTACGTTCTTGACGTGATTGACAATCCAGACAGTATCTGGCGCGAGGCAGCGCCTCGAGACGGGCGCGGTCAACTCTGGCCCCACAAGCCTCGCAGAGACCATAGGTTCCATTATCGAGCTTGGCTAGGGCCTGCTCTACTTCCTCTAGCGTGATCTCGAGCTTGCGCTGGAGCGCCACACCCACGGCTTGTTCAAAGGCATCGGTACCATCGTCGGCCATGTGGTTACCATAGCCGATGCTTTCGTACTCGACGGCCTCAAGCCGTTGCAACTGCTCCTGCAACTTTCGTTCTTCTTCCAGCAGATCCTGTCTGGCTCTTTCGTACGAAAAAGGCATGTTTGTTCCTCCGCCCGCCCCTTGAGCGAAGTATATTCTACCCCACTCAGTCTGAATTGGCAAGAGCACAAGACAATCAAACTTTAAAAACGCTCAGTTTGAGCGAATGACCACTCACTCGCTCCTCACCCGGGAAACCCACTTCATCCGGCAGACCGGCCCTCAGCTCTATGCTCAGAGTCTCCGCTGCGATAAAATCATGCCACAACTCGATTGCCTCTGCCAGCTCTCCCTCAGCCTGGTAGGTGGTGACGATGCGATCATCCAAGTTCAAGCCAGCCTCTTTGCGCAGATTCTGTATCCGCCGAACTACCTCGCGCGCTAATCCCTCAGCAGCCAAATCAGAAGTGACGACCACGTCCACGGCGACGGTCACGCCTCGCTCAGACGCTACAGCCAGTCCCTCGCGAGGCTCCTCGTGTACCACTACCTCCTCAGGAGCTAGCTCCACCTCTTCTCCATCAACCTCCAATCGCAGAGAAAGACCCGCTCGCAGCCGCTTCACTACCCCCAACGGATCCTGTCCCGCCAAAGCTGTCCGCACGGCGGGGAATCGCTTGCCGAAGCGAGGGCCAAGCGCCCTGTTGTCTGGAAGCAGACGGTAGGTCACCAGGTCACTCGCTTCATCCACGAAAGCCACCTGCTTGACGTTCAGTTCATCCTTGATCAGAGCCAACGATTCCTCGTCGATTTCGCCTACATCTCCTTCCATATGGATCATGGCGCACCCCAGGGGCTGGCGCAGCTTGACGTTCTGGCTGTTGCGGGCCGAGTGGCCCAACGTCACCACCTGCCGGGCCAGCGCCATTTGTGCCAACAACCCCTCGTCCACCGCTGTCAAGTCTGCCTGAGGCCAACTCGTGTGATGGACGCTCTCCAGAGCGTCCGCGTCCACCGAACGAACCAAGTTCTGGTACATCACCTCGGTCACAAAGGGGACGAACGGCGCCAGCAATCGGCAGAGCGTGGTCAAGACGCAGTAGAGCGTGTCATAGGCAGCGTTCTTGTCGGCGTCTTGCTCACTCTTCCAGAAACGACGACGACTACGGCGCACGTACCAGTTAGTCAGGTCGTCCAGAAGGGGCTCGACCGCCATTGTCGCCCCGAATGCATCATAGTTTTCGAGGCTATCAGTGACGTGGGCAACAACCTCGTTCAGGCGGGCAAGTATCCATCGGTCCAGCATCGTTCGTGCCTCAGGCTCCCGAGTTTGCGGCTCCCATTCATCTATGTTGGCGTAGGTGACAAAGAACGAGTAGACATTCCACAGCGGGATCAGGAACTGCCGCCGCACCTCGTCCGCCCGACCATAGCCGAAGAGTAGATTGTTCTCCGGCTTCTGACGGCAGTAGAGCCAGCGCATCACGTCCACCCCCATCCGGTCGGCAGCCTCGTTGAACTCGATGGCATTTCCCCAAGACTTGTGCATCTCCCGTCCATCCTCAGCCAGCAACGTGGCGTAGCCGAAACAGGTCAGGAATGGTGGCGAGTTCTCCAGCACCGTCGCCATCGCCAGGAGGCTGTAGAACCAGTTGCGGAACTGTCCAGGGAAGGACTCGCTAATCCAATCCGCCGGATACCACGTTTCCCAATAGTCCCGGTTCGTCCGATACTGGAGTGTGCTGAAGCTGACAATCCCTGCGTCCAACCATGGGTTGCCCACATCGAGGATGCGGCTCGCCTCCGCGCCACACTCTGGACAGGAGACGCGCACCGCATCCAACCAGGGTCGGTGGGGGGTGTGGCCCTTGAACTCCTCCCAACCAGCAACCGCCCGCTCCTGTAATTCGTGCTCGTCGCCGATGACCGTGAAATGACCGCAATCACCGCACTCCCAGATGGGCAGTGCCAGCCCTGAATACCGCTTCTTGCTGATCATCCAATCGTGCATATTGCGCAGCCAATCCAACTCGCGGTCCAGGCCGAAGGACGGGATCCAACGGATTTGCTGGGTCACTTCCATCATATCGTATCGGAGCTCGTCCATTGAGATAAACCACTCGTCCACCAGCCGGAAGACCAATTCGGTGTTGCAGCGCCAGCAGACCGGATACCGATGAGTGTAGCTCTCGACCTGGTAGAGAATCCCTTTTTCCCGCAGACTATCGAACACACGCTCGGCGCTCTCAGACACGTGAGTGCCGGTGAATGGGCCAAAGCCCGCGATAAAGATCCCCTCCTCGTCCAGAGGTGCCAGGGCGGGCAGATTATGCTCACGGCCCAACACAAAGTCCTCAGCGCCGCACCCTGGGGCCATGTGGACGATCCCGGTGCCCTCGGCCTCGCCTACCTCATCCCACAGTAACACGCGGTGAGCCTGGGGAGCCCTAGCAGCCTGCTGCGCCTCCAGTTCATCGAAGGGGCCGTCGTAGCTCCAGCCCTCCAAAGCTGTCCCTTGCATCTCCTCTAGTACCTCGTATTTGCCTTCCAAGATGGACAGCGCCCCTTTCGAGAGATAGAGAATGTCATCCCCGTGGCGCACCTTCACGTAGGTTAGATCTGGTCCCACCGCCGCAGCCACGTTACTGGTCAACGTCCACGGGGTGGTAGTCCAAACCAGCAGGCTCTCACCGGACCTTCCTCGGAGTGGAAAACGCAGTGTAACACCAGGATGGGCCATCTCCCGGTACCCGTCGGTGACAATCTCGTGCTGGCTGATGCCAGTGGCACAGCGGGGACACCAAGGCATGACGTCCGAGCCCTTATATAGCCATCCACGCTCCCAGCAGTTCTTCAAGAAAGTCCAAATCATGTAGTTGTTTTCGTTCGAGAAGGTGAAATAAGAACCGCCCAGCTCTGGCAGGCCCAGCCGGGCCACGATCTGTTCCACGGTATCAGTCACCGGGCCAAGAGGACCGCCGACAGTGATGACCTCATAAGGATCATGTGCCATCCGGTCTGCTAATTCGCGCAGTGAACCCGGATCGTTCCAATCCATCCAGTACCCTAGCCGCATAGACTGCTCGGTCTGGACAGCAGCATACCGCAGCACCCGCTCCTTGCACCTGCGTACAAAGCGGGCAATCCCATACTCTTCGATATCCTGCTTCGACTTAAAACCTAGCTCTCTCTCCACCTCGACCTCGATCCAGAGACCCTGACAGTCAAAGCCGTTCTGGTAACGAGTGCGATAGCCTTTCATCGCCCAGAAACGGTGGTAAAGGTCCTTGTACGCGCGTCCCCAGCCGTGGTGAACACCCATAGGGTTGTTGGCAGTGATTGGCCCATCGATAAAGGACCAACGCGGACCATCCATCCGTAACTGGACCAGTTTCTGGAAGGCATCCATCTCCTGCCAGAAGTCAAGGATCTCGTTCTCCTGCGCTACAAAGTCCACACTTGAGGGTACTGGTTTAAACATCGTTGTCTCCTTGGTCTTGAGTGTTCGTCCATCGGTGTTGACATTTTCGCCCTCTCCCATACAATTCCCTATGCAGCTAGAGAACAATATCGCACCATGGGAAAAGGAGCACCGATGCTACGACCATTCACCGAACAATCCCCCCACCTATCCCAGAAGTCAAGCTGGGATGACGATCTCGGTTTCAACTACTGCGAAATAGATGCCCTTTGGCTCGCCCACTGGACCACTGAATCCGGTTGGGAAACCGGGCAGCTCTACGAGCACCAGGGAGCTACTCTGGAGCTCTCCCCCGGCGCCAACGTCCTCTATTACGGTCAGGCAGTCTTCGAAGGACTCAAGGCTCGCCGCACGCGGGAGGGAAAAATCGTCCTCTTCCGCCCTGTGGACAACGCACATCGCCTGCGCGCCTCTGCTGTCCGTCTGGCGATGCCTGCTCCGCCCGCGAACGCCTTCTTGGATGCAATCCTAGCAGTGGTCCAAGCCAACGCCCGTTGGGTGCCCGGCTATCGCAAGGGCAGCCTTTACATCCGCCCGGTCGTCATTGGCTCTGGGCCTGTGCTCGGCGTGGCCCCCGCCAAAGAATACCTGTTCTACGTCTTCGCAAGCCCCGTAGGGCAATATATGGGTGGCGACCGAGCAATCGTCCTTTCCCACGCCCATCGCGCCGCTCCGTACGGCATCGGCGCTGCTAAGGCTGCCGGCAACTATGCCGCCTCTCTCCGTCCCCACCAAGTAGCCCGAGAACTAGGCTACACTGATGCTCTCTATCTGGATGCTCGCGAGGACAGGTATATCGAAGAGCTGGGCGCCGCCAACTTCTTCGCCGTCCTGCAGGACGGCACCCTCGTCACTCCACAACTGGGCTCCATACTGCCTGGCTTCACTCGCGATTCTGTGCTCACCATCGCCCGCGACATTTTCGGCTGGATGGCTGTGGAGCGGCACCTACCTATCGATCAAGTCCTGGAAGACGCCGTCGAGGCCTTCTACGTCGGTACCGCAGCCGTCTTGGCTCCCATCACACTCATCAACTACAAAGGAGTGGACCACCCCATCGGCGATGGAAGACCCGGTCCTCGAGCGCAGAAACTCCGCCAGGCTCTGACAGAGATCCAACTCCAGGAACGACCCGACCACTGGGATTGGGTGATGGAGGTGCCAATCTAGTCGGGGCCACCCGATCAATTGTTGATGTGCGATATTCGGCTATTGTGCCTTCAGACGTACTACCAATCGCTTATTGATCCGTCCCTTGCTCTTGTAGTCCACGATCCGCAGAGGGCCGACCTCTGCTGTGTTTGCTACGTGCGTACCGCCGTCCGCCTGAAGGTCTAGCCCTTCAATCTCGACCACCCGCACCTGAGTGATTTGGGGCGGCAGTAGGTTGATTTTCGTACGAATCAGGTCGGGAATCTGGAAAGCCTCCTCGCGAGGCAGGATGCGCACATAAACCGAGCGTGCGGCAGCAACTTCGACGTTGATCTTCTCCTCAATCTCACTGACCAGTTCCCGCTGCATACGCTCAAACTCGAAATCCATCCGTCCCTGTAGCGGTTCCATTTTGCCACCAGTCACCGAAGCCCCATAGTCTCGCCATATCACGCCACACAGAATATGCATAGCGGTGTGAGTGCGCATCAGTGCATAGCGGTGTTCCCAATCGATAGTCCCCCGTACACGCGTGCCTACCGGCGGTAAATCGAGGTCCAACCTGTGCACAACACAGCCCTCACTTCGCCCCACCTTGAACACTGCCCACTCCCGATCATCGGACCTCAATCGTCCAATGTCGTTAGGCTGGCCCCCACCGCCGGGATAGAAGGCAGTTCGGTCCAGCATCACACCATCGCCGACGACCTCGGTCACCACCGCCCCAAACTCGCCCAGATAGCTGTCCGTCTGATACAGCAACTCGGTCATTCGACCTCCAAATCATACCACAATGTGTCCATGTAGTCAGTGCATCCCATCGCGCGCCAGAACGCCTGGGAGGCAGGATTATTGTGCACCACCTGCAATTCCACGTGAGAGCCCCCTCGCTCACGCAACCATGTTTTCAGCGCCTCAAAGAGGGCCCGTCCAACTCCGCTGCGCCGCACTGTCGGGTCTACGACGATGTCAGTCACGTATCCAAACCGCTCGGGCTCAAAAACGGGGACGCGATCGCGCAGCACGCCCATAATCTGACCCACCAATTGACCGTCCACCTCAGCCACAAAGACAACCCAGTCTTTGTTCCCCCATGTACTCTCGTTCAAGAACCGCTCCCACGTCTGCTCCCCTGCAGGCGAACAAGCAGGACGAAAACGGGGCTCTACCATAGCGTGAAAGTCCATCATCTCTCGCCACAACCGAAGCATTGCAGGCATATCACCTTTGGTGCCGGGCCGGACACGAAAGTCCATCTACCCCCTCCAACCAAAAAGACTCTCGTCCATAAGGGACGAGAGTCAATCTCCCGCGGTACCACCCTTTTTGCCCCGCCATCGCGAGACCTCTTTGTCAGCGACCAACATCGCCGCGTCCAGGTAACGGAGGACAAGTCCGGCCGAGTCTACTTAGAGCGGCAGGCGATAATGCCCCTATCACTCTGTTCGGTCAGCGGCTCCGGAGGGATTTTCGACGCAGTTCCCGTACCCGGATCACACCGAGCCCGGGCTCTCTGATCGGTACCCTGCGTCTACTCGTCTCCATCGTCGCCTTTGGGAAAAAGTAGCCTGCATTATGCCACAAAGATTCGGGACTGTCAAGCACAGCTCACTGTCGCTCACTCTACTGCCAGACGATCGTACAGGGCCAATAGATTCGCCACATGTATCTGCTGAACCATCCCGTTCAGTGGGATGCGCGACAGGCCGCAAGATTCGATGCTGTTTCTCTGCAGGGCCTCCCATCCCTTGCCCTTCCCCTTCCCTCTGTCCTTCTTGAGCGCTCGGGCCACCTCAACTTCAATGGCATCCAAGTAGGCCAGGCTGATCTCCACCACACTCTGGACCTCTCCACGCAAGATGACCTCTCCGTGACCCTGCACCATGTTCTCAATAGGCAGTCCAGCTACCTTCAGCAGAGAAGCCCTCAATGCATCCACGTTCCCGTCCACGATGGTGGGCACGGGCATCACCGTGTCGGCGGCAAACAGCACACGGTCATCCTCGACGTAAACCATTACTGAATCCTCCGTATGACCCGGCACGTGGACCAGCCGTACGAGTGTTTCACGTAGGCGAAGCACCAGCTCTCCGTCATCAAATGTGATGTTGGGCAGACGAATAAACACTTCCTCCAGAGCGGGCTCTTCGGCCTTCGCCTCTTCCAAAGCACGAGCACCAACTCTGCTCAGCAGGTTTCGGCAGCGCACATGTGCCACCACGTCGGCCTGCGGGAACAGGTAGGTACCATAGGTGTGATCGGCGTGATAGTGAGTCAGGACCACATACCGTACACCGGCCCGACAGACCCGGCTGATGAACGCCCCCATTTCACGCGCTTCTTCAGGAAAAGGCAGACTGTCTACGAGAATCGTACCCTCGCGCGTTACGATCGCCCCGGCAGTCACCTGTGCATACAGGTCACTGGTGAACACGTAGATATTATCAGAGACTCGTTCTTGTAACACCATCTGCCTCGCGTGAAGAATTCCGACACCCCTGCGAAGGCTCCAACGTAAGCAGGTCCGACCAGGGCTAGTCAAAGCTCTCGGCCAAAACGTGGTTGAGAATAGCACAAATGGAGAAGTAAGTCAAGCGTAGCACCTGTTCACCGACAACTTTGACATACAAGCGAAGCGTAGAACCATCACAGGATGATAAAGCTATCCTCGAACAAGTGCACAGGTATGCAAACGCCACCGATATATCGGTGGCGTTTTCAGAATATTAGACCAGCCCCGCCGTGCCGTGTGCCGATGAGTTTTGAACCTGCTTTCGCAGGTGGGGACTTGCTCAGCAGGTTTGCCTTGCCCGAAGGCTATCGCATTCCTATCTGAAGAGTCAGCCCCCGTTTCTATGGGTGTTGGCTCAAAACGCAAAAACGGCGATCACGCACACAGCAGGGTCAGCTATAATATACCACGCATCGGCAAAAAGCGCAAGTTCACCTGCGCGCACAACACGGTGGCGACAGACCCCCATGATATTAGGGCAAACCAGTCAGGACCCCAGCCTCGTGCCTCGCCAGCTCGATTTCTCACGCCACCTTAGGCGACTCAGAGCCAAACGCACGCCCCCTCCGCGAAAACGTGCCGTGCCCTCCTGTTATCCGCTGAGCCCACCCCAACCATCTGAACCAGCGCAATGATCTGTATAGTTGTTCCCATATCCCCTGCAGCGCAGTCCTATCCATGGCCTCGACCTGCTTGCCCCCATAGGTATGCAGAGTGTACAGTGCCGCCAAGTGCTCCAATACCCCCCCACTCCGCTCTGCCATTCCCATCCAGTGACCTTGCCAGCGCCGCGCCCTCTCCGCTCGGGCACACAATTCTGCCGCCAACATCACGGCGTACTCCCGCGGCGTCAGCGCTGGGTCGGGAGGGAGCCCCAATCGCGTGCCATCACGCCCCACCCGACTCCACACCAGCGGCAGCGTGACAACCAGTGCATTCTTTCGTCGGTGATAGTGGAGCCACAATGTCGCCGTCAATCCCACTCCGACCAACGTAGCCAGCCCTAACCCGATCACCCGCCAGCGGCGACGCACCACACGCGCCGGCGGTCCCGTGGGCCGCGGCAGCACGTCCTCCGACAACGGCACCTCCTCCGGCAACTCTGTGACTGCCCGTGCCGCCGTCGGCTCGAATCCGATCCACCCCCAGCCGGGGAAATAGACCTCCGGCCACGAGTGAGCCCTGTTCTGACGCACGAGATAGACCCCACTGGAGGAGTCATATTGCCCACCCAAATAGCCCGAGGCCAACCGCGCCGGAATACCGACCGCTCGGGCCATCACCACGAAAGCCGTAGCATAATAATCACAGTAGCCTTCACGCACCCCGAACAGGAAATAGTCGGTCACGTCCCGATCCTCCGGCGGTCGCTCCACCTCCAACGAGTACGGGTAGGCGCGCAAGTATCGCTCCAGCAAGCGTGCTCGCTCGTAGACCGTCTCCCCGTCAGCAACAACCTCCCAAGCCAGGTCAATTACGCGCGGAGGGACCGTTTCGGGCAGTTGCAGGTAGCGCTCGCGAATTTGGTCCGAATAAGCCGACGAGGTAGTCCGCAGATCGTTCGCCGTGGGCGTGGGCAGGCGAGAGATGACGGTGTAACTGACTATCTCGGAAGCCAATCTCGCCAGGTCGCCTGGACCGCGCCACAGCGCCTCAACCGGTTCTCCTACCCATACCGGCGTGTTCATCCCATAGAGCGTGTCGCCGTGAGGAGCGGTGAACTCGAAGCGCTGGGTCACCTCACGGTACGCTGGTGGCGAAGATAACGACAAATCCCCCATCACCTCTTCGCGGGAGTCGACCGTCATTGCCCAGCCCAGACCGGAATAATGGTCCAAGGTCACGCCTCGCCAGTAGTGATATGGAATATCGCGCACTGTGGCAGAAGGCACATCGTCGGGCGGTGGAGGGGGCTCGTCAGTCCAGACAACCACCACCACCTCGTCAAGCAAGTCAGGGCGACCGCCCAGAAGACGGCTCTGTGGCAGGTAACTGCTGGCCCCCATCGGTCCACCGCCCCCGCCAGGCGGCCTCTCACCAGACAGAGGCACGCTGCCAAACAGCCGGTCCATCGTTTCCTCCACCTGAGTCGATGGACTCGCAAAAGTGCGCCAGAACCAGTCCGAGAAACGGCGCACGCTGAACTGCGGTCCCAGCAGGCTAAACAGGGCCACGGCGAAGGCGATGGCTCCTGCCACGATCAGGACATCGGATCTGAGGCCGGAGGCATAGTCCACACCCGTCGCCTCCCAAACCAGCCGCGTATGGATGAGGTTTCCAAGCGCCAGCAGCAAGATCCCACAGGCCAGCTGGCACACCAACCACCCGACACCCTGCCGGGAGTAGAAGACAGTCAGGGCAGTGAGCGTGATGGACGGCAACAACGCTAACAGCGGACGGCGACGACGATAGAAAGCCCACGCAACGAGGAGAATTGCCCCCCAGCACAGAAGCGCAGTGTAAAACAAAAAGATGTCGGGGTCGTCATTCGTCCCTCCGGTCAGGGCTGCCTCCAGCCAGACCAGCCAGCGCAACGCAAAGTCGGAGGCCGCCTCGCTACTTCGTGGTAGCAGAGGCAGGGTATGGGCCGCAACATACAGCGCCGCCAGGAGACCATACGAAGGACCCAGCAGCAACCACACCGGCCAACCCCAGTTTTCCCTCAGTGCCAGCCAGCGCCCCATCAGCAGTGCGAACAAGGCAAGCGGCACCAATCCTCCATCACCAGGGACCCACTCAGCAGTGACAACGGCGGCAGGCAGGCAAAGCACCATACCCAGGAGTGGGAGGAACGTATCCCATCCTTCCCAGGGTCTCAACCGCCTGATAAGCCAGACCATCGTTGCTCACACCCCCCAGGGTGTGCTGACTGGTATCACCCGGCCGGTACCCAGCACTTTGAATTCCCAGCGCCGCACTTGGCCGGTCGGCGGACGGAGCGACAGCGGTGTTTCAGCGTGGATGATCTCGGCCTCCATGCGTGCGTCAGCCAGCAACCCCCGCAGCGCCTCGGCCTGAGGAGAGAGCCTCTCCTCACCGCCGTTCCCTTCGAACGACACTGCATCCAACAGGACAGTCGCCGCGCCGATACCACGCTCCTGCAGCCGTGCCATTGAGGCGATCCAGGCTGGGTCCAAGGAAGGAGTGACCACCAGTGCCGTCGCGCCAACAGGCAAAGCACGTGCCAACTCCTCCAACACACGGGCCAGTGGGCGGGCCTCTTCAGCCTGAACTTGGGCCAACACGTGTAACAGGTCCCACAGATGACCCCGCCCTCGGGCTGGCATCACTGTGCGCCGCTCCGGGCCATAGACGACCAACCCAACTGCCCGTCCCGCGTTCAGCAGCAGTGCTGCAATGGAGGCGGTCACAACAACCCCCATCTCCTCTGTCGAGCGTTCACCCTGACCTACCTGCACATCCCGATCCAGGTCAAGCACCAACCAGATATCACCGCCTGTCTCCTGATCGAATTCTTTGGTGTGCAGTGAATCGTAGCGAGCGGTCGTGCGCCAGTGGATATGATGGCGCGGGTCACCTGGGACATATGCACGCACAGTGCCCACGCTGACGGTCGGCTCCCAAGAGCGGTTGCTGGTGAGCGCCCGCCCTGCCGCCGCACCGCGCGGTAGGGCAAAAGGCAACTGCTGGGCAATGGGGGGATAGACCAACACAGTCTTAGCGTCTGGGTTATGCTGCACGACGGAGAAAATGCCGAATGGATCGCCGGTCACGGCCTCCCACGGCCCCAAGTGGTACTCCCCGCGCAGGCGACACTCCCCTCTCGAACTCCAGCGATAGGTCCCACGCGCACCGACGGCGCGCACAGTGCTGGCATCGTAGCCAGGCACATCGCTGTGGTCAATTACCTCAACCCACAGCGCCGGCAACGGCGCACTGTCAACCAGCGTAAAGTGCTCCTCCAACAAATCGCCCACCTGGATCCAGGAGATGCGCAGTTCTCGCCGTACTCTGACGTGCCGGACCATATACCAGGCCCACGCGGCCGCGACAGCCGTCACGCTGGCAAACGCGAGTAAGAGTGTCATCCACACCCGTGCATGGAAAACCGACTCGACAAACACCAGCAACGGGAGAATGAACAACGGCAACCGGTTGCGCCAAACCAGCGATATCTCGGCATCGCCATCGCGAAAGCGCCACAATGGCCAAGGGTGAGTCAAACGCTGCAACATCGGGGATCTAGGCCTTTTGCCCTCGCTAGACAAAAACGGAGAAGCGAGCCCAGGCCCGCTCCTCCCCACACATCACATACTGCCTACACCGCTGCACCCATATGGGCGACGAACAGCGTCGACTCGTTCAGGCTGACGAGGTCCGTCCTTGCACCTACAGCACCTCGCCCAGCAGCACTCCCAGGAGTCCCAGAATTATGCCAAGATGCAATAGGAGATCCGTTCGGGCCAACCAACCGATAACGGGCCAATCCGGCAGGCATTGAAGCACCAGGTTGAGCACCACCAAACCGATGGCGACAAAGACAGGCAGTCCAGGCATACGAGCCAAAAAGTTGCCAGTGCGCTGGATTAGTTTGGTCATGGAACCCTCATCGATAACAAGTGACAAAAGCATTGTAGCACGGACCGTACGGACCGCACAGCCCGTCAATTGTCCCACACAATATCCCGCAACTCTTGGAACCGTCCTACCAACACGCTGGGAATACGTCCTTCGATATGTGTCCCCGCCTCGGTGTGCTCCTCCAGTTCGATCAGCCCTCGCCGATGGAACAGGTCCACCAGCTCCCCCAACCCGTAGGGGATAAGCACATCAAGCCAGGACATCTGCTCCTCCAACACCCGCTCGACGCGAGCCAGCAGCAGGTCCAGCCCCTCGCCGGTCAGGGCAGAGATCGCGATGCTGTCGGGGAACTCTTTCACAAGAGGAGATACAGCACCGGGGCCAGACAGCCGATCAATCTTGTTCAGTGCACTGACGACAGGCAAGTCAGCGGCACCAATCTCCTCCAACGTCCTGTACACAGCTTCGGCTTGACGTTCCATCTGCGGATGAGTGACATCCACTATGTGCAACAGCAGGTCGGATTCCGCCACCTCCTCCAGCGTGGCACGGAACGCGGCCACCAACTGAGTAGGGAGCTTCTGGATGAAACCAACGGTATCGGTGAAGAGTGCACCACCCCCACCAGGTAGCGCAACACGGCGAGTAGTCGGATCAAGCGTAGCAAAGAGCTTGTCCTCCACCAACACATTGCCATCGGTCAGGCTGTTGAGAAGTGTCGTCTTCCCAGCGTTGGTATAGCCAACGATGGCGACAGTAGGCATACCAGCTTTGCGTCGTCGCTCGCGATGACGCTCTCGATGCGCACGCACCTCCTCCAACTCGCGCTTGAGTTGGGCGATGCGCTTTCCGATCACCTGGCGGTCTGTCTCCAACTGCGTCTCACCAGGCCCGCGGACACCGACACCTCCCATGCTCCCACCGGCCCGCCCACCTGCTTGCCGTGCCAGGTGGGTCCACGCCCGCGTGAGGCGCGGCAATCGGTACTCGTACTGTGCCAACTCCACCTGCAGCGCTCCCTCGCGGGTGTTTGCATGTTGGGCAAAGATGTCAAGAATCAGAGAAGTACGGTCGAGCAGCTTGATATCCTCACCCAACACCTTCTCCAGTTCACGCTGGTGCCGCGGTGAGAGCTCATCGTCGAAAATGACCGCATCGGAGGCGGTCTCCGCTACTCTCCGAGCCACTTCCCTGACTTTGCCCGAGCCGATGAAGGTGGCTGGGTTAGGACGCTCGAGCCGCTGCACGACCTGCCCCACCACCTCGAGACCAGCCGTGTCAGCCAGTTGCCCCAATTCGGCCAAGGATTCCTCCACCGACCAAGACCCATCGGGCGAATCCGGCTGAACCACAGAGCGCTTCAGGTCAACTCCGACTAGGAGAGCCCGTTCCCGCGGAGGACCAGTAGGTTCAGATATCCTCGTAATCGCTCACCTTCCCTTCATTAATCAGGCCGACGAGTGTTTCACAAGTGAGATGACACGCGCCAAACACCGCCCAGTGGCGCCATTATACGGCTTTTCCTCTATTTCACAACCTGAGAAGGGCAATCGCATGTAGCCCATCCGCTCGGTCTGGATCGCCAGATCCAGACCTCTGGCAGGCCCAA
>Ga0180438_10006184_pt1 | contig 16296 bp, 15 predicted proteins | sample SS_ome_12_FD_132455 | JGI IMG/M metagenome (GOLD analysis project Ga0180438, IMG submission 132455) | Hypersaline lake sediment archaeal communities from the Salton Sea, California, USA - SS_3_D_2 metaG | ecosystem: Environmental > Aquatic > Non-marine Saline and Alkaline > Hypersaline >...
ATAGATGGCGATGGCATCAGGTCCGTTGCCCGAACTCCGACGGCGGGGCACCGTTCCACTATGGGTAACCTAGCTTGCTCACTCTCTCCACTTGTGCTATTACCTAGTGACTTCGCCTCTACTTCGATGACCGTCAAAGACGCAAGCCTCGTCCTGACTGACATCAACTGGCTCGAGTCCACGAGAAGTAGATGCTTGTAGGAGAAGCGGAGCGTCGCTCTGTTGTTCTCGCGGCGCACTCGACCAACCAGGCGCCTTGCTGGCGGTTGGCCGAAACCAACGAGCGCGAGCGGCGAAATCTGACGCTCGCCGCGAAGCCAGGGAGCTAACTGGGCTAACGGCCGGACACAAAGCAAGAGGGGAACGCCAAGTGAGGCGTTCCCCTTTAGATTGTCCTGAGTACCCCCGGCGCGACTCGAACGCGCGCACACGGCTTCGGAGGCCGCCGCTCTATCCGCCTGAGCTACGGGGGCACAATTGAGACCATTCTAGCACACTTCTCAAGCTCCGGCAACCTCGGTCCGCGAGTGCCATTCAGGCACAAGAACGCGGGGTGCGGGGGGACATCGTCTGTGCGGTGTGAGCACTGTCAGCCTCCCTAGCATGCCACCCGATAGACAAGCTCCTCGTTGTACCCTGTGACCACCCTGAGATGCCCCGTCAATAACTCATCCGTGGTCCGATCTCCGGTGTCCACCAGCAGAGATCTCCCTCGAAGTGAGTTGATCTTGCCCACGGTGCTCACAACAATGATGTTCTCCTTGCCCACCTTCCGGATGACTTCGTGGCTGAGCTGCTGATTCCCTCGGCCGAAGATATAGCCCTGGCCCCCGATGGGGCTGACCACAATCTTGGCTTCGCGTCCCTCGATCATCTGAAGGATCTGGGATTCGTTCACGTCCGATGCCACCACTTCGCCGCCCAGCAGGACATCCACTCCGATCAGAGTCTTGGGCTGTCCCAGCTCGTCCGCGATGGCCCGCGATGTGGTGCCGGGTCCTATGATGTAGAGGCAGTCCTCCCGCATGCCCTTCACTACGTGACGGGCAATGGCTCTCATGGCGGCCGAGTCTGTAGTGCTGCTGGCTGCCTTCGACCCCTGAAGCAGTCTACGCCGGAACGGGACCTTCAGGTAGCCATACAGTCTCGCCGAGAGGAAACCCTCTCTTACGGCGTCCTCATCTATGTCCATCACCTCGGCCTCGCGGAGACTAGACGTGTGACCCGAAAGATACAGCGCGGCTAGGGTACCAGCCGCGGTAGGGCTCCTTGCATAGACTGGAGAATGTATCTTCACCCCTGCTGGGATGCCGAGGACCACCAAGCCATTGCCCACGGCCTCGTAGATGTCCCTCGCCGTACCATCGCCACCGGCAAAGAGGAGCAGGTCCACACCTTGCCGCTGCATCTCCTGGGCTGCAGATATCGTGTCGGCCGCCGTTGTGTGGCCCTGCCGGAGCGCGCCGATCATCCTGGTGTCGAAACCGCCCTCTCGGGCCGTGCACCCTCCCATATCGTCTGGATAGGCGAGAATCTCCAGCTGTTGGACCAAGGATCTCAGCCCCTCGAGGGCCTGCGCTGCGCGGCTCTCCGATCGGGGCACAGCGCCCAGCTCCAGAGCCCTCTTCTGAATCTCGGCCCCATCACTTCCTTTGAGCCCCACCGTCCCGCCGAGGCCAGCCACGGGATTGATGATGAGTCCCAGCTTCTTCTTCGTCTCTCCTGTCATTCGATCTGCCTACAGTGAGCGGAAGGTGGCTCACTGGTCTCCGAATACCAGAAATCGTTTGGGTCGACTCCTCTGCGATGGCCCACCGATCTATGCATCCTCCTCCGGCAGCGCTCCCAGGTTCGAACCCAAGTAACTGACTACGGTCTACTTGCTCATACCCTCGAATCCCAATTCAGGATTGAGTTGCCCATCCCCGCTCATGGGCTTGCCGTCTAGATAGACCGTCGGCGTCGCCAGCATGATATCCATGTGATAGGGGCACACCTCACTGTCACCGAAGCCAAAATCGATGGCGGCCAACTTCCGCTCATCCTCGATCATGTTCCCTGAGATGCCTGCCTGCGGGTTGAGACCCAGGCTGACGTGCCACATGCTGTAGACCCTATCGTCGTGCCGAGTTGCCAGCCACTCTCGCATGGTGTCGGCCTCCATTCCGCCATCGACGGAGGCGATCTTGCCCTTCTCTATGGTGAAGGAGTACGGTGTGTGCACTAGCCCCTGGACGCTATCGCTGGCGTCTATTACGATCGTGCCATTGACCTTTTCTCCCACCGATAGCAGGCTGACCTGCGTGCCGGGAAAGAAGTCGATCTCACCGTCCCGTGTGAGCGCACCATCGTCTACTACGACCTCTCGCCCTGCCATCTGGAAGCTCAGGTCTGTGCCCTCTGGCGAGGTGATACGGCAGATTCTCGTCTCCCTCCATAGTTCCGCGACTCTCTCCGCGTTGCGATTCATGGCCTCCACGTCAACGTCCAGCAGAGCGCGAATGACGTATTCTTGGATCCCTTTCTCATTGATGGTTGGCGAGGCCAGCACCCGCGTCCCTCTTCTGGTGGCCTCGATGGTCGCGGGAGCGCGCACGATGCCGCCACAGAGCGCCAGGACAAGCCTGCTGGCCCGGATCGCATCCGACAGGATAGGACCGGGCTTGCTGGCTGTCCCGTGCACATGTCTCTGTTTGACGATCAACTGTGCGTCAGCGCCTACGCGCAACGCAGCTGCTAGACACGCCTCCGCCAAGTTCATATCGTTGCTGGTGTCCACAACGGTAAGCAAGGGATCACCAGGGTCCGGCCGCATCAGGGTACCGATGATGACGTCAGCGAAAGCGGCCCAGTACAGGTTTGAACTCATCTGCTCCTCCCACTTCTATGGTTCATCAGTCCTCATTGACACCCGTGCCCGCGCACGCGTAACCCACCGAGTGAGTATAAGCCTTGACCGGCTTGCGGTCACACATCAGCCCATCTGGAACCCAAAAGCTGGCCAGATGCGTTCGCTTCTCAGACCCCTACCCGCCCAAGGTCAAATAGGCCAGGGCCAACTGCATCTTGGTCCGCAGCACCAGGTTTTCGATCTCCATGGCCTCATCCACACCATGGACGCCGGGCCGAACGGTATCTGACCCTGGCGTCAAAGGTGCGAATCCATAGACCTGAGCACCCAGCGGCCGCACACAACGCGAATCAGTGAAACCGACGCACGCGCTAGGCACCAGCGTAATGTCCTCTCGATGGAGAGCCAACTCCGTGGCGCGCTTCAATTGGGAAACAAACGGAGTGTCAAAGGGCGAGGCGTTGGACACCGCCCACGTCTCCAGGTCCATGCGGCTGCCTTCTATGCCTTTAAGGAGCTCACCCAACTGACCTCTGACATAGGCCTCGTCCTGATGAGGAAGGGTGCGCACGTCACAGGTGAGTTCAGCCAGTGCAGGGATGCTGTTGGACTTGATGCCAGAGGAGACCATGGTGGGAGCAACAGTCATGCGGGACAGGGCCATCAGCATCCCCGCAAGACTGGGCTCGCGCCTGCCCAGGCCTTCAAGAAGTCCATCCAACTGCCCCGGATCCGCCCTCTCCTCAATACCAAGAAGGGGCAGATGCTCGAAGGTGGCCATACTCAGGTCAATCTCCGGCTGGTAGCTCTGTATCCGATCCAGGAGCTGTGCCAGTTTGTAGTTCGCGTTGTCTGCCGCCCAAGGTAGGGCAGCATGGCCGCTTCGCCCCTCAACCTGGAAGCGTGCCTCGAGCCGCCCCTTCTCAGCAACAGAAACCAGATACACCAGTCCGTCTTGAGTCCTGAGGGGCCGTCCCCCTCCCTCGTTGATCGCCCAGTCCGCTCGGATCTCATCGGGGTGGTTCTCGGCCAGCCAGGCGATGCCATACCGCCCACCACTCTCCTCGTCGGCGGCCGCCAGTAGACGTAGCTCTCCGTGTAGGGGAACTCCGGCCCGTTTCAGTAGGATCAGCGCCATAGCTCCGCTCGCTACCAGGGATTTGCAGTCATCGCTGCCCCGTCCGTAGACTGTGCCGTCCACCACCTCACCGCAAAAGGGCGGTAGCTTCCAGCGACCCTCATCAACCGGAACCACATCCGTGTGCGACATTAGCAGCAGTCTAGGCCTCGCCTGCTCGCCGATGTGGGCCACGAGATTGCCGCGCGAAGGCGCCGACTCCAGGGTCAAGCTTGGTATTCCCTCCGCACCCATGCGCTCTTCGAGCAACCGGCAGGCTTCGGTCTCGTTGCCACCATCCGCCGCGCCCGTATTGACGGTGGGGATGCGTACAAGCTCCTGGTGGAGCCCCACGAGTTCATCTGTCCCCTCCTCCACCATGTCTAGCAGCCGTTGCAGGATCTGCTTCATCCTGTAGGTTTCTCCTTCCTACCCGCTCACTGCGTGGAGCGGCGAGGTCCCTGCGCTCCACACGATCTCGTCAACCTCTACTGCGCGCGGCTCTAGTCGACTCGGCCGACCTCAATCTGCGACATATCCTCCAAGAGAGTCACCAGGCCAGAGTGGTCCAGGTCTCCCCGGCCGGAGAGTTCCATCTGCTTGAACATCTCGTGCACCAGACCAGTTACCGGTAGTGCCACGTCATAGTCCTGTCCTGCGGCGACAGCGATACGTAGGTCTTTGTAGTGAAGACGACAGCGGAAGCCCGGCTCGAAGTCCCGATTGACTATCCGCTCACCTCTGTTTTCCAGAACACCACAGCGGGCCAGCCCCCCGCTCAGCACCTGCACAACTTTGGCCGGATCGACCCCTGCTTTCGCCGCCAGAACCAACGCCTCGGCCACACCCTCGATCGTGATGGCCACCAGTACTTGGTTGCAGGCCTTCACTGTCTGACCTGCTCCATTCCCCCCACACAGCACGATATTCCTCCCCAACACCTGGAAGATGGGCAGCACCTCAGCGAACGTCTCCTCATCGCCTCCCACCATGATGGAGAGAGTGCCCTTCTGCGCTCCCACATCTCCACCACTGACCGGCGCATCGAGCACCTTCACGCGCCTCTTTGCCCCGGCCTCCGCTGTCTTGACAGCAATCTTGGGAGAGATGGTGCTCATGTCCACGTAGATGCTCCCAGGGCGGATGCCCTCCATGACACCGTCGGGACCCAGGGCGACCAGTTCCACGTCAGGCGAGTCCGGCAGCATGGTGATGACCACGCCCGTCTGGCCAGCCACTTCCTTAGGGGAAGATGCTGCCGTCGCTCCCAGTCCGGCGAGCTCCTCAACAGGTTCCCGATTGACATCGTGGACAACCAGGCCAAACCCCGCGTTGAGCAGATTCTTGGCCATGGGCAGGCCCATGATGCCCAGTCCGATGAGTCCTACTGTTCTCTCCCTCACTGTCGTCACTCCTTCCCAACTGCCACGCACTTCTCCAGTGCCAGGCTCCCAGCCGCCGGCTCCATCCGGCTGTCTGTAGGCCCACACTCCAGGGATCGGTCAGCCGTGCTGAAATCCGCCGAATGGGGCAATCCGTCGCTCTCCTGCCCGGAATACCCGCGATTTCCCAGCCGCTCACAGTTTCCCGGCCTATCGCCTCAAAGCGCACGTGAGGCAGACACCTCTACTTTCCCGAGCGAACACGCCTGCACCGTGCCGGCTGAGCGTACCTCACACAACTCAACCAATGGAGCCCCTGTTACACCATCGTCGACCGGAGCGAGCGCATATAGGAACACCTCCACCCGAGCGAACTCGCCCCGCGCTTGCAGCATCCCATTCGCAGCAAACCACTCTTCTACCAAGCTTCGCGAGTCCCACAACTCGGGCTCCGTGACTATCAACCACACCTGCTGATGGCCCAAGGTGGCCGTCTCCATCTCGCGGGCGACCCCCCGCGGTCCGAGGCCCCGGTTGGTGTAGGGTGCGTCCACCCACCTTAGCTCGTCTTCGTAGTAGTAGTCGAACACGGGCCTTCCATTGGGGATGAGAAACACCATCAGGTCGCCGCGTCCGTCCCCAGCCACGAACCTCGCCGCCGACCGGAAATCCGACTTGATGGGCGTGTTTGCCTGCAACACTGCCACGTACAGGTTCGACAGCAGCACCAAACCCACACAGAGAGACGCCAGCAGCGTCTCTCTCTCCCTTACCGCCATCACACCGGCGGAAAGCAGGAGCAGAAAGGCCGGGACCACCGTGATCAGGTAGCGATCGGTGAAGATGGGCATGCCCAGCGAGATGATGAACAGGCAGACTGTCGGCACGAAGAGGTATAGACCCAAGATGATACTGTTCCGCCGATTGAGCCACACCTCCCGTAAGGAAACACCTGCATCCGGCGGCGTCTGCCGTACGTAGAGTAGAAGACCTGCCAGGAGCAGGAACACAAACAGCGATATGGCCAACAGGTTCTGATGCGGCGCGGCGTTGAGGCTGAAGACGAACAACAGAATGGCGAGGATTTCGTGCAGCCAGTAGAACTGATGTCCCGTTGTGAAGGGCCTAATGAGGAGCGCGACCTCCCAGCGGAACAGCGGGAGATAGGGCAGACTCAGCAATATGAAGGTCGCCAGCCATCCTCGCCATGCCATCCGATATCGAGGCCAGGCAACGAAGAACAACAAGAAGTGAAAGGGTATAACCAACACCGCCAGAAGATGAACGTACATCGAGGCAGCCGCCAGTAGCACATAAGAACCCCACAGATAGGCCCGGTCCCGTTCGAGAGCCAGGAGGTATACGTAGGTCGAAAGGGCGGACAGCAGGAAGAGGAGGGCATACATCTTGCCCTCCTGAGAATACCAGATGAGATACGGGGAAGTGGCACAGAGCAGGGCGGCCACCAGACTCCCCATTCTCCCCACCCATCGGCGTCCAAGCACATAGACCGCGGGCACGGCTAATACGCCACAAACTAGGGACTGGAACCTGAGAGCGAACTCTGTGTCCCCCGCAAGACGAGTCCAGAAGTGCAGCATCGCGAAGTACAGGGGGCCGTTGTGGCCGGGAGTGGAGAACAGAGGAAGCAGCTCTGCTAGTCCTTGGCGGGCGAAGAGCAGAGCATCCACTTCATCCCGCCACAGGCTCTGGTACTCCAGGTGATATAGTCGCAGGCCAAACGCCAGGAGGATGACCAACAAGAGCACCAGCCTGGGTACGTCGTAACTCCCGGACGAGCCGGGCTTCATTACGTCACCCGAAGCAAGAAGGAGGCAATGACCAGGAGAAGGAAAACTACGAGAGCCAAGCCGCCACAGCACAGCCAGACAGTGGATAGGCCGACCACGCAGGTGTCAATGAGCACCGCTGAGGACACCCCACCGGCGGGGGATGAGGCTTCCTCATCAGGGGGAGTCTCTGTCTCGGGCCCTTCGATGGCAGTCTCCTCCGGGGCAGTCGACGGTGTAGTCTCCTCTCCCACGGTCTCAGTCGGGAGCACTTCGGGTGGACCTTCTGGAGGCACAGGCTCCCCTTCCGGAGGTACAGGCTCCCCTTCTGGAGGCGCCGCAGTGGGAGCAGGGGACTGAACCGGAGACTGGAATAGCGGATACGCCAGGATCACACTGCTTTGGCTTAGTAGCAGAGCTATGAGCGCAGCGAAAACGATCAACGGTAGCAGAGATGGCACTCCGTTGGAACCACCGCGTCCTAGCCCGCCTATGCGGCGTAACTTCGTCACTCTTTGCTTCCCCTTTCCCCTCTTCCTCTACTCCAGACTATCGCCGCGCCCACTATGGCTGCGACCACCAGGAGCCCAATGGTCCACGGGAGGAAGTTGGGTGTAGCTGGCACCGCCACGAGGGCCGGGCCGGCTACAGTCCCCTCTGGAGCACCAGATGTTCCTGAGGGGATCGACCCGAGGGGGCTGACTGGAGACTGGAAGAGCCAGTTCGCGGAACTGGGGCCTGCCGCAATTGCGAGAGACGCTAGAAGTATAGCTCCCAGCATCACAGGAAGCAGACTGGCAAGCGGTCCCGCTTCCCGAATACGAATCACAGAGGCATTCAGCCTTCTCAAGTCGATCACGCGCAACTCCGATACACCGATAGTGATCGTCAGCAAAGCAGGGACATTCTAGCCCAAGAACATGGCGAAGGCAAGTCGTACCATCCCGCAGCGCCCCCTGAAGCCTTCCCGCCAGCACGAGCTCACCCTTAATGCTCCCTCCCGATGGAAGATCCCAATGGGTAGAACTTGTCATTCACATGGCGCAGGCCAGGAGAGAGTCGTGACCACGGACGTGGTAAGGCGTGATTCTAGGGGGCGAAAGCTAGTGGCTCATGCGCAAGAATGAGACTTGCAGCTAGGCGACTACCTCCCCCCGATAACCGTTCTTCTCACTTGCTGCTCAGTCCGCCAAGGTATTTCGACTTCTGGTACGCCGCCCAAATGGCGCGTGACAGTACCGTACGAAAGCCACCCTTCTCCAGCTGGTACAGCGCTTCCGCCGAGGTCCCTCCCGGCGACGTAACCATGTTGCGAAGTTCTGCGGGATGAGCGACCGATTGCCGGGCAAAATCAACGGAGCCCCGTATCGTCTGCAAGACTAGCTGTTGAGCTACACGTCGGGAAAAGCCCATGTGCACGCCAGCGTCGATCATCGCCTCCATGAACAAGAAGACGTAGGCGGGACCAGTGCCGCTCAGCGCGGTGGCCATGTCCAGGTAGTCCTCGTCCTCCAAACGGATCTCCTCACCCAGCGCCCCCAGGATGCTCTGGGCCTGAGGGAGTTGCTCTTCTGTCACCGCACCCGTGGCAGTCCACACAGACATCCCCCGCCCGATTTGTGCAGGCGTGTTGGGCATGACCCGCACGATGGCCTCGTGGCCCAAACCGTCTGCGATGGCCGCGATTCGCGCACCAGCCACGATGGATAGCACGAGTCCATCAGCGGCAACAGCCCCCCGCAGCTCCTCCAATACCACAGGGAGGACTTGTGGCTTCACGGAGAGGACAACGATCTGAGTCCCCTCAGCAGCCTCGCGGTTGTTTGTGCTGGCCCTGACCCCGTACCGCTCAGTCAGCTGCTGCCCCCTCTCCTCCCGGGGATCGCTGGCGATGATGCGCCCAGGGTCCGTCAGCCCCTCGTTGAGGATTCCGTTGATCATGGCCTCGGCCATCACGCCGCTGCCGATGAAGCTCAATGTTACGTCTCTCAGCATACTCATCTCCACTATCGCCGCCAAGTATTCGACGAAGGACTATACCACCTTCTGTCTGTTATGGCGAAAAACGTGTACCAAGAACGCCGCTCCAAACCCATCAACGTTCGGGGAGGCGGCGGACTGAGTGGTTGCCCCCCATTCGTGCACACCAAACGCGAGGATGTCTCCGGTCCGTCCCCCTTTGGATCACTAGTACCCTGAGGGTGGGGAAAGACGGTCGCGGCACCTAGGGCAGCAGATCATCTCCAGCAGCTCACTCCCGATCGGTGCAGATGACCTCTATGAACTCCCTGTTGACTATGATCACGTCCCCTGAGAAGGCGATTTCCGGGTACAGCGCAAACACGGCCTTCGCCCGAGTGAGGGGAATGAACTGGCCAGCCCAGCTCAGAAGCATGGCTTTCAGATCGCCTGTGCCCCTGACATGCAGCGTGCCGCTAAGCTCGAATGAGGGAATGGTGACGGTCACGTCCCACTCGCTCGTATCTACACGTTTGTAGAAACCGCGCACAGCTGCCTCGGCGCTCGTCCCCCCGACGATGGCAAACAGAATGTTGTCCTTGTACAGCAACGCAGAGGTACGAGTGGCCGGGACCGCACTGGGGGGAAGGAGTCTGAAGACCTGGACATCCGTGAGCTCTAGGGATGACTCGAGGTCATCGTTCAGGACATCAGTGAGTCGTTGCCCACTCAGTTGGGCCTCGCCCACTATTCGATACTGATGTGTGAAGAACTCCACAGTTTCGGCGTCATAGCCCATAGGCCTGTCTCCCGGCCACGCGATTCAATACGTCTCCGTCACCCATTCTGCCCACACCTCGGTATGGGCGGCACTGCTCCTAGATCCATGGTCACTCTCAGTGGCGTCGCGCGCCGATGGTGGCGATCTCTACTTCAAAAGAAGCACGGGAACCTGCCGCTGCAAATCGATCTCATGAGAGGTGACCCGACATGTGTGAGCATACACCTCGACGCCGGCCGCAGCCACTTCTCGAAGCACCTCGCCAAAAAGGGGATCCGACTCATCGTGAGGGCCGAAAGCCCGCGCGTCCCCCCTCTGTATCACAAAGACCACGGCGGCTCGTGCCCCCTCCCGATGGGCTCTCCTCAGCTCTCTGAGATGCCGGCTGCCACGCTCGGTCATCGCATCAGGAAATCGAGCGATCCCTTGCTGCACCAGAGTCACAGATTTCACTTCCACCAGACACTGGTCGGCGTCGCCGTCAGCCTCGAGCAGAAAGTCCAGGCGGCTCTCGCCATGCCGAACCTCTCGCTGGGCCGAGGTCAGACCCGCGAACTGTGGCAAAGCTCCATCCTCGAAGGCTTCCTGAACTAGATCGTTCGGCAAACGAGCGTCGATCGACACCAAAGTGTGCGGGAGCTCCACCATCGACAGATCGTAGTCTGTCACTCGATGTGGTGCCCTAGCATCAGCCAGGAGGACGTGCCTTCCGGGCGCCAGCAGCTCGGTGAGACGCCCAGAATTCGGCACATGTGCAGCCACCTCCCGACCCGCCAGCCGCACCCTCGCCCTGAATCTGTTCTCTCTGACCAAGAACGTTCCCCGAAGCAGCGGGTGTGGGATTCTCATCTCCTGCCGCCGCCCATTCTAGCTCGGCAGCATGATCTGCGCCTTGCGCCGGTTGAGGATGACAACCTCTCGGTGCCAGCTGACCTCGAGTCGAGGGGTGAAGGTCACCGACACATCGGTGAGAGGAACGAATGATGGAGTAAGCGCCCAGAGAGAACGCTCGACGTCATCGCCTTTGGGCAGGTGCAGGTACCCCTCAAGCTTGAACGGCGGTAGGCTAACCAGAACCTGGTGCTGTTCCTTCTCCACATACTCGAACCCGCGACTCTGCCTTCGCTCCTCCAGGTTCGGCTCAGGCGTGCGGGGAATCGTGAACGCGATGGCGGGCGTGTTGAGATGCACGAAAGCACTCCTCAGAGCAGGCTCGCCGGGAGACTCTAAGGGAGTGCTACTCGCATCCGCGAGAACGAGCAAGTGGGGCAACTCGTAGTTGAGGGTGTCGGAGAGACGGTCCTCTTTGGTGGAAAGCCGGCCGATGATGACATCTCTCTGGGCGAATACCTCGATCTCGATCTCTCTGCGTTGCCGCGAAGCCATCTGCTACCCCTCCCTGTCCGCAGGAGAGGGCCAGTACAGCTGCGCTCTGTCGCGGTTGATGAGTATGACCTCTCCGTCCCACAGCGCCGCGGCCCTCGCCGTATACACGATGCGGGCTTTGGTGAGGGGAATGAATGTCCCCGGGAATGTGATCAATGCCCGCTGGAGATCGGCGGTTTTGGCCAAGTGCATCTGCCCTCTCAGCGCGAAGGGAGGTACACTGACCACCACCTCATGTTCCTCCTTCTCCACGTACTCCAGAGGCTTGGGCGCGACCTGTTCTCCCCCCGTCGCGGCTGGCGACTCGCGAGGAATAACGGCGAGGATGGCGTCCCGATTGACCAGCACATACCCCAGATCCACTGCCGCCCTCTCCAGGTCACGCAACGACCTGAGAGCAACGTTTTGCACGGTCAATGTCTGAACGTCCCCCAGATTAAGCCAGTTAGAGAAACGTCTTCCCCCCGTCTTCACGTGGCCCACAAGACGATACTCGACCGTGAAGACTTCGACCTCGGTTGCGGAGCTGCGGTCCATCTCTTCCACTTTACGACTCCTCTCTGCGAGTCTGTAGAGATCGAATCTGGGATGACGGTACCCAGTTCCCTTCCCGCTATTCCTGCCCGGCCAACTGGCGCAACACCTCTTCGCTTATAGAGCGAACCCCCAGCTCTGAAGCTTTCTTCACCTTTGTGCCCCCAGGCCGTTCGCCCGCCAGCAGATAACTCGTGTTCCCACTGACGCTAGAGGTCACGCGCCCTCCGTGGCCTTCGATGAACTCTGTAGCCTCTTCTCTGCTCATCGTGGGTAGCGTCCCCGTGATCACGAAACTCACACCACTCAGAGCATCCCCCTCCCTGCGCACCTCCTCCGCCATCCGTGTCATGCGCACCCCGGCCCGCTTCAGCTTCTCCACCAGGAGGCAGTTGCGCTCCTGAGAGAAGAAGTCGACTACATTCTGCGCCGTGTGCGGCCCCAAGCCCTCAATGGCCTCCAGCTGCTCGCGGTCTGCGGCCATCAAGTCGCCAAGAGAGGCGAAGTTCCTGGTCAGAATCTGAGATACCACAGCTCCTACCCCTCGGATCCCCAGTCCAGTTACCAGCCGCCACAACGGCCTGTTCTTCGAGGCTTCGATGGCCGCCAGCAAGTTCTCGACGCTCTTGTCTCCGAAACCCTCCAGAGACAGAAGGTCGTCCTGGTCCAAGTAGTAGAAGTCAGCCACGTCCTTCAGCAGTCCCTGCTCAACGAAGGACCGAGCCAGACGCTCGCCGAATCCCTCGATATCCATCCCCCCTCTGGAGGCGAAATGCTCCACTCGGCCCACCAACTGTGCAGGACAACCTGCATTGATGCAGTAGTACATCACTTCCTCTTCGGGTTTCACCACCACCTCACCGCACACGGGGCACCTGTTCGCCATCCGGAAGACCTTCTCTTCACCCGTGCGCAGCTCCTTCACTGGGGCCACCACCTGAGGTATGACATCCCCCGCGCGCTTCACAACCACCGTATCTCCCTCGCGGATATCCTTGCGATGGATGTCGTCTTCATTATGTAAAGTAGCGTGCCGAATGGTTACTCCTCCCACCTGCACCGGTTCCAGTTCGGCATAGGGGTTCAGGGTCCCCGTGCGCCCCACGTTGATTCCGATGCGTAGCAGTCTGGTGACCCCCTCCTGGGCAGGGAACTTGAAGGCTATGGCCCATCTCGGAGCGTGCGAAACCTCCCCCAGGACACCCTGCTTCGCGAAGCTGTCAACCTTGATCACCACACCATCGGCGTCGTAGTTCAAATCCTCCCTCTGTGCCAGCCATTGCTGGTAGAGATCCAGCACCTGGTCCAGGTCATCGCAACGGGCTATGTTGTCTGCAGTGGGATAGCCCATGAGCTTGAGGAAACCCAGTGCCTCCCATTGAGTCCCGAGACTCTCCCCTTCAATCTCCCCCACGGCATACATCAGGATGCTCAGAGGTCGTGTGGCGGTGATCGAAGGGTCCAGCTGCCTAACCGAACCTGCGGCAGCATTACGTGGATTGGCGAAGAGCTTCTCTCCCTCCCTCTCCCTGCGCCGGTTCATCTCTTCAAAGCGATCTCGGGGCATGTACACCTCGCCTCGCACCTCCAGATACCGGGGGGGCGTTTCGTCGCCCACCACAGGGATTCTCAGAGGGATAGCAGGCACCGTCCTCAGATTCTGCGTGACGTCCTCCCCCACAAACCCATTCCCTCGCGTCGCCCCCTGCACGAGTAGCCCGTTCTCGTATCTCAGCGAGACGGCCAGGCCGTCGATCTTGGGCTCAACGGTGTAGCTCAGTTCAGCGTCGTCCCCCAGGATTCTCCGCACCCTCTTCTCCCAGGCTCGTACTTCATCCTCGCTGAAAGCATTATCCAGGCTGAGCAGAGGTCGCCGATGCTCGACCTTGTCAAACTCAGGCAGGGGTTCGGCACCCACCCTCTGCGTAGGCGAATCGGGGGTGACCAACTCCGGATGAGCGATTTCCAGTTCCTTCAGCTCCACCATCAGAGCGTCGTACTCGGCGTCGCTGATCTCGGGGTCGTCAAGGACGTGGTAGCGATAGGAGTGATAGCGAAGGGTCTGCCGGAGTCGCTCCAAACGCTCTAGAATCTCGCTTTCCGCGATCACGATCCACCTCAAGGAGTTGCTCAGACAGATGACTCAGAGACGGGCGAAGGACAGATGATGCTCTTGCCCAGCATTATACCACGGTTTGCCCAGGCGCTCAATAGCATGCAGAAGGGGGTGCTGCATACAGCTCTGCCATCTTGTGCAGAGAAAGGGTGTACGACAGTTCGACTACCCTTGGCCCTGTTACGATCTCTGCGACCATCCCGGACGGCAGGTCTCGGTTGGTGGGTACCTCACCCTCGATCTGAGCCTCGCGCATCGGCAGAAGCGGGCTCCACGGAGTATTGACAGGCCTCGCCTGGGGAGCGCCGGCGACGACGGATGACCGGATCTGGGAGGGTGGGCGAAGTCGGGCGCGGCGTTGAGCCCTCCCAGGCCGAGCGGTGAATCGCCAAAGCGGACGGGTTGTCGCCTGCGCAAGATGAAGGAACCGCATTCAGCCTGGCGGAGGGAAGCCGGTAGGCCCCATCGCACTCAACGAGTTGCTGAGAGGCGCCGGAGCGAGGTGTAGCAGGCGAGCGGGGCGGAGCGAGATGTTGGGCATCATCAGGGTCTCTCCAGTGCTCCGTCGCCTTGATGACCAGACGGAGAAGAGGCTCGCCAGATCCGCTTCTCCGCCCGGGCCCTGCTTCAAGAGATACTCCGAATTCCTGGCAATCTTCTGACTTGGGGGTATGCCATGCATGGCGTGAGTGTATCCGCTCTGCTATTGCGCCGTAAGAGGCCATCTCAAGCGCATCATGCATCACGCGGCTTCCGCCATTGCCGGGCTATGCAGGCATTGTGCCTCCCTGCTCAGGCCCACTTCCACGCATACCAGACAGTCAGCACATTGAACAGTAGCCCTACAATGATCAGGAACCTGTCATAGGCCGAAGGGTAAGTCGGCAATCCTACGAGATTGAAAAGGAAGAGGATTGTGGCTGCGACGATGCTTACCCAGCGAATCGCGGGATAGTTCAATGTCAGGGACAGCACAACCATAACAATCGGGATCAGCATAAAGACTGCGATCCCCAACCACATCCCCTGACTAGGTTGCGCACCCATGATTTCTCCCGGCTTGAAGTCACCGGCGAAGATTCGCATCACATCTCCCAAGAGATAGGTCAACATCAGAGCGACCCACAATCCTGAGAGTGATATCCTCGTATCTACCATGATTCAGCCTCCTACTTCAGGAATGAGAACAGCCTACGTTGATTACCTGCTTCTCTTCTTCTCACATGCAGCGCACGCAACCCTGCGATTCTTGCACATTGCGACGCGATGCTTCTGCGCTCCGGCTTGTCATTTGCTGTCCTGCTCGACAGTCACTACTACCTTTCCTCTGGCGTTTCCTTCTCCAACATACCGGAAAGCTTCAGCAACCTCACTTAGCGGGAAACGTCTATCGACAACGGGTACGACCTTGCCGGCTTCAAGAAGCTCTTTCATAAACACCAGATCCTCGGCGCTTGGCTTGTGGGACAAGGAAGTCACCTTCTTGCTCCCGATCATTGAAATCAAGGAACCTAGAAACAGCGAGACCGGGTTAAATGCGACTGCAACATAGGTCCCCTTGGGACTCAACGTACGCACATAATCTGAGATCGAGCGATTGGCCACAATGTCAAGAATCAGATCATAACGCTGCTCATTCTGGGTGAAATCCTCTTGCGTGTAGTCAATGACATGGTCTGCCCCAATCGAGCGCACCAGGTCCAAGTTCCTCGTGCTGCACACCCCAGTCACTTCGGCCCCGAACGACTTGGCGATCTGCACTGCAAACGTTCCAACCCCACCAGAAGCACCATTAATCAGAACCTTCTGCCCGGCCTGAATCTGTCCTCTGTCGCGAAGGCCCTGCAGAGCGACGACTGCCGCTTGAGGTACGGCGGCTGCTTCCTCGAAAGTGATGTTGGCCGGTTTCACCGCCAATGCACTTTCAGGCGCAGACACGTACTCGGCATAAGCGCCAAAACCACACCCGCCTATGTCCCCGAATACTTCATCTCCTGGCTGAAACTGCTTCACGTTACTGCCAACCGCCTGGGCCCGCCCCGCTATGTCACCTCCGGGTATCTTGTGTTTTGGCTTTCGAAGCCCATAGCCCATCAGGCGGACCAAGAACGGCTCACCTCTCACGACAGCCGAGTCACCGTAGTTCACGGATGCCGCATGGATTTCTACGAGGACTTCATCCTCCTTGGGAGTAGGTTTCTCTACCTCTTTGAGCTGAAGAACATCCGGTGGTCCATATCTCTCATATACTATCGCTTTCATTCGGGTATCCTCCTCATTCTGGACGTGCGAATCTGAACATCGCTGCAGCTGATCAAGCTGTCATCTCCTCGAACAGCTCAGGATAGGTCTGACCGACACGAAGGTCTCCGCCCCTGAG
>Ga0180438_10006185_pt1 | contig 16291 bp, 16 predicted proteins | sample SS_ome_12_FD_132455 | JGI IMG/M metagenome (GOLD analysis project Ga0180438, IMG submission 132455) | Hypersaline lake sediment archaeal communities from the Salton Sea, California, USA - SS_3_D_2 metaG | ecosystem: Environmental > Aquatic > Non-marine Saline and Alkaline > Hypersaline >...
TGGACAGGGTCTCGGCGCCGATCACCACCACCCGGTCGTACATACCCGACCGGATGTACTGGTCGGCAATCGACAGTCCATAGATGAACCCGCTGCACGCCGCCACGATGTCGAAGGCGACGGCGTTCTTCAGCCCGAGCCGATCCTGGACGATGCAGGCGGTCGACGGAAGGATCTGGTCGGGGGTCACCGTGGCGATCAAAAGCATGTCCACCGCGTCCGGCTCCGCGCCGGCATCCTCCAGCGCTCTCCGCGCCGCTTCCACGCACAGGTCGGACGTGGCCGTACGGCCGTCGGCGATGTGCCTCGTCCTGATCCCCGTCCGCTCGGTGATCCATTCGTCGGACGTCTCGACCATCCGCTCCAGATCTTGGTTGGTCAGCTCCCCCTGCGGCACCGCCGAGCCCGTCCCGCTAATGAACGTGCTTCGCCTTGTCTCTTGCCCTGACATATCCACTCGCCTCGAGTTGGGTGCGAATCTCACCGTTCGTGTCCATCCTGACGAACTGCCCGGCCACCCGGATCGCGTTCATGATCGCCTTGGCCGAGGAGCCGCCGTGGCCGATGATGCACACGCCGTCCACGCCGAGCAGCGGAGCGCCGCCGTACTCCGCGTAGTCCAGCTGGGACCGCAGTGCCGAGAAGGCGGACCTGAGGAGCAGGCCGCCCAGCCGGCTCCTCAGGTCCGTCTCGAGGTGGGTCCGGATCATGCTCGTCATCAGCCCCACGACGCTCTCGGTGAACTTGAGGATCACGTTGCCCACGAACCCGTCGCACACGACCACATCCGCCTCTCCCCGGAACACACCGTGGCCCTCGACGTTTCCCACGAAGTCCAGCGGAGCGGCCGCCAGGAGGTCATGCGCAGCCTGCACCAGCTCGTTCCCCTTGGACCGCTCGGAGCCGATGTTGAGCAGCCCGACCCGGGGCGACTCGCGCCCGAGCAACATCCTCGCGCACACCGACCCCATCACGCCGAATTGGAGCAGGTTGAGAGGCTTGCACTCCGCGTTGGCCCCGACGTCGATCATGACGCACCCGCCGGACTCGGTCGGCATGTACGTGGCGATCCCAGGCCGGTTCACATGACGCAGACGCCCCAGAGACAGCAGGGCGGACACAACCACGGCCCCCGTGTTCCCGGCACTCACCAGGGCGTCGACCTCGCGCGCCCGGTGGATCTGGGCGCACACGACGATCGACGACCTAGGCTTGCGCCGCACCGCGACGGCCGGAGGCTCGTTCATCTCGATGGTCTGGGGTGCGTGGACGTACTCGAACCCCCCGGGGTCCGCCCCCCTCCGGACGACCTCCTCGCGAACCCGTTCCTCGTCGCCCACCAGGACGATGCTCACGTCCTGGCCGAGCTCGGCGGCCGCCGACAACGCGCCCTCGACGATCACCCCGGGCGCGTTGTCCCCACCCATTGCATCTACGGCGATTCGCGCTTGCCTCATGGTTCGACCGACGGACTCAATGGAGCGGAGCCCCCCCGCACCCTACGACCCGACCTCGAGTACCTTCTTGCCTTTGTAGTAGCCGCAATGCGGGCAGACGCGATGAGGTAATTTGGGTTGATGACAGTGCGAGCAGATGGACTGTGGGGGAGTATCCACCTTCCAATGCGTCCGACGCTTGTCCCGCCGGGACTTGGAAGTCTTTCGCTTTGGGACGGCCACTTCAACCCTCCGTGGCGGCGATCCGGCGGACCCTAGGTCTCCCGACCACCGTTCTTCAGTTTCTCCAACGCCGACCAGGCGGGGTGTCCCTGACGGCGCTCGCAGCAGCATGCTTCCTCGTTCAGGTTCGCGCCGCAGGTCGGGCAGAGCCCCCTGCATTCCGGGCTGCACAGCGCGCGAATCGGCAGGGCGAGACAAACGGTCTCGCGGACCTCGTCGGTCAAGTCCAGCACGCGCTCGTCGCGGGAGATCTCGAACACACCGTCGTCCGAGAGCGCGCACTTGGGCTTCGCGTCACCCCTCGTCCGGATGTACCGGGCCCTCAGCCGTCCCCTGACTTCCTCGGCGAACAGACACGCGCACCGCCCGCACTCCACCTGAGCGGGCACCGTCACCTCACCCGTGACCATGATCTCACCTTCGCTCTTGTCCACATCGAGCACGATCCTCAGCGGCGAGTGAAGGGTGTAGTCGTCCCGCCCCAGCGCAAGGGACGCGGCCTCCCCCTCGAGCACCCGACGGGAAACGCCATCGCCCAGTTCCCTTAAGTCCAGAAGAATCTTATCCATGCGGCCATCGTATGCTAGGTGATGCCCGGCGCGCTGTCAAGCGAAAGTTCGGCAGATCCGCCACGGAGGCCGTCCCCGCTTCCCTCCCGGTGGGGCCCCAAAACCAGCAGACAAAAGAGAGGGGGCAGATGGAAACCATCTACCCCCCCAGCCCGTGATGCGAACCGAAACCTTACTTCTTGGCTTTCTTCCTGGCCTTCTTCCTCTTGGCCTTGGTCTTTTTGGCCTTGGTCTTCTTGGCCTTTTTCCTCTTGGCCTTGGCCCTTTTGGCCTTGGTCTTCTTGGCCTTGGTCTTTTTGGCCTTGGTCTTCCTCTTGGCTTTGGCCTTGGTCTTCCTCTTGGCTTTGGCCTTCGTCTTCCTCTTGGCCTTGGCCTTGGCAGCGCTCATCGAACCGCCCCCCTTCTGTTGTGGTTCGCCTCCCCGGTACGCCGATCGCTCGACCCCCGAGGACAACCAACGCTAGACCTAAAGCGCGACAACCAACGGCCTCTAGTCGGCGACCAATCAAGAACGCGTCGTTGATGATCGGTCCGCTTCACGGCTCACGGTCCACAACCTATCCAAAGCTCAGCTTTCGTGTCAAGGGTTTTTTCGTCGCGCCTCGAGCTTTTTCTTTCGGACCGCGGGCTGTCAGCTGATCTTCGCCTTGACCAAGTCCACGATCTTGGAGGGAATCTCAGCGACATCCACGTTTACTTCTCGGAAGGCCGCAATCTTTTCTTTAGCTGTTCCGGTCCCGCCGGAGACGATCGCGCCCGCGTGGCCCATGCGTCGTCCGGGGGGCGCGGTCTGTCCCGCAATGAACGCGACCACAGGTTTCGTCATGTTCTCCTTGATGAAGCGGGCTGCTTCCTCTTCGTCCGTCCCGCCAATCTCGCCGATGAGCACGACGAGCTCGGTCTCGGAGTCCGCCTCGAACATGCCCAACACGTCGATGAAGTTGGTTCCGATCACCGGGTCTCCGCCGATGCCGATGCAGGTGGACTGGCCGATCCCGGCGCGGGTCAGGTGATAGACGATCTCGTAGGTCAGGGTCCCCGACCGGGACACGAGTCCGACGTTCCCGGTGGTCAGGATCCCGCCCGGCATGATTCCCACCTTGCTCTTGCCGGGGCTGATCAGGCCGGGGGAATTCGGACCCACCACGCGGGTCGCCCCATCGCCGGACGCCGCCGCGACCTTCAGGTCTCTCATCACCTTGGCCATGTCGAGGATCGGAATCCCCTCGCTCACGCACACCACCAGATCCAGGCCGGCCGCCGCGCCTTCGTACACGGCGTCCGAGGCGAAACGGTGCGGCACGAAGAGAATCGAGGTGTTGGCGCCCGTCGCGTCCACCGCCTCCTGGACCGAGTTGAAGACGGGGACGCCGTGCACGTCCGTCCCGGCCTTTCCCGGGGTGACCCCCGCGACGACCTTCGTCCCGTAGTCCAACATCTGCTTCGTGTGGAACGACCCATCGCGCCCGGTGACACCCTGGACCACGACCTTCGTTTTCTCGTCGATCAGGATACTCAACGTCCTGCTCCTTTCTGTTCCCTATCTCGGACCCCGCACAGTCCGCGCTACGGGGGTGAGGGGTCATCACTTGCGCGCCAGTTCCACTGCCTTCTCAACGGCCTCGTCCATGGTGGACGCCGGGATCAGGTCGGTCTCCTGGAGAATCCTGCGTCCTTCCTCCTCGTTGGTTCCGGTCAGCCGAACGACGATAGGGATCGGCGGCCTCGAACCCTTCACCGACTCCACGATGCCGCGAGCCACGTCGTCGCACCGCGTGATGCCCCCGAAGATGTTGAACAGGATCGACTTGACGTTCTTGTCGGAGTAGATGATCCGCATGGCCGTCGTCACCTTCTCCGGGGACGAGCTGCCTCCGATGTCCAGGAAGTTCGCGGGTTCGCCGCCGTAGTGCTTGATCAGGTCCATGGTCGCCATCGCCAGTCCGGCGCCGTTGACCACGCAACCGACGTTGCCGTCGAGCTTGACGTAGCTCAGGCCCGCCCCCCGCGCCTGCCCCTCCTCGGGGGCCTCGCTCGTCAGATCGCGGAACTCGGCGATCTCGGGTCTCCGGTCCAGCCCGTTGTCGTCAATGTTGATCTTGGCGTCGATGGCCCAGACCTCGCCGTCGGAAGTCGTAATCAGGGGGTTGATCTCCGCCAATGACGCGTCGCTATCCACGAAAGCGTCCATGAGCAGGAGCATGATCCTGGCCGCTGCCGCTGCTGTCTTTGCATCCGGCATAATCTTGAACGCCAGGTTCCTGGCCTCGAACGGCCTCAGCAAACGGCGGGGATCGAGCGCGAACTTGTGGATCTTCTCCGGGGTCTTGCTGGCCACTTCCTCGATGTCGATCCCGCCGGCCGAGCTGACCATGATCAGCGGCCCGCCGGACTTGCGGTCCATCAGGACCCCGACGTAGGCTTCCGAGGCGATGTCCATCGCCTCGGTCACCAGGACCTTGTGCACCGTCAGACCCTTGATGGACATCCCCAGGATCTTCTGGGCCGCAACCTCGGCCTCCTCCGGCGTGGACGCCAGCTTCACGCCCCCGGCCTTTCCGCGGCCGCCCGCGTGAACCTGCGCCTTGACCACGACCGGCTTGCCGAAGTCCTTGGCCAGTCCCCTGACCTCCTCCGCCGTCTCGGCCACCTCACCCCAGGGCACGGGAATGCCGTGCTTGCGGAAGATCTCCTTCGCTTGGTACTCGTGGATATTCAAGGCACGCCTCCTCACAATCGGGCCACGAAATCCTTCAACACACCTTCCAGGTTGGGAGAACCCTTCTCCCTCAGATCGTAGCGCACTCTGACCATCGGGCTGTCCAGCTCGATGAGCCGGCCCAGGTCGATGGGGGTGGCCACCACGACCGCCTCCGGCCTGGCGCCGACGAGGGTTTGCCGGAGGTCTTCGAGCTCCTGCGCGCTGTAGCCCATGGCCGGGAGCACCCGGTCCAGGTGCGGGTACTTCTCGTACACACCCCGGATCTCGCCCGCCGCGAAGGGCCGGGGGTCCATGATCTCTCCGACGCCCAGAGCCTCGGCTGCCTTGATCCCCACCCCGTACCGCATCCCGCCGTGGGTGAGCGTCGGCCCGTCCTCGACCACGACCACCCGCTTGCCCTTGAGCGCGTCCGGGTCCTCCACCGTGAAGGGAGAGGCCGCGTGGATGACGGTCGCCCCGGGGTTGAGGCTCGAGATGCTCGCCGCCACGCGGGCGATGCCTTCGGGACTCGCCGTGTCCTCCTTGTTGATCACGACGACGTCGGCCAGACGCAGGTTGGTCTCCCCCGGGTGGTAGCGTGTCTCGTGCCCCGGCCGGTGGGGATCGACGACCACGATGAGCAGGTCCGCGACGTAGAAGGAGGTGTCGTTGTTCCCGCCGTCCCAGACGACAACATCGGCCTCTGCCTCGGCGGCGCGCAGGATGTCGCCGTAGTCAACTCCGGCGTAGACGACCCGGCCTTCCACCAGGTGGGGTTCGTACTCCTCCATCTCCTCGATCGTGCACTCGTGCTTCTTCAGGTCCGCGAGCGTCTCGAACCGCTGCACCCGCTGCTTCACCAGATCCCCGTACGGCATCGGGTGGCGGACGACCACCACCCGCTTCCCCATCTGCGAGAGGATCGAGCAGACCCTGCGCGTAGTCTGGCTCTTGCCCGCCCCGGTTCGTACGGCACAGATCGCGACGACCGGCACCTGGGACTTGAGCATCGTGCGGCCCGCACCCAGGAGCACGAAGTCGGCGCCACAGGCCGTCGCCAGGGAGGCGGCGTGCATCACGTGCTCGTGGGACACGTCACTGTAGGAGAACACGACCTCGTCGACCCCGTGCCCGGCGATCAGGTCCGCCAGTTCTCCTTCGGGTACGATCGGGATCCCCTCCGGATACCGTCCCCCACAGAGCTCGGCCGGGTAGCGGCGCCCGTGGATGCCCGGGATCTGGGTCGCCGTGAAGGCCACAACCTCCCGCGTCTCATCATCACGGAAGCACACGTTAAAGTTGTGGAAGTCGCGCCCGGCAGCACCCATGATCACTACGCGTCTCGGTTTCAACCCCAACCTCCATTCTCAACCTGCGGAACCTCTCGTGCTCGTTCCCGGAGGCTGCGCGCTAGGACCCCGACCGGGGAGGATCCTGGGGCCCTCGGGCCGCGCCGTACCTGTCCAGGATCAGGCGGATCACGCTCCGGGTCGAGCGCCCCTGCATCAGGTCCACGATCACGACCCGCCCCCCCGCAGCCTCGACCACCTCGCGCCCGACCACGGTTCCGGTCCGGTAGTCCCCGCCCTTGACCAGCACGTCCGGCACCAGCCGACGGATCAGACTCTCCGGGGTCTCCTCGTCGAAGAGCGTGACGTAGTCGACGGCCGCCAGCGCGGCCAACACGTGCGCCCGGTCTTCCTCGGGGACCAGCGGGCGCAGGTGTCCCTTGATCTTCCGCACCGAGGCGTCACTGTTCACGCCCACGGCGAGCAGATCGCCCAGACCCCGAGCCCTCTCCAGACACGCCACGTGCCCCCGGTGGAGCAGGTCGAAGCACCCGTTGGTGAACACGAACCGCCTATGGTCGGCCCGCGCTCGCTCGCGCACCTCCGCCAGCTCGTCCTGGGTCACCACTCGTCCCACACACGACCTCCCGGCGGACGGTCCTCGCCCGCGGTTCTCCCGGCGCGCCTAGCTCACGAAGGATTCGAGGAGAGCCTGCTTGGTCACGCTCGTCGTCCCGACCTGCCCCACGGCGATTCGGGCGGCATGGTTGGCGATCTCGGCCGCCTCGACCATCGAGGCCCCGGCGCTGACGGCCAGTGTGAGGGTGCAGATCACGGTGTCGCCCGCGCCGGTCACGTCGTACACCTCCCGGGCCCGGGTGGGCAGGTGGACGTACCGGCCGCCCCTCTCGAACAGGGACATCCCCTCCTCCCCCCGCGTGATCAGGAGGGCATCCAGGTCCAGGCTCGAGAGGAGATCATGCCCGACTTCCTGGAGGGCGGTGTCGTCCGCCAGGATCCGCTGCGCCGCCTGACCCGCCTCATGTTTGTTGGGGGTGATGACACTCGCGCCCCGGTAGGAGTCGAAGTGGGACAGCTTCGGGTCCACCGCGCAGACCTTGTTCATCCGGCGGGCCGCAGGAATCAACGCCCCGAGAAGGGACGCGGACAGGACCCCCTTGCCGTAGTCGGACACGATCACGCCGTCCGCAGTGTGAAGGGCGTCCAGGGTTTTCTCGAGGATCCAATCGGCCTCGTCCCGCGCCAGCGGGCCGCGAACCTCCCGATCCGCCCTCACCACGTGCTGGCTGTGGGCCACGATGCGGGTTTTCACCGTCGTCGGCCGCCCCGCGCTGACCAGGATCCCGCCGCGATCGAGCCCCAGCTGGTCCATCCTCTCCAGGAAGACCTCACCCCGCCGATCGTCGCCGATCACACCCACCAGGACAACCCGCCCGCCGAGCGTCACCGCGTTGCTGGCCACGTTCGCAGCGCCGCCCAGCGTGACCGTTTCCTCCTGCACATCCACGACCGGGACCGGGGCCTCGGGCGAGATGCGAGACACCGCGCCCCAGAGGTACTCGTCCATCATGCAGTCGCCGACCACGAGGATCGTGCGGCTCTCGAAGGCGTCGACGATCGTGTGCAATCGATCCGAGTCCACCTGGAGCACGGCATCCCCCATCAACGCGCCGAGACGCCGGACCATCGATCCGCGCGCCCCCACGCCCACAATGACTGCTGACGCTAGCACGGACCCCGGGGCCGGTCAAGGGGTTTGTCCGATCCCCGACGGCCGGATGCGTCCCGCCAATAAACTTGACTTGGCCCCGCGGCCCAGCTAGATTGAGGCGCGACAGTCACCGGCGCCGAGCGTCGTCACACAGCCCGAGAGAAAATGAACCCACTGACCCTCTGGTTTGCCCTCTCGCTCCTACCGACAGCGGCCCAGAGTCCGGCCGGGGTCGCCGCGATGCCCCCGTATCCGCCCGGGAGACTCGAGACGGTCAAGATCCCGGAGGAGATCTCGGCGCTGATCGGGACGGTGGGCCCCCACCAGAGTACGACCGTGCCCCGCCCCGCCGAGGCCCGGGGCGTTTTCCAGGTGCCCGTCATCCTGATCGACTTCGACGACCATCCGGCCTGGCCGGAGCGCCATCCGTCTTCCTATTATGAGTCCCTCCTGTTCGCCTCGGGAGCCGGAATCCGGAGCCTCCGGACTTACTACGATGAGAACTCTTACGGCACCCTCGACGTCCAGGGATCGGTGACCCCTTGGCTCCGAAGCCGTTACCTGTACAACACTCACTACGTGAACCGGGACGGCGTCTCCGGCACCTACAACGGGATCAACGACGACTACGGGTTCGACTTCTCGATCGCCGCCGGCGAGGGCACCGACCACCCCCGCAACGTGTGGGGCCTGGTCAAGGAGGCGGTGGAGCTGGCCGACCCCTACCTGGATTTCCGCGAGTTCGACAACGACGGCGACGGCGTGATCGAGGCCGTGATCGTCGTGCACTCGGGGTGCGGGGCGGAGGCCGACGACTGCGTACCGGCGGCGGATCACGTCTGGTCGCACCAGTCCAGCCTGCGCGCGTACCTCGAAACCCAGGCGCCGCATCTCTGGCCCGTGGTCGTCGACGGGAAGGTGGCCAACGTCTACACGCTCAACCCGGAGGACGGCCCCCTGGGCGTGTTCTGCCACGAACTCGGCCACACCCTGGGGCTCCCGGACCTGTACAAGTTCGACGTCTTCCCGGCCCAGACCCGGGTCGGGCGGTTCTGCCTGATGGACTACGGGGGGTGGAGCGGCTGGCCGCCCGGAGCCGTCCCGTCCCACCTGTGTTCGTGGTGCAAGTCGGTGTTGGGCTGGCTGGTCCCGGAGGCCGTGGATTCCCAGACCGACCCGCTCCTCCAGCCGGTCCGGGTCGGTCTTCGGCCGGTCGAGCGGACGGCCCTCGCCTACCGCATCCTGGACAACCCCTCCGGCGTGGATTGGACCGCCTCCCGCGCCGGGACGGGCGAGTACTTCCTCATCGAGAACCGGCAGCCCGTGGGGTACGACCAATGGCTGTTCCTCGAAGGGGGGGACGACGACGGGGGCCTCCTGTTGCTCCACGTGGACGAGTCCCGCCCGGACAACAACTCGCCGGACACCCTGCTGGTGTCGGTGCTGCAGGCCGACGGGGGTGGCCTCCACGAAATCGGGACCGGGCAGGCGGCCGACCTGTGGGGGCAGGGCAGGGAGTTCACGCCCTGGAGTACGCCATCCAGCCAGCGGTACGGGGGTGGATTCTCCGGGGTCTCCGTCACGCGCATCGAGGCTCCCACCTCCGAGGATTTCGAGGCCACGCTCTCGAGAGCCGAGGTCGAGCCCGGAGCGGACCTCACCGTATACCCCAACCCCTGGGTGGTCGAGGGCCAGGAACCCCGCGCCGTGATCCGCCTGTCGGTCCCGAAGGACGCGGCGGAGGCCGACGCGTCCCGGCGGCTCACGGTCTGGATCTACGACCTCGCCGGATCCGTAGTGCGGGTGTTGGACGACGACGCGGAGGCCCCGACGGGCGGCGGACGGGCCTACTGGGACGGACGGAACGAGGATGGGCATCCGGCCGCCGCCGGCGTGTACTTCCTCTTGGTCGACGACGGCTCGAGGCGGGCGACGGGTAAGATGGCGGTCGTCCGGTAGACGGACAACCCTGCGGTCTTCGAGAAGGAGTACGGGATGGAGCCGAAGAGACAACCTCTCCAGGTCGAGCTGGGGGAGAAGGAATCCGAAGGGATCTACTCCAACATGGTCCTGGTGGGACACACGCCAGCGGAGTTCATCCTGGACTTCGCGCGGGTCGTCCCGGGCGTACAGAAGGCCAAGGTGTATGCGCGGATCCTCATGACCCCGCAGCACGCCAAGACCTTGATGGACGTGCTCGAGAAAAACGTCCGGGCCTTCGAGGAGAAACACGGTGCGATCAAGAGAGTGGGCGCCATCGACGCCTCGAAGGACAACATCGGGTTCCACTCGCCCTAGGCGCCGGCCCCGGTGGATTCGCGGGAGGCGTCCCGAGAAGTGTGAGGGGGACGGGTCTTCCACCGCCGGTGCGGCCAGAACCAGTGGTCGGGGTGCGCGCGGACGTACCGCTCCAGGACCCGGACGTGCGCCTGGGTGACCCGGCGGATGTCCGCCTCCCGGTCTCCGCTGGGCACGGCCTCAATGGGCGTCTCGACCACGACCTCGTGTCGCCCGGCCTTCTTGCGGATGATGAAGCTGGGGACGATGAGGGCGCCCGTCTTCAGGGCGAAACTCGCCGGTCCCCGCGGTGTGGAGGCCGGCCGGCCGAAGAACTCCACGAACACCCCGCGCCGGCGGGCGTCCTGATCTCCCAGGAGACCGACCATCTCGTTCTTCCTGAGCGCCTGGATCACGCCCCTCAGCGCGTAGCCCTTGGGGATGATCCCGACCCCCGTGCCGCGTCGCAGGTGGTTCATCAGGTCGTCCACGGCCCGGTTGTGCTGCTCGCCGACCAGGAAGTGCATGGGGTAGCCCAGGATGGCGAAGCTCACGCCCTGGAGTTCCCAGCTGCCGAAGTGCGAGGCCAGCAGGATCACGCCCCGGCCCCCCGCAAAGGCACCGTCCAGGTGTTCCATGCCCCGGTGGGTCACCCGTTCCTGAAGTGTCTTCTTCGAGAGAAGCGGGAAGCGGGAGAACTCGACGACGAAGCGGCCGAAATTCATGTAGGACCGGCGGCCGATGGCGACCCGCTCCCCTTCGGACGTCTCCGGCCCGAGCGCGTGTCGCAGGTTGTCGAGCGCGACCCGCCGACGAACCCGGAAGATATCCCAGGCCAGCCAACCCAGAAAAGCCCCGAAGGCCAGGGCCCAGCCGAGGGGCAGGATCCGGGCGGCCCGCGCCATGAACCCGACGGCGCCGTACTCCAGGACGTGCGAGACTCGTTTCCAGTTCACGCTGCGCTTCTCCCCCTCATTCCGAGCGCAAGGATCACGGCCGGCGCGCCGGGTCCCATCCGTCGGGTCCAGGGACGGCCTCCTCGTAGCGGGCCCCGGAAACCCTCCTTACCAACCCGCGCAGTTCCATGGACAGCAGACGCTCCAGGACGACGGGCACATCGGCCCTTGCCTTGTCCGCAACCTCGTCCACCAGACCGGCGCCCGACCGCAGCGCGTCCAGGATGGCCTGCTCCACGGGCCCCGGGGGCGCCTCCCGTGCCTCCACCCCATCCAGGTGTTCGCCACGTGCTCCCTCCGGGAGCTCGTCGAGCACATCCGCCGCCGACATGACCAGCTTCGCGCCTTCCTGGATCAGTCGGTTCGGCCCGAACGAGACCCGGCTCGTCGGACTCCCCGGGACGGCGAAGACGTCCCGCCCCTGGTCCAGGGCCAGGTCGGCCGTGAGCAGCGCCCCGCTGCCCGGCCCCGCTTCGACGACCACCACCCCGGCGGAGAGGCCGCTGATGATCCGGTTCCGGCGCGGGAAGTACTCCGGGATGGGTGTGGCCCGCATGGGAAACTCTGAAACCAGCGTCCCCTGCTTGGCAATCCAGTCCCTCAAATCCCGGCGACGCATCGGGTAGAGAACATCGATCCCGCAGCCGAGCACGGCCACGGTCGTTCCCCGGGCCTCCAGCGCACCCGTGTGGGCGGCCGAATCGATCCCGCGTGCCAGCCCGCTGACGACTTCCACGCCCGCCGACGAGAGGTCGCCCGCCAGCCTGCGCGCGGTGGCGATGCCGCCGGTCGTCGGCGCGCGGGTGCCGACGATGGCCACCCGGGGAACGTCGGCCTCGAGCGGCCGACCCAAGAGATAGAGCACCGGCGGGGGATCCGGAATCTCCCGTAGGAGTCCGGGGTAGTCCTGCTCTCCAAGACCCAAGATCCTCGAACCGGCCCTCTCAACCGCCCGCAGTTCGTCCTCGAACCGTTGTCCTTCGGGTCCCTCTCGGATCGCGGCCGCCAGTCTGGGACCGACCCCGGCGACTTTCTTCAGTTCCCGCTCCGGAGCGCGGAGGATCCGCCGCCCCGACCCCAACTCGTTCAGCAACTCCCTGGCCGTGTGCCCGCCCAGGCCGGGAACCAGACTCAGCTCAAGCCAGGACTCCCCCTCGGTCACGCCCCGTCATCCTCTCCCCCCCACCCAGGTCCGTCCGCTGCCGATCCCGTCCCGGCGTCCTCTTCCCGGCCGGCCCCCACCAGCTCGCCGACGCGGCCCACGAGCTCCTGGGTGCCCCGACCCGTCAGGCCCGATACGAGAAAGCACTCGTCGGGGAGCCGAGGCGCCTCGGGCGGATCCGGGGCCAGATCGATCTTGTTCAAGGCCACGACCCTCGGCTTCTCCGTCAGCGCCGGGCTGTAGGAAGAGAGCTCCCCGATGAGGGTCTCGTACTGCCCCTCGACATCGCCCGCCATCAGGTCGAGGACCAGGATCAGCACACGCGTCCGCTCCACGTGTCGGAGGAACACGTGACCCAATCCCTTGCCCGCGTGCGCGCCCTCGATGAGCCCGGGGAGATCGGCCAGTACGAAGCTGTGGTCCTCGCCCAGCCGGACGATGCCGAGCCAGGGCGCCAGCGTCGTGAACGGGTAGGACGCCACCTTGGGCCTGGCGGCCGTCACCCGGCGAAGCAGCGTGGACTTGCCCGCGTTGGGCAGCCCCACGAGGCCCGCGTCCGCCAGCAGCTTGAGTTCCAGGGCCACGGTTTGCGTGCGGGTCGGCGCTCCCGGTTCGGCCTTGCGCGGCGCCTGGTGCGTCGGCGTGGCGAAGCGCGCGTTGCCGCGGCCCCCACGACCGCCCTCCAGAAGAACGAGCCTGTCCCGCGGCCCCACCAGGTCGGCCAGCACCCTTCCCCGCCCGTCCCTGAGCACCGTGCCCCGGGGCACCCGCACCACGACGTCCCGCCCGCGGCGCCCCGTTTTGTTCTTGCCCTGCCCGTGCCCCCCCCGCCCGGCCCGGAACTGCCGACGGTAGCGGAAATCGACGAGCGTCCGGAGCCTCGGGTCCACGCGGAATACGACGCGCCCGCCGGCGCCCCCGTCCCCCCCGTCCGGGCCCCCGCGGGGCACGAACTTCTCCCGGCGGAAGCTGACACACCCGTTGCCGCCCGCTCCGGAGGATACCTCGATCTTGGCTTCGTCGACGAACATGTCTAGGGTACGAACTTGTCCGGGTTGAACCGGTCGGCCGGATCCATGGCGCGCTTGACGCGCCCGAACACTTCCATCCCCACCCGTCCCACCTCGCGCGCCAGGTAGGGCGCCTTCGTGATCCCGATCCCATGCTCCCCGCTGAGCGTGCCGCCCACCTCGAGCGTGGCGTCGAACAGGGCGTCGACCGCACGCTCGACCCTGGCCATCTCCTGCGGATTCAGACGGTCAACCATGAAGTTCACGTGGAGGTTCCCGTCCCCGGCGTGGCCGAAGGTCGGAATCAGGATCCCGTACTGGAGCGAGAGAGCTTCGATCCGCTCGACCAACCGCGCCAGCTGGCTTCGCGGGACACAGACGTCCTCGTTCACCTTGGTCGGCGAGATCTTGGCCAGCGCCGGAGAGATGGACCGCCGCATCGACCAGATCTCGTCCCGTTCCTCCTCGCCGGAGGCCACCCGGGCCTCCAGGCACCCGGCCTCGCGCCCGGCCGCCCGGACCCGACCGGCGGCCTCCTCGACCTCCTCCACTTCGCCGTCGACCTCCACCAATAGGAGGTGCACGTGCTCAAAGGGCAGGTCGGCCACGCCGGCCGAACGAACCGCGGCCAGACAACTCTCGTCCACGAGCTCGACCACCGACGGAACGACTCGGGCCGACGTCAGGGCCACCACCGCGTCGGCGGCCGAGGTGCGCGTGTCGAAGGTCAGCAGGAGCGTGCCGGTCGCGCGGGGTCTCGGGAGCAACCGGAGCGAGGCGCGCGTGATCACCCCGAGCGTGCCCTCCGAACCACCCAGGAGCCCCCCGAGGTCCACCGGTCCTTCCGCCCCCCCGGCCAGCGCCCCCGTGCGGACAACCGCTCCGCCTGCGTCGATGAACTCCAGCCCCAGGACGTGGTCCCGCGTGACCCCGTACTTGAGCGCGCGGGGTCCGCCGGCGCCTTCGGCGATGTTCCCGCCCAGCGTCGAGAACTCCATGCTGGCGGGGTCGGGCGGGTAGAACAGGTCCCGGCGGGCCGCCGCCGCCTGGAGCGCGCCGTTGACCACACCGGCCTCGACGACGGCCGTCCCGTCGGCCCGACTGAGACCGAGGATCCGGTTCATGCGTTCCATGCACAACACGACGCCGCCCCGACGCGGCACCGCTCCCCCGCTGTAGCCGGTGCCGGCGCCCCGCGGCGTCACCGCGAGGTTCTCGCCCGATGCCAACAGAACGACGCGGGCGACCTGATCGACCTCACTCGGGCAGACGACCACGTCCGGCATGTGGAGGATCCCGGTCGCATCGAAGGCGTAGCAGAGCCGATCCTCGGGGCGCGTGAGCACGCCCGACGGCCCGACCGTACGCTCCAGCTCCCTCAGAAACGACCGACGGCTCACGGCTTCCCCCCACGGGCGGCCGTCAGCGCCCGGATCCGGTCCGGAACTTCTCGACCATCCTGGCGTTGACTTCGGGAGGCACCAGTCCACTCACATCGCCACCGACCCGCGCGACCTCACGGACGATCGATGCGTTCAGGTACGTGTACCGCGCGCTCGGCATGAGAAACACCGTTTCCACGTCTTCGCACAGGCGACGGTTCATCAATGCCATCTGGAACTCAAACTCGAAATCGGAGACGGCCCTCAACCCGCGCAGGATTGCCGTCACTCGCTTCTCGCGCGCGAAATCGACGACGAGCCCGACGAATCGGTGGACCTCCACGTTCTCCATCGACCGGGTCACCTGCCGGACCATCTCCACCCGCTCCTCCAGGGTGAAGAGCGGCGCCTTGACCCGGCTCTCGGCCACCGCCACCAGCAGGCGATCGAAGAGCTTGAGCCCGCGTCGCATGAGATCCAGATGTCCCTCGGTCACCGGGTCGAACGTCCCGGGATAGAGCGCCACGCTCATTGGCAACCTCCCTCCCCAAGCAGGCGGCTCTCGCCGTCCTACGCCGCGGCCGCAGGTCCGGACGGCGAGCGGTAGAAATCAACGGCGGTTTCCCCGTACCGGCGGGACCGCACGCGTTCGAGCCCGCCCGCCCCGGCGGGCAGACGCTCGCGCCGACCATGCTGGACCACCCCCCACCCCTCGAGGACCGGAGCCGCACCGAGGGCGCGAAGCGTCTCCACGGCCAACCCCGATCCGTAGGGCGGGTCGGCGAACACAATCCCGAAGCGTCCCGGGCCGCGCCCCAGCCACCGCAGTACATCCGTCCGCACCACGCGCGCGCGATCCTCCAGCCCGAGATCCACCAGGTTCCGCCGCAGCACGCGGATGCACAGGGCGTCGCGCTCGACGAAGACCGCCCGCCGTGCCCCGCGGCTCAGGGCCTCGATTCCCACGGTCCCCACGCCGGAGAACAGGTCGACGAACGCCGCCCCTTCGACATCGCCGCCCAGGATGTTGAACACGGCTTCCCGGACCCTGGAGAGCGTCGGCCGCGAATCCACACCCCGCAAGGTCCGGAGTACGCGTCCACGCAGATCCCCGCCCGTGATCCGGATCATCGAAGGGACCCCCGACGACGCTCTGCGGCCAGGCCTGGCAGAAGAAACGGGCCAACAGGACACTCTAGGTGGATCATTCCGCCCTCACCCCACCCCACCCTTGGGAAGAACTCCGCGGAGACTCTATCGTGAGTATGGGCGATCTCGGGGGCCTGTCAAGGCAAATCGCCTCAGTCCATCCGTTCGCTGACGCCGACGAAAAGCGAGCCGTGGCGTCCGTCCACCAGCCGATACTCCGTGCTGAGTTGAAGGGTCCCCGAGACGGTGTAGTCCAGCCCGAGGAAAAGACCGGCCCCGGGGCCCTGGTCGAAGGTCTCCTTACCTTCCCCGACCTTCATCGAGCTGTCCTCGGACAGGACGAACTGCTCCCGGTCCACCGTCCCCGTGACGCGGGTCAGCCCCA
>Ga0180438_10006187_pt1 | contig 16290 bp, 7 predicted proteins | sample SS_ome_12_FD_132455 | JGI IMG/M metagenome (GOLD analysis project Ga0180438, IMG submission 132455) | Hypersaline lake sediment archaeal communities from the Salton Sea, California, USA - SS_3_D_2 metaG | ecosystem: Environmental > Aquatic > Non-marine Saline and Alkaline > Hypersaline >...
AACCTCCACCCTCTCCACAACCAGGTCCGGCATCGCGGTAGGCGGCATTTCGCCGCCCGGAGTGGCGGTCGGCTGAGGTTCCGCTGGAGGACTGCTCCCCGGAGTGCTCTCCGGAGTCGGCGGAGCGATCACTTCGCCATAGGCAGGGCTGTAGGCCTCGTTCCCCGCACGGTCCGCGATCTTGAACCTCACGGCTCTGTCCTGCACTTCGGTGCGGAGGTAACAGGCACCCACCTGCTCCTGTCCCGCTTCAGCGTCGCACTCCACCGACTGCCACGCTTCCCAACTGTAGCCGCCATCGCTGGAGACAGCGTAGCGGGCGCTCGACGGATCCAGACCGCTGCCGTGATCTACGACTCCGACCACGACCCGAGATGAATCGCCAGTGTCCACGCGACTCCAATCCATGGGCGGCTCTGTGTCGAGGATAATGCTGCCAGTGTACGTGGACGAAACATTGCCCGCCCGATCAAGGAACCGCACCCCCACAGTCTTTTGCCCGTCACCCGATTCCAGAACCCACTCTCGCCGGGGCGCGAACTCCTCCACCTCACTGAACTGAGTAGCATCATCCTGCGTGAACTGCACACCGGCTATCCCGCCGCTTCCATCATCAGCCTTCAGATTGAGTGTTACACTCAGTTGTGCTGTGTACGAAGCGCCGTCATCAATAGTGATAGAGCCTGTCGGGGCGGTGTTGTCCACCAGGACCGCACGCGCCACGCGGACTCTGCGCCCTTCCCTACTCCTGGCGACTGCCTCTAAGAGATGACGACCTTCGCTGACTTGGCTGGTGTCCCAATCCCATGTCAGGAATGAGCCACCCTCAGCCCTGAGGGTACCGTCGACGAGCAAACGCGTTGTCGCTGTTGTGGGGCTCGGACTGGAAACCTGGATTTCCACCTCTCCAGAGACGGACTCGCCGGCCATCGGGTTTGTGATCTCCACCCTTGGGTCGTGAGAGAGAAGTCGCTGCCAGGTCAGTCGGCGCAGACTGTCGAGCTCCTGGTACACCCGGTCGCCCGGGCAGATGGTGCTCCACAGATCCCGATGGCCCACCAAATTGGGGAACTCCCGATGTACGAACTGAGACATCTCCAGAGGATTGATGCCGAAGCGATCAGCCTCCCAGGCCATCAATGAGACCAGGGCTTCCTTCATGGCTGGCGTCATGTCCACAGTCCTGTAGTCCCCCAGGAGCGCGATCCCGACGCTGCCGTAGTTGTAGTCTCCGGCGTGTATGCCAACCACGCCATCCCCGCCTTTGCGACCTTCGTAGATATTGCCCTGACGGTCGATAAGGAAGTTGTAGCCAATGTCGCCCCACTCGCGTGAGACTGCATGATACTGATATATGGCACGCACGATATACGCCGGATCCGCTGGGGTGTTGGTGGTCACCGTGTGGTGAATGACGAAGTGTGTCGGCGTGCGATAGACCGGCTCACGGGTGGCCCACGCCTCGTTAGCCCCCCAACCCTTCCGGGATATGATACGTGGCTGGGGGACTCCGGAGGTTATCTCTTGAGGCACGATCATAGCCCGCGCCTCATCCACTGTGGGCCCGTCGGTGGTGTCCATGGCCGTGAGAACTACCTCACCCACCACCGGCGACACGTCAAGATCGAAGGTTCCCAGAGTCAGGCGATACTGCAAGTACCTAGATCGCGGTACTTCGAGAAGATTGCCATGGACGAGTGGCTCGCTCCCGGGCCCATCCTCGTCCGCATTAATTGGCAGCCATTCGCTCCACGTGTGGCCGTCGCCGCTGACACGGACCTCTAAGTGGAAGCTGGTTCCCATGGGCTTCTCTACCATCCAGGCCGAACCGAGAACGTTGAACAGCACCGACATCTTATGGGCCTCGGAGGTGAGGACACCCTTGGCACAATAGGACCCATCCTGCTCTTCGGCCAGGGCTATCTCCCCATCACCGGTAGCCCTCGAGAGCAGACATTGCAGGTCTCCAGCCTCGAAATCGTCCACGGTGGACTGCACCCACTGTTCCATCGTCCGACCGTCATCGGCGGTCCCCCGGACGACGGCGACCCGCCCCTCAGGTAGGACCTGAAGAATGAACAGCGTGGCTGAGAATAGAATCAACGCAGTCAACGTTCTACGCATGCCGGGTGGTCCTCCTAAGCACCAAGACCTCACACTCCTAGCTCACTCAGTTCCTCTGAGTCTCGCAGTGAGCTCTCGTTCATCCTGTACTCTTCGTGCGCCCAGCGCTGCGGGCTCCAGATCTCCATACGGTCACCCACCCCAACCAGCACGACCTCGTCCTCCAACCCAGCGTGGCTGCGCAAGTGCTCTGGAATAGGGACCAGGCCCTCCGGCCCCAGCTTCTCTTCTGAGGCACCACCGAACAAGTACCTATGAAAGTGGCGAGCAGCCGACATGAGGAGGGTCGTGCCCAGCTCAATGCGCTCCCGCATGATCTCCCACGTCTCGCAAGGGAAGACTGCCACGCACCCGTCTAGACCCCTGGTCATCACATAGCCTTGCGCAAAGCCTTCGTGGAATCGAGGAGGCAGAACAAGACCCTCACCTGTTAGTGATACTCCCTTCGCAGTACCGAGCAGCATCCCCTAGTCTCCCACGACTGATCAACTCTTCAGTCTTCTCAACCGTGCGGCCACCAACTCCTTGATGTCGCGCATCAGGAGGTCTAGCTCCCGTTCCAGACCCTCATATACGTCGCGCGCATCCTGCTCGGCCCGCTCCCGAATGCGAACTGACTCGTGCTGTGCCGCTTCCATAACTTCCTGCGCGCGAACCTCGGCCATCCTTGCAAGCTGGCTTTGATCCAAGATAAGCGACGCTTGCCTTTCGGCACGCTGTCTTGTCTGCTCCGCCTCCAACTCGGCCTGCTCGAGTACCTCGCCCTGTCTGGCCAGAACACGCTGAGCCTCCAAGACCTCGAGAGGCCAATTGGCGCGTAGCGCGTCCAGAGTTGCCAAGCACCGCTCCTGGTCCACGAGGGCCCTTGAGCTGAGAGGCACCCTGGCGGCGGTGCACAGCACCTCCTCTATCTCGTCTATGAATGGGCTGATCTCGTGGACAGAGGGTAGTTCGCCTCCTGCGTAGCCGAATTCCCTACCGAGTTCCAGTCCTTCATAGTCGCTGTCAGAGTAGCCCTTGTCATCACCCCGATCGCGCGCACGTGCGGAGATCACATCCTTCATACGCTCACGAACGCTCCATCCTCGCATCTAACCCTCCTCACGGCCATCCGCAGAGGCAGACTGGAACCGAACGAACTCCTTTATGCTCTTCACTGCCCATATGGTCATCTCCTTGGTCGTGTACCCGTACCACGCCTCGTCGCTAGGGCCACTGAGTATCCATGGGCAGACCGCGAACAGGTAGGCTGGCAAGAGCTCTCCATTGGACAGCCTGCTCTTACGGAACCACTTGTACATCGCCTTGGTGTACTTGGCGTGAAGCTCTCCATCGACCCGCGGATAGCGATGATCGTCGTACGCGCCGTATAGCCAGCCGCCTTCGCCGCAGATGATGGGTGGGACGAAGCCCAGTCGTCTCTGGAAGACGTCTGCGAAAAACTGGAAGCCCAGTACAGACCAGAGGCCTTCCTGCCACTCCGGGGGATGGTTCAGTCCGTAGTTGTGGGCGCAGAACCAGACACGCTGCCAGATCGGACTGTGAACCCCGAGCGCATCTATGGCCGCCTCCGCCTCCTCCAGACTGAGGCACTGCAAGCCCGCGTACCCGCCAGAGTCGTAGACGTCTCTCGCCTTCTCAGCCCACAGATCTGACCATTTCGCCAGGTAGTCCCTGGGCCTCCCATGCTCCCACTCGCGTTCATCAGAAGGCTCGTTGAAGATCTGGATGTAGGCCGGGACACCGTTTTCCAAAAGCAGTCGGGCGTCCCTGCCGAAAGGATGTCTGCGATTGATGGGTAGGATTTGTCTGCACACCGGCATGATCCCTGCGTCCCAGATCATCTTGCCGGCCCTGAGCAGCTGCTCCTCGCCCTGGTAGCAGAGGGTCGCCCAGGTCATTCTCATTTCCTTGGCCCGGGCGATATCCAGCGCGATGGCTTCGGACGTGGTGTTGAGTCCGAAGTGGATACCCATCCCATTGTCGCGCGGAGGCCGCGAGAAGCGTTTGTAGCCCGCTGGCGGCCGAGGGGCCGGTGCAGGAGGATCCGGAGGCTGTGGGGCCGGCGCAGGAGGATCCAGAGGCTGTGGCGGCGCGGGGGCTGGATCCTTGCCTGACGGATCAACAAGCTGGAAAGTAGCCAGCACCGGGTGATTCTGGGGGTCGGTCAGTTCGAGCTGATCTCCATACAGGCCAAAGCCGTGCAGGATCTGACTGTTGCCCACCACCTCCGCTGAGTACGCGCCCCATGCAGCGAACATGGGCATTGACGCAGCCCCTTCCCGCGCACCTTCCGGTGCATAGGGGTCGTCCTTCCGGGTGGCCACGTGCTCACCATCAGGCCAGGAGAAACGAACAGCATCCGCATCCGCGATCGCGAAGGCGCTCATGTTCTGCGTGCCGGGCCGCACTTCCACGCGCGTCACTTTCCAGTATGGCTCATTGGGACGCTGCGCGGCTTCGATCCGCAACGCATCCATCATCTCCTGCGACAGGCCGATGAAGTCAACTCCGGTGGGTTGCTCGGAAGCTGGACTCGGTGGATCCGGGAGAGGCCACTTGTCCTTGCCAGATCGGGCATGCTTGAGTAGTCCCTTCATGGCCGACACAGCCTGGCACTCCTCCCCGGCAGAGCTGTACCAAGCTTGAGCTCTGTATGAATCCTCATCCTCGGTGGCCAATAGCCAGAATGAGTGGTTGATCACGTAGGGGGGAACCGCTCCGTCCATCTGCCCGTTGGCGATAGCCAGTGCGCGCTCGGCGTGCAAGTCCCCGTCCGTCCACACCCCACAGGAGGGAGAATACGGCTCGCCCAGGACTGCGGCCCCCATCGACAAGAGTCCCAGGGAATCGCCCAGCGTCGCTGCGGCGACCTCGTTGTACCACTCGAACAAGTGCTGTCCCATGTGATCCTGGCTTCCTTCAGGCGTGGAATACGGTCTTGCCTCGGACCATCGTTCACGCCCACCCTCGCCCCAGGAAACAGGTCTATCGAAGCCATGATTGTGCATGCCGATGACCATGCTTTGCAGAAGGGCATCTTCGAGCATAGAGGCCAGCAGTTCCAGGGAGCTCTGCAAGAAGCTCAAGTCCCAGTAGTCGCCTCCCGGCCGCAAAGCTGGAAACACTGGATGTAGCCCAGCACTGTGCATATCCTCCAGGCACGGCGCCAACATCTCCACAAACCGTTCCACCAGAGATGGTTGACACCAGTCCCTGACGGGCCATCTCTCGGCACAATTGGCCTCCGAGAGAACCTCCACATAGTGGATGCCCCAAGCCGCATACCTGCCCAGCAGCTCAGCTAGCGCTGATCTGTCCACCGACCGGATCGAGGGAGTCATCACATGCACAATCGGCTCGATTTCGTCCTCCACCAACCCCTTGATGAAGAACTCAGGGATCGGTGCACTCAGTCTGGAGGGCACAACTAGCCAACTAGCGCCCAGGGACTTCAGTTCGGGCAGCCAGCGCCGAAGGTCATAGGGGCTGTAGTGCTCCGCGTCGGGATAGTAGTGGAACCCGTACCCCGTATCATTCATGGGGCGCCAGTACCGTTCCAGACTCATCTCTACCTGCTTCCTCCGTGCGTGGTGGTGCCACCCCGTGACACCAGCACTTTGACCACGTCCCCTTCGCCGTTGACCGTAACCTTGACCACGTGACGCTGCTGCTCCCCGCCCTTCTTGACTATGTGCTGCTGCGACGCCTGGACCAGGGTGGACACCTTATGGGGCTCATTGTGGTGACAGCTACGAGTCTGCGTCCCGCACTCACTCTCGGAACAGGGCGCCCGGCACAGGATGAGCGGATGAGCCGTGAGACCGTCTTCCTGCAAGAAAGGCAGGCTCCTTTTCACCTTGTGCTGCACCTCCTTCGGAAGAGGCAGCGATTCGGCATCCATCATGCGGGAGCAGCACGCCAGAGGCGGGCAGGCAACATCCAGTTCCACCTCCATGCCTGGAAGCCTGGGTGCCCCCTGGAGACTGAGGGAAGGATCACCGTATAGCACGAAGCTCATCAGCGCCTTCTGATCCTCTCCGTCCAGATAGCCCTGTCCCTCGGTCACGGCTTGTATGAAGGCGGCCCTGGCTCTACGCAACGCATCTCCGATGGGAAGGCCTCCCACGATCCCCTCCCAGAAATGCATGCCCAGCAGATCCGCCCCAGAGAGAGGGGGCGTCAACGTTCCGTAAGACATGGCAGTGGAGCCTACGAAACCCAGCGCGCCACCTGCCAGCAAGTTCAGAGCTATGGAGCCCTCAGGATACCCGGGCCCTAGATCAGCCCCGTAGCAGGCCTCGGAATACACCACGGCTCCTTCCGAGCTGGCCCAGGACACTGAAAGGGGCGTCAGAGCGATAGGAACTAGAGGGGTACCGGACTCTGAGCCGCCGTGGCCGTACCAGTAAGGACTGCCACGGAAGCCGTGCAGATTGAAGTAGCTCAGCATGGGAAGTCGCTCGTACGTGGTCAGGAAATCGTAGTCTGTCAGCGGCGGGCAGACTTTGAGCTTGCTGGCGTCTCCGATGACCTCGAATACCGAACGCGACGCCTCCGCCCAGATCTCGGCCGAAAAGCCGACGCTGCTCCAGCGCTGTCGCTGGGAACGCAGCAGCCTTCTCACGGGGCTGAGCCACGATGAACGGGATACTCCGTCCCCACCCGCAGAACTCACTTGATGATGCACCATTGCCTGCTCGACCAACCCCACAAGTGCTTGCAGATTCGCAGGCTCGGAGTCGGGCAGACGACCCACGCTGAAACTGGAAAGCAGAGAGCCTTCCTCTTCCGCGGTGTAGGGCCAGTCAGAGAGTACCTCCGGGTCTTCGTCGTCTGCCGGGTTGGCGAGTCTATGGAATGGTATGATCCCATCACCGCCTAAGATCAGCAGAGACACGATCTCTCTCTCTTCTGTCCTCAATCTCGAGTCCAGTTCGCGGATCAGTCCAGCAATCTGGGAGGCATCAGATGGGTCAACTGGGCTTAAACCGAACTCGGCAACACACTCTTCGTCGTCCACCTGCACCTTGATACACTCTGCGCCTGTGCAACGAGCCGTTACCTCACACAATTCCGAGGCCCTGCCATCCAAGTCGCGGTAGCCATCTTCCCCATATCTGGCGATGATCCGCCCGCGGCTGGTCAGTATCACCCTCACCGGGCTACGTGGCTTGGGCTCGTCGTCTTGTGCCGGGTCCTCCGCCGCTTCCTCTGACGGGGCCGGTTCCACCACGTCACATGCCGCAACGGCCGACGACTCCTCAACGCTACCTTTGCTCAGCTGCCGGCCCCCCTGTGGTGCGGGCTCTCCCTGATCGTCTCTGGATTCTCCGGCAATCGCTGGCGCGAACAGAGGTTCCCCTGCCAAGATGTGTCTCAGCACATTTGGTGCCTTTTCCAGCCCCTCCAAAGATGGACCTTCCAGCTCGAAGGCCTGTTCGAGCATCCAAGCATACCGGTCGTCCTGACCAGCAAGTCCGAGAGCAACCATATGACTCGGATCGAGAGCGGTTGCGTCGTGGATCAACGCTGCTCCCAGAGCGTCATCTCGGTGCTGTAGCGCAATGTCAGCCAGGATCAGCAGGGCCCTGACCCACGTGGCCTGTTGCTGCACCAGTTGCTCCACCACAGGCCGCGCCTTGTCGATACGGCCCACCGCCCAAAGCGCCTGCCCGTACAGGAGTTCCAGGATTCCTCGCCACGTCTCCTCTTCCTCAGCGCTAGCCAAGGCGGTCTCGTAGTATGGTAACGCCTCCTCGTGACGACCGGACCAGGTGAGGACGCGGGCCGAAGATAGGGGGGAAGAGCCGTCCCATGGATTCCCCACAAGCTCCCTGCTCTCGTCCGTGTAGGGATAGAGATCGCAGAGCTTGCGAGCGTACACGCTCTCCCCAGATGCACCAGCCTCTCTCAGATCTACTCGCGCCATGCCCGCAAGTGCAGAGAGGTGGATGGGATCCACTGACAATGGGTACAGAAACTGCTCCTTCGCGTCGGCCCACCGCTCCAGAGCCACGTATGTTTGGCCGAGCACGCAGCGCGCAGCCACGTGGCCAGGCAGTTGCTCAAGGAGGTGCTCGAGCAACAGGACTCCGACGTCCTCATAGCCGAGATCGAGGCTCAGTATCGCTGCGCCGAACAGCTCCCGGGAATTGGTGAGGGTCACGCGGTTCTGGCCTCCCGCCCTTCCTGGCTCTGTCCCTGGGGCCGCTCGGTTGAACGAGCACCCCTGGCCACGAAGAAGGCCAGGGCGCTCGTTGCCGCCAGCTGCTTGTAGGCCTCACTGTTATGGGGCTCCAACTTCACAGCTTGGCGGAACATCTCGACCGCTTCAGGGTACTGCTTGAGTCTCTTGTAGGTCATCCCCGCACCAAAGTGAGGCGCGAAGTTCTCCGGATCGTGGTGCAGAGCTGCGCGGTACTCCTGCAACGCTGCGTTGTGTTCTCCCTGTACTTCTAGTACGCGACCCAGCTCGCAGTGGCTGATCGCGCTGGTCGGTTCCAGCTCTACCGCCTTCCTCAAGTGGGCCGCTGCCTTGTCAACGTGACCCAACCGCGCACACAGCTGACCGAGCTTGATGTGCGAAAGAACGTCATCCGGCATGGTGCGAAGCGCCTGATGGTAAAGCTGCATGGCCTCATCGTAGTTGCCCTGCATGTCCTCTATCTCGGCCATTTGGTGATAGATCTCTGGCGTGTCTCCTGCCAGGTCTCTTGCCCTCTGGAGTTCACTCATTGCCAGGTCGTGCCGCCCCTGCTCCTTGTGGAGTACGCCCATCTTGAGGTGATAGGTAGGATTGGCGGGGTCTGCTTGGAGCGCCTTGCTGTAGCTCAGCAACGCCTCTCTTGGCTCACCCTTGGCTTCCGCCAGGCTGGCCATGTGCTCGTGCACCAGAGGCCACTCCGGTCTCATGGCCGACGCCTCGCGGTACTGCTCGGCGGCCAGATCGTAGTCACCCAGCCTCTCGTAGCAGCGCCCCAGACGCAGCAGATATAGTGGCTCTTCCGGCGCAAGCTGTATCGCCTTCCTATGCGCCGTCTCGGCTTCGTCGAAGCGTTCCTGACTCTCCAGAGAGGCTCCTAGCTCCGACCACCAACGAGGGTTATCGTCCTTTCTGTTCAGAGCCTCCCTCAGAAACTCCGCAGCCTTCGCATGGCGCCGCATTTGCCCGTACGCAGCACCTGCATCGTGGTAGTACCGAGGCTCTTCGGGATCCAGAGCGATCGCGGCGAGATGCTCCTCAAGCGCTGATTGATATCGCTCCCTGGCCTGATACAGCTCACCCAGGCGATGGTGTCTCTCGGCCACATCGGGATTGAGCTCCAGAGCCTCGTTCAAGGCCGAGATGGCTTCCTCGTAGCGCTGCGCTTGTTCGTAGGCAGCGGCCAGCGCGTACTGGTAGTCCCCGCGCGACGGAGCGAGCTGGGCAGCTGTCTCCAGCGCGGCTGTACCGGGCTCCACCTTTCCTACAGCAATGTAGGCCTGCCCGAGTTCATAGTGGTTGGCGGGATCCTGAGGCTCCATATCGCAGGCTGTCAAGAACTCGTCGACTGCCTCCTCGTAACTGCCAAGGCTACGGAGCACTACCCCCAGATTGCGGTGGTGCAGGGCGCTGTGAGGCTCCAGCTCCACGGCCCGACGGCAATCCTCAAGGGCCTTGTCCGCCCTTCCACTCTTGGCGTGTAGCAGACCCAGTTGGCTGTACGCCGAGGCATCCTTGGGTCTTCTGGCGAGACTCTGGTGTAGCTCTTGCTCCATCTTGCCCAGCGCCCCGGAGGCCGCTGAAGGTGACAGTAATTTCGCTACACTGCTGCCTACGCCAGCCAGGCGCTCCCTGAGCTCCGGCGAATCGGCGGAGAGCTCCAGAGCCCTCTGGTGAGACGAAATCGCCTCCTCCAACCTCTCTTGCATCTCGTAGGCTAGCAAGAGTTGATAGTGGGTCTCAAAATCCTCGCTCTCCAGGGCCAGCGCCTCTTGCAGGCATTCTATGGCCTCGTCACCGTAGCCCAAGGTACGTAGCAGGCGGCCCTTGAGACGAAGGTATCTGCCCTCATCCGGTACCAGGTCCAGGGCTGTCTGAGAGCTCTCCACGGCTTCCTCGAGCCGCCCGCTGGCTTCGTACGCCTGCGCCAGTTCGAAATGGTTCTCTGGTTCATCGGGCTCCAACTCCACACCCTTCTCCAGTTCTTCGACAGCGCGAGCGTATTCACGCAACTCCCGCAGAGCCGCGCCGGCTCCCCTGTGAGCCGCAGCCAGATCTTGATCCAATTCCAGCGCCCGCTCGAACTGGGACAATGCCTCCTCGTGCAGTCCTTGCTCGTACAACACCTGGCCAGCGACCAAGCAGAGTTCTGGATCAAACGAATCCAGGGCCACGGCCTTGCCCAACGAGGCAGTCGCTTCGTCCGGCCGACCGAGCCGGGCCATGAGCCGCCCCAGGCGGAAATGATAGTGGGCCTGCTCTGGAGCCAGCGTGGCCGCCTCCTCGTACTGCTGCACGGCTCTTTCCAGCATCCCTCGCCTCTCATAGAGCTGTCCCAGGGAGAACCGGTTGTCTGCGCTGTCCGGTGACAGCCGCACACTCTCCTCAAGCTCGGCGAGGGCGTCATCAAACCGGCCGAGATCCGTGAGCACCTCCGCATACTGCGTCCTGTACTTCTCATTGGCTGGTGCGAGTTCCACAGCCCTCTGAGCTGTCCGCGTTGCGTCGTCCAGGCGGTCGCCCGACCTATACAGCTCGGTGAGGACGCCCTGGATCTCCGGCGCGTCTTCGGAAGCGCCTGATGCCTGCTCCAAGGTGAGTAACGCCTCGTCATTGCGGCCCAGATCTCTGAGCATCGCCGCCACGCGTGCCACGTAGCGGGGATCTTCCGGCTTTAGGTCCAGCGCCTGGCGACATAGTGCTAGCGCCCTCTCTGCATGTCCCTGGTCCGCGACTCCCTCGGCGAGTTCGTAGAGCAACTCGGGGTCTCCTTCGATCAGTGAGCTAGCGCGCTCCAGAGCGCCAAAGGCGGCATCGTCCTGGCCCAGGGCCCGGTATGCCCTCCCGAGAGAGAGATGGTAGCGTCCCTCATCGGGGCTCAAGGATGTAGCCTTCTCTAGAAGCGGCAAAGCCTGGTCGGGATCACCTTGCTCCAGTCGGAAATCCCCCAACTGGAAGTTGCTCTCTGCATCTTCCGGGGCAAGATCTACCGCCGTGGTAAGAGCCGCCGCTGCGCTATCTCGATCGCCCACGACTCTAGATGCTTTGCCGTAGGATACCTGGTACTTATGCTCGTGCGGCGCCAGATTCGCAGATTCTGCGTAGGCGGCGCGCATCGCCTCGTGACGTCCAACCGCCTCCAGGCTCCGACCAAGCTCCCAGAGAATCTCCGGGTCTCCGGGGCTCAGCTCACGCGCGCGCTCCAGCGTAGCCACGCTGAGTTCGGCCTCGCCATGACTGCGTAGTAGCGCACCCTTCTTGAGATAGTGAGCCGCCTCGTCGGGCTGCATGCTCACTGCTTCATCCAGCTGGTGCAGCGCATCCTGTGTGCGCCCGGCCGCACGATAGAGGTCGGCCAGTTCCACGTGGATGAACGCGGGTGCACCAACCAGCCCTTGAGCCGTTTCCAGCACGCCCATGGCCTCCTCGCAACGGCCAATGTCGCGGAGAGCCCTGGCGTACTGCAGTTGGACCTCGGGGTTATCAGGCGCGACCTCCGCCGCTCTCTCCAGCGACTCCGCGGCCTCCCGAGGTAGGTCCAGCTCCCGCAGAATCCTGCCCAACTCGTAGGTCAGCTCCAGGCGATCGGGTTCCAGCTCTACGGCCTTCTCCGCCTCGGCTCTCGCCTCGTTTAGCCGACCAAGACGACGCGCCGCCGAGGCAGCACGGACGTGGTACTCTGCCTCCTCGGGGCGAACACCAATGGCCTCCTGGTATTCCTCCAGAGCGCTGTCCAAGGCTCCCTCGGCCTCCCGGATCTGACCGAACAGGAAATGGACGCCTCCGTTGTGCGGTTCCAGTTTGGCGGCCGCCTCCAGATGGCTGCGAGCCTCCTCGATCCGTCCCATCTTCTGGTACAGCGACCCCGCACGCAGGCGGTACTCTGCGTTTTCTGGTGCAACGGAGACGGCCTCTGCATACATCCGGGACGCGTCGGCGTCCCGACCCAGCTGCTCGTAGACGAGGCCCAATTCTGCAGGTGCGTCCGCCAGAGAAGGATCCAGCTCCATCGCTCTCAACAGTGAAGATACCGCCTCGTCGAGCCGTCCCATCTCTTGAAGTGCGCTGCCCATCTGGTGGTGGTACATCGCTTCCCCCGGCTCAAGCGCTATAGCAGCTTCGTACTGCGTCGACGCCTCCTCCCACATCCCTTGGGCAGCCAGTAGCAGCCCCAGCTCGTAGTGCGCCGATGCCATGCCCGAATCCAGTTCCACGGCCTTCCGGAGGTGGGACTCAGCCTCGCTCCTACGTCCGAGTCCACGGAGAATGGACCCAGCCAGAGCTCGGTACTCCGCATTTTCCGGCACAAGTTCGACGGAGCGCTCAGACCATACCCTCGCCTCGTCCTCCCTTCCTGCGGTAGCAAGTGCCGATGCCAGATCGAAGGACCAGTCGGCCCGCTGAGGGTCTAGTTCCACGGCCCTACTCAAGTAGCCGATGGCACTTGCGTCGCGATTCATCTGTCGCGAGAGGGTGCCCGCTTTGTACTGGTATTCCGCGTTCTGCGGGTCCGCATGGGCTGCCTGCTCATACTCTGCCAAGGCGTCACCGGTCGCATCGAACCGCTCGTAGAGCGTCGCCAAATGGTAGTGCCACTCTGCATGCTCCGGAGCGAGGGCCAGAGCTCGGGCCAGGGCGCCAGCTGCCTCCTTCCAGCGCTCTTGTATCTCATGCAGTTGGCTGATGTGGTATGGACTCGCTGGATTGCGCGGATCCCGCATCTCTGCTGACTCATAGGCAGCGAGAGCCTCCACATACCAACCCTGCTTCTCGTATGATCGGCCCAACTCCACATACGGCGCTGCTCTGTCCGGCTCGAGCATGGTAGCCTGCTGCAACTCCACCTGAGCCTCAGCGTAGCGCTCGAGTCGGTTGAGTGCCCTTCCCAGGCTGCAGTGATATGCCGCCACCCCGGGATTGAGTGCTATGGCGTGCTGGAACGAAGATAGCGCGTCCTGCAACTGACCCTTCTCCAGATAGGCGATTCCCAACTCGTGATATGTGTCGGAGCAAGCAGCATTGGCCCCGTCGACGGCAGCTTCCAGCTCTAACACCGCCCTGTCCATCTGATCCATCTCCCGATAGAGCAGACCGAGGTTCCGCCGGGAGATCAGTTTCTCCGGGTTGCCGCCGGAGCGATCGCTGGGACTCCCCTGCCCATACTTGTCCTCATAGCCCAGCAGTTCTTGCCGCGCCCGCGAATCCTCCTGTTCGCGACCGATGATGCCCTCGAATAGGACGGCAGCTCCATCGCTCTGGCCTAGTTCCCTCAGAGCCCTCCCCAACCTGAAAACCGAAGTCAGGTCCAGGCTGTCGATCATTGACAGAGATGCAGTCAGCTCGCGCGCTTCCTGAGGATTCTCATTATGGGCCAGGCATCTGGCGGCAATTCTGGGTCCCCAGCCGTTGATGCGGATCTGCAATAGCTGCTGCAAGTACTCAAGCCGATCCGCCACCAGATGATAGAGGTGGACTAGCACGCCCTCCCATCGTCGCGCAGCCTCATCGGAGTCGAGACAGATACTCTGGGAGAGAGTTCCCGAGTAGGATTCGCTCACCGCCAGAGCAACGAAGAAATCTCTTACCGTCGGATCGCTGAAAGCTACAGCGTCTTGCTGCTTGGATCCATTCACCACCCCAGTGGAAGCCAAGCTAGACAGCCACTGCCGCGAGAGCCCAATCCCTGCCGCATCCCATTGCGCCACGATCTGTCCGGCGCCGATGGCGGGACCACCATACTCCTCCAGGCGCTGCAATTGCAGTGCCAGCGTCGCTAGACGCTGCTTCGCGATCCCCACTTCCAGGCCGCCCGTCGCGCCATTGGCTGCCTCCAACAGCTGCTGTACACCTTGCTCGACCACAGAGGTGCCCCCTGCTGGCCGCACACCGGAGGGATCAGCCTGCACCACGGCCACGTATGCCGACGCAAACAGCGGTATGCGCAGGAGGTTCCAGAGACTCTGATCTCCTCTCGCGTGCCAGATAGCCTGCTTACTGGCTGAATCGGGCAACTGAGCCTGGAGATAGGCGATTCGCTCCTGCTCGCTGAACTCCTGGAGTTCAACTACCTGCGGTCTGTCCAGCCACCGCCGGAAGGCTCGGTACTCATCCGTGCGACACGCGACCACGCACTTCGCGTTGCCGGTCTCCACCAAGCGGCCCAACTCGTCGAGCACTTGGTTGTCGCGCACACACTCCAAGCCATCCAACAGGAAGAGCACGCGGTGACCCACCAGAATGCGGTCCAGAGCCGCCTCGTCCACATGCAGTTCATACTCTGCGAATGGCGACGCCAGCGCCTGCGCTATCCCTGTGCCGGTATTCGCCAGTTGCAGATTCATATGAAGCGGCATGTACTGCGACGTTCCAGAACCTGTCCGGGTAGCGCCAGTGCCGGCTTCCAGGCTGCGCTGCGCCTGCCGAAACTCAAGCCAGCGCAGGGTCGCACTCTTGCCACACCCCGCTCCGCCCAGCAGAACCATATGGTCCCAAGAGTCGAAGCACTCGTCGAGGTACGAGGTGCTGTGAATAGCCGCATCGGACTCCAGGTCACCCCATTCCTGATCGCTCTGCGAAGATCCGGTTGTTCCGTCGCCGGGCAGAAGACGCATAGGCACGTAGGAAGAGAATGCACTCTCCAGCTCTGGGTCATTGACCAGAGACTGAAGGTACTTCCTCACAGTGGCCTGAACGTCGATTACTTCCACCCTGCTCCCGCCAGCTACTTCCTCCGGCGACTCCAGCGTGCCTCCGTCCTCAATTTCGCCCATTGCTCCAACCTCACACTCTGCCAATCATCCAGAAGGAAACGACGCAGATCATGACCCCCACCACACAGAGAAAGGCCCCCACCCCCGCGGCCGTGCGTATGAGCTGATTGATGGCCTCCACCATTCGCGATGCAGAGTCTATCAGGGGTGCAACTGAGTCCTGCGTGATCGCGCGACCGCTGATCCGAACAGACTGTGCGGACAGCTGCTTCATAGCCTGGTGGTACTCCTTAGCCAGGATGATCCACAGCCCGGAGAGCGATGACAGCACCCCTATCACGAACAGACTCACCGACATTACGATCTGGATCTCGTACCTCATGCTCCTGCCCCTCCTGTGTGCAAAGTCGTGTCTGCCACTACGCGAGTGATCATTCTCTTCATGTCCTCGACGACAAACGGCTTGGTGACATACCCATGGATCCCGAGCTTCCTCACTTCCTGCTCCGTTTCCGGAGACCCATAGGCGGTCATCACGATCACCTTGATGAAGGGATCGAACTGCCGCACCGCCTTGATCAGAGACAAGCCATCCATAACGGGAAGACGCAGATCCACGACGATGAGATCGAAGTGACCTCCGACAACCTTCTTCAGCGCCTCATCTCCAGCTCCCACAACTTCCACTCTGAGAGACGGCGTAGAGTCCTCCAAGCTTTGCCTCAAGAAGTACGACAGTGTGTCCTCATCCTCAGCGATAAGTAGTTTCCCCAGCATGGTCGACCCGTCCATCCTACCGGTATGCAGCCTGCCAAAGTCCTCTATGTATACTAGGGTGCAAGTTCCGTGCCAGGCCTGTCCTCTTGGGCGGAAAGCAATGACAGATATGCCAATCTCCGTCCTTGGGAATTCCCCAGCTCCGAGCGTCGTCCATTCAATAGCCGCTAGATATAGGGCGGCTCCTATCTCCAGCCACTACATGTAGTGGTGTGTCTGTCAGGAACCAACCTCTGCCCCCCGCTCAATCAAGGGCCCAGAAACCACGCTAGCTCCGCCCACTCCAGTCCCCAACGCGACTACGCATGGTTCGGGGGGCGCGGAAAAGTACGCACCGAGGAAAAGTCCACACCCCTGTGAGGAAAAGAACGGCCGACAGGGGAAAAGGCGGCGCGCGAATCGGCTCCAGGCGGAGGAGTGCCAGATTCAGAGTTGCGCCAAGATGGGATGGTCAGATGATAGGGGGGCAATCTG
>Ga0180438_10006189_pt1 | contig 16281 bp, 16 predicted proteins | sample SS_ome_12_FD_132455 | JGI IMG/M metagenome (GOLD analysis project Ga0180438, IMG submission 132455) | Hypersaline lake sediment archaeal communities from the Salton Sea, California, USA - SS_3_D_2 metaG | ecosystem: Environmental > Aquatic > Non-marine Saline and Alkaline > Hypersaline >...
ACCGTTTCGTCACACCATTACCTGCTGATGACCGGACGCAACCTGGATGATATTGAAGCCATCGCCAAGGTGTTCGATCTGGAGATTGAAGTGATTTAACCGTTCAGGTGTCTGTGCAAAAAAAGTATACTTCTTCATTGGATACCCGGCACGAACCGGAAATGTTGATACTTATTTGATTTCCATCGTTGTGCCGGGTTTCTAATTAAAGAGGCGGGCAAAATTTTCATCCTGGAATACAAATATTATCTTCGGAATTAGAAAGATGATTGTGATATTATAAAAACAGGATATAGATAGATCTTTTCTTGGGTTGATTTCGGCAGCCTTTTACAGACGGAACAAGGTTTGTAAGAAAAATAGGAGACAGCGCTGGTGGGTAGAGTCCGCGTAGTAACCGATTCAAGCGCCAATATTCCCCTGGAACTCGTCCGGGATTTAGATATCCAGGTAGTGCCTTTGATGCTGAATGTGGGTGGGGATATCCTTCGAGATGGAGTGGATATAACTCCGGGGGAATTTTATCGGAAGCAGCGAGAACAAAAGTTTTCTGCAAAGACATCTTCACCATCTGTAGCTGATTTTTTACACGCATATACTGCCCAACCAGTACCTCGGGAAGGGATCGTATCCATCCACCTGCCTTCTCGATTGAGTGGAACCCTGGAAGTCGCCAGAACCGCCAGCAGCCTTATTGATGAGGCGGATGTACAGGTGGTGGATGCGCAGTCTGTTGCCATCGCCCAGGGGTTTGTGGTCATCGGTGCAGCCCGGGCGGCGTACGAGGGAAAGGATATCCGTACGGTGATTGAAAGTGCACAGCGGATCGCTCTAAAAGTACATTTCTTCGCCATGCTGGACACCCTGGAATACCTGCACCGGGGCGGGCGCATTGGCGGTGTGCAGGCATTAATGGGCATGATGCTTCGGATTAAACCGATTGTGTACCTCGTGGACGGGCGTGTTGAACCGCTGGCAAAAACGCGCACCAAAACCAAAGCTCTGGATTTTATGCTCGAGCGAATCAAATTACTTTCAGGAGGATGTCCCATTCATGCAGCAGTCCTGCACTCCGATGCGGGAGCAGAAGCAGAAGATTTTCGGAGTCGCATTGAAAAACGCTTTGACTGTTTAGAGTTGTATGTCACCGAGCTAACCCCGGTCATGGGCGCGCACAGCGGACCAGGTGTACTGGGACTGGCATTTTACGCCGATTAATTCAAATGGTATTCCAATCCTTACTATTGATCATTGGGGGATATTTGCTGGGTTCAATCCCATTTTCTTACCTGGCCGGCAAGTATTTCAAGGGTAAGGATATCCGCCAGTACGGCAGCGGCACTGTGGGAGGATCGATGGTCTACGAGCATGTCGCCCGCTGGATGATCGTCCCGGTTGGGATACTGGATATATTAAAAGCAGCCCTGCCTGTCTGGTTGGGGATGCAGTTGGGGATGGGCACAACTGTTTCGATCGCAGCAGGTCTGGCGGCTTCCATTGGACACAATTGGCCAGTTTTTTTAGATTTTACCGGGGGAAGGGGATTGGGGACTTTCCTGGGGATTTGGCTGGTAATTTTCCCTTGGGGGTTCCCATGGATGCTTGTATTCCTGGCGGCCGGATGGCTGCTTGGCGATTCGGCGCCTTTCGCGCTGCTCAGCCTGGCCAGTATACCTCTTCTTGCCAGATGGATCGGCGGCCCGGATTACGTGCTGCCGGTTTCAATCGCCATGCTGCTGATCACAATCGCTAAACGCCTGGAAGCTAACCGCAGACCGCTTCCAGCCGGTGGCGGAGCGCAGCAGCGTAAAGTACTGCTGCGCAGGTTGGTATTCGACAGGGACATCGCTTCGCATAAGGAGTGGCTGAACAGACAACCGCCGGACGATAATAAAAAACTTTGAGTATCAGTTTGAATGCGGGGCTATTCGCATCACAATGTACAAAAATCCAATTCGATATCCGCCGTGAGCTTTCAGTTTTGTTGGGTCTTATTGAGGGTGTAGATTTATGTATATACTCAATGAGTCCAGGTACAAAAAGTAAAAATGAACAATAGCCCGTTCAGAAAAATAACGCATATTTATTCGTAAAAATCGCGCGGCTGTCATTGGTTACCAGTTACGCAGCAGCGGCAGAAATTATCCGGCGGCGGCGCTGAGAATTGGTAAGTATCGCCGTGAGACGATCTCTATCCCCATGCACGGACTGCACCCCGCACAACCCGGCTGCCCCTGGACGCATCGATCCCCCCTTCGAAAAACTATGCCCGCTCAATGGTCACATTATGGTGTTCACGTAAATGATATGATCCGGTATGTCCCAACACACGCGAGATATATTCTTCCGGCACATCCACCAGTGTGTGCTGGTCGCGGATCAAGATTTTCCCGATCGAATAACCGGGGATATCAGCCTGTGAAGCTATCGTCCCGACCACTTCGCCGGGGTTGATGCCGTGTACCCGGCCGCGCCCCAGGCTGAGGCGCACCATGCCTTCTTCGTGCGAGATATCCGACCTGCCGCCGCCCCGGCGTCCGGCGCGTGCCCGGTAATTTCGGTTATTACTTTTCCGCGGACTAGGTCTCCCTTTCCGGCTTTGGCTTTTCGAACGTTCCAGGCGCACTGCGCTGATCTTATCGATCGTGCGCTGTTTTTCACCCTCCCGCCCCATCTTGAGGGCAGCAGCCGCCACTTTGACAGGGTCATGACCGGCTGCCACCAGTTCCTCAACAATTTCCTGCTCGCGTTTGCAGCGGTCGCGTTCCAGCCAGACGGTCATCTTACCCACCAATTTCTCCTCACGCCGTTTCCTAATATCCGTTTCTGTCGGCAGTTCGGCTGATTCAATGCGCTTTTTAGTAAACCGTTCAATCTGACCAAGCCGGCGCGTTTCCCCGGGCGTTACCAGGGATATGGCGATTCCTTCCTTGCCTGCCCGCCCTGTGCGCCCGATGCGGTGCACATAAGCTTCGGGGTCGGTTGGCAGGTCGAAATTGATCACGTGCGAAATGTCGTCGATGTCCAGGCCGCGTGCCGCCACGTCCGTCGCAACCAGCACTCTGGTATCTCCGCCCCGGAAACGGTTTAGCACACGCATGCGCGCATCCTGGGCTAAATCGCCGTTCAAAGCTTCCGCATTGAAACCGCGCTGCGCCAGCTCGTTTGCCAGGCGGGCGGAACTGGCGCGAGTCCGCGTAAAGATCAAGGTCGCACCAATCTCTTCCATTTCGAACAGGCGCGTCAGTCCAGCTAGCTTGTCTGCTTCATTTACCAGGTAAAAACGCTGCTCGGTCGTCGCTACAGTGACTTGCTTGCGTTTGATGGTGATAAATTGAGGCGCATGCATATAGTTGTTCGCCAGCTGGCGGATTGGCTTGGGAATGGTAGCCGAGAACAGCGTGGTCTGGCGTTCAGCTGGTGTCTGACGCAGGATATTCTGGATATCCTCGATAAAGCCCATGCTGAGCATTTCGTCCGCTTCATCCAGGATCACCGTGTGCACCGTGCTCAGGTCAAGCACACCCTGGCGCATCAGGTCCTGCAGGCGGCCGGGCGTGCCGACGACCACATCCACCCCGTTCTTGAGGCGGCGTTTGGAGCTCCCATAGGACTGGCCGCCGTAAACCGCCAGCGCTTCCACCTTTAGGTTACGCCCGTACTGGGTAAACGCCTCCGCAACCTGAATTGCCAGTTCACGCGTAGGGGTTAAAACCAGGGTGCCCACATGACCGCTACTGCCCTCGTTGATTAAATTCTGTAAGACTGGCAGCGCAAAGGCAGCCGTTTTACCGGAGCCGGTCTGGGATTGGGCGATAATATCCATGCCGTCCAGCATCAGCGGTATGACCTGGGTCTGGACATCCGTGGGTATGGTGTAGCCCAGTTCGGCTACCGTATCCGCCAATGAGGCGTGCAGGTTAAGGCGCGAAAAATCATTCGTCATCAAAATCTCCTGTTGCGTTTTGATAACTCTCGAAGCCTCTTTACCCTAAAGAATTGAGCGCAGTCTTCGCAGAATGCGTTCTGGGTTCTACCAGCCGCTTGCAAACCCCCCTGCGGCAAGAAAAATGCTCGTCCAGATATTGACGAGCAGCCATTCCGAATTTTCAAAACAATTAAATTATATATTTTTTTCTGATTATATCCAAACCAGCTGGCGGAGTATACCACAATTTATTAATTGGTTAGATACTAATTATTCTCGACTGCGGCAGGGATGAAATTCTGGAAATATTGAAAACAGTAATTGATTTTCGGCTATAAAGGTAAATACAGCCATCACAGATATATTCTTAGATGAATCTGAAGGGACGAGCATCCCAACCTGCGCATTCAAAGTTTGATCCGGGTATGTCCATGCAGTATTTTGTTGTGTTATAGCGTCTATTTCTTACACAAAATGTTACAAAATGCGTTTATTTTGTCTACAGTTTCCCTGCCTTGTGTTGTTATTTGCACCAGAACTGCACCAGGCATGAAGAAGGAGAGGCGCTTCGATTTTGTTTGATTGACAGCCCTAGCATATGGTTAATTTGAGTAAAGAAAAGAGAAAGCATGTTCAATAATTAATTTTGAAAAAGAATATTTCAAATGCCATTACTTAGGACATAGATGTAATGCCCATAGAACAATCATTGTGATAATAAAATTTATTGCCGCGATAACCATTACTATTAAAGTTTTTCTCGCGCCATATTCTTTAGCTTTTTTTTTATTCTTCCAATTATTTATTGATCACATCTATTTCTTTTTGTGCGTAGGTTTTCATTAATCGGTCATAGATTTCAAGTAGCTCATTAACTTTCTCTGGGTCGTCAAGGGTATTTGAAATACTTAATTTTAAGAAATTCAATTGTGGATAATTAATTATTTTTGTTAAATCCAACCTTATATTTTCAAGTTGTTCTTCTATGTCTTCCATCTTATTTTCCTTTCACGACTAAGATACTGTGGAATGAAAAAAATGCAGGAACTTTTAGAAATTCAACAATTCGCTAATAACGGGAATTTATTTGCCAAGTCGTCATTCACAAAATGTAAATATGCTGGAAACTCGCCTAACGTGGGCTGCGTGTTTACTTGTATTTTCAATAAGCCACGCTTAGCGGAATCAAAGTGTTCGATCCTTTCACTTTATAGAGCACCACCATATTTACAAGTCGGTATCCAAGTTTCACTTTCCTGGTGAAGATTGGGAAGAAGATGATAATTGGAAAGACTGGAAATACTGCACTGCTGATGATCTGCTGGGAGACTGTGTTGGTAGTAGCGTAACTCCAGGAAGCATCAACGATTATCTTGAAAAAAGTGTAACCTACTGGCACAAGCATAACTTTCACTCGGTAGCAGCCAAAACCAGGTTTGCCAGCAAGCGTTTTATCCACCTGATGTGTTCCTCGCAATGCCAGGTAATTGAGGCTGACCTGACCCCGACTTATCTTTTGGATCAGTTTTTCGGGGGTAGATCACTTTAGTATCAACCGGATGTACCTTAGACAAACAACGGAAGTGAATAAGTGATCAGCCGAATGAAAGTAAGAAGAAAGTCCGTAAGATGATATAAAAATTGGGCTGGCATGCAATCAGGATTGATGTTATCAGGAACGGGTGTGAATTAATTCAAAAAAGAGCTGTAAGATGTGCTCTTTAATTGTTTCTCCCAAATTTATCCGCCACCTTTGGGGCAAACACAAAATCCTGTTCTACTTGATAGTGATAACAAAATTTGGTATAATCTAACAAAATATCAATTATTATGGTGCACAGTCATTGAGAAAAATAGAACATCGCTTACGTAATGGGTATGCACAATAATTCTTGGCCAAGAACAGCACAGCCTAAAGCATTTACGAAGGATAGATTTGAGATGGGCAGTCTGTTCTCCTCATCTGAGCCAGACTAAATTGGCTGGTGATCATATAAATACACAATACATCGACAAAGCCTGGCTTGATGATCCAATGGCGACCGACATCAATCCAGGTTTTTTTATTCCTGGAATTATTGTAGATCCAATCAAATTATAAGGAAACAGGTGCAAAAAGCATGATATAGGTAATCATCGAATCGCAAACATTACATAACTGATATCCCTGCAATATTAAATCTCCTATATTCGCTTCGGAATTTGATCGCGAAGTTCAATTAAAAAGATTAGCCGGAGGTTACGTATTTTTGGCAGGGATTTTTTATTTGATTTTTCTGATCCTTCGAATGTTCTTGGTTGCCGATAGGAGCTCGCCATGATCTTGGTAAACAAAACAGGCAAACGACATAAGATAGAAACGGAGATCCTAAAAAATGCTTTAGGTAGTGATGTTTTCGCAGCTAATAGAGTACATGTGTATCTCAGCTCATCGAATCCCACCATGCGGCGGATCATGCAAAAATCCATTTACGATTTAGCTGATATTCGAATGTGGAACCAGTTATTAAGTTGCCTATCAATACAGCGTTGGAATGATCACTTGGATTGTGATCGCCGAAACGACCCAGCAGCTTCACAAAGAATTAACCAAACGATCATTGAATTGTTCCTTCAAGATGTTAGCGAAGATGACAAATATTTATAAGGAAAGAATTCTACTGAGTGGGATGCAAGATCTAAATCCCCAGATTCGTTACATGGCTGCATATTTATTTTGGATGCGTGGTGAGGAACGTGCCAAATCAATACTATCCAATTGTCTTGATTCAGGCACGAAAGGCTGGAAGTTGCGCGCCATCCATGCACTTGAAACGATACAGGATGAACGGTGTGGTCCGCCTTTGCTAAGAGACTTAATAATGGATCGAGATGAAGTTCATCGGCAAGCAGGACGTGCATTCAATCGCCTGGGACATGTAGCGGCATCGATTTGGTTAAGAACGCTTTGCAATCCTGATCCTCATATCCGCCGTCATGCAGTTCGGGGTCTGGGGAGTATTGGAGAAGCAAAATATGCTCACATTATTGATGAGGGTTTACTGGATGAAAACCAACAAGGACGCCAGGCTACAGCTGATGTCCTGGCTCAACTCGGTGAGGAAGCTGTCCCAGCCACTCTTACTTTAATAAGTAAACGCAAATTAAATGAACAATCTCGCCAGGCTGCCTACCACGCACTGAACGGATTTGTGTCTCGCCAAATACGCAAGCGTGTCAAGCCATTGCTTGATTCTTTGTTTAGCCTGGCAACCTGTTTTGAAATTTCGACAATTGCTCAACGCTCACTATTGGAATGGGAGATAGTTAGTAATGTCAAGCCGAACTATAAATGAATCAAATTTATCATCTTTGGACCAGGTCCGAAAAACTGAGGCAGATGTTACCCGCCAGATCGCTTCCGCTCGCGAGGCAGCTGGGCAAAAAGTGGCGCGTGCCCAGACTCAAGCTAATGACCTTCTCGATGATGCTCGACAGGTTGGAAAACGTGAAGGAGAAAAGCGCTATAAAGCCATTATTTCCAACGCGGAGGAGGAAGCGCAAGTGATCATTGCCCAATCGCATAACCGTGCAGCACACTTGCGCCGCAGAGCTGGCAAACGATTCGCGCTGGGCGTTCGCTATTCATTAAATATTATCATTGGCTTGGAGGATACTGGAGAATATAAATGAACATTGAAATGTGCCCTCTTGAAATTGTGGGGCTCAAATCAGACCTTACGGATACCATTAGGGTATTACGAGACCTGGGATTTGTACACATCGATGAGCTGGCAAAGGCTCCGGAGATCTCTGCTCGTCCGCTCAGTTTGGACCGGGAAACCCTCCATATTCAGGAGGAGTTGAGCTTCTTGGTCGCCCGTATAGAGGGTTTATTAGATGAGTTGGGTGGATTACCAGAAGGTGATTATACCCACCCAGAAGAAGATTGTTTGTCCGAAGCCCACGCAGGTGTGGAGCAGCTTGTGCCTAAAGTGCAGTCTTTAACCAGTCGCCGTGAAAAACTCCTGGCCGAGTTGGCTTCGCTACCGCGCTACGTGGCTACTCTCCGTAAACTCTTGCCAATCAGCCCTCCATCAGCCCGTGAGTCTGGAAATGTAACAATAGGTGTGTTAGTGAGTATGGCACATGTGGGTGTTCTGGATTCGGTGGGAAAAAGGGCCATGGACCTCACAGGTGGACGTGCTGAGGTGGTCGCCAGCGATGTTGATACCTCCACAAGGGCGATGTTACTTGTCTTCCCGGAAGAGTTCACTGGGGAAATTGAAGCCCTTTTGGGCCGCGAGGATGTCTCCCGGTTGCGTTTGCCTGCCGAGTTAGGTGAAGGACCACCCGATGTCGTCCTTGCCTCACTGCGCCGACGCATGACTACTATCCCTAATGAGATCGAAGACATCGAGCGCGATCTGAAAGGACTCGCTGGCCTGTGGAGCCTAAAATTAGTCACTTGGCGGGATGTTTTACGGGACAGGATTGAATCCAATACTGTATTATCTCGTTTTGGTGAGACAGATATGACCTTTGTTTTAGCTGCTTGGGTACCTACAAAGGAATATGATAATCTGGCAACCACACTTAAGGAGAAAATCGGCGATACATTGTTAGTGCAGAAATTGGCTATCACACCCGAATTAATAAAACGATCACCTGTTGCTCTCCATAATCCTCGTGTAGCCAGACCTTTTGAAAGCTTGGTCTACCTACTCGCTTTACCACGTTACGGTCATATTGATCCAACCTGCCTTATGTCTTTCTTTCTGCCAATATTCTTCGGTATGATCCTCGGCGATGTTGGCTACGGTTTACTCTTACTGATCCTTAGTTTAGTGCTTCTGAGAAAGTTCAAAATAGGTGTGATACACGATATATTAATTGTCCTTTCAATGGGTGGAGGTTGGGCGATTGTATTTGGCTTTTTATATGGTGAGGCTTTTGGCACCCTGGGAGAAAAAATTGGAATGCACCCCTTGTGGTTTGACAGGGCTAGTCCTGAGCATGTAGCTGGTTTCTTGGTCATGACCTTGGCCGTTGGAGCCATACATGTCACCCTGGGTTTGGTGCTCGGTGTGTGGGAGGCTCTGAAGGACCGCAATCGGAGTCATCTCCTGGAACGCAGCGGGATGCTCTTAGGATTGGTTAGTCTTTTTCTTTTGGTAGCTGTACTTGCAAATATACTACCAGCAGAATTAAGAACTCCGGCTTGGATGGGCATTATTACAGGTATAGTCTTGTTGGGATCCTCTTTGGGCTGGTTAGGCGTCATCATGGGTCCTATTGAGTTTATCGGTTTGATTGGCAATGTACTTTCATACTTGCGTATCGCTGCTATTGGATTGGCTTCGGTTTACCTGGCAAAAGTCGCCAACGACGTGGCTGGCACTGCCGGCAATATCCTTGTGGGAATCATCATCGCGGTTCTAATCCATGCCCTGAATCTAGCGCTTGGTGCTTTTAGTCCAACCATCCATAGTTTACGTCTGCACTACGTTGAATTCTTCCGCAAGTTCTTTGAAGGCGGCGGGAGAGCCTACGAACCATTCAAGAGCAGCTTAAAGTCAGACATTCGTGAATAAGGAGGAAGTAATGGAGACAGGAATAGGAATTGGACTAACAGCAATTGGCGCAGGGTTAGCTGTTGGACTGGCAGCTATTGGAACTGGCATGGCCCAGGCTCGGATTGGTTCGGCGGGAGCAGGTGTGATCGCTGAAAAACCAGAGTCTCTAGGAGCGATAATTTTACTCATCGCCATACCAGAAACCATGGTAATACTGGGTTTTGCCGTTTCAGCAATGGTATTGCTTCTTGGCGGTTAATATGACCTTATCCGCTTTATTGGAAGCCATTCAAGCTTCAGGCGATTCTCAAGCTCGCAAGATTGAGATACGGGCGTATATCAAATGCAATGAAATTCTGGCTAACGCCCGCCTCGAGGCTGAACAGGTTGAGGCGGAGTCCCATGCTAAGTCTGTAGAACCGGCATTCAAAGAACGGTCTCGTATTCTACAGCGGGCTCGTCTTGAAGCTATGCAAATTCTCGGAAGTGCTCGTGAAGAGTTCGTTGATTCAACCTTGGCTCAGATACGTACACAGCTTGCAGAAACCCGCACAAATAAAAGCTACCCTCAAATATTGCAACGTTTGACTGAGGAAGCCTTAGCTGAACTCAAAGAGTCAATGACAAATTCTGGAATGGTCCAACTGGAAGCTGACCCGAAAGACCGGGTAGTGCTGGAAGGTATTCTACAAGATATTGGATTGAATCATTCGATCAAGTATATCCTGGATTGTTGGGGTGGTCTTATTGTTCAGTGTGAGGATGGTCAGGTAGTCGTTATAAACACCTTGGAAGCAAGATTAGAACGCGCTGCTCCTTACCTGCGAAGTTTCTTGGCTGCCCTCTTTGAAAATAAAGATACTGAAGTAGAAATAAGTCACGTTGATGAGATGCAGTTAATGTCTATATGATTCAAAGATAAATTTTAAATCAGTCGATTCTTAACCGCAAAACTCGAAAAGGACATTCCTTGAGGAACACCTGTTAATGTCTGGTTATGATTACGGTAATGCACGCTTACATGCTATGAAATCCCGGCTGCTTTCCAGAAGTGAATTAGAAAAACTGGTTGCTCTCGACAATTTGCATGTCTTAATCGCTGCGCTTACCAATACCGCCTATCGTAAATCAATCGGGGTTGCGTTGGCTCGCACCAGCGGCATGAGCTGTATTGCTGAAGCTCTCCGTAACGATCTGATTAATACCCTGGTGAATATCCGCAAGTTCTATCAGGGTCAAGCAGGAGAAATTGTCGCCGTTGTGCTGCGTAAATACGATATACACAACCTGAAGACAATCTTGCGTGGTATCGGTAAATCTGTCCCAGCCGGTGAGATACTAGCCTCTCTATTACCAATTGGCGAATTGGAATATGGCACACTGACTGAATTAGCACGCGCTCAAGATCCAAGAGCCTTTATTGATCTGCTGGCAAGTATGGGTTTGCCTTTTGCTCATCCTTTACTTGAGCTGCGGTCAGAGCGCCCCGGGATGAATACTTGCGGAATGGAATTAGTCTTGGATCAGTGGTATTTCCAGGAGGCTTTCCAGACCTGCCAACACGTCCGCAGTGATGGACGTGTTTTGCTCTTTGCTTTGCAATTGGAGGCTGATCTAACCAATTTGCTGACAGTGCTGCGCTTCGCGCATGCACCTGGGGAGCGCAAATTACTAAATGATTGGTTAGATACCGGGGATTTGGAAGCTCTTTTCGTCGGCCCAGGGAAGTTGTCATTTTCATTATTGGCGGACGCGGGAAGCCAGGACACTATTCAATCAGCGATAAAAATACTTACAGAAACTCCTTACACAACTGCTCTTAACGCTGGACTACATGCATTCGCTCAATCTGCCAGGTTGAGTGATTTTGAAAAACAATTGCACCGCTATCGATTAAATTGGATGTCTAGGCAAATTGTAAACGACCCATTGGGAATTGGCGTAGTGCTCGGGTACCTTTACCTGAAAGTTAATGAAGTGAGCAATATCCGTTGGATTGCTCAAGCCATTCAGCTTGAGATAAAAACGAATTCTATTCGCTCTGAAATGGTGTTTGTATCGTGAGCCGTCTTTTAGTAATTACCCGCCCTGCGCTGGTACATGGATTTCAACTGGCTGGAGTAGATGCTTACCCTGCTGAGGACGTGGAAAGCGCACAGGAGCTCATTGAAAGCTGGCTTACAGCTGGCGAGAGTGGGCTGTTGGCGATTGATGATGGTTTACTGGAGCGTATGGACCCTGCTTTTGTTGGGCGGATTGAGGCTTCAGACCAGATGCCTTTTCTGGCTATTCCTGGAGGTCAACCTTTAGGACATGAAGCATCCAGGAAGCACAGGATTGCAGAAATGATCAGGAGAGCAATAGGTTTCCATATTACCTTCAAAGGTGAAGAGACACAGTTTCCCGAATGAATAGAGAGACGATCAATAATATAGGAAAAGTTGTTCGCATCGCCGGACCGGTGGTGGCAGCCGTCGGCCTGGAAGGAGTTCGCCTGTTTGATGTTGTCTTAGTCGGTGAGATGGGTTTAGTTGGGGAGGTGATCCGGCTTTCAGGGGATATTATTACCATTCAGGTTTATGAAGAAACTGCGGGAATTAGAGTCGGAGAGCCAGTCGATAATACCGGACTTCCTCTGGTTGTGCAACTCGGTCCAGGATTACTAGGAATGGTGTACGATGGCTTACAACGCCCCCTGGAAACATTAGCAAATACGAGCGGTGATTTCATCCAGCGTGGGGTGAGTGCTCCATCTCTGCTTCACGATGCACGTTGGGAATTTACACCACGCGTTTCCATTGGGGAATATGTTGGACCGGGTGATGTGTTAGGGATCGTTCCTGAATCAAAAACAATTGAACACCGCATAATGGTTCCACCCGGGGTGCGAGGACGAGTGGTCGAGATTTGCGAGGGCATCTTCAAGTGCACAGATACCATAGCTTCGCTCGAACTGGACGGAGATCATAAAAGCGCTCAACTGGAAATTACGCTTACCAGCAGTTGGCCTGTACGTCAACCCCGACCCGTCCAAACGAGGCTTGCTCCCATCGAACCGCTTATTACCGGTACCCGCATTATCGATACCTTTTTCCCGGTGGCAAAAGGAGGCTCAGCCATTATCCCGGGTGGTTTTGGAACCGGAAAAACGGTAATCGAGCATAGCTTGGCGCGCTGGGCTGACGCCGATGTAGTGGTGTATGTGGGATGTGGGGAGCGGGGGAATGAGATGACCGAGGTGCTCGAAGAATTTCCAACTTTGGAAGATCCGCGCACCGGTGCACAGCTGATGGAACGAACTGTGTTAATAGCTAATACCTCAAACATGCCGGTTGCAGCTCGGGTAGCCAGTATTTACACAGGTATCACCATCGCCGAGTACTACCGGGATATGGGTTATGATGTACTACTTCTGTCAGATTCGACCTCCCGTTGGGGGGAGGCACTACGAGAGATATCTAGCCGTTTGGAAGAAATGCCTGGAGAAGAGGGATTCCCAGCCTATCTGGGGGCGCGTTTATCTGAATTCTACGAACGCTCTGGGCGGATCATTTGCATGGGCAATTTGACTGGAACAGATCGAAGACGGCGGTCTGGTTCAGTATCAATTGTAGGAGCGGTTTCTCCACCAGGCGGCGATTTCTCCGAACCGATGACACAAAATTCTATGCGAGTAGTGGGTACTTTCTGGGCACTGGAATATGACTTATCCCGGCGAAGGCACTTCCCGGCGATCAGCTGGATACGCAGCTTTTCATTATACAATTTCTGTGATTGGTATACGAATAAGGTGGCAGATGATTGGGCTGACCTTACCGGCGAAGCTATGACCCTGCTGCAGCGAGAGGTTGAACTACTGGAAATCGTTCAATTAGTTGGACCTGATGCACTCGCTGAGGCAGATCGCGCAGTCCTTACCGTAGCCCGTATGCTTCGCGAAGATTTCCTCCAGCAATCTGCTTATCATCAAGTGGATCGCTTCTGCACCCTAGAGAAAACATATTGGATGCTTAAAGCGATTATGGATTTTTATTTTCGTACTCAGTCTGCCCTGGAAAAACAAGTTTCGCTGATTCAGATTACTAGTTTGCCAGTCCTATCGGATATAGCGCGAATGAAGGAGCTTGAAGTAAAAAGCGCCGAAATTTCAATTAAGGTCATTATGGATCGTGTTCGCTTCAGTTTTGCGGAGTTGGGAGTGGATTGATATGCTGAAGACGATTCCCAGGCCAAGCCTGGTCACCAAAGAATACCGCACTATCACCCACATCAAAGGACCTTTGATTTTTGTTGAACGAATCGCCGATGTGGCTTATAACGAAATCGTAGAAATTATCAGTCCGGATGGCGATATTCGTTTAGGTCAGGTGCTGGAAGTGGACAGGCAGCGCTGCATGGTGCGGGTTTTTAAGGTGACTTCTGGATTGGATCTCTCCCATACTCGAGTGCGCTTCACGGGCGATGTAGCCCGGCTTGATGTTTCCCTTTCAATGTTAGGGCGAATCCTAGATGGCTCTGGAGATCCGATGGATGGTGGCCCACCGATTATTCCGGAAGCATCCTTAGATATCAACGGATTGCCGATCAACCCCACAGTCCGCACCCATCCGAGCGAATTTATCCAAACTGGTATCTCAGCGATCGACGGGTTGAATACACTGACTCGCGGCCAGAAATTACCTATCTTTTCTGGCGCCGGGTTACCCGCTAACGATCTGGCTGCACAGATTGCTGCGCAGTCAAGGATAGTTGGAGGTGAAGATGAGATCAGCCAGCGTTTCGCAGTTCTTTTTGCGGCGATTGGGATAACTCACCGGGAAGCTTCATTCTTCATGGAACAATTCCGGGCTAGCGATGCTATGGATCGGACTGTACTTTTCGTAAATCGCGCTGACGACCCCAGCATCCAACGTCTATTGACCCCCAGAGTGGCTCTCACTGCTGCGGAATACCTTGCCTTCAAGCACAACCGCCATGTACTGGTAATCTTGACGGACATGACGAATTATTGTGAGGCGTTGCGAGAAATAGCCGCTGCGAGCGAAGAAGTCCCAGGGCGGCGTGGCTATCCAGGGTACATGTACTCAGATTTGGCCAGTATATACGAGCGCGCCGGACGTATTCACGGCAATCCGGGATCGGTAACTCAACTGGTAATACTATCCATGCCGGATGACGATATAACTCACCCCATCCCAGATCTGACCGGCTATATCACAGAGGGGCAGCTTGTGTTAAGCCGGGATTTACACCGCAAGGGCATTTATCCCCCGATCGATGTACTACCCTCCCTCTCCCGTCTGATGAACGCCGGAATCGGTGAGGGTAAAACGCGCAGCGATCACCGCTATGTTGCCAATCAGCTTTATGCGCTATATGCCGAGGGTAGAGACTTACGCCGGTTGGTTTCGATTATTGGTGAGGCAGCTCTCTCAGCAGATGACCGCCGGGTGTTGGATTTTGCCGAGCGCTTTGAAAAGCGTTTTGTTGGACAAGGCATGGTGGATCGCGATGCATCCAAAACGCTCAAGTTAGCCTGGGAACTGCTCCAGCCGATTCCTGCAGAACTCTTAAAGCGCATTCCACAGGAAATGATTGAGGCATATCATGGTGCTAATCATATTGAATAAATCAATGACAGCGGGTTATGATCAGCGGTAATTGAGCAAGGACATTTGTTTTATGCACAGGGTCTCTGTAACTCGAATGGAACTCCTCGCCCGGAATGCGCAAATTGCGCTAGCCAGACAGGGGCGCGATCTTCTAGAGCAGAAACGCACTGCCTTAATGAACGAGTTCTTGCGGGTTGCTGATAAGGTTATGGAGCGTTCGGATGCGCTTCAGATTGCAGCTGCAAATTCCCGACAGGCTCTGGCTTGGGCTGAAGCATTTGCAGGCACGGAAGCAGTCAAATCAGCCGCACTGGTATCGCGTGGTGAACTAACGCTCCAGGTTACGAGCGCCAGCGTGATGGGGGTCAAGGTTCCCCACATCGAACAAAAACGTGTCTCCCGCTCTGTATTAGGAAGGGGGTACTCTGTAGTGGGTACTTCTATCATGATTGACGAAGTAGCTGCAGCTTTTGAGACCCAAGTAGATTCCATTATTCAACTGGCGGAAAGTGAATTGCGTCTCACTCGTCTGGCCTCTGAAATCCAGCGTACTTCGCGTCGTTTGAATGCGCTCGATCATTTGTTAATCCCTCGTCTTGAAGCTGAGTGCGATTTCATCCAGATGGCGTTAGACGAACGCGAGCGTTCAGACCATTTTCGACTTAAATTGGTGAAACGTATTTTAGTGCGGAAACGAGATCGTATAGGTTGATTAAAGATAGTTTATGTGGATACAAAAATTGCTGGTACGTTTCATCTTTCATGGTTGGAGGTATACGATGTCCGAAGAAATTGATAAAAAAATTTTTGACCAATATATTGCAGAAGCCCAACAACCACCCTTAGAGATACGCTTCATTAAAGACTACTTGCGTGAAAAAGGTTATCTTTTAAGAGAATTAAAAAAGTTGCCAGAGGAAGAAGCGAGACAGCTGATGATCGAGGCTTGTATTTTTGCTTCGCTAAAGCTTGCACAAGTTGAATCAAGAGTGCAGTTCCGCGAGAAGATTCGCTCTCCCTTTTCTCAGTGAAAGTGACCATTCAGATCAAACGAATCAGAGGGACCAAGGAAATTGGCTGCTCCTATAGTTTATGAGATTAAATCTGAGGTCACACACTTTTGATCTAAAGTTTCATTAAATTTAACCAGCCTGAAGATCTGCGGTGTAAAAGGACCTGGCAGTAT
>Ga0180438_10006191_pt1 | contig 16279 bp, 13 predicted proteins | sample SS_ome_12_FD_132455 | JGI IMG/M metagenome (GOLD analysis project Ga0180438, IMG submission 132455) | Hypersaline lake sediment archaeal communities from the Salton Sea, California, USA - SS_3_D_2 metaG | ecosystem: Environmental > Aquatic > Non-marine Saline and Alkaline > Hypersaline >...
ATAGATCATGAAAAGAAGCGCATAATAGATGCTATTGAAGATTTAGATAACGAAGCATCAAAAGGATATCAAGTTTTCCATTATCAAAAAAAATATGTTAAAGAAATAGAATCCACTGATGAAGAAAGGAAAAAAGCATTAATTGATTTATTTAAATCCACAGACAACATCTTTTTTCAAGCATTATTTTTTTATACAAAATGGAAGACAAAATCTCTTAAAAACTATAAAGATGCCATAGAAGCTGCCAAATTATTTGAAGAAGCTGCAGATATTGCCTTTCAAAATGATTGGTATTTCTTAATTCATTTTAATTTGGAGATGGCACTTCATATCAATAAATCATTGAAGTATGAAGATGAGGTACAGAAACTCGTTCAAAAAAATATTCTTTTTATGAAAAAAAATTATCAAAATAAGGAATTCGGATGGAATATAGGACTTATCAATTCATTTTTGATTTATGGAAATTTTGAAAATGGAAATCGGATAGAAGAAGTTTTTGATTTAACCAAACAGACATTAGATGAACTATATAATGATAAAGAATCGCATCATCTTCTTGAGCCTTTTACTAAGTTGGCACTTGAATTAAATAAAAAAAGACAAGATGAAGAAATAAAGAAAGAATTAATATCTAGACTAGCGAATCATTATATTGAATTTTGTTCATTGGCAGAAGAATCTGCAATTACAAAACTTGATGCATTAAAAAAGGCAATGGATTTATACGATCAAATTGATGCAAAAGAAGAAAAAGATAAGATTAAAGTAAAAATGAAATCGTTAAAAGATGACTTACTTAAAGAAATGAAAATATTGAAAATAGAGATTCCTTATAATAAACAAATTATTAATGAATTTATAGAAATAGCAGAAAACACAAATTCTAATCAGTTTCTTGGCACATTTGGATCTTGTTCATATTTTACCCCAGATAAAAAAATTATCAAAGACATGTTAGAATCTAATCCTTCATTAAGTGAAAGAATTTTACCAGGTATAATGTTAGATCAAGGAAATCCTATTTCAGAAATAAAAAATTCTGAAGAATGGTTACAATATGATATTAATGATTTTTACAAAAAAATTATATTGAAGGGAATTGGTGAGATCAGATTGATAATGGAAAAATTGATCGAGAATGATCTAATAAATCATGATGATATAATAGAATTCCTTAAAGAAAATTCAGATGTTTTTACTGAAGAATCATTGAAATTTATAAAAGATGGTATAGAAAGGTATTTTAATGGTGATTTTATTGGATCAATCCATATTCTAATTCCACAAATTGAAGCTGCTATAAGATTTATGATGCAGAATGCTCATATTCCCACCACAATACAAATTCGAGATGGTATTTTGGAAGGTGATATAAATCATTATCTGAAAGATCCTGCTGTAAAACAAAATATTTTAGGAGAGAATTTTTCTTTTTGGTTAAGAATTCTTTTAACAGAAAAAATTGGCGGTTTAAATTTAAGAAATAATCTTGCACATGGATTAATAGAATATGACTCACTTAATTGTGAGATTGTATCTGGAATTCTTTTTATTTTTTTAAAATTGGGATGTTTGAGGATCAAAAAATCATAAATATTACATGTTTAGAATTAATTCTAAATTTATACTTAATGGAACCATAGAATATTTTCATTATTCATTCTTTTATAAAAAATAATTGATATATTTTTATTTATCTCTTTTTTCTGATATTTTTATAATGTTTTTTCTCCTTTCCCTTTCTGAATATTCATTTGTCTCCCATTCCTTTCTCCCATGTAATACTCTCCACACATCATGCAACCAGTTCCCACAATCTGGTGTTGGCCTGAATTCCTTATCAACAGCAATCAAGACATCTCTTGGATAGAAAAACAACCGATTCTCTATTGCTACCTTGAAATAATATTGCGGAGAATATAACAAATCATTTTTTAGATCTGCACAGTATTTCCTTGGTGGATCTCTCCTGGTCAGGAATCGAAGTTCCATGGGGACCAGTGTATTTTTATACTTCCAGATATTTTTTCTCTTCCCTTGTGCTTCCCACATGACTTCCCTGAATCTCTTGATGTTATGATATTGGAATCTCCCATATTCATTAGGGGATACTGCATTAGGATAGATAAAATAAGGGATGGCATGACCTACTCTCACCAATTTAAGATTATAGGTTTCCTGATCTTTACCCGATAGATATACTAAAGCTCTCCCATATCGATCAAACACCTCTTTATCAAAGGAAATCACCAGATTCTCCTCCAGGAGGTTCTCCAGATAATCTCTGGCCTTATATCCCAATTCTTTATGGACCTGTATGGATCTCGTAGTTAATTTCTTTTCTAGATATCTCTTCAATTCTGGATCAATTCTTTCCAGGAATCCACTCTTTTTCAGGTAATAGAGGCTCAACCCTCTTACTTCGTAAGCATCGATACCCAACAGTCTCACCAGCACATTTTCCCAGCTTCCAGAAATATAGGCGCTATCCCCATCAAAACAGTGACCTTTTGCATTACCAGCATGACCCAGTTTTACAGTGATCTGTTTCATTGCCCCGCACTCTTTTCATCTCATTTTTAAATCTACTTCATGTCATTCTGCACATTTTTTCCTTTCGTAATTTATGTGCAATTCTTCCTCAATTTTATTACATAAATTTTTTCTCAAAATATATCGTAAAAAATGCCCAATTTTTCATAAAAAAATTCCTTCTCATAATTTATCCAAAAATATAACATATTTTACGTACTATAACAATTTGTACATCTTATATACCATTAAATTTATATACTGATTACCTGTTGCCTTCTTTGAGATCAGTGCTTATCATGTGAGAGCAAAGCACTCACAGAGTAACAGCACCCAGAAAGTACTGATTTTTTATCCAAAGGAGGGATTACAATGAGAAAAGATATGGTATTAGTAGAAATGCAAACCAGTGAAGAAACAGATACTGCAGTTTCTTCACTCGATAGAGCAGTGTACACCATGGTCACTGCTCTCAATACAGGAACAGTGAGACCAGCTGCAGGTGAGTTGGTCAATGGGACATCGGGCATTGCCAGGGATGTATCAGGACTGGTGAGAGACGCTTCCGGATTGGTGAGAGACCTATCAGGTGCAGTGAAGGATGATGGCACAATAGAACACTATAAAAGAATTGCTCAGATGACCCAGGACCTGTGCAGGGAGACCGCACACTTCTCCCGCTATTGTCACACATTCACCGATCTGGCCACAAGAGAAGAACCAGAAGACATGATGAAAGATGCACTTACTCTGATTGATCATGTCTGTGGCATAGTGAGGAATGCTACACAGATAACAGAAGAGATTCTCACCGTACCAGGAAATTCCAAGGAACTAACATCGTTCACCGAGAAATTACAATGTATCAAAAAAGAAGTGACTGAACTGGAAAAGCACATTCAATTCGTGGCAGATACAACAGAGACTTCCGGTCTGATCATACATGCATCCGGACTGGTAAGAGATATTTCTGGCGTGGCCAGGGATCTCTCTGGAGTGATCAGAAATAAGGGGTGGAGATGATTCAATGAAATTTTTTGTTGTACTTTTAGTCATGGCCTTACTCGGATTGGGTGGCCACCCTACAGGATCTGATTCTCAAACAGGATCTCATTCCATTAAGGACCAGGCTTCTATCCAGGAGATAAACTCTTTCTTCCATGAAAATTCGTATTTTGTGATCGGGGAGAAGGCCTATAATACAGACGTCCTGGGAACAGCCAAGATCTCCTATGGATTAGCATTAGGGGGAGCCCAGAATCCCGAAGGAAGAACAGACATGATCATCACCAATGAGGAAAAGGATGAAGGCAATCTGATCATCGTGGGAGGACCGGCAATCAATCCAGCTGCTACCGAGTTTGGGGGGTATTTTGGGATCTCCTATGATTATGAACCCAATGCCTCCTACGAGATCTTCTGTGAGCGAAATTCAATCTATTTAGATTTAACGAAATATCCTTATGAAGACATCTGCATTGTATACCTGGGCCAGTTCTCATCCCGGAATGTTTTGTTAGTGTGGGGGTATGGCTGGCAGGGCACTTATGCAGGATCTATATTCATGGGAGATCCTCAGAACTGGTTGGAATATGAAAGTGCACATATGTTATTGTTGCGGTGGAAAGATGAAAACAGGGATGGACTGGTGCAGGAGAATGAAATTACGGTGGAGAGGGCTCGATAGCCCCTTCTCCTTTTTTTCTTTTATAAGGTGATCCAATGAAATATTTTGATCTTAATGACAGGGTCCAGAAGGGATTAAAGAACAATGGTGGTGTACTGGAGAAAAATCCTATGACAGACTCAATTGATGGTCCTGAAGCACCAGTAATCTCCCTTCCGCATCAATTACTCATGTATGTGGGAACATTCCTGGGAATCGTGTTCAGCACCGCAATCTGCCAGTTCAGATCCGGGAGTATGACCCTGGAATTTCCCATTGGAGAAATCATGCTTTCTGCAGTCATCGCTGTGGTGATCATTCCCTTGGTCTATGAGAAATTGATGCTCAATCCAAGAGCTCCCCTGATTGTCCAGTTCGGTATCTTCGTCCAGAATGGTGTGTTCTGGCATATGCTCATTGACTCTATCGGGAGTCTTCTCTAGGGTGATAAAATGTGCTTGCAGATTCGGATACTCTACAAATTTAATACAGTACAGGCCTTCGAGAGGGCAGTGGAAATAGTGGAAAAGTACTGGGGTACCAAATTAATTAGGGGACGGGTGATCTACAAGGGAACCAAGATATTTCTGAATTGGGGCAACTTGAGACAGACATTAGAAGAAGCCAGTAAAGTGAATCCTGTAGCCATTCACGGTCTCATTACGGTGGAAAATCAATAGGTGATATTCATGGAATACAAGACAATCGACATGGTCTTAGCCAAATATGATGAATTGCTGGAGAAACATAGACTGGAAAAAGAGAAAGCAACTGATTAGGTGTTCTAATGGTTTTTACTAAATTCTCTGATGCTGTACTCCTGGAGCTCTATCACCAGGGACTGACCAACAAAGAGATTGCTCACAGATTGCAGGTGACCCAGGCAGCTGTCCATTATAGGATAGAAAAACTGGGACTGATCAATAACTGTCATTCATTGCAGGAGATCGACCCGAAACAGGTGGAAATCCTCCATGGACTGGGAGTGACCAGTATAGGAATTGTTTTACTATTGAAGACAAACGTACAGACTGTTTCTCATCATCTCAAAGAACTGGGTTTACAGAATAACTTCGACTGGCTCAAAAAACAATTAACTTGAAGAGAGGGGGAAGATGGAAGATATCAGTGTTCAGCAACAGACCTGGTTGCAGCAGCTGCAATCTCTCTCCAAAAAATTGATCAGAGTATCTAAAAATATCCAGGGAAGACCTTCTGCATGGGGATTCATAGAAGACATACAATTTCCTGTGGATTACCGCACCGTGCTGCACAATGAGGTGGTAATCGATATAGATTCCACCCGATGGAAGGAAGTCAGGCTCTTTTCCGAGATGATCATAGATGTTTTGAACAGGGTGCATGTACCTTTCATTCCCGCCTACACTGGTGGAAGGGGGGTACACATCCATTTCTTTTTTTCTTTATCAAAAAGACAGAAACAGCAATGTGACCAGCATGATGTCATGCCCCAGGATCTGAGAATGGTTCTCTTCGAGAAGATCATGAAGGAAGCTGACATTTCTCATAAGGTGATCGGACCGGGGAAGCCTTTAGATACCTCATGTATTAACTGGAGCGATGGAGGAAGAGGGCATCTAATCAGGATATTCGGAGGAAAGAAACACCGCCATAAAACAATATTGCAGGAAATACCTGAAGAGAGACCACACACAAAGGATATTGTATTTCCAGAGAAAATCATACTATGGAATATTTCTGATGATCTCTTTGAGGAGTTCCTTGAATCATTCAAGATATCACATAAGAAGAGAGTGGAGGCCACCACCAGGTATCGAGCAGCTGCTCAGAACTTTTCTGGTACCTATGTGAAACTACCTTGCATCCAGGGAATCATGAAGGGATTACCCGAAGGCCAGCGGAATAGGGGTGCCCAAATCTTATCGGTAGCATGTAAGCTTGACGATATACCAAAAAATGAAGCACAACAAATTATCTTAGAATATGCTCAGAACTGTTCTTCAGAAAATATCTCTGAAAAGGAATATTTATCCTGGGTGGACTGGATCTATTCCCAGCAGGAGGTATTCTGGAACTGTCGATTCTGTAAGAAGCTAGATATATGTAATGAAGAAACCTGTGGTCTTCATGAGAGTGCTTACCAAAAGGAACATGTATTCCTGGAAGATGAAAATCTCCTCCCCAACATACTCCACATCCTGGATAAGCGAATCAAGAAAGAAGAGAAAAATAAACTGATCGTTTTTCTCGTGTACTTATCAGCTTACGGATCCAATCCATTGAACATGTTCTTAAAGGGTGAGAGCTCCATCGGGAAAACCTACCTGGCAAAGAGTGTGGCAGAGTACTTCCCTGAAGAAGATGTCTTATTCATCGGAGACATGTCACCCAAGGCATTGATCCATGAGCATGGTGAAGTGAAGGAAGGGAAGGTGTACGTATCCCTGGAAAACAAAATACTAGTTTTTCTGGAATCACCCCGCAGGCAAACGCTGGATATGCTAAAACCCATCCTGAGTCATGATAGAAAAGAGATCGAATATAAGATTGCCGATAAATCTGGATCCGGGAAATTGCAGACCAAGAGCGTGATCATTACTGGTTGGCCTGCTACCACCTACTGTACCACCGATTGCAAGGTGTTAGAGGAATTATCCACCAGGAGTCTATTGGCCACCCCGGAGATAACTGAGGAGAAGATTTCTCAGGTCCTCACCTATAAGGGAGTAAAATATTCCCGCCCCTGGGAGGAGATGGAAGAGGATGAACAGGAACAGATTCTCACCAATTCTTTAAAATTATTAAAAGAGGACATAGAGGTATGTGTCCCCTATGCGGGTGTACTGGCCGAACAGTATGAAAAATCAGAACCCCGGGTGATGCGGGATTTTGATAAGTTGATGGAATTAATCAGGATGAGTGCCTTCCTCCACCAGAGGCAGAGAATGCACTTTGAAAACAATGAAGGTAATAGATTCATTATAGCCACAGAATATGATTACTGGGTGGGTAAACTATTATTTGATTCTATCAGGGAGACCACCTGTACGGGGATTCCCCAACCGGTCATTGATTTTTATGAGGACATTATTACACAAATTGAAGGGATTATTAATTATCAATCACTCAGAGAACACTATATTACTTCATACAAGCGACCAATCAGCACCACGCACCTGAGAAACAGATTCATTGAACCTCTGGAGAGTGTGGGATGGCTCATCCGTGAACCAGATCCAGTTGATGGAAGAAGAGTGATTTTTAAGGAATGCAGAATTGACTCTGAAAATGGTCAAACTATAGGGGAATACGAAGCTTTATATTTTAAGCATATATTTTCTGAGGAGAAGCTAAAAGGATATATTAAAAGACTGGAAAAAATACAAAACAAAAACACGAAAAATAATAGGCAACCTAGTTTTATAGAGAAATTGAATAATGGGAAAAATTGGTTTTACACGAAAAAAGTTCTATATTTTTTAATGGACAATAATAGAAGAAAAACAGGAACAAACGATGAAAATGCAATGAAATACAAAAGTTTTATAAATCCCTATAATTTAGAGGAAACGAAGGAGAAAAATGGTATATCTTATAATAAATTGATAGATCAGTATGATGAAGAGACTGTATTATTGCAGATTCCGCAAGAAGATACCAAAATTGAAGATGTAGTGAAGAAGTTCAAGGATCCGAATAAGGTAGTGGATACATTTGTAGTTTTACAGGAGAAAACAAAAATCATTGTTGGACAGGGATTAATTAGAAAAGTTAATAAGAGAAAAAAATGTTTTAATTAAAATAATTTAATTTTATGGTTTGGAATAATGTTAAAAGAAAATACAAAATTGTCAAGCAAGTTGCAATAACAGATATAGTTTTTTCACGAATAGTAAATGGCCAAACTGACATCTTGTTTATATTTTTATAAAATGTTTCTAATCTGAACAATTCTATAGATTCTTCAATATTTGTACAAAATTTTTTTTCGATAATTTTTTGATACATGGGATTTAATTTATTATGTAATTTATTTTGGAAATCTTTTTTTTGTATCAGCATAATCTTGTGAATTGGCCAAGAAAAATAAAGAATAAAAAAAATGAGTAAACTTAGAAAACTTGGGAAAAAAATAAAACGATTAACAGGATCACGATTGTAAGGATCTGATCCTTGAGGGAAATAAATATAAATAAACATAAATAAAGTAAAAACCAAAATGATATAGGCATATTTGATAAAAAAATCTCCGAAAGGTTTAAATCCTCCACATTTATCGGGGTGTGTTGGCCTAATTTTTAACTTAAATTTATTATTGATTTCAAGAATAAACTTACTGATACTCATAAATTTAAAAGATATAATGATAAATAAAAAAAGAAAAAAGAAATACACAATATAAAGAATACTATTTGTTAATGGGAAAGAATGAATATTGTGAGATGCTAGAATAGTAGGAGTTTCGATTGAATTTCTATATTCAAAAAATAAACCCGGAATAATAAATATAATTCCAATTATTAATCCATATAATGAAATTCGTTCGTTATTAATTTCTGTTTCAAGATCCTTTAACTCTTCATTATATATTTTAATTGGATTAATAGATGTGGACTTAATAAAAATAACTTCATTACTCCATAGATCTGTAAAAATTTCTGGAGCTTTTTTTATGAAATAAATAAATAACCAAAATTCAATAGAAATAACAATTAAGACAAAATAAAATTGTATATCTTTCCAAAGTGGCAATATCTCAATTTGCATTGATATAGATGTAGCATTACTTCTAAAAAAAGTACCATAATATATTGAAGTTAATATCAATAAAATTACTAAAAATATCCAAATAATCAATATTCTATGATGACCTTTTTTAAATAGAAATTTACTTATTCTATCTCCACACATTTGTATTTCAACAACATTGTTCAATAATATAATATATAATTATCAGTATATAAACCTTTATTAATTAGATGATGATCTATTTTCATATTGATTTCAATATAAATTCTATTTGGGATAAATTTATAAATAAAATTTTGAATTACTTTCATATGAAAATTATTTGGAAAAAAATTAATTCTTTTATGCATAGAAATTTGAAAAAAATTATTATAATTTTTATTCCTTCAATACTCATCTTTTCTTTTTTAGAATTTTTTTCTGGAAACGATTTTAAAGATACATTTTCTCATATAAACAATATTCTATTAATTATTCTGATTTTTTTATTTTCTAGTATTTGGGCTCAACGATCCTCAAGTTTTTTTGCACATAGACAAGAACGCACAGCTTTTTTTGAATGCATTTCTGGAAAATATGTAAGATCATTAGGATTAATTGATGTTGTTAATGAACCTGCTTCAGTTTATCTTGGATCTTCAAGATCATTAAGGAGGAATGCAATTATTTTCAACATGTTCATTTTTTATCTTTTAATTGCTATTGCCATAACGACTTTCCAATTTTTCTTATTATTATTTCCAATGAATTTTGAAATAACATGGTACAGAATAGGTAATTATTTTCTTCTATTTTGTAGTTATATAACGATTTTGTATGGTGGCTTTTTATACAGTAATACAAGAAAAAATTTTATTAATAAATCAGCAATTAAAACTTATGATTGGATGCAAAAGATCCCTTTTTTGTCTGGAAAAACAGACGAGAAAATTTATCCTACTGTAAAAAAAGAAAAAGAAATGGAAATGGTTTGGAAAAAATCAATATTAAAGAATTTAAAAGGAATTTTAAATTATTTAATTTCTCATCAAACATATAAATATCATAATGAAAAAGTCATCGATGATACCTTATATTTAACAACTTCATTAATTTCCTCTGAATGGAAAGATGTAACTCATATACTTTTATATTCTATGGTATACAAGTTATTTTCTTTTTTGGAAAATATTGATGGGCACGAAAATTATGTTTCTATCTCTAATGAAGCATTTTTTATAGCTCAAAAAATGTGGTATAAAAATTTGGAAAAGAAAAAAAAGATAGAGTTTGAGTGCAAGAAAAATCACTGTCAAGTACAATTAACGGAATATAAAAGAAAGAAAGAGGAACTCAATATAGGATTCAGTGAATATGAAGAAGAAAAAAGTGCATTCGAAGGTGTATGGAATCGTCTGGATATTTTAGAAAATATTGAAGATATTAATCAAAATGAAACAGAAAATATAATTATTAAAAATTAAAACAGCTGAACAATCCATATTTAATCATATCATTTTATCTTCAGATTATTGTTAAATATAATAATGGATTAAAATTATTCCATAAATTTATATATATTTGACGGTGGTAGAACTTTTCCCTGGCACCCCAAGAACCCCATAACCATATTATGGGGTTGCAAGAGGTGTCAACATGGAAAAACTCTATGCTGGTCTGGATATCCATTCAGACATCCTGTATGGTACCGTCCTCACTCAGGACGGAACAGTATATGCTGAAAAGAAATTTCCCAACAGAAAAAAAGCACTACAGACATTCTTCAATGGAATCTCCAGTGCACAGGTGAAGATCGCCATGGAAGCCTGTGGCCTGTGGAGAGGAGTCTACACCCAGCTGACTGCACTGGGGTATGATGTGGTGCTCTCCAATCCTGTTCAGACCCATGCCATTGCCAGGGGTAAGAAGACAGATAAAGTGGATGCTCGGATTCTGGCAGATCTGCTGAGAACAGGATACCTCCCTGAGGTGTATATCCCTCCAGACGATGTATTACAGTTACGAGACATTGCCAGGCACCGGGTGCGCCTGGTGAGGCTCAGGACACAGATCCAGTGTAAGGTCAAGGGATATCTTCATCGGTCGGGTATATCCTTTCCCCAAGGATGGAAGAAAGAAAATTTAGAATTCTTCAAAGAAACAGATCCCCAGATTGCCGACTTCATTTCTATCATCGAGACCACCACTGAACGGATCCGGAGGGTGGAAAAGGAGATCAAATCCATTGCCCACCATAAATCCCTAGCCCTCCTCCTGCAGACCGTACCGGGCATTGCAGCATTTTCATCGATCATGATCCTGGGAGAGATCGGTACTATCAAGCGATTCCCCGATCCCAAGCACCTGGTGAGTTATGCAGGATTATGTCCGGGTATCTGTCAATCGTCTCAGAAGAGCTATCCCGTACCGAAGAAGGCATGCAACACCTGGTTGAAGTGGATCATGTATATGTGCTCGGGGAGAGCTGCCCAGATCAATAAGAGGTATATGAAGCATTTTTACAAGAAACAAAGAAAGTGCGGGTACCCCATAGCCCGACGCAGTACTGCTCGAAAGATGCTCACAGATGTATGGCACATGCTGGACAGAGAAGAGGCATATAATCCATCATAAATTACGGTCCTCCTAGCAGGACAGGGAACCCCCCGCAATTTAACTAGGAGATGAGGCAACAGGTTCACCTGTTACGGAATCCTCACTATTTGACTGGGGGTCCCTCAACCACCAACCATGATAGGCTTCGAGCCTCGAGAGATGTCTGTGGATGAATCCCTGTCCTGTCATCATTATGTCCCTGGAGTATAAATAGGTGAGGTGTACCATGTAGGAAAAGTAAACTCCCCTATACCCCCTTGATTGAAGGCAAACACTTATATGGAGCTCATGAAAAAAAGGATCAACCCCCATTCAACCAATAAGGAGGAGAAGATCTTTCTTCTCCTCAAAAAATTACTGATAAAAAAAGTTAAAGGGGCTGGGGAAAAGTTCTAAGAGATGTTATTTAATGAGATATGAATAATATGAATAACAATAATCCCAAGAAATATCTTGGCATAGCTTTTGTTATAAAAAATGAAATTGAATCTCAATTAGAAATGGATTCTTTTTATAATTTATTTAGTAAAAATCCTCAACTAATTGACAAATGCAATAACACAAAGGAAATGAATTATCTAAAAAATAAAGTTATGATAGTATTTGAAAAATATACTGATAATGAAAAAACAATATTAATCGATAAGTCTGACAAAAATTATTTTACAATTGCTTTTCTATTACCTTCTGTGTTGCCATTTAATGAAATTTTAGACCCTGAAGGTGTTGCATGTCATCTCTTTTCTCAAATTCAAAAATTTTCACAAAAAGATACATCTCTGACAACTATATTAGAAAAGGCTGTTTTTATCTTTATAGGTAGATATTTTTTCCAGGGATCATCAGAAGAAGAAGTTAAATTGTCAATACAAGATCGACATATTCAAGTAAAATGTAAAAAATTTTGTAAAAATGAGATTTTTGTTGATAAAATGTTTCGTAATAATATTCCACATAATGACTGTTGGAAAAATGTAAAGAATATTCATAAAATTCTTATTGACTTATTTAATGAAGAAGCATTCAGATTTTTTTATCAGAGAAAATTTGATATTTTAGAAGAAGAAACCAAAACTCTTCACATCTCTGCTTTGAGCTTATCCTTGGAGGATTTCTATAATAAATTATTTTTATTAAAAAAGGAAGCATTCGAAATAGAACACCGAATTAAAAATATTGATAGTATCTATGATTTACTTAAAAAAATTCGTAAAGAATATGAATCTCAGACTCATTTAAGGATACAAGAATCTCTAGAAAGAATGCAAAGAAAAATTATTTATATTTCAATTTTTTCAATAATTATTTCAGCAATTGTAATTGGTGGTGTGGGACGCTATCAAATTTCTACTACAAAAGAGATTGGTCTAATACAAACATCTATTATGGAAGACCAAACAAAGATCATGGAAAGGCAATCCTCAATGCAATTGGAGGAATTGAATCGGTTATTTAGTGGGAATTTAGAAATTCTAGGTTGGGAACCTCAACCTTTACTTGTAACTCTATCTCATGAACAAAACTTTCTTAAAGTTTACATTAGAAATACTGGAAATGTTGATGTGATAATTACAAAAGTTTATTTAATTTTTCCAACTTCAAGTGGTAGCACATTTATGATAGATGTATCTGATTTTTCTCAGACTTTTGAAGAGAAAATAATTAAAGGTTCATCTTCAGATGTACTTTCCATACCAATCAATCCCTATGAAAACGAAACTATTAGGAATTTAATTAGTGAAGAGTTTCTCAATCGTGATTTATTTGTGATGGTCAGGATTCATAATCCTCCGAATGAACCTTTAGAATTTCTATTCAGATTAACTATTAAAGATAATTAATATAGAATATTTTTTTATTTTTTTAAAAATAAACAATTAAATTCTTTTAATTACGAGATTTTATCTTTTTTAAAAATTAAAATTTTTAATAAATAGCTTAAATTCTTCAGATTGCATTTTATGTCTTTCTTTTTGCCAAGTCAAAGACCACTTCCAGTCTTCAGGCATTGGATCCTTATATTTACAGGTTCTGCAATATCTTCTTTCAAGTTCATTATAGAGAGTGTCAAGGGACAATCCAAAAAATCCATCCCCATATTTACAAAAAAGAAATTTAGGACCAGCTGTTGGTAATCCCAGTATTTCCCCAGGAATTCCATAAGAACCTGGAGCAATTTCAATATGAGTACAATTTCTTAATATTTGTCCTGGATTTCGATCTTTTAATCCAATCTTAACAATGCGTGCAATTTCATCCTCACTTTCTAAATCAATTCCTGCCATTTCAATAAGCATCTTATATATTTGTTCTATCTCTTCTTCTGGTAATTCTTCAAAAGGAGGAGGTTCTGGGAAATCGTCAGGACCTTCAGGAAAAGAAGGCATTTGACTAAATTCATTAAATAAATTATCAGCAAGCGTAATATAATAAATAAAACCATGTTTTGAAGCCAAATCTTTTACAGATTCTATAATTCCTCTATATATTTCCTGATTTTGGAAATAGAAAAAACGAGCTTTAAGTATTAAGATTTCGCATTGTCCATTAATGTCATCTAATTCATTGGCAAACTGTAGGCTATTTTCTATGAGAACAGATATATATTCCAACAATGGAATCAATTCATCCTTATTTTTCTCGGTGATTAGAAATGTATAATGAATTAAATTTATCCGAATAAGGCGTATCAATAAATACAAAGATACCCAATATTGTCTATTTTTGAATGATCCATAGAGATTCAATACATATTCTTTTGAAAATTCTAATAGATTTTTATAATCCTCTGTTTGATATATTGATAATGGATATAGTAAATCCCCACCTTGAGTGGCATTTATTTTCATGAAGATATTTACCCCCCAAATTCTTTTAGAAATTTTATATAAAGATGCCTCTACGAATAATCCATAAAAATAATGAATAAATTTTATATTCTGTATTTCTTGTGCTAATTTTAATCCATATTCAGATAATTCAAATATCTTACGATTTTCTTTATCATTAAAAACTGAATAGAATGATAAAATACCTGCAATTGATGAGAGATGTTCTAAAATGTAGTCTTCTTGATCTTTTGTACTGTCAAAAACTTCTTTGAATCCTTGCTGACTTCTTTCCAATGTTCCTTTTTCAAAATATTTATTTGCTAGATGTAATTGCATTTCATTTAGTTCTTTAAGTTGTGTTTTCTTTTTTTCTTCTAATTTTTCGATGTTTTCAATAGTGCCGTCAATTATCATCGGAATTGACCAATGAGGAACTCCATATAACAGTATATAAAGATATTTCATACCTTTTTTTGCTTCAGTTTCGATTTCACAATAATCTGAGAAAACATTTTCTTTAGGAATATTGATTGTAACATATTTTTGTTCTATCCATTCAGGATTTTCATTTTTTAAGATTTCGTTTACATATTTTTGGATAAATAACCAATAAACTTCTTTTTTCTTGGTTAAGACGACAAAAAGAAAAACAGGAAGGGGTACACTAGATAAGTAGTACTGGATTTTATTAGTTTCAAATGGAATTTTTATAAAATCTTCTGTCTCCCTAATTGTTTCTTTTCCTTTTAATTGAACTTTAAACCATATTCCTAATGGTTTCTCATCTTGGAATACTTCGATATCATAATCAATTCCATAATCTGGATGCTGATTTCTTATAACCCAATTTGTTGGACATGAAGAATTAAAGATTCTTTGTGCTTCAGTATCAATTTGATGAGATTTTGGTCTTTTCATTTATCTTCCCGGTTTACTGTTTAATTAAAATTTTTTTTGTGTCTTAAATAATTTTGTATTTTTTCCTAACAAAATTTTATTAATTATTTTGTGAAATTTGTGGCACATTACATAGTTAATATAAAAATGAAACTAATTGAAGGAAGTAATTAATTAGAAATTATTATGATTCGGAATTACTTTGAGGATCATATTTACAAATTTCTTTTAACTCATCTGAAATTTCGCGTCCTAATTCTTGAAGCCTGACCCATTCTTGTATCATTTCTTCCCATTCTGGACTATGCCAAATTGTGAGCATCTCTGTTTGATTTAAATCCTCGAATCTGTTAAATTCTCTATTTTTTCTTTCCAAAGTGTAATAAAAGAAAATTATTTCTTGGGATAATTTTTTTCCTAATAATGGTATATGCTCAAAGAAATTATTAAATACATCATTACAAAATTTCCACCCTAACTCCTTATTTAAAATTTTACTTATTGAATTTAAATTTAAATTTATTTCCCCCTTTAAAATACAAGATAAATTTGTTTTAATTTTACGATCCTTAATTATCATAATTGTAATATCAGCTATGATAGCTGATAAAACTCCAAGTAACCACCCTATCAAAAGACCAATTAAATTTATATTTGTCATATTACTGATTTTTTTTCATTTCTTTTAAATCTTACTTTTTTTAATTTTATTAGATATATCTATAGGAATGAAGAAGATAGCATAAGGAATTTACAAATTCTTTATATCTATTAAATTATCAGATTTGCATAATAAATTTTATAAAGATTTAATTCTTTTTAAAAAAATAAAAATTCAATTCAATTACAGAAATCACTTAGTATTTGTACACTTAGTATTTGTACACTTTGTCTTTCACCCTCCCTCGGCTCCTTTTATATGTGTTTATTTTAGATAATTTCCCAATATTCAGCTTTATCATTAATTTTAATAGTAGAAAATCTTTTTTCTTAATTTATAATTAAAATATTATTCACTTAA
>Ga0180438_10006192_pt1 | contig 16278 bp, 8 predicted proteins | sample SS_ome_12_FD_132455 | JGI IMG/M metagenome (GOLD analysis project Ga0180438, IMG submission 132455) | Hypersaline lake sediment archaeal communities from the Salton Sea, California, USA - SS_3_D_2 metaG | ecosystem: Environmental > Aquatic > Non-marine Saline and Alkaline > Hypersaline >...
ATTATAGTACCTACGGGGCGTAGGGATGTTAAGCCTGTGGAGATAAGACCTCCGTAACCCGCAAGGGGATCGAGTCCGTCATTGAAGCAGGAAGCCTCGATGCTTTAGCACGAGGTAGCTCACATGCTTTGGAAACAGTTCAATAAGAAAATTTTTTAGTAAGCTGTCGAAAACAACTATTTTGTATTTTATTTCGCGGACTTCATCCTAGAGACTATTTCCAAAGCCCTACACTATCAAAAAATTTGTTATACACGATTAAAATTGCCAACCAAAGCCCTTGAAATATGAACGGGACTTTATTGTAAAAATGGCTGCTTTCATTAAGAAAATCACCTAAATAAATGTAATACACATAATAATTGAGTGTCGCGAGGATTAAAACCAATAGAGTTCTCATAAAAACATTAAATCTTTTATCGTATTCATTAGGCCAGTTATAGCAATAAACTGCCCAGAAATATACCCATGAAATTATAAATATGGAAAAATTTGCAGCATTTCTTAGATACCAATCACTACCTGGATTTTCCCACAGAAACCAAGATTGGGTAGATACTAGTACAAGAAGTGCAAAAAAAACATAGCCTCCAACCAAACATATTGAACTTGCAAATATTCCTTGATAGGGTTGGTTTTTTATTCTCTCAATTGGCCAACTTTCCCATAGTATCCTTAAAAGCAGTGTAACTGCTAGGGCGCTGTAAAGATACCCAATAAAGGCGTTAAGACTTATAACTGGTTTAAATTCACTATTTGCTATTTGTGCTGGGAGAACAAACCAAGCATAGGTTAAAACTAGAAGAAAAGTGCACCATAGAAACTCAAGAACTCTTATTTTGTATCTATTAAGCTCGTTTAAAGGCCAATGTCCCCAAAAAAACGACCACAATAAATAGATGAAAATGCCTGTCGATGATATGAAAAATAAAGAAGTATCTTTGACTCGATTAAAAAGCGAGTTAATTTCACCCCATACTAATGTAATATATGCAATTATTACAAACATAACTGCAATATTTAAGGCAGTTAGCGCTAACCCTGTCTCGTGTTCTCTTATTTTTAATGTAGTCTTTAGAAACTCTTTGAATTTCATCTCAGGGTCAATGAATTGGAGATATAGGATTATTGATAGAATAAATAAAAAGATGTAGTTGAGAACAAGATCAGCTGAAGCCTCTTCATACAACCGGAAAGTTCTCCAAATAAAAAACTCGCCTTCGGGATCGATAAAAAGCCACCAAATAAAAAGCGATAAAGCGAATGTAAACGCGAAAGTTAAAATTGTTGTAATAATGGGATTATATCGTGGGATGATCTCAGTTTCTTTTTCCTTTGATTGAAATGCCATTCTTGTCATCCTCGAATTTCGTAATCATTGATAAAGGTTATAGAAGTTTAATTTTCAAATATTTCGTATTTCCCAGTATCTCCAATATCTACTTATATTTCATATTCTTCGGGCTGTAATGAATAAGCACTACTAAGTTAAAAAGATAAGTGAAGTTCAAAAAAATGGAGAAAAGACTGTTGTGTTCCTAAATCGCCTTGCTTTTCGCGGTGTATCCCGATAATAACTCACTATTTATCAGTTCTATCAAATGGTCATTTGTCGACAGGATTCCTATTAGATCTCTTCCTTTTACTGCTGGAGCTATGAGAACTTCTTCGCTATCTCGCGAAATTACATAGATCTTCGGATCAGGATAGTTTCTAACGCGGACATTTCCACGCTCTTGAAGTTGCCCTGCATCTTTCATATTAGCCTCAGCTAATTCTGTAACACATGTGACACGTATCGTTTTCTTAATATTTGATAAAGAATCTACTGGTATATCTTCAAATTTTGGCGTTACTAAAATGAGATTTGCTTTTGTTCTGTCTATAATAGCCTTTATGTTGAAAAGGATATTTGCATCCCCAACCACACGGTATGTCTGTTCAACTGGCAAAGGCTCTGCTTTTCTCGAAAGTTTTTGAATTGTGCCTAGCACACGGGCTGCCTTATTGCTTGCGGCTACCGCAGCTTCTAGTTCAGATGGGATTACATTGACTACATCAGTTAATTCTTTTTCGATTCCTTCGACTCGATTAGTGACTATTTGGAGTAGTTCATCTTTGTGGGTAACTACAGTGCCTTCATAGTTCTGAATTTGTGAAGAAGTTGTCTCAGATAATTTTTCATTAAGTTGTTTTGTTGCTGTTTCGACTTCTATGCCTAAATTCTCCAGAAATTCATTAATTTTGTCAATACTACTATATATGTTCTCGCGGTATTTTGTAGTTTGTACAGAGAGTAAATTAGAGAAGGATCCCTTAAAATCAACAGTTCCTTCAAGGATCGTTGTTGAGGGCCTTGATAAGAGTTGATCCAATCTTGTGATTATCTGCTCTAGTCGAGTATCAAATTTTGCAAGATAATCTTTCCCGCTGGCTATAAGTGCGTTTTTTAATTCGTCTACCTTTTGTTTTACGGATGTATTCGCTTGATCCAATATCTTATCGAATTTAGTTAGTATCGTCTCAATATCTTCAGTAATTATTCCCTCTTTCTCCTCTAAAACGTCAAAAATGGTCTTTTTGATCTCAGAGATCTCGGAATCTGCTTCTTTGACTTTCTCATTTACGCTAACGGAAAGTTTATCAAGTTCTGTTGTAACCTCTTTAAGTTCCGTGGCTCCTTCTGTAGTTTTTTCTAACTTTTCAAGAAGGGCTTTTGCTTGAGGTTCAAACTTTTGTATGATATTTGAGTCCAGTTCAGCTAAAGTTGAAGCCGATTCATCTAATGTCCCTGATAGTTTGTTTAACATATCTTCTGTCTCTGAAAGTTTGGTGTTAAGTGTTGAATTAAATCCCGATACTTTTTGTATAGTTTCCTCAAGTACATTCAATACAATATCCGATAGATTCTGTTTCAACTCCATCAGATGTGATGTCGAAGCATCTATCTTCTCCTCAGTTATTTTTTCAATTAAAGTTTCAACAGATTGTTCAGTTTCCGTTTTTCTTGTATTAATTTCGTCTTCAGCTTTTTCTTGTAACGCTGAGTTATTGCGTTCTATCTCTGCTCCCTTTTCGTTTAGGATAGTATTCGTATTCTCTTGTAGAGAATGTAAATTGCTTTCATTTATTTCTTTAAGAGAGTTTGCTAGAGACTCAACATTCGTTTTTATCGTGTTGAGCAGCGAATCCTGCGCTGTTATCTCTTCAATGGTTCTTGTAGTTGTATTCATTTTATGTTGTATCAAAGTAGATACAATCTTTTCTTCGTATTGAGAAAATGACTCGTTGAACTGTCCTACCCAACTATTGCTGGATTCTTGATTCGCGTCTCGAAGATTTTCGAGGATTTTAGTGAGAGTATCGCATAAATTGGTCGTAAGTTCCTTCCTTTCATTCATGTTTGACTGTAATTGTAAATCTATTTGTTTTCCAGCCTTTTCTAAACTCTTAGTGTTTATAGCAGCTGTTTTTTGAATTTCTTCAAAAGCAGTTTTAGCCTCATTAAGTTTCTCGGTGAGTACTTTTCCAGCAGCAAAAGTCATTTCATTGATCGATTCTTTATTTTCTTCCAATCTGAGCACAACAGATTCTTTAGCCTCTGAATTATTGGTTTTTAAACCATTAGTGAAGCGTTCTAACGCATTCTCTATCTCTTTTTGAAAAGCACCTTGGAAGGTGGATGCAAAGTTTGAAACGATTGTTTCATAGGTTGTGTTCATTTTCTCAAAATTGGATTCGGCGTCTTTTTCTATGGTCTCCACTCTGTATGTCATATTTCGGCTAATATTATCCAATAAGGATGATACTCCCAACTCATACGCTTCCGTGTTTGAGTTTATTACATCTCTGACCTGTGCTCTCAATGACTGCAATTCTCCCTCCATTGACGCCAAGTCTGTCATGAATTCCTCTAACCCTGCCTTGCGCAAGCCGAATAAACTGCTGGCTTTTTCTTCGGTCTTCGTTTTTAAAACGTCAACGATAGACAAGAGTCGTCCAGAAGTATCCGCGAAGCGTATGTCAAGTTGACTTATTCGATCCTTATGCTCCTCTAACTCTTTCTCGATGACATTTGGCACTTCATCTCTTATTCCCATGCTTTCTGTGAGCACATTGTCGATGAACGTTTTCATAAGTTCCATATTTTGCTTTTTTGACTCCTCCAGTTGTTTAAGCACATTTTGAGAGGTTCCCTCAATATGGGCCGCAGTTTTTCCTTTTACATCTGTGAACTGCTTGTCCATATTTTTATTGCTAACCGAGAACATCTCTAAAAGATCTGTCTGGGTCTTTTCATTTGATTCTTTTAGTTTTCCGTGTTCTATATTGAATTGTTCTTTAATTTGTTCTTTTGTCGTATCTATAGTTGTATTCGCTTTGGTGATCATTTCTGAGAGTGCTTCATCAATTTCTTTAACTATAGTTTGATTAGCATCTTTGACTTGTGAAATCGCTTCTTTAAGTTGATCAGTTGTTTTTGTTAACAGGTCAGCATCCTTTTTTTCACTTTCTTCTAAAGTTTGAGAGATTAATTCTATGTTTGCTTTAATTTCTGTGGTTATTTTTTCCTGGTTTTCTTCTGTTAACCTCGTAGCGTCATTAACAGAATTTTCAATAAGTACGTTCGTAGAAACAATACTATTATTCACAACATCGGATAATTCATATGCAAGCGTACTAAATTTTTCCTGTAAACGAGTGCTACCTTCAAAGAATTCTTCTAAGAGTTGCTCCATCGATTGCCCAACAAGTTCGTGTACCTTACTTTTCGCATCTTTAATTGTTTGTGAAACCACATCTAAAAGCTCTTTTTGCATTGTTTCCGCGTTTGAGGCATGTGACTTCAAGAGACCATCAAAATCACTTTTTAGTGAACTTATCTCAGTTAACATTTTGGTAAGGTTTTCACTAATTTCTTCCTTTAACTGGTTCATCTTTGTAACAATATCGTCTCTCTCTGTATCTACAAATGTGTCTACTTGTGTATTAAACGCTTCAATCTGCGTTTTTAGTCCTTGATCAAGTGAAGTTACAGTATTTCCAGCATCTTCGATTTTTGCTTTGATTAATTCAGCAAAAGATGATATTCCTTCTTTCGTTTTATTTATAATTTCCATATTTTTTTTCTTTAGGTCCTTAATAACAGCCTTAACTTCAGCGAGTGAGCTTTTTAACATGCCACTGCTTTCATCTTTGAAGGTCATGAGTTTAGTATCTATATTTGAAATATTAGAAAGAAGTGTAGTTGAAATATTAGAAAGAAGTGCATTGAGTTTTTCCTTAAAGGCGTCAATAGATGAAATTGCAATGCCTTCTGTTTTTTCTTTAGCATCCGTAAATCCAGTTGTATAAACCTGAGTTAGGTTAGTCAGCGTTTCACTAGCATCTTTTTTAAATTTCTCAACATCCTCTGCATCTGTCTCCTCAGTACTTTCAAGCAGTTGTTCGCTCTTTTCTTGGTAGCGTGTAACGTTTGCTCTCCAATCATTTATTTGTTCTCTAATGGCTTCTGCCAATTGTTCGTTTAGTGTCCGCATTTCGGCTTCAAATTCGTTTGAAGTATTATCTAATGCATCAAATAATGTGTCTTTAAGTCCGGTCAATGTCTCTTCAAACGCGGTATAATTATCTTTTAAGGTGGTTGTTATTGTTTCTCTATTTTGGTCAGCATCAGATTTGACGTGCTCGCCGAAATCCTTTGAAATTGAATCAATCTGCTCTTTGGTTATATCAACATTTTTCTTGAATTCTTCAAGATGTTCATTAATTACTGCGGTTGTAGATTCCTTGAATCCTTGAAGTTGAGATGACAACGCGTTCTTGACGTCATTCCATTTAGCTGTTATCTTGTCGCGTACATTTGACAGCCGTTGCGTGAGATCTTCTTCGACTTTTTCGCTTAAAACGATTCGTGGTTCCATAGCTACTAGAATATCTACTTTACCTGGAATCCGACGAATTAGCCCCTTCTGTTCAAGTGCGATCAAATTACTTTGTATTTCTGGAAGAGGGTCTCCTGCATAAAGAACTAATTCCTCTAATGTTTTCGCTCCTAAACCAACGATTGTTTCGTAAATTTTTCTTTCAATTTCATTGAGCCCGATTAATTCGTATACTTCTTCTGCATTAAGCATTATCCAATCTCCTCTTATTTGCTCATTTCTCGTGAAATTTCATCAATTGATTTCTTAGCATCGTTAAAATCTGTTTGAACTGGTTTCTTCAGGCGATCTAGTTCCTTACCGATCCGTTCCACACTATTAGAAAGTTCCCGTAAGGATCGTGTCAATGATTTTAATTCTTCTTTCAATTTGTCTTTATCTTCATTTATTGCTGATGAATAAGTGTTTGTTAGATCTATAAGTTGTTTCTTCGCCCCCTCTTTCTGCTCCTCAAGTGTCTTGGACACATTCTGACTCATTTCGGTGTTAAATCTATCCAGTTTTTCGTTCTCAGCTAGAAGAACATCCAAGAGTCCCTTCTTAGAATCTTCAGCTAAAGATGTCAATTTAGAGATGGTGTCTTCTAATAGAGAATTCAATTTATCCTTTGTTGTGTCCTGCGTGTTTGCATTTGCCGCGGTTATACTATTAATCCACTGAGAAACCTGTTCTTTCATCATATCGTTATGTTCTCTGGTGGTGTCGCTATGTTCCTTTGTAGCGTCATTATTCTCTTTTAGTGCATTACTATGACTTTCGGAGATAGTCTTTAGCTGATTTCTAGTGCTGTCATTAACGTTTTTGCCAATTGTATTTACTGTAGTATTCATCTCATCATCGCTATTCTTAAAGCGGGCATTAATTGTCTCTTTGATCACTGTTAGCGCTTTAGACACGTCTGTGACCGTTTCATTCATAGCATTTGTAAGATTGTCATTATGAGTTGTCGTTTCCGATTTGTAATTCTCTGAAATACTTGCTAATTCCTGCGCTACGGTTTTTTCTAACTCTTCGGTCGCGTTCGTGAAATTATTTTTATGAGACTCCAGGGATTCTGTCATATTTGTCTGTAGATCGGTTGTTGTTGCTTCATGGGTTTGTTTTTGTTCGTTTAATGAGTTAAGCGTATTTTCTTTGAGGTTATTCATTTTAAGTTTAAAATCTTCCATGGCTTTCGCTAGAAATTCTTCAGTTTCTGCCTTAATCTTCTCTACATTATTCTTGTGAGCTGAAAGAGTGCTATCTACTATTGTTATAAATTCACCTTCATAAGATTCGCAGACTTCTGCTACTGTGGCAATATTTTCTAAAAAGGCTGTTCGCATTTGCGAGTTTTGGTCGTGAATTAATTCCTCGATCCGTGTTAAGATATCTTTAATGCCTGTTTGCATCTGATCTTGGGTAACTTCAATTGTGCCTTCAATATTTTCAAGGCTTTTAACCAACTTTTCACTAAAAGCTAATTCAAGTTCTTCTTTCTTTTCTGTAAATTGTTGTTCTTGAAAACTCATTAACTCAAAGGCTTTTTTCATCATGCCAGTTTCTAATTGGGTTTTAACTTCATCTATTTTTGTTTCGAGAATATCTGAGAGAAGGTTCTCCACTCCAGCAATTACTTCGTTATATGTTTCCTTATGTGTTTCAAAAGTTTGTGATGAGTCTGCTTTTGTCTTTTCGATACTTGTAGAAAACTGAGATCGCTCGTTTTCAAGAAGATTTTGCAGAAGTTCTTTGATAGAATCTGCTTGATGCATAAGCATGTTTATAGATTCCATAATCAGAGTACTCGATGCATTTTTTTTGCCTTCGAGCATCTCTGAAAACTGAACAGATTTCGCTTCTAACTCGTTAATCAAGCTTTCTCGCGTTTCATTAAAATTAGTCGAAAGTTCTGAGTATTTTTGCGTCAATTGTGTGCTTATTCCTTCTTCATGATTCTTGAGGAGTTCTGTAGAAGTCTCATTAGCATTCTGAAGTATATCTACTATTTTTTGATGGAGTTGGTCATTAATTTGATTCTGTGTAGTTAGAAATTCACCAAATTTCCCTGTTGCTTCTTGTACCATCCCTTGTGAATCAGTTTTCATCTTTGCAACATTTTCATCGAAAAACGTGAGTCCATCCCTTTCTTCATTTAACGTCGTATTAAATTGGCTGGTGATTCCTTCGAGCTTTTGACTAAATTGAAGTTCATTCAGAATATTCTTGAGTTCTGTGACATTTCTGTCTATTTCTGTAATTATAGTCGTTTTTGCGACTTCTAGTTTTTGCTCTAACTCTTCTTGAAGAAGCAAATTTTGCTTCTTTAAATTCTCTTGGATCTCTTTCGTATCTTCTTCTATCTTTTTTTCTCCTTCCTGAAAAACCTTTTCTCCAGTTGATTTGATTTCTTCATATCCCGACGAGAGTGTCGAATTAAATGCAGTAAAATTTTCCTCAAATGACTTCGAAATCTTATCAAGATCTTTTTTAATCGTTTCCAACCTTGTTAGGGCATTTTCTACCTTTTCAGACATTATTTATCCCTCTTAGGTTCTATAATTATTTTTTTTGCAAGTTTATCAAACTCTTTTCGATATAATTCATTGTTTATGGATTCTCGAGCCTTTTGACAAACTTTTTTTGCTCTTGCCCCCTCATTCGCCGTCTTGTAAAGTGAATAAGCGCGCCTATAAAATAAGCGAGTAAAAGCGTCAAACGACTCTGCGGCGTATACATCTCCAGCTTCCTCATATAACATTGCGGCGTTCCTCGACAACGCGTTCCTTTTCCACTCGCTTCCTATTTTATCATAAAGCCTTGAACCATTTGCAAGAAACTTGCGTGCATAATAGGGTTTTTTAACCTTTGAAAATCTCTTGGCCATCTCATCACATAAGAGAGCTGCGCGTTCAAAATCATCTATTTTTTCAAAAATTTTTGTGGCATTTGAGAAAAGCACAAAGGCTTCATAAAACATTTCCTGTTCCATTAAAACTTCACCCATGGTGCTATAAGATTCTGCAATTTCTGTAAGAATCGGCGTTTCACGTTGGGCGAAAGCAATATTAGTCAATTCATCCAATTTCTCCTTAATCGGGGTATCTGGTCTTTTTCCTGCACCTATCGATTCTTTAAACAAATCTAGAAGTATATTTGCTCTTCCAAAGATATTCAATCGTTCAGATGTTCTCTTTAATGTTTGAAACAGAAATTTAGAAGAAAAATAGACGAAGGTATTTTCTACCACTAGAAGCTGTTTTTCTTGCAGATTATTCAAGATAGTACTTATATCGTCTTTTAAATCAGAACTAGCTTCTAGTTCTGACAAAGTATCTAAATTTTCTTTGCGTGAGGCAATATTTTCAAGTATTTTAAGTTCCTCATCATGTAAATCAAATATATCAACTATATTTTCATTTAGAATCGCATCTTTGCATTTATCCCAGACATTTTCTTCTATTGATGCGTTTTCTCTGTTTTCATAGAGATAACTAGTTGCTAAAGCTAGAACAAAGGGGACTCCTCTTCCCGCTCGAATAAGTTTTTCTTTCACATCTTTCGAAATAGTTATTTCATATTGTGTTTCAACTCGTTTTAGAAATATCTCCGCTTCTTTTGAACTCATTTTTCCAAGGGAGAACATTTCAAGATGTGATTCCAAGTTCAGTGAAGGGATATATTTCACAAACTCATCAGTAATGGAAAATATAATTATTACATTGTATTTTTTTTCTTTCAATTCTTTAAGAATTTCAATCAAAATGTGATAAGCGTTTTCAAAATCTCTAATTGCAAAAAATTCCGTATCATCGACTAGAAACATAGCCCAGATTTTTTGTGACTCCAGTTTTTCCTGAATTTCATCTAATCCTCGAAAAAATTCATCAATATATTCTGAAAGTACTTCAGATGTTGTAGTCGTTCCTTTAGGTAACGGTATCATTTCTAAATCTACTTTCTTTCCAAAACGTGTTTTCTTTTCGGGCACGAGAGTTACTATTTGACTTTTTAAGTCAGTGAAAAAACTCTCGGCGGTTCCTGGGGTGATTTTTTTATAAATAGTCTGGAAACGTTCTATCTGCGCTAACTCTTGAAATTTCATCAACGTAAGACTCTTACCCATACCCCTCTCACTACTAAGAATACCTCCTCGTTTTTCTTCGCTTCCTGTCTTAATTTTTGTTAAAAAGTCTCTAAATCGATTTATTTCGTCTGTTCTTCCTGTGAATAACTCAATATTGGATATCATGGCGTTTTCCATATTATCTCTCCACCATTTCCTATACTTACTTACCTAAGACTTTCATTCATTCAATCTATAATAATTTCATGATTGACTATTTTAGCACGTAGTCGCGCGCGATAACTCACCAAAATGGTATGGTTCAATAGAGTTAGACTAAAGGGGTTTTTATACTCAAATGATATTATTAAATACTGAAAACGCGTGCTCTTCAATGAAACTGTATTCCAAAAGAGAAAAGAGAAAAGACAAAAGACAAAAGTGGAGATTGCTGTAAGTGAGAGTTAAAAGAACTGAACACATCTAGCTAAACCCCACTATTACCCTTAGTTACTTGTGTCATCTCTCAAAAAACTTGTATAATGAAGCTAACTACAGTATTAAACAGTCATTGAAGAACCAGGGTAAGTGGATACGGTACAACCAACTCTATCAGCAGTTAAAACGCAGTACCAATTACCAACAGTTGCCAGCGAAAACAGGACAACAGATCCTTCGATTGCTCGATAAAGCATGGAAATCCTTTTTTCGAGCGATTAAAGAATGGAAACGCCACCCAGTGAAATTCAAGAAGAAACCACGGCCACCTAAATACAAAAAGAAGAATGGCGAACATCTGTTAGTGTTTACTAACCAACAGTGTCGCATCAAAAACAACGTGCTCCTATTCCCAAAGAAGCTCACCTTTGATTATGACATAACCACACGACTAGCAGATACCATCGATCTGAGAGAAGTGAGAGTACTTCCCAAAGGAGTAGGGTATGTGTGTGAAATCGTTTATAAGAAAGTGATTGCACCGAAGACAACTAACAAAAGGTGTATTGCAGGCATCGATTTAGGGGTCTCGAACATCATCACTCTGGTGAACAACATCGGCAAAAAACCGATTGTTGTTAAGGATGATGGAAGAGGGATAAAGAGCATCAACCAGTTCTATCAGAAGGAAAAGGCGCGGTTGCAGAGCATTTATAAGAGACAGGGAATACAAGACGGTAGTAAAATGAAGAAACTGCGTGTCAAGTACGAAAAAAAATCGAAGGATTACATCCACAAACTCAGCAGAAGCATTATAAACTGGTGTGTGCACCATAACATCGGCAAACTGGTGATTGGGTATAATCCCGAGTGGAAACAACAGGTGGAATTAGGCACACGGAATAACCAAATCTTTGTGTTGATCCCCTACCAGAAAATCATCAACCAACTAACTTACAAAGCGGAAGAAGAGGGGATAGCGGTAGAATTGGTGGAAGAAAATCATACCAGCAAGTGTAGTTTTCTGGATAATGAAGCAATAGAACATCACGAACAGTATCTAGGAAAGAGGGTAAGAAGAGGGTTATTCAGAAGTGCACAGGGGATGCTCATCAATGCCGATGTCAATGGAGCGGGTAATATAGTACGAAAAAGCGAACCGAACGCTTTTACTAGAGTAAAAGCCGACGGGGTAGGAGGGTGTTTCGAGTTACACCCAGTACGATGGAATCTAACTGATGATGATGAGATCGCACGAAGCAATTTGAACCATATGGTTCAAATTTCATAACCCATATTCTCATCGCTATAATGTATTCAATTGTTTTTCAATAGGTTTCAATGAAACCTAAATAAATATGCTTTTACAATTAGTTTGCCACTTCAAATCACTTAGGAGGCGTATTTCATGGTTCAACTTAAAGGCATAAACGTACCGGTCGTTACTCCTTTCAAAAACAATGAAATAAATGAGGACGGTTTCAGAACCATAATCAACTATTTGATAGAAAATGAAGTTCACGGTATTATCCCATGTGGGTCAACAGGCGAAACAATCAACCTTAGAATGGATGAACGAAAAAAAGTTGCAGAGATAACAATTGATGAGGCAAGTGGACGCATATCCGTTATTGTCGGTACTGGTGATAGTTCTACCGATCGTGCAATTGAATTAACAGAACATGCGGCTGATATTGGTGCTGATGCTGTCCTATTGGTTACCCCTTTTTACTTCAAACCCAGTCAAGAAGCGATCTATGAATACTTTTCTGCAATTGCATCAACTATTGACATCCCTATTCTCCTCTATATGGTTCCTAAGTTTACTGGTGGCGTAGAAATTGATCCTCAAACTGTGGTGCGTCTACAAGAATACTCAAACATCATAGGAATAAAAATGAGCATAACGGATATCAGAAAAATCTCCACAATGATAAATGTCGCATCAAATGAAAATTTTGACGTGTTTGCTGGAAGTGGAAGTGCTATTTTTGCAACATTGATGCTTGGAGGAATAGGTGCCGTACCAGCTACAGGAAATATTGCAACGAGGATGATAGCAGATATTTATGGTTCCTTTGTTCAAAACGACTTCGAAAAAGCAAGAGAGTTACAATTGAAAGTATTACCTCTTGACAACTTTATTACTGGTCCAAATGGTCATGGAATCCCCGCAATCAAAGCAGGTATGGACATGTTAGATTTAGATCTTCAAGCGGGCACCCCTCGAAGTCCGTTACTTCCAATAACTGATAAAGTTAAAAATGAGTTAGGAAACATTCTCCAATCTATAGGTCTGATAGACAACCAATAATCTTTCGAACCGTTATTTCCGCAACTTTAAAATGAAGCCTCATCATTGTATAATATTAAGGTAATACACCCATTATGACGTTTGTAGTTTCCAATTTGCTGCATCTTGTGCGCGCAACTTAGGTGAAATAATTGTGACTCAGAGTCAAGTACCAACTCGGATCCTCATGTTTACGTCCCCAGATTGTGCTTATTGTCCTTCAGTTGAGAAACTTTTACAGCGCACAATAGGTTTTGGAAGTGCAGCATTTGCTCACGTCTCTACAATAGATATTACTGAGAATCCTGAGCTAAAGACAAGGTATAAAATTAAATCACTGCCTACTTTGATAATAAATGATGAAAAGGTTCTTAGCGGTCAGATCACCGAGGGCGAAGTTCAGAATGTGCTCTGGAACAAATTGGTTACGACGATTTTAGAACGCGAAAAATCGTATGATATGCGAAAAGAAACTATGCTAGCAATCACAACCAATACACTTTCTTCAGCGCTCGAACTTCAACTTGTTCGACCAAGCATTGGAGACTATACTCATATTGGAGCACTGCAGAAAACAACTTTTTCAATATTAGGGTTAGATGTTTTAGCAACACGCTTATTTTATGAAGCAGGTAAAGATTTGGGCTTATATGGTGCAGATTCTCACCTCCTCTTAAGTTTAAATCCTAAAATCGGAGCTGAAATCAGATCTATCGAAAAACGCTTTAAGTACGTGATCGACGGGATACGTATTTTCTTTAATAGACAAACCAGTAATCTCCCCACGTATTTCAGCGATAGAGTTGATATAATTAGCCTAGAGGATGATGAAGCCGTGATCCGTGTCTATGAAACTGCATCTTCTACAGAAGCTATGGACATTGGTGAACCTCTTTGTCATTTCACTGCTGGCGAAATGGCAGGCATGATCGAAGCGTTACTTGCAGAAAGTGTTACAGTTCGAGAAACGGCATGTTGGGGTACTGGAAACCCATATTGCGAGTTTTACATAAAACTTGCTGGAGAAAAAGAGAAGCCTTATCCTTTACCAAAAAAACGCAAAGATAGACCTGAAAGATTTAAGCAACTGATTGATCGCTCAATGCGTCTTGCTTATGATTCTATCTTCATGAAAAGAAAACTGCGTCCAAATACAGGAGATTACCTGCACCTTGGGGTGCTCCAACAACAACTTACATCACTTAAACTCTCTGATCCGTTTACAGGAAGTTTACTTTACGCAGCAGGACACCAACAAGGTTTAAATAGCCCTGAAATTGAATTTATTAACCGAATTAAAAATAAATCTGCTGAAATTGGGGAAATGGAGTTCTTAGAGGCTTTGAAAGTCTTACGAAACTTCTACAATCACCCAAGCTCATTTCTATCACGTGAACATGGCAAGGTTCGTTCACAAAATTTACGAAAAGACAGTGCCTCGCTTATAATCTATGAACTCGCTTCTGCTACTGCAACTCCAAATGCTGGGGTTAATTTTTGTGATTTCGAAACCGGTAAAATTGCTGGTCTTTTTGAACGATTAACTGGACAAAATATTGTTGCCAACGAATCAAAATGCTGGGGTTTAGGTAATAATTTTTGTGAATTTGACGTCAGCAAAGTGGACTGAAATTCTTATCCTTTAGACAATTTTAATCCTATAGACCGTGATTTCTGATAAATACGCAACTATTTTTGATGATTAAATTCTTAAGTGCACGCCTTAATCATTTCACTATATTTCATCACAATTATCTAGTAGCTTGAGGTGAATGTCATTGACAGAAGGTGAAACTAAAGATGTTTACATTAGCCCATTCATTCAGCAAATCACTGGTGAGGTTAATTTACCGCAAAAAGTCTACATTTTTGACACAACTCTCCGTGATGGAGAGCAAACTCCTGGTGTTGCACTTACAATTGATGAGAAATTGCAGATTGCACAGGCTTTAGATGAACTTGGTGTAGATGTTATCGAAGCAGGTATGCCTATTGTAAGTTCTGGTGAAAAAGAATCCGTTAGAAAAATAAAGCAATTAGGTCTAAATGCCGAGATTGCAGGATTAGCACGTACTCGAAACTCAGATTTAGATGCACTTCAAGACTGTGAAGTAGATATTGCGCATATTTTCATAGCTACATCTGACTTGCATCTTCAGTATAAACTACGCATGACCCAACAACAAGTTATTGAAGAGATTGTAAACTCAGTAACTTATGCACAGGAATTAGGATTTAAAGGAATTGAATATAGCGCTGAAGACGCAACTCGTACTGATCTTGACTTTCTGGTGAAAGCTTATACGACTGCCGTGTCTGCCGGTGCTGACCGAATTAATATCCCCGACACTGTCGGAACAATAACACCTCGTGCTTACGGAGCCCTTACAAAAAATCTTACTGAGGCTGTTAGAGCAATAAATAAAGATGTCAGAATCAGTTTGCATTGCCATAATGATTTCGGGCTCGCTGTAGCGAACTCTCTTGCAGGAATTGAAGTCGGTGCGAATCAGGTTCACGTCACAGTAAATGGCATCGGTGAACGGGCTGGTAACGCCTCACTTGAAGAAATTGTCATGTCCCTTTATGCTTTGTATGGAGTTCCTACGAATATTAAATTAAAACTGCTCTATAAAACGTCGAAACTGGTTGAAAAACTAACTCAAGTACCGATTTCTCCTTGCCAACCCTTCATTGGCGATAATACCTTCCGTCATGAGAGTGGCATACATGCACATGCTGCACTAGCACATCCACGAACATACGAACCCATTACCCCTGAACTCATTGGAAAACGAAAGGATAGTGAACTTGCAGTTAAAGGCGTCGTAATTGGAAAGCATTCTGGAGCACATTCTATTCAGGAGAAACTAAAAACATTTGGCATAGAAACAACTCGCGAGCAAACAGCTGAAATTCTTGAACGAATAAAAGAAATTGGCGATAAGGGAAAGCGAGTTACAGATTTCCATTTAAGAACTATAGCAGAATCAGTCATTGGAAGAATTGCTGAACCAATTCTTGACTTAAAGGAGTTAACTGTTGTCACAGGCTTGCATATCACGCCCTCAGCTACAGTAAAATTACGGATTAAGCAAAATAGTTCATTTATCGAAAAAGTCGCCTCTGATATAGGAGTGGGTCCGGTTGATGCTGCTTGTAACGCACTTCAATCAGCCTTTAAAGATATTGTTAAAGATTTTGGCGATATCAAACTGGAAAAATTTAGTATGGATGCAATAGAAGCAAATACTGATGCTTTCGCTACAGTTCATGTTAGAGTTTCTGATGAACAGGGATTTGTGACGGATGCAAGCGCATCAAAAGAAGACATCGTTGTAGCTAGTATTGAAGCTCTTGTCAATGGCTTTAATCGCCTCTTATATAAGCGACGTGAAAGTTAAAAAGAAAAAAAATGTTACTTAAAAAAGGAAAAAATTGAATGGGTTTTTTGTATCTCACTTTTCTTCGGACGATGGCTTTTTACTAGTTTTTTTAGAACTTGCTTTAGTTTCCTTTGGTGGTACTTTTTTAAGTTCCTCTTCCATTTCTGCAAT
>Ga0180438_10006194_pt1 | contig 16270 bp, 18 predicted proteins | sample SS_ome_12_FD_132455 | JGI IMG/M metagenome (GOLD analysis project Ga0180438, IMG submission 132455) | Hypersaline lake sediment archaeal communities from the Salton Sea, California, USA - SS_3_D_2 metaG | ecosystem: Environmental > Aquatic > Non-marine Saline and Alkaline > Hypersaline >...
CAAGCTCCACTACAATATGGAAAAGTTGGGGATTGACCTTCAGGACATCGAGGCTATTGTGCTCTCTCATGCCCATGGTGATCATACGGGAGGAATTGAGATAGTCAGACACCTTAGTGATGTGCAGGTATTTGTGCCAAGCTCCTTCTTTTCACCCATGAGGAGCAAGCTCTCTAGATTCAGGAATGTGGAGGTCGTAGAGGTCAATGACAATATCGAGATTGTGAAGGGGATTACATCAACTGGCGAGATTGGTAGAATAGAACAGGCGCTGATGGTGCAGTCTGAGAATGGACTAGTCATAGTGACTGGTTGTAGTCATCCAGGACTGGAAAGGATATTGAGCTTGGCTGGAGAGTTCGGCCCCATCTATGGTGTTGTGGGAGGATTTCATGGATTTGACAGGCTTGAGGTTCTGGAAGATAAAGAAATGATAGTGCCCTGTCATTGCACGAGGCTCAAGAAACGCATTCTTCAGGAGTACCCAAGAACAAGCTCGCCTTGTGCTGCAGGTCGTGTTTTTAAAATCTAGATGGTCCAATCTCATTTCTTCGTCCGAGCAACTACTCAGGGGACTTAAACCCGATGGCGGACTCGATTGCGTCTATCCATCTCATCTGTTGCGGCCATTGTTGGCCAGCGCTTATACCACCATCCACGACCAGAGCATGTCCAGTGACGAAGCTGGAGTCATCACTTGCCAACCAGAGCGCTGCGTTAGCGATGTCCTCAGGCAGACCAGCACGTCGGATTGGTTGGGCCTTCTCGAAGAGCTTGGTCAAGTTCTCATAGGTCTTGACACTCTCTTCACTGGACATCCCCTTGGCCGCACCAAATATCGAGCTCACAATGGAACCTGGACAGATACTATTGACACGTATCTTGTAGTATGCTAGTTCCATGGCTACAGTCCGAGTGAGCTGGAGAATAGCTGCCTTGGCTGCACTGTAGGGATGGTTCTGTGAGATGCCGCGTAGACCAGCCACGCTTGCGATGTTTACGATGTTTCCACCACCTTGGCGTTTCATGACTGGGGCGGCATATTTCATTCCCAAGAACGGGCCACGCAGCAGGATAGCTATTGTCTGATCAAACCCTGAAACAGGTATAGACTCTATTTCGCCCTTGACACCGCCCATCCCAGCATTGTTTACTAAGCAGTCCAGACGACCATAGGTGTCCACAGCATGGTCAATCATGCCCTTCACGTCGTCCTCAAGGCTGACATCGGCATGTATGAAGGCGGCTCTTTTCCCAAGGCTCTCAGCAAACCTCTGGCCAAGTTCATCCTGGATATCAGTAACTAGGACCTGAGCTCCCTCCTTCACAAATAGCTCTGCAATTGCCTTTCCGATGCCACTGGCGCTGCCAGTCACCACAGCCACTCTATCATCCATCTTTCCCATGTCTTCACATCATTTAGTCTGTATAATCCAACAGGATTTGTCAGGTTGATGAAAAGCCTACTGGTCCCCCGACTTCCACTTTGTGTTCAGCCCATTTCAATCGTCTGTCCATCCTTTCAAGTAGACTAATTACATCCTTTAAACAATCGAAAAGTGAGCCGCAACAACCGTGGACGGGAGGTTCTGCCTTGGCTTCAAAGATGAATAGAGAGTTTCTTGGAAAGGAGTACCATTCTGGTCCGCATCTTGTGAAAGCGGAGGGTATTCGACAGTATGCCCTTGCAACGAACGAGGGGAATCCGCGTTATCTGAGCGCCAAAAGCGACGCTGATCTTATTCCTCCACCTCTCTATCCTGTCGTGTTCCTACCAGAAGTTCTGAGCCAGCTTGTAGATGATGTTGAAGTGATGGGACTGAACATCCTGAGAGTTGTCCATGCTGAACACAAGATGTCATGGAGGGACACCCTTCATCCAGACGATGAGATCTACACCACTGCAAGAATCATACACATGGAACAACGAGGGACTAACGAGATCCTAGACCTACTGATTCACTGTAAACGGGATGATGAGGTCGTTGTGGAGATGGTCTATAGGCTGCTTTTTAGGGGCGAGAAGAAGGAGGGAGAAAAGAAACCTGTTGGGGAGGCTCACATTCCTTCAAAAGGGAGATTGCTCCTGAAGCAAGAGTCAGTGGTGACTGCAGACCAGGGAAAAAGGTATGCCAAAGCATCTGGCGACCATAACCCAATCCACACGAGTGATGATGTTGCAAGAAGCGTTGGGCTTCCCAGAGCAATCCTTCATGGACTGTGCACGATGGCTCTGGCATCACAGGTATTAGTTGATGGACTCCTTGAGAGAGATCCAGGAAGACTGAAGAGCATGAGTGTTCGATTTTCACGCCCGGTGTTATTGGACCAGACTCTGACGACAGAAGTGTATGAAGTAGGTGAGGGTAAAGAGGGTCTGGTGACTGTTCACTTTGAAACCAGGGATGAAAATGATGTCCCAGTGTTACTCCTTGGCGCAGCTGAGTACGAGTCTTAATCGCCGATTCTCTAGGCATTATGCATGGAGGAGCGACAAAGGACTCTATTTGCGATGAAGTGTGCTATCGATTAGTGGATAACTGGACTAGTATGTTATTGTCACTTCCATTTCGTGAGTAGTCACGTCAGGTCGTCCTTTAACACCAATCACACCCTTCATCACCCAAGTATTGCGAGCGTTCTGGCTGCGATAAGTCGGGGGTATGTTCGCAGGTAACGTGAGACTAAAGGGTATGTTCTCTTGGAACCCATCGGTGAATTGTCTGCCTCCTGCAACAGTGAGCTTGCCTTGGTACAGACTCTTATTCTGCTGGGCTGTCACCGGAACCTGCTTTTGATCAACCATTTTCTGTTCTGTCGCCTGGATCCATTCATTGACCTTGACCTCAATTCGAAGTTCATCAGCCTCGAATTCTTCCGAGGAGGAAATCTCAAACCTACCTTGCAAGGGTTCATTGAGACTGAACGCTCCCTTGTCAAAAAACATCGCTATACTCGCCTTTGGCGCTTTGAGTCTACTAAGAAATCCCATTTACTGTACACCATCTCATATATTGAACCCAAACCAAGTCTGAGTTCGTAAGACATTGATGGGGTTTTTATTTATCGTTTGTTCGTATTGTCGGGAACGTACGTATACATGTAAGCAAAAAGACGACTGCGTGTGTCTTCAAAAATAGCCCGTCTTCTATTTGAAGGTTTAATAGAGGGAGTGTAACAAACCTCGAGTGTCATAACAGTGCAGTACTGACTGCAATACATAGCCCCAAGTGATGGTCATGATCAGGAAGAGGGGATTTGATACTTCACAGTATCTCTCGGCTCAAGTAAAACGGATTATGGATAGAGTGAATCAGTTTGATAAGCTCTACCTCGAGTTTGGAGGGAAACTCCGATATGACCATCATGCGTCTAGAGTCCTCCCTGGTTTTGCCATCGACACAAAGGTCCAGATGCTCAAGAAGTTGGGCAGTGATGTTGAAATCATCCACTGCATTAGTGCAAAGGATATCGAGCGGCGAAAGATACGGCGTGACTTTGGCCTGACTTATGATGATCAGATACTCAAGGACATAAGCGACCTGAAACAGTTGGAGCTGGATGTTTCTGCTGTGGTGATCAGCAGGTACAGCGGGGAACATGCATCTGACAAGTTCAAACAGCGTCTTGAGAACAGGGGAATCAGAGTCTTCACCACCTATGAACTCCCCAACTATCTCACAGACCTAGATAGGGTTGTCAGTGAGGAGGGGTACGGAAGATTCGACCACGTTGAAACTGACAATAAAATAATCATTATCACAGCACCAGGACCTGGCAGTGGAAAGATGAGCTTTGCCATGAGTCAGATCTATCATGACAGAAAAGAAGGCATTCATAGTAATTTGGCCAAGTTCGAAACCTTTCCAATCTGGGATCTTCCTGTGAAACACCCTGTGAATATCGCATATGAGGCAGCAACAGCTGATCTTGGTGACTACAATTGTGTTGACCCATTCCACAAAGAAGCCTACAACATTGAGGCTACAAACTACAACAGGGATGTTGAGAATTTTTCCATCATAAGGAAGATCATTGAGAAGATTGCTCCTACTGGAGACCCCTTGGCTGAGATCAAGAGTCCGACCGACATGGGAGTCAATATGGCAAAGGTAGGCATAATTGATGACAGCGTGGTTCGGGAAGCCAGTATTGACGAGATTGTACGAAGGTACTACCAATACCAGAGAGACTTTGTTGAGGGTAATGTCACATATGACACACTTGAGCGCATGGACAAAATAATGCATCTTGTGAAGGCGAAACCTGAACATCGTGCAGTGGCAATTCATGCAAACAAGGCTCTAGAAGAGAGCTTGAAGAAGTCAGACACACTGAAGATGGGGATGCAGACTGGAGCTGCTATTGAAATATACACTAGGGACAACAAGCCCATCATTGTGACTGGAAAACGGTCAAGGATTCTTAGTTCGGAGTCTGCAGCTTTTCTCAACGCGGTTAAACACTTGGCAGGTATTCCAGATGAGATTGATGTACTTTCGCCCATCATCATAGAGAGTATATTGAAACTCAAAGAACAGATGGGAGTGATTGACAAAAGTCTCGATGTCAAGGAAGTACTTGATGCTCTTGCGGTGAGTGCAGTGTTCAATCCAAACGCTGCAGAGTGTATCGGTGCACTTCCAGAGCTTCAAGGATGTGATATGCACAGTACTCATCTTGGTGGAAGTGGATGTGAGAAAGCACTGAAGGAACTGGGTCTAATCCTGACAACAGATGCTCGAATTCCGTTGGTTAATAACTCGTGAGCTGATTCTTGTCACTGGTTCTTCGCACGAGAGATAGCAGCTTCTAGTCGTCATTCATTCTGTTCGGTAAGCAACTTTTCTGGTATTTTCTCCAGGAGCCCCTTTAATCTGCAGATGTATTCACGGAAAATCTCTGTTCCCGAAGAGGTAATCTCAACAACCACAAGTGGTCTCCAGGAGATCATCCGACGGTTCCGAACAAGACCAATTTCTTCCAACTTGCGGAGATGGTGGTCAAGGTTCCCTGGAGTCAGACCAAGCAGCTGTTTCAATTCAAGGAACCCGATCTTCCTCTTCAAGAAGAGAAGATACATGATGGAAAAGCGTGGTTGTGACTGAAAGACCCGTTCCTCTGCGTTTAGGGTGAGAGAGTCACTCACGGTCAACACCACATCGAGTGAGAACTAGACTGAGGGTTGCAGCATCTTTGCAGCCATCCTGTTCATAGCAGCCCCTGCGATGATGAAGCAAACAGAGAAGGAGATCAATGCTAGATATCCCAGAAGCACTATGTCCGAAACGAGTAGGAGGGGAAAGGAAACTAGAAGGAGGGATATGCCTAGATAAAAGAGAACAGTGACTCTGCCATGGGAGCCTACCGATCTGAGAATCACGAAAGTGGATAGACATGAGATACTGGCGGCCCACAGAAGAGAAACCAAGCGCAGTGAATCAGGAGCCAGTCCAGTCAGTGTAAATGCGAGAAACCACACAATTCCAATCAAGGGACCATGCTTGGAGTCCGTGGACTTCTCCTCAGTCTGGCTTCCCACAGTCTTCCAAGATTCAAAAAATGAATAGGCAATGAATCCGCCGCACAGGACAAAGGCGATCACATTGGCCAGGAGTGAGATAATCTCTGCGTCAAGTCCAATTGCACCAGCGACCAAGACCGCATTCATACTGATGAGCGCGCCAAGAGGGAACACTATCCCAATGACTATCAGCACTCTTCCCCATATCTTCCTGAAGAGGTATTCTTCGTATCGTTCAACAACACTTAGAGCTTGTAGTACTTTATTGAGTTCCTCCATATGAGTTCCCCACCACTATTATGGAGTCTGAACAGCCATTAATTGACAGCTTGTTCTGCATTACAGAACTCATCCACCCCTTAAGTAGAATTGTGTCCATGTTGTACACATGAAAACTAATTCGACGATTGTGTTGGATGCTCAGGATATTTCCAAGAGCTACAACGGTAAGAAAGTGTTGGAAGGAATCAGTCTGCAGATCAGGTCGACTGACTTCTATGTGCTGATGGGGCCAAACGGTTCTGGGAAGAGTACGCTTCTGTCCATACTAGCAGGGACTAACTCCTTTGATTCGGGAAATATCAAGATAAATGGAAATGATCTTTGCAAGTACAAGCTGGGGGCGAGGAAACACATTGGCTATGTTCCACAGGAGAACTTCTGCTCAGACTTCCTGACAGGGAGGGAGAACCTGCAGTACTTTGCGAACTTACTTGGACTACCGAAGTCGCAGGCTGAGCAAGAGATTGAACAGCTTCTAGAAATGATGGATTTGAAGGAGGAGGCTGGCAGAAGGGTCGCCACATATAGCGGAGGCATGAAGAAGAAGCTCGAGATTGCAACAGCCCTATTGGGCGATGCAAGAATCCTCTTCTTGGATGAACCAACAACCGGACTCGACCCAACAGTGCGAAAGGACTTTCTCTCCGTTCTCAAGGAGGTCAATGAGCGGGGGACTGCAGTCCTCCTGGTCACGCACATAGGTGAGGATGCAGAGATAGCCTCACGTGTGGGATTTATGATAAAGGGAGAGATTGTGGCGGAAGGGACTCCTGAGGAGCTGAAGGAGATGAGTGGCCTGAGGAGCTCCATCGTGGTCGATGCTGCTCCTAGGTCGGATGAGCTCATGATGCTACTCGCAGGGCTCAGTGGAGACTGCATAGTCATTGAGAGAGAATCACTATTCGAGCTGATTTGTGAAGAGCCGAAGAGAATGGTTCCCAAGATCGTAGAGATGCTCTACGAGGCTGGTTTTGACATGCGCAGTGTGGACACGAGACCTCCAAGTCTTGAGGATGTCTTCTACAGACTCACCGAATATCCCATCCGAGGTGAGGCGTAATGAGTGGAGTAAGTCAGGTTCGTGCATCTTTCTTGCGATCAATGAGGATTTTCCTCAGAGACAAGGCCATCATTGGATCCTCGGTCATGATTCCAATCTTCTTCTTGCTGGTGCTTCCGATGGTGCTCTTTCAAGAGGTGCCCATCGAATATCTGCCAGCGACCAAGGGCTTCCTCGTCATTGCTATGGTCACACTCCTAATCATGAGTACAGCAATGAGTAATCTCCCAGGGTCCATTGCGGCTGATAGGGACCATGACCTGTATTCAAAGCTGTCTTCAATGCCAGTCAGTCCTGTGTATGAATGCCTGGGAAGAATTGTGACGGTGTTCGTCTTCTCGTTACTGGGTAGTATGGTCATCATCGCGCTTGGTCTTGTCCTGGGTGCAGAGTTGATTGTGACATTCACTGAATTCCCACTCGTTCTAGGTGTGACCTCTGTCGTCATCCTGTTTACAGCCGGTCTTGGACTGATTATTGCCAGCGTTGTGAAGAGCGAGTCTGCCGCAGCCCACATCGGAGTGGCAATCGTGCTGATCAACTACTTCATTGGTATAGCATTTCCATACAGAGATTTGCCAGATTTACTCAGACCAATAGTGCATGTAAATCCAGTATGCATAGGGAACAACATGGTTGCAGCACTCACTGTGGGAGAGGAGTTTCTGGGATACAATCCATTCAACCTCATGGATGCCTCAGTGATGCTCCTTTTGGCCGCTGTGATATTCATAACTGGATTGTACATCTACTCCAGAAACTGCTGGAGGAGATAAGACAGAAGCATTACCAGAGGTGCAGATACAGCCTCTGGGTCCTATTGGAGAGGAAGAACATTCTCTCTCCCTCATTCTTTTTGTTGTAAGGTAATTGATTCACTACTGATACATGAGGAATCAGTGAGTATGACCTGTCCATCATGTTTGTCCCTTTCACCTTAGATCCAACGCTTTCGTCTGAAGAATGTCAACATTGCTATCATCATCGAGAGTGTGAGGATGATGACTATGGGATATGTAAATTCAGACTGAAACTCAGGAACCAGAAGGTTCATACCATACCACGAACCAATCACTGTAGGGGGGATGGCAACAGTAGATATCACAGTCAGGACCTTAATGACTTCATTCAGCCTATTGGTCACACTTGATAGGTAGATGTCAAGCATGCTACCAAGCCATTCTCTGTATATCTCAAGGTGGTCGGTGATTTGGATTACATGATCATAGAGGTCTCTGAGGTAGGGAAGCGTGCCCTTCTTGAACATCTGAGGGGATTCTCTCTCAAGTCTGAGGGCAATCTCTCTTACTGGCCACGTATACCTTCGCATCTCAGCCATTGCGCGTTTCAGGTCATAGATGACTCGTAGTGTTTCAGCAGTAGGTTCTACAATGAGCTGCTCCTGTGACTTCTCAATCCTCTCACTTATCTCATTGAGCAGCACGAAGTAGTTATCCACTATCAGGTCCATTAGACTATACGCTAGATAGTCTGCACCGCTCTTCCGGATTCTACTCCCAGGATCTCGAATTCTTCTCCGAACAGGGTCAAACACATCTCCCGCCTCTTCCTGAAAAGACAGAACATAATTGTGGCCTATTAGGAGACTTACTTGCTCTGACACCACTGTGTTATCTTGCTGCTTTGTCCGAATCATTCTCATGATAACTAGGGCATTCTCTGGGAGTGCCTCAACCTTGGGTTGTTGATCATGTGTAAAGATGTCCTCAACAGTGAGAGGGTGAAGTCCAAATGATTCGCCAATCTTAGAGATCATATCATGGTTATGTATACCATCCACGTTGATCCATCGAATAGTGGACTTGTCAGTGGGTGGTTTACACTCATCAACTGATTCAACCTGCCCTTCAGTGAATTTAGCCTCAGTATAGTCGAATATGTAAATCCGAGGGGGGTGGGTGTTGTCTGAAGACCTGTGAATGGAGAGTCCAGGAGATATTTCATCAATATTATCATCAGATTTGTATTTTCGCAACTGAAGTCAGCTCCAAATGATTAACAACCAGAATAGAGAAAGCACCTTCTCACCCATAAGGAATGTGGTCTACACACCCAAACTTGGGAGTCCTATTAAGCTCGTTGAGAAAGTGCTCCCCTTTGAGGACTTCGCTCATATGGAGGCGTCCGGTAATAAGACAGCCGGCCTCTCATTTCTCAATGGCGTTCAGCTTCTCGATTAGTCTGATTATTTTGCCTCTCCATGGTTTATGCGATATGCCAAGACACCCATTTGTACTACTGCGTTGCGAACAGGAGTGCTAGGTCGTTAAACGAAAAAGGTCAAGCTGAACAAAATTATGTTCCGTAGACAGTTGGGGTAGCTTCCAGATGTGTTTCTGTTGGACCGGGTATTCTATGGCGGATAGACAGTACGAACGCGTAGACTGTGATTATTATCAGAGGAATGTGTAATATTCCATTCCAGAAGAGCAGCTCTGGGAACATGATGAAGTTTGTGAGAATGTTGTAGAAGCTAATCACAATGCCTATCAAACTCGTCAACCTCATGGTTGCAATATTGACATTTGGGTAGAAGAGGATGAGTATTGACAGAAAAACAGGGGTCATCATGCAAAACGCCAAGCTAGCCACATTTGTCAAGAGTAGAAGGGGGTTAAAATCTAGGAGCATGGTTTCCAAGTTGATTGGATACCAGAATGCTATCACAGCAAGTGGAATTACCCAAATCTTTGAGCGTTCTAATTGAGGCGTCTCTAGTTTGTTCTTCTGAATCACAGCCTCCCAGAACCAACTCATTGCCACCATGAGAAACATCACTAGATTCACAGTGACAACAGCAAATCCAAACTCTTCGGTGAATGCAATACTCTGGAGAAATGCAAACAAGACATACATTATTCCAACGTATATGCTAAAGATTCTTGAAACCCTAGTCTTCAGGATGAAAACCGAAGCTATCATGAGAATCGATAAAACCTTGAAGACTGGAAAGAACAGTGAGAGATCATAGACAATTGCTTCAGAGAGAACTGCTCCAATCACAAATCCCGCCTGTTCAGGACTTACTGGTTCTAAGGTATATGGAGGAAGCATCTGCATTATGATTAGAATAAGAAAGAACCACCACCTCCGGGTGATAGACTCAATTCTCTTCTGGATTATTTCCTTGTTCTCAAGAATCAATGCAAAAGTCAACCTCCTTTTGGTATATGATTTCTTTAATTATTTTATAATCAACTGATTAGCGCAAGAAACGAATTTTCTGGAAGTCTTCCATTCAGTAAATCTCGAGTCTATTTGCTGCGGCCGCAGGTGTTATAACAAAGAGAAGCTATAGGTTATACTACATACCGACTGGTCGGTACGATTATTGGGCTGGTCGGCAAGGGCGAGGTAGAAAGTGAAAACAGACTCGAAGGTCGACATGCTTACTAGTCTGACATCATTTCGACTCTTCAAGCGTGTGTTGGCATGCATTACTCGTGAATGCAAGTCGGACAATGGCACGCATCTGAATGTAGCCTTAGACCTAATTGCTGGAAGGAGAAACAGTGCATGTTTAATATGCAGAATTTCAGCGGGTCTCACTCGTTTGATACTTGCGGTGGGAGCGAGGGTCTTTGGAACAACCTTAGAGATGGTAGAGGAAGCACTAAACGACAACATATTCAGAAGATCCATTTCAAGCGTCGTTAGTGGTCTAGCAAGATTTGGAGTAACTAGACCATTCACACCCGGAGCTCCATTTCAGGTGGTGTGGAATGTTACGAGAGCTTGCAACCTGAAGTGTAGACATTGTTATGAGAACGCTGGTCAGAAGGGACCTGATGAGCTATCAACCAAAGAGGCTTTGGCAACCATTGACAAACTGGCGGATGTTGGTGTTGTGTTTTTGGCCTTCTCTGGTGGAGAGCCAACGATAAGACCTGACATTCTCACACTGATTCGAAAAGCAACAGAACGAGGAATGTACGTTGCAGTTGCAACAAATGCCATATCATTCTCCAATCCAGAAAAGGTTCGGTCTTTCAAAGATGCTGGATTGAGATTTGTACAGATTAGCCTTGATGGTGCTAATGCTGAAACACACGACGACTTCAGGGGTGTTCCAGGGGCTTTCAATAAGACGATCTCAGGGATCAAGAATTGTGTAGCAGAGGGGTTATTTGTGGAGGTGTCCACCACTGTGACACATCACAATATTGCGGAGATTCATGATGTCATCAGACTATGCGAAGACCTGAGAGTAAGATGGCTAATGTTTTACAATCTTGTTCCTGTGGGAAGAGGAATCGAGCTGATTGACACAGACCTCACACCAGATGAACGAGAGTATCTTTTAGGAGTAATATGGGATAGAATCACAAATCAGCAAGAGTCATCGCTAGAGGTCCTGACAACCGCTCCACAACTTGGGAGATTTGCATATGATGCTAACTTGCAATGCCCGGAGCAAGATGAGGTGGTTTCTCCAACCCATTTCAGCAATGCGCGACTCCCCACTGAGATGAGGGGGTTGGCTGAGTTCATCGGTGGCTGCGGCGCGGGTAGGTTCTACATTGCTATTGAACCAAATGGCGACATCTATCCATGTGTTTTCTTCCCGCATATTGAGGAAATGAAGGTGGGAAATGTCTTGGAAGATGACTTTGAATCAATATGGGTCCACTCCCCGCTCCTTCAACGGCTGAGAAACAAGGACCTTCTGAAAGAGGCGTGTGGGAGCTGCGAGCGACGTTATGTCTGCGGTGGCTGTCGAGCCAGAGCGGTGGCCTATTTTGGAGATGCACTCGCCCCAGATCCTGGGTGTATTCACAACATACGCCACTGGGACAAGTTGGTTGGAACATGCAGATCTGAACTGGAATTCCTACTTTGTGTTTCGAGTCATAGTGCACAAGCTAATTTTGTGGAGGGGTGAAGATTAGCTAGGGTTCTACTCGCAGTCCCTCATTCGAATTGCGAAATCGCTGAATCATTCGACTATACAAGTCCACCACTCGGGATTGGATACATCGCGAGTTATCTAAGAAGACATGGGAACCATGAAGTAAAAATACACGATGGGCTCCTCCGGCATCCTAGGGTCTCAGATCTCGCAGAAATCCTTGATTCATTTTCCCCGGATGTGGTTGGTATCAGTGGACAAACAACCCCCTCCATCTACGACGTATACCATACCGCAAAGGTGGTCAAGAACCACAATCCCTATGCCCTTGTTGTTGTGGGAGGAGCCCACGTGACCTTCCAAGATGAACAGGTACTTCAAGAGTGTCCAGAGATTGATGTGGTTGTGCGTGGAGAGGGCGAGGTTACAATGAGTAAACTGCTTGAGAGAGTAGAAGAGCGGCGGAACCATGTCGGACTTCCGGGGACTACAATTCGCAGTGGATCTTCATATCTCAGGAATCCTGACTCGCCATATATCGCCAATCTCGATGACCTCCCATTTCCAGCCTATGATATTCTCAACCTTCCTTGCTACTTTCCCAAGGGGAAAAGAATCGCCCCGATGATAACGAGCAGGGGTTGCCCGTATCAATGTACCTTCTGTTCTTCATCTAGGATTACTGGGAAGAGGTGGAGAGGCAGGTCTCCTGAGAACGTGATAGAGGAGGTTCAACTACTTCACGACAGGTACAATGTTCGAGATGTCACATTTCTCGATGATCTGTTTACTTTTGACACTCGAAGGGTTGAGCATTTCTGCGAGCGAATGATTCAGGAAGGAGATGGCATCGGTTGGACCTGCTCATCAAGAGCTGACATCATGGCTAGACATCCTGAAATGACTAGTTGGTTGAAAAATGCCGGGTGTCACACCCTCTATATCGGAGCTGAGTCTGGCAGCCAACGAATCCTCAATAGAATCAAGAAGGGAATAAAGCTAAGTCAAGTGATAAGTGCTGTAAAAAGTGCAAAACAAGCAGGTCTTGAGGTCGTCCTCTCATTCATCTTGGGCATCCCTGGAGAAACAAGAGAAGATGTTCTTTCTACAATTGACTTTGCTTGCAAGTTGGACCCTGATCTTGCACAGTTCACAATATGCACACCATATCCTGGCACCCCAATGTACGATGAAGCAATGGAGAACAGATGGCTTTCAATAGCTGACTGGACGAAGTTCACAGTCTTGGAACCAATAATGAACCTTCCTGGACTTTCTCGACGATGGATCAAACAACAGCTCAGACGAGCATACTATAGGTTCTACACTCGACCAAGCTTCATCTGGAAGCAGATCAAGATGAAGAACCTCGACATCTTTAGAGTAGCATTCAGGAGTATCATCAATAGATTTAGGAAGTGATAGTCATGAAGCGTGAAACTAATGAGGTGGTTATTGATATAGGAGGTGCGTTTGAAATGAAGGAACAGGATACGAGAGAGAACATTGTCAGTGAGTCTTTCAGACAGTTCATTAACAGGTCGTATCACAAGGTCAGTATCGATAGTATCTGCTCAGAGCTTGGTATTTCAAAAGGCGCTGTCTTCCACTATTTCAACTCAAAATATGACCTCGCTTGCGAGTCACTCCTTCATGGATTCAACAAACTCTGGAGTCCTCATCTTAAGCAGATCATTAGTAAGGGCACACCTCAGGAAAAGCTCATTCAGTTCATTCGAAGCTCTGTTCAGATGTTCACAGAACACCCCACACTCCGCCGGTTTTCCTATGAGGTATATGAAGAGGGTAACAATAAGACAAAGCGCTGCAATGAATGGTTGAGTTCTTATAGAGACCATATGCATCTCGCTACAAAGTTATACGAGGAGTGTGGAGTTGACAATCCTGAGGGAAAGGCACGGATCCTAATCGCATCATTGGATGGTCTTTCATTCCTGTTCTTCTCTGATGATTCCGAGAAACCATTAGATTGCGAAGCAGTATCTGGAGATCTCGTAGAGATGTTTGTGCCTTGACAACTTAAGCCCATAAGTCGCATATCAAATCAATTTTCGATGATTGAATTTCGAGATCCGCATTTGAAGGTCCTTAAAATTGTCTTCACGGAGGCGTTCGGACTCTCTGAGGATGTAGTTGGGTCGCTGCTTAAGAATTCTCACTCGCTTTGCCAGTTCCTCCTTCGTGAGATGGGATGAAAGGGGACATTCTACCAAGATGACTTCACTACTTCTAGTCTGCACAACAGGAAACATCCTACATCCTGAGGGTCTCACGGGATAGATTGAACATCTACCATTCACAAGATAGTGACATCTACCGTCAACGCCCCATTCAATGCCGTAGACATCATCAGAAAGAAGTATGAAGTGGTTGGGAAACCCTCGTTCGATAATTGCGTCTACTTCATCCTTAGTCGCAATAACACCACCCAATTTGCAGCAATGTCCACCGCATTCTAGACAGATGTCTTTCGAGTCGTATTCTGAGTAGTTCTCAGGATTTAGTCCATTCAAACAAGTATTCATCCATAGTATGGGCGTTAGTCACAGAAACCTCTGAACATCCCATATAATCAACATCTGAGAAGAATATTCCAACCCTGATAAATCTCTTCATATGCCTTAAAAATGACAATAGAGTATTAATAATACTGATTTTCTTTTGATGAGATGTATGAATCCTAAAAACTAAAATAAATATGTCTGTAATCTAGAAGGAGAAGGGATTATGACTGTGATTGAAAGCAAGACAGGTGAGATAGTATTTACTCAAATTGGGAAGATACCTCAAACAGGAGAAACATATGGTCTCATAACCGTAAGAACAGAGGACGACGAGAAAGTGAAACTCAAAATCGATGACGATACAGAGTACAAGAAGCTGAAGATGGGGGCAGTTGTCACTGTTGCATATACTACCAATGATAATTCACGGTATCCAATAGCAAAAGAAGTGAAGATTCATCCAGATAAAAGAGAGGCATGATTCGCCATTAGGTGGATGCTCATCCTAGTCATCACCACACTGCTCTGATTGAGGTTCTGACTCATTATCTAGAAGAGAAACCTCATATCCACTCGCAGCAAGTCATACTTGAAGGTGAGTGTGGTCCAAATGGAGAATGAACGGTCGGACAAGCTGCTTCTCCGGGCAGCATATGTTGCCCGATGCGAATGGTGTGGAACTCCACACAGTCCCGATTGGGTCGTTACTGACACCGGGAGAATGTTCTGCAGCAGCGAGTGTAGGTCTGCAGCATACGCAGGTAGGTCACAGGTATGTGGTATTAGTGTCACTGCAATAATGGTAGCCTTTCTTCTCATCCCCGATCCGATGGCTGTTCTCCTCGGACTCACAATCCTCCCAATAGGTCTCTGTGTCCTTGCACAGTGGATTGAGGGAAGACAGCACCTGAATAGGAGGGACAAATACAGGGACACACAACTGCTGGTGTGCGGGTACTGCAATCACATCAATGCGTCGGGGGGCATTGTCTGCGACAAGTGTGGAGCCTCTCTTGCTGACGCAGACTTTGTTTCAGACCCGTGGCCAGAGTGGTTTGCGCCGCCTCCTACACCTCGAAGAGTGAGGAGGTACGGACCATGTAGGAGCTGCGGGAAATCATTTGAGTATCCTATTCTCAGTGCAGATGGCAAAGACAGATGCCCAAGATGCGGAAACCCTGTTTGACATGCTAGACGGTAAGAGTAAAAGCAGAGATTTCTTTCTTGAAACTCATCATGAAATACGCGCGACCGAGGATTTATTCCAGCAAGTGCTTAGGATTTGAGGCGTGCTGGTGGAATGGTCAAATGATGCACTCAGACTTCATTGAGAGCATTCGACCCTTTGTCGACTTTATAACCCACTGTCCTGAGCTGGAGATAGGGCTGGGTGCTCCACGACATTTCGTCCGAATTGTCCTGAGTAATGGTAACAGGAGGTTTGTCCAACCAGCCACGGAGAGAGACCTCACAGACTCCATGAATGCCTATGTTGATGATTTGGTCAACAATCTGAGAGATATCGATGGGTTTGTACTCAAGGAGGGGTCTCCATCATGCAGTATCAGTCGAGTCAGGTACTATGCTGGTCCTGAGAAGACTGCTCAGATTAAGAGCGAGGGAAGTGGGTTCTTTGGAGGTGCTGTTCTGGAGAGGTTTCAGGGCATTCCGATAGAGAGTGATGGTAGGCTCAGAAATGCAAGCATCAGAGAAAATTTCCTGACGAAGATATTCCTGCTGGCAGATTTTCGGAGAACCGCAGAGTCTGGAAAGATTCATGAGCTTGTCAAATTCCATTCGAGGAACAAGTACTCGATAATGACCTTTGGACAGAAATATGTGAAGCAGCTGGGTAAAATTGTGTCCAACCCTGAGAGAAACCAATTCGATGCTGTTGTCGCAAACTACAGGGACACTCTGAATGAGCTGATGGTCAGAACTCCCCGAAGCACCTCGATGATCAATGTTTTGATGAAAATCTATAGCTACTTCTCGGACAAGGTCACCAC
>Ga0180438_10006195_pt1 | contig 16265 bp, 12 predicted proteins | sample SS_ome_12_FD_132455 | JGI IMG/M metagenome (GOLD analysis project Ga0180438, IMG submission 132455) | Hypersaline lake sediment archaeal communities from the Salton Sea, California, USA - SS_3_D_2 metaG | ecosystem: Environmental > Aquatic > Non-marine Saline and Alkaline > Hypersaline >...
AGAGTTGGGAGGTCAGTTCAAAGTTCTCCATTTCACGCAGTATCTCGCTTCCTGCCTTGATGGGGGGCAACTGAACTTCACTAAGGAACTCAAGAAAACAATCGTCTACCACGATCCCTGCTACCTCGGGCGCCACAACGGTATCTATGAAGAACCGCGAAAAGTTTTGCGGACCATACCAGGCGTGATATTGATGGATGAGGTGGAATCAAGGGAAAACAGTCTCTGTTGCGGAGGAGGCGGGGGAAGGATCTGGATGGAAACGCTCAAGGGAGAGCGCTTTTCCGATATCCTGGTGGAACAGGCGGTCGAGATGGGGGCGGATGTTTTGGTGACGGCATGTCCATACTGCATCCTGAATTTCAGGGACAGCGTGGTGACCATGGACATGGAGGATAGGCTGGAAGTCAAGGATATTTCGGAGATTGTCCTGGAGGCCATGGGCGATGAGTAACATTCACCACAGAGACACAGTGAACACAGAGAGCGCACCTTTCTGGAGAATCGGGAGATACCGATTCTCCAGAAGTACTCGCGGCCTTCGGCCGGAAAACAGTTCTTTGACGCAGATTTCGTTTTGTCTGTCGGGATCTCTCCGACAGACAAAACAGTATTTCTCTGTGATCTCTGTGCCTGGTGGTGAAAGTCGTGACGGATGATGCGCAAACCATGAAGACCGGCGATGAGAAAGTTGGAACCGTCATGGTGGTCGGGGCCGGCGTGAGCGGTATCCAGGCTGCGCTGGATGCGGCCAAGACCGGCTTCAAGGTGTACCTGGTAGACAAAGGGCCTGCCATCGGAGGCAAAATGGCCCAGCTGGACAAGACCTTTCCAACCAATGATTGTTCCATGTGCATCCTTTCTCCCAAGTTCATCGAATGCGCCACAGACCCCAACATTGACATCATCACGGACGCGGAGATCGAACGTGTGGAAGGCGAGGCAGGGGACTTCCGCGTGACCTTGCTCCAGCAGCCCCGGTATGTGGATGCAGAAAAGTGTACGGGGTGCGGAACCTGCGCGGAATACTGTCCCGTTCTCGTCCCCGATGCATACAACGAAGACCTGGCGACCCTGAAATGCATCCACCTGTCTTTTCCCCAGGCGGTGCCCGCCGTCTCCTTCGTGGACCCGGAGCAGTGTCTTTTTCTCAAGCGACGAATCTGCCAAATTTGCGTGCCCACTCGTAAGAACAAGGCCATTGACTTCCACCAGAAGGAGAAGATGCACGAGATCAGGGTGGGAAGCCTCATCCTGGCTCCAGGGTATGAAACTTTTTCTCCTCAGGTTCAACGCCAGTACGGGTACGGAAGATTTCGAAACGTGGTCACAAGCCTTGAATTCGAGCGAATGTTGAGCGCGTCAGGGCCTAATCGTGGAGAGCTTCGCCGGCCTTCGGACGGCCGCCACCCCAAGAAAATCGCATGGATTCAATGCGTGGGGTCCCGGGACAAAACGGTGGGGAACCCCTACTGCTCTTCCGTCTGCTGCATGTATGCCATCAAGCAGGTGCTCCTCAGCAAGGAGCATGATCCGGAGATGGAGGCGCACATCCTCCACAACGACATTCGCGCCTACGGTAAGGGGTTCGAGCGATACTATGAGAGAGCAAAAAAAACGCCGGGAGTGCGGTTTACTTGGAGCAAGGTCTCTGTCCTAGGAGAAGACAAGGAGACAGGCGCCGTGAGGCTCAGGTACCTGTTGAACGGCACAGGCATCAAAGACGAGAACTTCGATCTTGCCGTCCTTTCCGTAGGGCTGCTTTCTCCGAACACGAACAGGGACCTAGCTGAAAAACTCGGCATCACCGTGAATGAATACGGATTTTGCGAGGGTTCACCTTTTTCTCCTGTCGAAACCTCCCGGCCGGGCATCTACCACTGCGGCGTCTTCCACGCACCCATGGACATTCCTGACTCAGTGACCATGGCCAGCGGGGCCGCCTCCCTGGCTTCACAGCTTTTGAAGGACCGCCGAGGAACCCTGGTCGAGAAAAAGGAATACCCTGTCGAACGGGACGTGAGAGCGGAGCCTCCCCGGGTGGGTGTCTTTGTGTGTGACTGCGGCACCAACATTGTCAAGACGGTAGACGTGAAGAGGGTCGTTGATTATGCCCGGGGACTCATGGGGGTCGTCCACGCTGAGGAGAACACCTTCAGCTGTTCAATAGACTCTGTGACACACATGGCGAATGTGATCAGAGAAAAAGGTCTCAATCGCCTGGTGGTTGCAGCCTGCACACCAAGAACCCATGAACCTGTTTTTCAAGACGCCCTTCGTGAAGCGAGCCTCAACCCTTATCTCTTGGAGTTTGCCAACATTCGGGAACAGTGCTCCCTCGTCCACATGACCGAGAAAAGGAGAGCAACGGAGAAAGCAAAAGACCTGGTTCGAATGGCTGTCGCCAGGGCGATGCTTCTGGAGCCCCTTTACCAGATCGCTTACAGCGTCAACCGCACCGCGTTGGTCATTGGAGGAGGCTTGTCCGGCATGGTGGCGGCCCTGAGCCTTGCCGAGCAAGGTATTCCGGTGCATCTGATTGAAAAGGAAAAAGAACTGGGCGGTACGGCGAGGAGAATCTACCACACCATCGAGGGAGCCGACGTCCAGTCCTACCTCCGGGATGTCATCCAAAGGGTTTACAGGAATCTCCTCATCCAGGTGCACAGGTCGGCGCGGCTTGTGGATTTTTCAGGCTACGTGGGGAACTTTAGCTCTCGAATTGCGGTGGGAGAGCGGGATGTGGTCAAGGACATCACCCACGGCGTCACTCTCGTCGCAACGGGAACGGAAGAATTCAAACCTGCCATGTACCTCTATGGCGAGGATCCTCGCGTGGTCACCCAGCTTGAACTGGAGAAGGAGATTCACGAAGGCAACGAAAGGCTGAAGCAGTGCAACACCCTGGTATTGATCCAGTGTGTCGGTTCGCGAGATGATGAAAGACCTTACTGCAGCCGCGTATGTTGCAGCCAGGCCGTCAAGAACGTCCTGAAACTGAAAGAGCTCAATCCCGACATGGACATCTACGTCCTGTATCGGGACATGAGAACTTATGCCTTCAGGGAGGAGTACTACCGGCAGGCCGCGGAAAAAGGGGTGATCTTCATTCGTTACGAGGGTGAGGACCATCCAGAGGTTGTGACGGTTCAGGAAGAGGGTCGCTCAGTCCTGAGGGCCACGGTGACGGAACCCACCCTGGGCGGGCGGCTCGTGATTGATGCGGACATGGTAGCCCTGGCCGCAGCCGTTGTTCCAGCGGCTGAAAACAGGTCCTTGTCCCAGCTCCTCAAGGTGCCCCTGAATGAGGACGGTTTTTTTATGGAGGCTCACATGAAGCTTCGCCCTGTGGAGTTCTCCACCGAGGGCATCTTCATGTGCGGTACGGCCCACAGTCCCAAGTTCATTGATGAAAGCGTCGCGCAGGCTCAGGCCGCAGCCTCTCACGCGCTCACCATCCTGACTCAAGAGGAATTGAGGGCAGGCGGGCCTGTTTGCACGGTGAGGGCTCGAAGGTGCAGCGGGTGCGGGCTATGTGAGCAGGTGTGCCCTTATCAAGCCATCGCCTTGGGGGAAGAGGGGATTGCCGTGGTCAACCAGGCTCTTTGCAAAGGGTGCGGCGTCTGCGTCTCCTCCTGCCGGAGCGGCGCTTTGGATCTGGGCGGAGTCAGCGACCAGCAGACATGGTCTCTGATTCAAGCTCTATGAAACCTACGCCAGCAGATTTCATTTAGGAGAGACATGGCGGAAAGCGGTACATGGGAACCGAAAATTGTGGCTTTTCTCTGCAACTGGTGCAGCTACGCAGGAGCGGATCTTGCGGGTACCAGCAGAATGCAGTATGCGCCAAACGTACGGATCATTCGCGTGCCCTGCTCAGGAAGGGTGGACCCTTTTTTTATCCTGTCCAGCCTGCAAAAGGGGGTGGACGGTGTTTTGGTCAGCGGCTGTCACCCGGGGGAATGTCATTACCTCACAGGCAATTACAGCGCGAGAAGAAAATTTGCCCTTCTGAAGAATCTTCTCGAATTTGCAGGGATCGAGGAAGGTCGGGTCCAGTTCAGCTGGGTCTCGGCATCGGAAGGCGTACGGTTTGCAAAAGTGATTGAGAAGATGACGGCCCAGATCAGAGACCTGGGTCCCTCAAAGAAATTGGTGAAAACTCCGCCTCGGGGTCCGTTGCATGCAGCCGTTAATAAGCGTTTCGAATCAGTGTTGACGGATCGCCCCCCTCACCCTGCCCCCTCCCCCAGGGATGGGGGAGAGGGTTAGGGTGAGGGGGTTTATGAGTGAAATGCCGAGTATGGAAACCTTCGTAACGACTGAAATCAGAGAGACCGCAGGCGATCTCCTTCGGAAAAACAAGGTGCAGGTGGTGATCGGCTTTGAGCGAGGGAGCATTCCCCTACGCAGTAGGCCCTGCTTTGTCAGAAGTGAAAAGGACATTGACCGGCTCGTGTGGGATGGATTCTGTGAAAACAGCGTGGCCCGGTATGTGGCGAAGAGAGATGAAAAAATGGCCCTTGTGGCCAAGGGATGTGACAGTCGGGCCCTGGTGGAACTCATCAAGGAAAACCAGGTGGCCAGGGACCAGGTCATCATCATCGGCGTTCCCTGCCGTGGAATGATAGACCGGTCCCGGGTCGAGGCGTTGGTGGCCCCGAGACGAATCCTTGAGACGGAGGAGAAGGAAGACCTCCTCGTCCTCAAGGGCTCTGATTTCGAAGAGACTGTGCCGCGTTCGGACTTGCTGTGTGATTCCTGCCGGACCTGCACCCATCCTAATCCAGTGCTCGCCGATATTCTTGTGGGAGAGCCTGTGGTTGAGGAGGATCAAGATCCCTTTGACGACATTGAAGCTTTTGACGCCATGAGACCCGACGAGCGATGGGCCTACCTGAGAAACGAGGTGAACAAGTGCATCCGCTGTTATGCCTGCAGAAATGCCTGCCCGCTGTGCTATTGCCCGGAGTGTTTTGTGGATACCACCCTGCCTCAGTGGATCGGGAAGTCCACGGACACTTCGGACACCATGATCTTTCACCTCGTGCGGGCCTACCATCTGGCAGGTCGATGTGTGGCCTGCGGCGCCTGCGAGCGCGCATGCCCGGTGGGCGTGGATATCCGGAAGTTGAACAGAAAGCTTCTCAAAGACGTGAGGGATTTCTTCGGCTATGAAGCAGGGCTCAGCTTGGACGAGGCCTGTCCCCTGGCGACATTTTGTCCAGATGACCCTGAAGCTTTCATCATGAACCCGTGAAGCAAGGCGGTGTCGATTGTTTTCTTCGGCTAGGATAGTAAGGAAAGACCGGCTCGAGGGTTTTCTGGAACGCCTTCTTGAGGATCGAGAGGTTTTTGCTCCAGTCAGAAAAGGGGGTTTGGTCACGCTTGAGATGATCGATTCCGTACGCGATGTGATTTTGGAGTATGAAAACACAAAAGAATCTCCCAAGGCCGCCGTGTTCCCACAGCGGGAGACCCTGTTCGGGTATCAGGCTGAAAAGGGCAAGGTGGCGCTGGATGTGCCCCGCGGTAAAGAAAAAGAGCAGGTGCTGTTCGGTATCCGCCCCTGTGACGCCAGGGGGCTTTTGCTTCTTGACAGGGTGTTCGGGGGGGATTGCGGCGATCCCTACTACGCAGAGAAGAGAGCCAAGACGCTGGTGTTAAGCCTGGGGTGTGTGAATCCAAACCCCACCTGCTTCTGCCATTCCATGGGTGGAGGCCCCTGTTCACCGGAGGGATCGGATCTGTTTTTCCTGGATCTGGGTGATCGTTACATGGTTGAGGTGGGGAGTGACAAATGCGAGGCTCTGCTGGAAGACGAAGCCTTTGAAGATGCGGACGAAAAATCTCTCGCCCTGTCGGAGAAGATCAGGAAAGAGACCGAGGCTTCCATGACACCGTTGGCGCTGAACGAAAACCTGAAAGAGCACCTGGGGCGGCTCTTCGACGACCCGGCTTGGAACGCATTGGCCGAAACCTGCCTAGGCTGCGGAATCTGCACGTATCTGTGTCCCACGTGCCACTGTTTCGACCTTTGTGACGAGGCGGAGGGCGGGACAGGAGAAAGAATCAGGGTGTGGGATTCCTGTCAGTTCCCCCTTTTCACCCAGCAGGCTTCCGGCTTCAACCCCAGACCTACGGTGAAAGAAAGATTCCGGCAGAGAATCATGCACAAGTTCAGCTACCTTCCCGAAACTCAGGCGATGCTGGGCTGCGTGGGCTGCGGACGGTGCGTCATCGAATGTCCTGTCAACCTGGATATCCGTGAAGTCATGACATCGCTTTCAGAGGGGACCGTGCCGGCATGAAGAATCCCTATGTCCCATTTCCCATGAGAATCGAAGACATCATTGTCGAGACGGAGGATGAAAACGTCAAGACCTTTGACGTCTCTTTTGTGGGCAAAGAGGATGAAGAGCAATTCGTCTATACCCCGGGCCAGTTCGCCGAGATCTCGGTTTTCGGAAAAGGAGAGGCGCCTTTTGGAATGGCTTCCACCCCCACCCATCCGGGCCGACTCGAGTTCAGCGTAAGCAAGATCGGCTTGGTGACCGGGGCGCTCCATCAGATGGAAAGTGGCGATGTGGTGGGTGTGCGCGGACCTATGGGCAATGGGTATCCCCTAGAAACGTTCAAAGGGAAGAACTTGATTCTTATCGGTGGAGGGTTTGGGTTTTCTACCCTCCGATCGCTGACGAATTTCATTCTCCATGATTCAAACCGGGGCGCTTACGGAAACCTTACCGTCATCTACGGGGCGAGAAAGCCCGGGCTTCTCCTTTACAAAAAGGACCTTGGAGCCTGGCAGCAGCGAGGGGATCTCCAATTGCACCTCACCGTGGACAAAGGCGAGAACGGATGGCAGGGCCATGTCGGCTTTGTCCCGGATGTCACTCGTTCCGTGGGGCCAAACCCCAAGGACGCCTATGCGGTGGTCTGCGGACCCCCGGCAATGATCCATTTTTCTCTGCCGGTGCTGAAGGAGCTTGGATTCCAGGATGAAAAAATTTTTCTCTCCCTGGAAATGCGAATGAAGTGCGGCATAGGCAAGTGTGGCCGGTGCAATGTGGGGAGCAAGTACATTTGCAGCGACGGACCGGTGTTTTCTCAGGCAGAGCTCACGCAGCTGACGGGAGAGGCCCATTTTTAGTGTGAGAGGAAAGCCATGTATGGTTGGACAGGAAAAATCCTCAGGATCGATCTTTCCAGGCGCAACTGCAGTGTGGAGGACTTGCCTTTTGGCTTGGCAAGACAATACATCGGCGGACGCGGTCTCGGAGACCGGATCCTTTTCGACGAGGTAGACCCCCGCACCGATCCCCTGAGCCCGGAGAACAAACTGATCTTCGCCACGGGACCGATGACCGGCACAGGCGTTCCTGCCGGGGGCAGGTTCATTGTGGTGGGCAAATCTCCTCTCACCGGGGCTATTGCAAACCCTTGCTGCGGAGGATACTTGGGCGCCAATCTCAAATTTGCCGGATATGATGTGATTATCGTGGAGGGAAAGTCTCCGGAACCGGTTTACATCTCCATCGTCAACGACACAGTGGAAATCAGACCGGCGGCTCATCTGTGGGGTAAAGGGGCCACGGAAACGGAGCATGCGATCAGGGCTGAGATGGGGCCCGAAGCGGATGGATGGGAAAAGAATATCCTGAGCGTGGCCACCATCGGACCGGCAGGAGAGAACTTGGTTCGCTTCGCCTGCATCATGGCAGACGGGGGCAGGGCGGCGGGGCGCTCGGGATTAGGAGCGGTCATGGGGTCCAAGAACCTGAAGGCTGTTACCGCTCATGGAACAGGGGAAATTCGCATTCCTGATCCTGAAGCCTTCAAGCAGGCCTTCCAGGATTTTCTCAGGGAGGCGAGGGAAAACAAAGAGCTCGAGAAAAGGTCCATGTGGGGGACTTGGAGCCTCCCCGGCAGGGCCAATAAATCAAAGACTCAGGCGGCCCTGAACTTCCAGGACGGCTACTTCGAGCCCTTCACCAAGTTTGAGGATCCTGCCTACATCCGGAACGCGCTCAGGGTCAGGGACGAGGGGTGCTTCGCGTGCCCTTTTCGGTGCGGAAAGCGTTCAAGGATCAGCGATCCGGAATATCCCTGGACGGCCAAGGGTCCTGAACACGAGAGCATGGCCCTTCTTGGCTCCAACTGCGGTATCGGAGATCTTGAGGACATATTTAGAGCTAACTTCCTTTGCAACGAACTGGGGATGGATACCATCACCACGGGTGCCACCGTGTCTTGCGCCATGGAGCTTTTTGAGAACGGGATTTTGAGTGAAAAAGACATAGGATACCCCCTGAACTTCGGTAACGCTGAGATGATGTTTCGCGCATTGAGACAGACGGCCTTGCGCCAGGGATTCGGGGATTTGCTCGCAGAGGGAGGCGCTGCGGTGGCTGAGAAATTCGGGCACCCGGAACTTTTCATGGGCGTCAAGAAACAGGGCATGCCGGCCTGGCACCCGCAAGGAATCGAAGTGATCGGGCTCCAATATGCGACGAGCAATGTGGGAGCGTGCCATACCAAGGCGACGCTGCCTTTCTATGAAGGAAGGAAGGACCCGGCCCACCACGTGGAATTGACGAAACAGGACCAGGACTACGTTGCCATCGTCGATTCGGGAGTTCTGTGCTGGATCATCTACCACGGACCGCTGTGGAATGAGAAGCCTCTCCAGTGGTTGCGGCTCACGACCGGAATCGATTACTCGGCGGAGGAGTTGGCCCTTATCGGCGAGAGAATATGGAACCTGGAGCGGCTCTTCAATTTCAAGGCCGGCTTAACAGGAAAGGATGATACACTGCCCAGAAGAATCACCGAAGAACCCCGTGTGAAGAACCAGGTGGTCCATCTCTTACAGATGCTTCCCGAGTACTATCAATTGCGGGGGTGGGACGGAGCAGGTGTGCCCACGCAAGAGAAGCTTCGTGACCTGGGGTTAGAAAAGGAAGGAGCAGGACTCTCATGAGAATAAGAATTGATCACGCCCTGTGCTGTGGCTGCAAGCTCTGCGAGATCGCCTGCGCTTTAAAGCACACAGAAGCGGTCAATCCCCAGCGGTCCCGGATAAGGGTTTTCATCGGTGAGGAGTTCTGCCTCCCTGTCATCGCCGGTCCTTACACGGAAGCGGCGTGCAACGCAAAGGAGGTTGTAACCATTGATGGCAAAGAGATGGATGGCTGTGTTGTCTGTCGAGCGTCCTGTCCAGAAAAGACCGTCTACAAAGAGCCCGACACGGCCATTCCTCTTAAGTGTGACGCTTGTGGGGATCCCCCGGACCCGGAATGCGTCAAGTGGTGTGCTCCGGAAGCGCTCACCGTGGTCGAGGACTGAGTAGGAGCCCTTTTGAATGAGCATGATATGTGTTGATGAGTAGGGTCATACTGAGAGGGTTTTCATGACACCGGAAAGAGAAATCTTTTGGATGATCAGTGAAGCTTGGCTCTTCTATGCGGTCGCTGCTTTGGCTTTGTGTGTGTTTGTTGTAGGTGTGGCTGCGCACCTGTCCGTTTGGTTGAAGAGCGTGCCGAAGAGCAAGGTCCCTTTTTCAGGTCAAGCCTTGAAGCGCACGATTTTAGATGTTTTCCTCGGACTGCGTGTGCTTAAGGGCGAGGTGGCGGCCGGCATCATGCATGCGTTGATATTTTGGGGCTTCGTGATTTTGACTGTAGGGACGACGTTGTTGCTCGTACACGAGCATTTGGTCGCCTACTTGGTGGGTAAGAGCCATATCGTTTTTGAGCTGTCCATGGAAATCGGGGGGCTTGCACTTCTTGCAGGGATCATCTGGGCATTAGTCCGCAGGTATGTTCAGCGCGTTTCAAGACTTGAACGCGTGGCAGAGGATGCTGTTGTGCCGCTGTGGCTTTTGCTCGTGGTCGGTTCGGGCTTCGTGTTGGAAGGGGTAAGATTGGCATCTCAACAACCGCCTTGGGACCACTGGTCCTTTGCCGGGTCCTGGGCAGCGAGTTTGGTTTCGATTTCGACGGCGCAATCGACTTATCCCTATCTTTGGTGGGGTCACGCCCTGTTGAGTCTCGGATTTATCGCCGTCATCCCTTTTACGAAACTCTTTCATCTTTTGGGAGCGCCTGCCGCCTACTACTTTCATCATTCTGCAGAAGGATTTCGACAGACATCTGCCCCTTCCCAGGAACTTGGTGAGGCACCTTTGGATTTGGATGAAGCGGCACTGAGTTTAGGCGAAACACCATTGGTCCTTGGTGATGTCGCCTTCTATGATGCCTGTATGCGATGCGGGCGTTGTGTGCAGGCGTGTCCATCCACCGGGGCCGGGGAGCCTTTTTCCACCCGCGATTTTATTCAAGCAGCGCTTCATGCATTGTGGCAAGAACATTCTTCTGTGGGAGATATCCGGTTTCTGACCAAGGATCACCCGATCGATACCCTTGTGCCGTGGTACTGCACGACCTGTGCAGCCTGTCTGGAAGTCTGCCCTGTTTACGGCGCCACCTTTGAGGCTGTGTCGAAAAAGCGGGCCATGCTCATCCTGGAAGGAACAGGCGTACCGGATCTCATGAACCAGAGCCTTGAAAGGCTTTTCAATTACGAGAATCCCTGGATTGCCTCAAAGAGAGAAAGATCTGCCTGGGCGGAGGGTCTGGACATCCCTGCCCTGACACGGGGCGAGAAAGAGGGCCAACTGTGCTATTTTGTGGGATGCACGACCTCCTTTGATGCAAGAGCCCAGGAAATAGCCAAATCCTTCTCGAGGATCCTGAAGCACGCAGGGGTGAGTTTTGGGATCCTTGGCCAAAAGGAACCATGTTGTGGGGATATCGCCAGAGTGGTCGGAGAAGTGGGCCTATTTCAGGAGGAGATGGAAAATTGCTTATCCCTTTTTGATGACTACGGCATAGAGGAGGTGGTGACCTCCTCACCCCATTGCTTCCACACATTTCTGAATGAATATTCGGAAAGGCGATTTGGAGTGAGGCATTATGCTTTGGTTTTACGGGAGCTTATCGCCGATGGGAGGATCACATTCAAAAAACCTGTGAACCTTACCGTAACCTACCATGATCCTTGTTACCTCGGGAGGCACAATCGTATCTTTGAGGAGCCGAGGAAAGTCATTCGCGCAATCCCTGGTGTCCAATTAATTGAGATGAGACACTATGGCCCTGACAGCCTCTGTTGCGGGGGAGGCGGAGGAAGGGTGTGGCAAGGGCCGGAAGTGCGCGGAGAGGCAAGAATGGGCGAAATCAGAATCAAAGAGGCCCACGAAACCGGGGCGGAGATTTTGGTCACCGCCTGCCCTCTGTGTCTGACCATGCTGGAAGATGCATTGAAGACTTTGGGACTGGATCGTGAACTAAAGATCATGGACCTCAACGAGCTGGTTTTCGCTGCATTGAAACAGGAAGCGAATCCCGTGGGACAAAGCGTGCTCCCTGCAGATCATCCCGTGCATCCCTGAAGGGTGAATGACATGTAAGAGGCGAAAACAATCATAAATAGGGAGGTGTCATTACGATGAATGAGGTTTTACTATTGGTCGAGTCCAAGGGTGGCTTGTTGGATAACAAGACCCTTGAACTCATACGAGGGGGAAGCGACCTGGCCAAGGATATGGGCCTTGACGCTTCAGCAGTCGTGGTCGGACACGAAACCTCCTCATTGGCGGAGAGTGCTGCATCCTATGGGTTAACGAAAATTTACAGACTGGAACATCCCTTGCTGGAAGGGTTCCAACCTGATGCCTGGGTAGGCGCCTTGGAGTGGCTGTGCAAACAAATTACACCTAGACTATTGATTATCAGCCATTCCTTTGTAGGGAAGGAAGTGGCACCTAGACTGGCGAGCAGATTGAATGTGGAGCTCACAGCGGATTGTATCAGCCTCAGGGTCGACCCCGAGGACGGGCTTCTCGTTCGCTCAAAACCCATTTATGGGGGCAATGCGATCGCCATACTGAAGGTTGAGGGCATTCCTCAGATCGTCACGGTCCGGAAAAACGCTTTTGAGCCCATGGAGCCGGTAGCGGCAAAAAGCGAGGTGGTTGAGATGGTGCCCAGTCTCGACGAATCGGTCCTAAGAGTGAAATCGCTGAAGACTGTAGAAGAAGAAGTCGTCGAATTGGATAAAGCCAATGTGGTTATAGCCGGTGGAAGGGGGATTGTGGAAAAAGAAGATTTTGAGTTGCTTATAGCTTTGGGCAAGGCAATGAGCAAAGCCCATGGAAACGTCATGATCGGGTGCAGCAGACCCGTTGTGGACAAGTGTTGGATGTCCTCCGACCACCAGGTCGGTCTGACGGGTTCGATGATTGCCCCTGATGCGTACATTGCCGTCGGGATATCAGGCGCAATTCAACATCTTGTGGGCATGATCCGATCCAAGAAAATCATAACCATCAACACGGACCCCGGCTGCAACATGTTTAAAGTGTCGGATTATGGAATTGTCGCAGACTACAAAGATATTCTGCCGGCTCTGTTAAAGAAATTGGAGGAGCGATCATGAAAGAACCAAATATCATCGTTTGTGCAAAACAGATACCGGATCCGGAAGCACCGTTCTCCAATGTCACTGTGGATGTTGAGAACAAAGAGGTCTTGGTAGACGCTCCGGATGTTATCAGTCCATATGATGAAAACGCCCTGGAAGCTGCAATCAGGATCAAGGAAGAGATGGGGGGAAAGATCACTGTCTTGAGCATGGGCAGGAAGGTTTCGGACACGGTGCTGAGAAAGAGCCTGGCCGCCGGGGCTGACTCCCTGATTCTTCTAGAAGATCCTGAATTCGATAGGCTACAGAGTCAATCTGTGGGTTACGTGCTATCCCGGGCCATCGAGAAGATCGGAGAGTATGATCTCATCCTGACCGGGAGACAAGCCGGAGACTGGGACTCCGGACAAGTGGGCTTGATTCTCGGTGAGTTGCTTGGTATCCCATCCATCAGCCTGGCCCGTTCGGTGAAGGTAAAGGATGGGAGTGTCCTGGTGGAGAAGACCGTTCCTGTGGGATATGAGGTGGTTGAGGCGGACCTGCCTGCTGTGGTCACGGTGAGCAACGAGGTGGGGGAGCTGAGATATGTTGCAAGAACTAAGCTGCTGGGGCTTCTCAGGCGGCCGATGGTGATACCCAAGTGGGGCAGGAAGGAGTTGAGCCTGGAGGCCGAAAAACTCAAAACGGTGGGACTGATCGAGCTGTCGCCGCCGGCCGACATGAGGAGGGAGTGTGTGTTCATAGAAGGGCCAACGGCTGAAGACATGGCTGGCAAGCTGTTCTCTGTCTTCAAGGAACTGAGGTGAGCGAGGGGTGAAGGTTGATTGCATATTCACAGGAAAAAAATTCAGTGAGGAGGTAACAAAATGGCAGACAAAGTTTACGACGCGATCATTATCGGAGGGGGGCACCACGGGACGACTATTGCTCCTTACCTGGCCAAAGCCGGAATGAAGGTCGGGGTTTTTGAGCGCCTGGACCATTTGGGAGGTGGCGCTATCACGGAAGATCTCCCTGCTCCCGGATTTCGGGGGAATTTTTGCGCCCATTTCACACGCTTCTATGGCCATCCGGCCTACAAAGAATTCAACCTGCGGGATGAAGGACTGGAGTACACGTTTCCGGACACCAATGAAGCCATAATCTTTGATGACGAAACCAGTTACGTGGCTTATGCTGCTTTTACTGTGGTTGATCCCCAGACAGGGCGAACAGAGTTCAATGAGGAAAACGTTAAAAAGACCTATGATCAGATTTTGCAATTTTCCAAGACGGATGCGCAAACGTATCTTGATTTGACTGAAAAATACAGAGACAAATGGCGCGCTCGTTACGGCAAGTATCGGTATTCGCCTCCCACGCCGTGGGGCGTCCCGGATCCCCTGGAGGAGCTTTTCGACGATCCTACGAGTGGATTGGAGCTCCCCATGCAGTTTATGACCTGCAAGCAGCTTGCCCGCTATTTCTTTGAAAGTGATGAACTCAGAATATTGACCGAGAGAGGATTCTGTACATCGTGGGGTTGTTTTCCCGATGACGTACCCGGGATATACATTGCGATTTCCACGATTCATTTAACATTAGGCTGGGAACCGGCCGCCATTGTCAAAGGTGGAACTCAGTCCATCACCGATGCGCTGGTTTCAGCCGGAAAGAAACTGGGTGCAGAGTACTTTATTAACTCTGAAGTGCAAAAAGTACTTATAGAAAACGGCAAAGCCACGGGGGTTCAGCTGATGGACGGCACTGAGATTGCTGCCAAGCAATTGGTGGTGTCGGATAATGCATCCCCGCAGCTCTTTCTACGGCTAATCGGAGAAGACCGGATTACGGATGACATGAAGCGTAAGGCCCGTGTATACCAATTCGATCGAGGGGAGCTTTTGTGGGGCACTGTGGGCGTTCACGAGCTCCCTCAATATAAGGCCGCAAAATCAAACCCTGACGTCAATGCCACGCCCCGTACCTATTTTGCACCCAAGGATCTTGCGTTCTTTGAAGACAAGTACCAGCACGAGATTTTCCTTGGCGGCATGCCTTCCAAGATGTTTATCCTGACAGCACCCGATAGCATTTGGGATCGAAGCAGGGTGCCGGAAGGGAAGAATTCTCTGCATGTCGAAGAATTCACCTGTCCCGCCAGGATCTTTTCGAGACGGGAATGGAAACAGCTGACCGAGGAGTTTGTGGATGTGCTTTTTGAGGTATGGGCTGAGTATGCTCCAAACATGACCAAAGACAATCTCATTGTACATCGTATTACCAACCCTGCGGATATCCAGGATACTCACCTGGATATGAGAGAAGGTGGTTGGTGTGAGGGGAACTGCAGCGGCGTTCAGAATGGGCGCTTCAGGGGCATTCCCGGAGGGTACAGAACCTTTGTCAAGAACCTCTATATGTGCTCATCAGGCGTATATGGGGGCCCCGGCATAGGACGCGGCTCGAGTTACAATTGCTACAAAGTTATTGCGGAAGATCTCGGGCTGCCGGCACCGAAGTACTAACAAAATGCTCCGTAGGAGGTTTACTGCAGAGGACTGGGGGAGGGGGAATGAGAGTGTGCTTATGTGCTTTTCCCCCCACCCTACTTTTCCGATACAGCTTCGCGTTCTTCATTAGCCTGCTGCTAATCTTCCAGCCTTATGACGAACTGTCCTTTTGGTGTGTTCGTCTCTTTGGCAACGGGGCGGCATTTGGCCTTCAAGAGGAAGAGGGTCGGTTTCATTTCGGCATGTCCCTTGAGGGCCTCGAAGTTCCCCGTCCCTTTCGAAATGACGAGATCGCTGTTCTTGAAAATCAGGGCCAGCTCAGGATCTGCCTCTTCCGGGACAAAGATCCCCCTGACGCAGCGCACATGGTCAACCATTTTTTCGAGACCGAAGAAATGAACGTCCTCCAAGGTCGCATCATCGAAAAATGGTTCCTCTTTTACAACGAGCGTTACCTTTGACCCCATCTCCTTGAGCAGAGCAATTAGGAGGGCATCAAACCCGATCTCGCCTGCATTGTCCGCCACATAGAAGACCTGATGAGCCTTTTCAGAAGCGTCATAAACGTCCCCTTCAGTTACAGGGAGAGGGGTCTGGCCATGGATGATCTCTTCGATGTGAGAGAACTCGAAAGGCGCTTCGGGTGCGCCGATGGGAGCCACATTGCTGACCGATGCGAGCCCGCTTGCCCTCACGAACCGTTCAGGAGGGGTATTGCCCTTTTCAATGAACGCCTTAGCCTCAGCCATTAGTTTTGCCGAGGCTTCGTTGCATTTGCGTTTGAACTCCTTGTAGCCTGAGGACGAGGCCGGAAAAAATTCCTCCACGACTTCCAGGCTTCTGTTGCAGAGGGCCGCCAGATTGATGGAAGGTTCAAGATCCCTGGACAAGACAGACATCACTTTTTTCAAGACCGTAAAGCGTTCCGCCTCAGTCAAGGGATCGGCGAGTCTTTCGTAAATCCATTTAAGGATGCATGGGCTACACTCAGTGTATGGTTTCATCTCCTACGCCCCCCCTCTCCTTCCTCTTTTCGCTGAATCTTGGCGCCTGGGCGTATGGAATCGCTTCTGGGTTTCCAGCAAGAATAACATGGACACCCTGGTGGCCGGCAAGGACTTATACCACTTTTTGACAGGCGCATTTCAATAGAGCTAAAGTGATACGATTTCCTTTTCCCTCATATGCGCTTCATGTCTGGCAATCTCCTTCCCGGTTTTCGTTAGGAACCACTGATCAATTCGCTCAACCAGAAACTGAACACTGCTCAGTGGCTCGTCATTAAAC
>Ga0180438_10006196_pt1 | contig 16265 bp, 13 predicted proteins | sample SS_ome_12_FD_132455 | JGI IMG/M metagenome (GOLD analysis project Ga0180438, IMG submission 132455) | Hypersaline lake sediment archaeal communities from the Salton Sea, California, USA - SS_3_D_2 metaG | ecosystem: Environmental > Aquatic > Non-marine Saline and Alkaline > Hypersaline >...
GATGATACAAAATTTAAATTAAATTATTATTTAGAAAGGATTAGGAGTACATTAAATGAAGCGCTAGAAAATATAGGAGATAAACCAACACAAATGGGAGATTTTAAAAATACATATCTAAATCTTTATTCATTTGGAAGTAAGCTAAAATTATTAAAAGGAAATGGAGGAGAGATATACAAAAAGTTAGCAAATAAATTGATAGAAAAGGATTCATTATCTGAACATGAACTTGCTGAAGTTATTGAAACTATACTGAAAATGAGTCCAAATATTGATGATTACTTTTCCTCTTAGAGTTATAATTTAATAATTAAAATATTAGCTTATTTTGTATGCAATTCAATAATATCATTATCCTTCATTTCATAATCCAAACCAACTTTCTTCCTTTTTTGACGACTTCCTTCTCGAATAATAGTAGCATAATCAAAAGTATCATAAAAGCTTCTATGGATTTTTAATGCTACATCCTTAACAGTTGGAAGATTTGGATCATCATCTAGTATAAGAGGTTTTTCAGCTTTTATACCTTGATGCATAGTATAGATTTTAATTTTATTTAGGAATTTTAAAATAATATCTCCAAAATTTTCCGGAAATTCTCCCTTTTGAACGCTTGTTCCGATGATTAGAGGAAATTTAATATTGAATTCCTTTTTCAAATTTTTAAATGAATCTTTTGTGAGTGCTAAATCACCTTTAGTACCAAATATTATCACTTTTTTATATACTACAGATGGATTCATAGCATCGACCACTTGATTCAGATTAATTTCACCAAAAACCTTTACAATCGCATTTCTAATACCCCCTTCATGAATAATTTCTCGTATTTTATCAGATAAAAGTTCTAAATCAACATTTTTTTTTGCTTCATTTGTTAAATAAAATACTTGAATTTTATTTGAACCGGTTTTTTCTATAGTAATAGGAGGGGGGGGTATATTTATCCTTACATTCGATTGACTTAGTTCTTTTAATAATAATGTCATCTGTGACTGAAAATCTCGTGACAAATCGATGCAAAAACAAATTAAATCACAAGCACGCAATTGAGAAATTATTTCTTTTCCATTACCTATACCAGCAGAAGCACCATCCATTATAGAAGGCATATCAACAATCTGAAATCGGATTTTTTTATACTCATAAATTCCAATTTCCGGAATAGGGGTAAAACGCCCAATTTTTTCTTTCGCCGCTCCTGTTAGTAGATTTAAAAGTGATGTTTTGCCAACTCCAGGCGAATGATAATCGCTTATTAAAATTAACTGAATTCCTTCTTTTTTTATCGAGAAAGGACTAACAAGCTTAGCAGTAGTTTTTGCTCGAACTTTTTTATCTTCTTGTTCTCTTTTTAATCTAGCTAATCTTGATCTATTTAATGCTACAATTTTCTCAGTCGCCTTATGTTTAGGAACTACAGATAAGAATTCTTCTAATTTCTTTATCTTTTCCTCTAATGTTGTCGCATCTAAATATTTTTGATAAGCCGCTTGAGCTTCTGGTCCAATATTGGAGCTCACTTAAATTCTACCCCATAAAAAAATTAAAATATGGATCTAAAGCGATCTTCAGTTTTTAACTTTAAATCTCCTAGAATTTCATCTATCCTAGTTTCAAAATTTCTAAAAAACTTCTCTTTTTTTGAAAAAATATCATTAAGTGAATAGCGATTTAGAAAATGAGAATTAATTTTATATAAATGTTTTTTTACAATATCAGTCTCTGTTTCTTTTTCAATAATAGCATAAGATAGTAATGGTTGCTTATCATCTTCATCAGAAGGGAGGGAAATCAATTCACAATAACACACTAATTTAAAAGAAGCTAATGAAACCACATTAATATCATCACCAAATACTTCTGATGTAAAACTTTCAAGCGCTGAAAGGAAACCAGCCCTTAGTTGTGGATCTAACCCAACTCCTGTGTTCGAATCATAATATTTCCTATTTAATAAATTCCTAGTCCCTAAATTAATTCCAATTTCTAAAATTGCCATAAGTCCTTCTTGTTATGGATTAATAAATCCATAGAGTTTAAGTTATTTATAAATTAATTTGTTATATTCGATATTAATACTTTTTCTATTTACGTATACTTCTTATTTAAATTAAATTTGATGTCTTTAATATTTTCTTATAAGCTTTAATAGTATTTTTTAATAAAAAAGCTACAGTTAAAGGCCCTACACCTCCGGGAGAAGGAGTAATTGCACCACACTTATTTATTACGCTATCAAAATTAACATCTCCACACAACTTTCCATTAACTCTATTTATTCCTACATCTATGATTATTGCACCTTCTTTTATTTTTTCCTCATTAATAAAGTTAGCTTGTCCTACAGCTACAATTAATATATCTGCTCTTCTTGTATGTTCAAATAAGTTTTTAGTAAAGGAATGACAAACCGTAATTGTTGCATTTCGTTTTAATAACATAAATACTAGAGGTTTTCCAACTAAATTTGAACGATTGATTATAACAACATTCTTTCTTTCAATTTCTATTTTATAATGTTCTAGTAAAGCAATTATTCCTTGTGGAGTACAAGGTATTAATTCTTCTCGATAGTCAAAAAGATATCCTTTATTAAGGGGGTGAAATCCATCCACATCTTTTTTCGGATCAATCAGTTCAACAAATTCAGAAATAAAGCTCTTTAAATGAGGTGGAATAGGCATTTGGATTAGAAACCCATGCACTGAATTATCTTCATTAAGTTTTTCGATAATTCTTATTACATCTTCTTTTGATGCGTTTTTTGGTAGCCTGAATGATTCAAAACCAATACCAATTTCATTACACACTCTATGTTTATTTCTTATGTAAATTTCTGATGCCGGGTCGTCTCCTACAATTATAGCAGCAAGTTTGGGTTTGATACCTGTTTTTTTAACTAATTCATATATTTCTTGTTTTAGGGTTGTATTGAGACTTTCTGCGAGTTTTTTACCATTTAAAAGTTTATCTATATTCATTGTTTTAATTTAATATAAAATGAGTAGTATATAATTCTATTAAAAATATTTAAAATATTAAAGAGCGATTATTAGATAATTATTAAAAGTAGATTTGGAGTTTAAATTCTTCTTTTTCTCCAAATAAAATATATTAATGCTATAACACCCGCAATACTGAATAAAACAACAATTAGAATAATCAAATTAAATTCTACCATAAAAATATCTTCATTTAATAAGTTTAGAGAGTTAAAGGAATATAAAACTTTAAAAGCATAATATGTCGCTGTGATTGATGATTTTTTTTGTTCATATAATCCCAGATTTTCAGCAAATCCCCCATCTTGGAAATTTTGTAATCCTAAAATCCATATACTAGATTTTGCACTATTAGTGTAATTAGCATCTATTAATTTAATTGTTTCTATACATTGATAAGTAGAGGAGAGTAAAGCTCTTTGTGCGATTAAATCTGGTAAATAGCCCCCATAATTTTCAAGGTTACTTGGATCAGCTACAAAATGTGAATTCAGATAATCTAACGTTATTATTTGATTAATTAAAGTAGCCTCAAAGGATTTAATTAACGAGACCGCGCACATAGTAGTTAATAAAGTTGAAGATAACGTTTGATTTCCGCCATATCCACCATCAACATTATTACATGATAAAATCCAATTTATATGTTGAGTTTTATTTAAGACTGGTTCGTTAATTAAAGAATAAATATTATAGATGAAATAGGTAGATATCATATTTGCAGATTTACTAGTATTACTTGGACTAAAACCTCCTTCTTCTTGAAAGGTTTCATTTATATAACGATATATCCTATTGTGAAGGCTTAATTGTAGAGATTGTTCTAAAGGTTCTAGTATGTTCAAAGATTTCAAGAGATAATATAAATCATAAATATTTATTTGTTCGTTATTGAACATTTCTGCAATTTGTCCTGTAAGATTTTCCTTTAATGCGGTTTTATCTACTCGGTATTTTACACCGAGAAAATCTTGGACGGAGTAGGAATTATAATAATCAATAATTTCTAACGCATAAGCAGTATCTTGAGGTATGGTTCCAAAATTTTCATAATTATCTTGGTTTGCGTAAATAAAATCAATTATATGACTCTGCCTTGTTTTAGCAAAAGCTGCTGGAATAATAGTAAAACAAACAAGAACCACTAAGGAAGCAAATGCCAATTTTCTTATATTATTTTTCAATTAAAAATAAACCTCAATCTGGTTTTAGCTAAATTTTAATTTTTTAAATTTAACTTGACATTAAAAATTAACGATAATTCACAGTTTACGTCAAATTATTAAAGAACACAAATTAAAAAAGAGTTGGGATGTTCTTACTTTTGTTTATTATTTAGAAAATTTCGCTTATATCCTTGTAAAGCAAATCTTTATTCGTTTGAAATTCTTGAAAAGTAACAAATAAGCTTTGAAATGACGGTAAACTCCCTAATATAGATGCACCATTAAAAATAGCAAATTGAATATTCTCGGGAACATAGAAATTGAGAACTTCCTCTGAAGATTTATAGAATCCTGAGAACTCTTTGGCAGGGGTTACTTGCTTAGTTATTTCCTTCGAAAGTTCAGAAGGTTGTGGACTTCCAATCGATTTACCACAGTAAGGACAGAATGTTGAAGTTTTATCTTCAATAGTTTTATTACAGTTAGAGCATTTTATCTTTCCATTTAAAGTCTTAGAGTCTTTAGTATTATTAATACCTGCGATGGTAAGAGTAGGGAGAATAATTCGCCCATTACAGGAGGGACAAAATTCCTTTCCATCACTTAAATCTACTAAAACTCCACAATGGGGGCATGTATCGTTTTGTTTTTTAGACACTGCGATTGATTGCATTTTTAATTTTTGATTCTCATGTGAAATCTCTTGTTTGGGTTTGGGAATTTTACCTATTTGAGGAAGTAAATTAGCTAGTTCAATATTTAAGCGTTCTTGAAATCCTGAGTAGCATAAATTACCTCCCGAAATCACAATATGTGATAATAAATCACTCCAGTAATACTTATCAATTGCTTGCAAGCAATTTATTATAGCTTGAGGGACGTTTAAAATATTATAGCCCAATAAATTAGGTTGAAATAACACTTCAGGTGCTTCATGAAATAAATAACTCGGAACATTGATATTAGAACCATCAGGCATATCAAAACTTAATGAGTCCTTTAATTTAGGAGGCTCGTCAGGGTCTAACACAAAATAACAATTTCTTTCCTTAATTTCCTTGATTATTTCATCTACGGCACTAGATTCAATATTAATACCTTCCCTCATTAAGAGATTCTTTAAATACTGATTTACATCCGTACCTGCTAGGGTCAGTTTTTGAACTGCTTGATCAACTATTTGCCCATTAATTACGGGACAAATCCATGTAATTCCATCTCCACTTTCTATTACAATTCCAGTAGTTAATCCAACACTAAATATTGAAAGAATAGGTGTAGGGATCATTATTAAACTCTTTACTCTGTGGGTTTCATAAAAAACACGAGCAATATATTCTTTAGTTTCTCTTTGAACAAATGGAGCTTCGGTATATAATACGGGATACTGAGAAACATCTGGGATTCTCAATAATGAATATAAACAATAATTTAGAATTTCGTAGTAATTATTCCAATCTGTTATCGCTCCACGATCTATCGGATGTTTAATTTTTAAAACCCCACGCATCTTTGAAGCATCGTTACCGACATATATATTTCGAGCACTTACATCTACCATAACAGATTTGTATTTTTCCGTTCCTGTAATAGTTGGGAAAACAAAACGAGGTCCAGGTTCCCCCGCAAAACCCACCTTACAATAAGCGCTACCTATATCAATTATAATTGGTGTCCCGGGAAGTGGTATTGCCATATTTTTTCACTTAATAAAGTTTTTTGTAAAGTGAATATAACTATTATTTTTTACTTAAGATTAAAGATATTTTTTACTTATTTTTATTGGAACTTATTAAATTCTGAGATAATTATTTTAAATGTACAATTTCTAAAATGTAAATTTCTTAATTTAAGTGTTGGTATAATATAAACATTAATTGTTTTTCCTTAATTAAAGAATTTTTCCAATCAATTTAATTTATATTTAAATATTACATATCCTAAGATTTTGAAAATTTTACATCCATGTAACCCCGTATAATTTTTTAATTAATAACTTATCTTAAGTTCTAATTAACATTTAGAGTTTTCTGAAGTTTTTTTTCAATTGATTCCATTTCTTTAAGTAATATTTTATATGTGGTTAATAAATAAATACCCCATTCATTTAATTTAACCCACCCTCCACCTCCTGAACCCCCCTTACCAGTTTCTACAACTCCAAAACCAGTTCGATCTTCAATTCTTTTTAAGATATTCCAAGCATATTTATATGAGTAACCACATTCTTTAGCAGCTTGAGTTAAAGATGTTCTAGACTTTTGATTTTTAGCATGAATTTGCTCTAGTAATTTCGCCCATCCAGAACCTAAGATATTTTTAGACTCATGATTATTGAATTCTAGCCATATTTTAACTCCAAAACTTATGTTTTTCTTCAAATTTTCAATGTCTGGATTCGTTTTTGATTGAGTATCCATATGTTTAATTTAATATACTTTAATTTAATTATTTACTAAAATCGATTAATAGTAAAGCATTAAAGAAAAGTTGCTTTTACTTTTTTAAATATTAACTGTTCGATAACATGTTTAGTTCAAGAGAAAATTATTCAGCTAAGATTGGGAGAGAAATAATTAAGAATGTGTTTTATTTTGGAGAATATTTATCATTAGATTGTAATCAATATGTGATAGCTGATGATGTTACCAGAGAGCTTGCATTATTTGATGGCGGAAACGGAATATCTTTAAAAGGTTTGATCGAGGGAATGAAAAAGTTTGATTTAAACTTTGAAAACATAACTAAAGTTTTTCTAACACATGAGCATGTAGATCATGTCCTTGGTTTATATCCATTGATGGAAATGTTAAAAAATAATCCCCCCAAAATTTATGCTTTTACTGAAACTGCGAAAATACTTAATGAAGGAAAACAATCAAAAATATTTCCGGGAAACCTTGGTATAAGTCCTAAAATGTTTGGAATTTCAATTGTCCCATTACATGTAATAGATTTAAATGATAAAGGGAATTTTGAGTTAGGATCAGAATTTATTTTTAAAATATATTTCACACCAGGTCATTCTCTAGGGTCAATTTGTTTTTATGAACCAAATAAAAAAATTTTAATACCCGGTGATTTAGTATTTACGGGAGGTAGTTTTGGTCGATTTGATTTTCCTGGAGGGTCTCTAAAACAGCTTACTGAATCGATTAAATTTGTTACCACGCTTGATGTAAAGTATCTCTTACCAGGTCATATGGATATAAGTAGCCAAGGGAACTTAGAAGTTCAAAATTCTTTTAGAATGGTTCAATCGATTGGTCGTTTTTTGTAAATATTAACGCTCAGTTTAACTTTTTTTAGAAATGCTACTGATCATATTATTTTAATGATAAGAAGGTTTTTTAAATTGCGATTTTATATATATATTTAATTCATCTATTAAAAAAAGAAATTAAAAACAAATAGGAATGAGTAGAAATTATGTCAGAAAAAAAGATTAAAGCAACAACAGAAGTTTTTCTCAGATCTTATCCTAAAGTAATCTTCCTTTGGCCGCTTATGGTTGTGTCTTTCGTACTATGGCTTCTTCAATTGATTTATCCAACCCCTGTCGCGTGGATGGGAAATCTCTGGTTGATTGTACTTTTTGTGAACTTATTTATAATGGCTTTTGACTTCAGTAGTGCAAAATTTTTTGTACTTATAATGGTAGTTGTTGTGGTTCTTCTACTAGTGTTCTTTTTATGGATACCAAATTTACCTGCTACACCAACACCTTTAGTAGATTTCAATGTTGGGCTTACAGCAGAATTCTATTTAATAATTACTTTAGTTTTAGTTTTTATCCTTGGTTTGGTATTTATAGGGTCGAGATTTGATTACTGGAAAATTGAAAGAAACGAAATTTATCATAAGTCTGGAATCTTTTCATCAGCAGAAAGAATCCCAACAAAAAGTTTAAGAATTAAGAAGGAAATACCAGATGTCTTTGAGTTTTTCGTACTTCGAGCAGGTTCCGTAACTTTAATGCCTGGAGGAGGAGATGTAATACCCCTCAAAACAGTTTTAAACATCAATAAAAAATCTAACCAGATTGACTATCTTTTGAGTCATGTAAGTGTTGAGCCAGATGAAGTAGATTGAACATAAACTACAAAATCATAATTTAGATTAAATATTTTCATTTTTTTTATCATTATCTTTTTTTATATCTTTGGTTTTTTATATTAATTATATTTAAGAATTAAAAAGTATTTTAAATAGTATTTATGACTCATCCTCCTATTTTATTATTTGATTTTGATGGAGTTGTTATTACTCAAAAAGCACTTGAATATAGTGCTTTAACTTTTATCAGAAGAAGTTTTTATAATTGGAAAAATCTTCAATCATTGAGACTAATAGATATAGCAAGACTTTTCGAAGAATCAGATTCAAAAAATAGACTAAAAGCAATTATTAAAGCGTATAAAGCATATAAATTATACATTCCCAGTCGTTGGCGACGGTTACTATTTTTTATAAAATATCGTCGAATGTATCCCAGATATGAGATATATGAAATATTAAATGATGGATTGGAGGAAACTCTAAATCTTTTACTAAAGAAGGGGGTAATAGCTGGGATTATTTCAAATACCAGTAGAAAGCGATTGAATTATTTTAAAGATAAATTAAACTTGGATAGATACTTTTCTATTTTTATTTCACGTGAAGATACTCCTTATAGAAAACCTCATGCATATCCTGTTCTTTTAGGACTTAGACTTATAAAAAATAAGATTAAACACCCCATAAATAAACAGTTGGTCTACCTTATTGGAGACCTACCATCAGATATAGAATGTGCTAAGAATGCTGGAATTAAAAGTATTGCCCTACTTTCAGGGCATGGTAAAAGAAAAGACTTAAAGGAGATACAACCAAGCATTATTATCGAGGAAATTCAAGACATCTTAAAAATTGAGTTATTCGAAAAATTATTATTGGATTAATCTTTATTAACGTTGTATAATGTTTAATCTGGAAGAATTTGAGCATAATCAAATATTATATCGTTTAGTTGAGAAGCTCAATAAATATATAGAAAAAGGAAAAGAAACTAAAATTCGAAATATGATTGAGGATATAGGCAATTTACTTAATCAGGATGATTTAATAGTATATAGCACCTATATTTTAAGTATATTGGCTGAAGAAAAGCCTTATCTTATTAATGAGAGTATTTATGAGAAAATAGAAGCGTTAATTTATTCCAAAGACCCAAAGATAAGAATAAATTCCTTAATTATCCTTGGATTTGTAATGATTTCTAAAAAAGTACTTACCGAAAAATATTTATCATTTTTTATTCAGAATATTCAAGATAAAAATAATGATATTCGAGAGAATATATATTTCTTTTTGCATAGAATCTTCATTGATAACCCAAAGCTACTATCCGATTATACGAATGAATTGATTGATGCGTTAAGGATAGAAAGTAACAATGATAATATTATTCTGTTACTAGATTTTTTAGATTATTGTAATTATTTTAGTTTTGAACAATTATTTGATTTAAGAGAAATAGGTAAATTATACATAGGGCAACATTTTGATGAAAAAGAATCCTTATTATTTAAAAAATTAAAACACCTAATTTTAAAATTATTTCCTTCTTTAAATCAAGAGATTTTCTGGGCTGATTTGAATAATCTCCTTAAAATTTTGGATGGGCATATCCTAATTAAAAAGTATAATTACACAGAAATAAATAAGAAATCTGTTATTTTACTTAAAGATTTTATCGAACAATTTAAAGCCACGAAATATATTCATAAAAAAATATATTTTTATGTTAAATTAAATGGAGGAAGTAATATTTTTGTTTATGAAATTGAAAAAGACAAACTTTTAGAGGTATTCCAGAAAAACGAGAGAATTTCTAAAAAGGATTTAATCAAATTACTTTCAGATGCTATAGATAATGAATCAGAATTGAGATTGTTTATTGAGACATTAATAAAATTAAGATATATCGATGGATACTATTCTTTATTAGGATTCTATTATCCCTACGATTCTATTAAATCTGAAATGTTAATTAGGATTCAAAAAAAAGGAGTAATAAATCTAAATAAATTTAATTATCTTCCTCATGATTTTATTAAAAAGATCATAAATACTATTGAAAAATCAACAAAACTAGAATTATTATCTGGAAAAAATGATACAGCATTTTATTCTTTGAAGAAAATTAATGAACAAATTAATACTGAAGCAGCAAAACAGAATTCTATAGACTTAAAAGCTTATCGAGATCGATTATCCGAAAAGGATTTTATAAAGTTAATTAAAAATTTACCAGTTGACTATCTTACTAATTTTCATCGAGGAACACAATGGTTAACAAATTTAGGCTTATTAAATATTAAAAAAGAAATAGAAAATTCTAAAATATTAGGATATTTTTCTTTTGAAGAGGTGTCCAAAAAACTAAAAATCAGTAAATTACTACTAGTGGAGCTTTTTGATATTAATGTAGACAAAAGATCTGGTATTTTCGATAACATTATGGAAAACTTTTATTATTCTAAGTTTATAAATCGAAAGATAGATGAAATTAAATCTATATCTGATGCCGATAAGAAAGAAGGAGAAATAAATCGATTAGCACAAAAATTGAATATTGAAAAAAGTAGAATCTTATCTAAAATTGATGAAAATGTTAGATTGATCGGAGAAGAGATTAAGAAATTAGATGAAATTAAGATAAATGAATATCTTGATAAAACTGGGATGCAATATGATCAGTTTATCGTCTTTATTGAAGATTTAGGGATTAATTATTTCAAAAAAGGAGATTTACTAATATTAAATGAAAGAAAAATTGAAGAAGCTAAGAAAGATATAAAGTTAATGCTGGTAACTAAATCGAAATCGGAGGATCACATCTCATTAACTGATTTTGATATTACCTCAAGTATAATTGTAGATTTACTAACGGAAATTGTAGAGGAAAAAGCTATAAAAGGAATATTTTACAATAATAATGGAGAGATCGTGTTTTATACTGAAAAAGGAATCAGGAACTTAATGTTAGAAAATAGTTTGATGTTCTCTTTTAATGACTTTTTTTATGGAAAGGAACTAACTGACTACGAGATCGATATAATTCGGTCTATTTTTGATGATTTAATAAAAAGCAAAATATTAAACGGCACTTTCAATGAAGAAACACTTAGTTTTTTCAGCTCAGAAGTTGTTTTTGCTCAGGATTACAATGTTGTTTTAGATGAATTCGAGAAAATAGTTAATAATTATATTGAAATATTCAATATCGAATTTCAGAAAATAAAGTCTATTCTAATTAAAGTAAATCAGACTATCTTTCCTCAAGAAATAAAAATGATTCAGGAAGTAATTGATAATATCAACCGTAAATATGTTTTATGGCGAAGCGGCATTGAAGCCTTCGTCAGAAATGCTAATATCACGCTATTAAAAAAACAAGGTTATACATTAAAAAGATATAAATTTATGAAAGGCTCTCCCATGAAAAATAGTGAAGTTAAACTGTTTGAGGAAGATGTCGAAGTACTGGAGCTTATTGAGAAATTTAATAAATGGGTTAAATTATTTAATGATTTAGAAATAAAATATGGAAATATTATTTTTTATCAAAAGAGGGTAATTCAAGATCCTGAGGATAAAAATAATTTAGTGAAATTAGATGAATTACTTGATGAGCTACACTTGAAAGATTGATATTATTTAATTTTAAATTATAATTTTAGAATGACCTTTTCTTTTCGATTTGAGAGATAACATAATCGATATTTAACTTTTCATCAGAAATTATTTTATATGATTTTGGAGAATATGACCCATTGACCTTTAAAAAACCTTCTTTTTCTAAACAATCTAGTGATCTCCAAATAAAGTTGATTTTAGAACGGTTATTTGCTTTAATGTTATTACAACGGCGTATTCTTTTAGTATTAACAACGTTTACATTATTATCAATTAATTTATTTATAGCTTGTAATGTTTCTCGTAAATTTTTTAAGAAAAAGTCCATAAATAGGAGAGTCCCTCTTCAAAAAATTATAATTTGTCGGTATAGAAATTTATATTCAGAGCTTTATAAACTTTTTTTATGAAAAGATTAAATTAGTGTGAATAAGTATCCCATAAAGAAATAAATCGATACATGTGAAAAGATTGTAAAATTTTAATGTCTAAATACCCTCTTACCACAAAAAACTAAAGCGCAACCAAGTTCATCAGCACGTTTAATTACCATGTCATCTCTAATTGATCCCCCAGGATTTATTATTGCTTTGGCACCTGCATCAACGGAGACTTCTAAACCGTCCGGAAAAGGGAAAAATGAATCAGTTCCCATATAAGAACCTCTTAATTCAAGGGTATGTCCGAGTTCTATTGCCTTTTGTGCTGCTAATTTTACTACATCAACTCTACTTTGTTGTCCCGCTCCAATTCCGATAGTGTATACCCCTGTATCATAAAGTTGAGCAAAAACTGCTGAATTTGATTTTGCCCATTTGGAAACTTTATACGCAAATATTAAGGCTTCTTTATCGGAAGATGAAACATCTTTTTTGCTCACAACTTTCCACTCTTTTATTACTGGTTTACTATCATATTCTTGAACTAATAAACCTCCTAAAACACTTCTAAGTTCATAATTTTGATATATTTCTTCTCTTTTTTCCAATAAGTTACCAAATTCTAAGATTCGCATGTTCTGTTTTTGTTTCAAAATTGTTAATGCTTCCTTTTCGAATGATGGGGCTATTAAAACATCAATAAAAATCTTTTCTTTGTTTACAATAAAATTCGCTACATTTTCTCGCACTTCTTTATTAAATCCCCAAACACCTCCAAATGCAGATTTTGGATCTGTCTTGAATGCCATCTCCACTGACTTCAGTTGATCCTTCTTATCAATAGCAACTCCATTTGGCGTTGTATGTTTTAAAATAGCTGTCAAGTAGTCTTCCTTTCCAAAATCTAAGAGCATTTGCATGCAAGCATCAATATCTAAGTAATTATTGAATGAAATTTCTTTTCCGTTCAGTTGCTTTAGGTTATGAAGACCAAATTTAGATTCAACATCCCGGTAGTAAGCCGCTAATTGGTCCCAGTTCTCTCCATACCGACAATCTTGTACTTTTTCATAAAATTTAATGATTTGGTTGGGTAAAACTACATTGGGATTATAATGTTCATATAAAAAATTAGCGATTGCAGCATTGTAATTTGCCATGATAACAAATACTTCTTGAGCCAATTTTGCCCTTGTATTATCACTTATTCCTCCTAAAGACTTAAGTTCTGATAATACAATCCCATAATATTTAGAACTAGGAACAACAACGACATCAGGAAAGTTTTTTGCAGCAGCTCGAATCATAGTAGGGCCTCCAATATCAATCATTTCTAATGCTTCTTCCAAAGTTATATCTGGTTTTTTAATAGCTTCTTGGAATTGATATAAATTACATACTACCATATCTATAGGAAGAATATTATATTTTTTAGCTTCCTTTTGATCCCTTTCAAGATTTCTGCGATAAAGAATTCCACCTTCTATCCTAGGATGCAGAGTTTTTACTCTACCCTCAAAAATTTCTGGAGAATTTGTATATTCTGATATTTTAGTAAATTTAATACCATTTTTTTCTAATATATCACCAGTTCCCCCTGTAGATAATATCTCAATACCCTGCTCTATTAATGATTTTACAAAACTGACAATTTCAGCCTTATCAAATACACTTACGATGGCTCTTTTTATAGGTTTCATATTGATTCTTTTTAAAATATTTATAATAAAATAATAATGAGTATTCAAAAGTAAATTTTTGTAAGGTTAAAAAGTACTTAATATAGTTTTAATAAATTGAATGGAAAGAAAAAAGTTGTAAAAATAGCCTCAAATTCGCCATTGCGCTCCAATAAGGTCATGTATTCTAGTTTCTCTTTGACCAACAGGAGAAACTATTCCAATTTTTGCTTTTTTCATTGCTTGAATGTTTTTTGCTCCGGCATATATCATACTATTCATTAATCCTTCTCGTAATGATGCTATAACACCAGATAAATCCCCCACAAAAGGGACATAATCAGAAACCCCTTCTGGAAGCACTTTTGAGCCTTCTGTATACCGATCGGAAACATAACCAGAAGTCCGAGCCTCTTTACTACCCATTCCACGATATACTTTTACTTTTCTTCCCTGAATTGTATCTATATAGCCTGGACTTTCAGTGCATCCTGCAAAGAAATGTCCTGACATGATAAAATCAGCTCCAGCAGTGAAGGCCTTCGGTAAATCACCTGGATTTTTAAAACCCCCATCTGCAACTATACTTAATTTAGGGTTATAATCTGTAATTGCATCTGATACTTGGGCAGTAGCATAAAGTGTTGGAGCGCCAACTCCTGTTTGGATGGATGTAGTACAGATTGACCCAGAACCCATTCCTACCTTTATACCAATAAATTTTTCTGCGTTAAAGTCGCATTTTGTAATAAGATGCTCAGCCGCTTCATAGGTGCCAATATTTCCTAAAACAAAGTCAGATTCTAAGAGATTCATTAGTTTTATAGTTCCTTCAATATCTGCTTTCTTATAAAAATCCGCTACATCAATAAAGAAAATATCTACATACTTATCAATTTCCTTCAACATGCTTTGAGCTTGAATAGTCTCAGGAAATTTAGGAGATAACGCTAATCCGCAAACTAAATGACCATCTTCATCGATGGAAGCAAAAGGAAATTCTGGTGCTAAATCTTTCTTTGTAATTAATCCTCTTAAGAAACCTTTTTCATCAATAATTGGTAATTTCTCTTTACGTGATTCAAAAAGTCGATTTAATGCATCTTCCCTAGAAGCACCAGGAGAAATTGAAATTACTTGCTTCGTCATGAATTCTTTTACAGTACCCTTCTTTAGATGATCCTCAGTAAATGGAATATCCCTTTTGGTAAGAATACCGCAAACTTTTTTAGTATCATTTATAACTACTAAACCACTAATATTATAATTTTCCATCATATACTTCGCTTTAGCGATAGGATCATTTGGGCTAATCGTAGCAACGTCATCAATCACAAATGATCTAGCTCTTTTTACTATTCTAACCATCTCTAATTGTTTCTCATAAGAACAATTTCGATGTATTACCCCTAAACCTCCAAAAAGCGCCATTTTGATAGCCATCTCTATTTCAGTAACCGTATCCATCGCAGCTGAGATGATTGGTAAGTTAAAGTCATATTTACCTAGTTTAGATTTAATTTCCACTTCAGAGGGATTAAAATTAGTATAACCCGGAACTATAAGAATATCATCAAACGTTGCAATGATTTCATCATGATGAATTTTATTTCGATAATAGTCTGTCATTTTTCTCTTGAATAATTTTTTTAGAATTTATAATAATAATTTGATATATTAATTTTAACATTGAACTTAAAATATAAATAATAAAGACATCTCCGATTTTAAAACTTTAGATATATATTATTTTAAAAATATATAGTTGCTTTTTGGATTAAGGGTTTTACATCACTGTGAGATTTTTTCTTGGCATTTTTTGAATTTGTGGATCATTAATATAGATATCCAAAGCTTTTATGAAATGTTCACGATCATTTTTAATATTTTTAGAGTCTAAATAGCAATAATTATTCATATGATCGTTATATACTTCTGATGTAACATTTTCGCCTAAATTCGCGATGATATCTCTTTCTTCTTTTATACATTCAACTGGACTTAAGAGCTCGAATTCTCCACTCTCAATATCATCATAAAGAGGTACAGTTTGACTTACATGTAAAGTTCTAAAGCGAAAGATTGTTGGATTGATTTCGGTCAGTACTCTCGCGGTTTCAATTACATGTTCTTTGGAATATTTCTTGCCACCAAGTCCAACAAGGACATACAAGCTTAGTTTTATTCCCGCATTTAAAACCTTCTTTCCAGCTTTAATCATGGATTCTGCATTTGTTCCCTTATGCATTATTCTAAGAATTTTACTACTTCCACTTTCCAATCCCATATATACTATATCTAAACCAGCTTGAGCTAATTGTTTCATTTCAACCTCACTTTTCCTTA
>Ga0180438_10006198_pt1 | contig 16259 bp, 17 predicted proteins | sample SS_ome_12_FD_132455 | JGI IMG/M metagenome (GOLD analysis project Ga0180438, IMG submission 132455) | Hypersaline lake sediment archaeal communities from the Salton Sea, California, USA - SS_3_D_2 metaG | ecosystem: Environmental > Aquatic > Non-marine Saline and Alkaline > Hypersaline >...
GTACCAGACATTATTAGTATAATTAAATTATAAATAAAAATTATACTAATTACGAAAATTCTACTGTTTTTTCTTTTCCTCCACATTTTATTGAATGTTCATGAAATTTATAACAATTTTTTTCATGTTCAAAAATTTGATCTTGAATTTTATCTAAAGGAGGACCTTTAAATACTATACAATTCCTTCCTTTACAAGGTTTTCTAAATAAAGAGGCTAATCCAAATCCTAATAATATTGAAACTAAAATTGCACCAAAATCACTTAAAAATATTTTTTTTATTACTTTAATCATCTATATATTATTAATCTAGATTATTTTTTTTACTTGTTTGTATTGGTATTGTTTTAATTAAACTTACATCACTAGGACATTCTAATTTATCTGCTGAAAAATCAAAACAATTTCCTACAGAATCTTTATATTCTACTTTATCTAAATTATAAGGTGTGGGATATACAAAAACTGTATTACTTTCAGAATCACTTAGATATACAAATAAAAGTCCTAGAGCAAGAGAGACTAAAAAAGCAGGTAAATTAAATAATCTCTTAAACATATAAAATATATTGTTATTTTTTATTGCTCAAGATTTTACCTTCTTCTAAAGTATATTGTAAAGATTCTAAAGTTGTCTTTTTCTCAATTAAATAATATTTTTCTTCATGCATTTCTAAATATTTTGCTAAATATTTCAAATCACTTATACTTTTATTTAAAGGAATTATATCACTTATATAACTTTCAGTTACTGTTTTAAGTAAAGTTTTATTTTCAGTACTTTTAAATATTTCACAATAATCTTTTATTTTTTTAATTGTTAAAAATAATTGTCCTTCCGCAGCTTTTAATAGTTCTTCTTTTTCAGGATTATCTGCAACATTAATATAAAATATTTCCACCTTTTTATATAAATCATCTTTTTTACCTAATTCTTCTTTAAATACATTAAACTTTCCTAAAGCATCACCTTCTGATATATATCCAAATAAATAATCTAATTTTATTTTTATTATATCTTCCTTAAATTTATTTATCTCAATTAATAATTCACTTATTAAATTATCTGCAAGTTTATATTTTCCCTTTTCAATTTCAATATCTAATTTACAAGGTTTTGTTGTATTACCACATTTTACCTTTAAAATACCATCTTTATTTGTAAATATTGATCCTCCTTCTTGTTTACAATTAATACATAATTTTTTTAAATTCTTAAATTTTTGTTCTTTTTCTTTTTTAGTTAACTGAGGATTATTTATTATTTTACTTTTATTTTGATTTATTTTAGTTTCATATGATTCTTTTAGTTTGTAATAATTATTTATAGCTTCATTTAAAGTTTGTTGATCTGTCATATATTATATTGTATCTAATATATTTTTCTATTTAGAATTAAACTTTCTGGATTATTTGACCAATCTGGTTCTGGTAAATTAGTAATTAAATTATTTGATTGTTTTTGTTTATAATCATTATATTGTGTTAATTTTGAATATATATATTCTTTTTCTTTTCTCATTTTTTTTCTTTTTTCCTCAGGACTTATATTTCCTTTATATCTAGCATATAATATTACACCTAATATTATAAAAAATATTATTACTAATCCTACATTATATGCAAAATTTATATGTTTATCTCTAAAAATCTTACATTGAGCAAGAGTATTTCTCAGAAAATATTTTGTACCTGGTTCTATTAAATTCGGCTTTAAATCCATTAATATTTAGTGTTATTTTTTCAAAATAATTTATACATATTATCTATATGTCTGATCAAATTCCAGATAATCAAATAAAAGTACCTGATGCTGGACAACCATTAGTATTTTTTATTATTGTAACATCTATATTCTTTTTTCTATCTTATGGAGGTGCTAAAGTTCCTCCTGATAAATTATTTACTGCCTATGAAGCACCAGATTTTCAAGGAGAATCAGAAAAAGATTATTTTCCAAATCCTGATACTAAAAATTTAGTTACACTACTTATCTATATTGGAATTCTTATTATTGGTAATTATTTTATTAATATTAATATATCTAGTGAAATTTGTGGATCTCCTAATTGGTCTTCTATTTTTATTGTTACTTTATTACCTTGGAGTTTAATCTTTGTTATTTTATTATTTTTATTACGACTTGTACCTAGTTGGTTAGCTCCTTTTTCAAATACTATTGGATATTTTGTAGCAAATATATGTGGATTGGAAAAATTCATGGAAAAAATATTAAAACCCACAACTGAAGTTCAACAAGGTAAACCTACTGGAGAAAATGCTCATAATATTGATATTATTACTTCTAATTTAGAACATATTTATAGTGATAAATCTTTATTAATTAATGAAATTACTTTAGAAAATTTTCATAATTTCTATCAAAGATTCTTTGATGGACAACTATTTAATGAAGACTATATTAGAAAAGCTGCTGAAAAACAAGAATATGTACCAAATACTTTATATAATTATATTATTCTCAAAGATCAAATATCTGAATTTATTTGGTACTTCTTAACTGGTTTACTTGTTTGTTCTGTTTCCTACAATTATATAGCTAATGACTCTTGTAAAAGCAATATTAAACAAATGGAAGATAATCATAATGCATATCTTAAATTACAAGAACAAATTCAAAAATCAAAAGCTAATGCTCCAACTTATCAAATTGGTTAATAATATTTAAAAATCTTTAAATTTGGGCAATGATATATAATATAAAACCAAATAATAAGATATTATTGCAAATACTATAGCTATTACCCAAACTGGAATTACGGTTTTTTTCTTATAACCTAAGCCAAATGATTTAATACTTCCATCTTTATTAAATAAAAAAGCTGGTTTAAATGATATTAATATAGAAAAACATACTATAAATAATACTATTGCTACTAGTGTCATATTATTTTTTACAAAATTAATATACATTATATATATTAGATATAATTTTATTAATAATTTTAATTTATAAAATTATATATTTATTTACCTACATGATATCCATATCTTCTTAACATTCTTTTCGCTGTTGAAGCTATTCTTTTATAACTTCTTCTTTTTAATCTTGGATGACCTTTTCCCCTATATGTACTTCTTTTATTTCCCCATTCTTTAGCTCTTATATATGCTGCATATACTCCTTTGGGATTAATTTTACATGTTCCTTTAGTACATATAGGAAAGTCAGGATGTTGTTTATCTCCTGGAGTCTTTGTTCCTAAAAAACATCTTTTTCCACACCGTCTATACATACGAGTTCTCTGTGCACCAAATGGAGCTTGTCTATGCCAACCAGCCCAAGGAACTTTCTTTCTAGTATGTCTCGCCATTATATATAATATTTAAATTTTAATAATCCTTCTCAGCTTCCATATCTCCAAAATCATCATCTCCTGCTAAATCACTTATTCCAAATTGTTCTTCAAAAGTTTCTTTATCTGCTGCTTCTTCTCCTAAAATATCTAATGCATAAATATCTTTATTTAAATTTGTAACTAAATCATTTATACCTAATTTATACTCTAAAACTGCATTTTGATCTAATTTTTCTCTCTCTTCATCATAAGTATCTTTTACGTATTGTGTCAATCCTTTTTGTAAACCTTTATTCCATCTTTCTAATTTACTATTTTTAAATAAATTTTCTATCTCTCTCTCTTCATCAGTTAAATGTTTTAAAAAATCTGTAATTTGCGTTTTTTCTTTCTCCTTTGATCTTAAAACTTTTTCCATTACCTCTTCATAAGATATATCTACTATCTCCTTTGTACTACAAACTATATTTAAAAATTCTATCATAATTTCACTAATTTTTTGAGACAATTCTTGTTGTTCACTACTTATTAAATCTTCTACTTCTTCCTCTTCTTCTCCTTCTATTCCAATTTCTTCTTCTTTATCTTGTTTTTCTTTCTTTTTAATTATACTTCCAAAAATAGTAGAATCATCACTTAATTTTATATATTCTAATAAAGTAGTATAAAATAAATATTTTACTAACTGTGTTATTATTTTTCCATCAAATACTGAAAATTTTTCTTTTCCATCAATTATTAAATTTACTTGATAATATATTTTATCTATAAATGCTATTATCTCTTTACCTATTAATTGAATTTTTTTACAAACTTCATTTATTTGTTCATCTCCATATAATAAAGATAAATTATTATAGTATTGTTTAATTATTAATTTTATATCATTATTATGTCTTTCTGATAAATTCCAATGTCTTGGTATTAAAACATTTTCATAATCTATCTTATTTAAAACTATATTAGGTAAAACATTAATTAAATTATATATACCTGTCTTTGCAAATGTTAATAAATTACTTATATTTTGATTTATATTATTTTCTTTAAAATTATTAATATTATCAATACAATCTATTAAATTTCTTAATCTTGATTTATTCAATCTTCCATGTTTCTTAATAAATGTCTCTATCATTTCTTTATATAATTCATTCTGTCTAGATAAATAATTTTTCATATCTCTCACACTTTCATTATCTTCACTATAAAATAAATCATAACTATCTACTAATTTTAGTAATTTTTCTAATAATAAATTAGGAAATATTTCACTTCTTTTTTCATCTAAATAAGTTATATAATCTCTTAAAACAGTAAAATTACTAACTACTTTAATACCAAAATTAATTTTTACTATATTCTTACTTGATATGTAATTTATTAATTGATTAAATGTTTCTATCGTAAAATTTCTACCATTTGTTTTTAATAACTTTATTTGTTCTTCTAAACTGTAAGAACCTTTTAAATAATCTGGTTTTTCTTGACAAATAGCTCTTAATTCCTCGTCAATTGGTAAATTTGTAGTAAATCTACAATAATAAATAAAAGTTTTATAAATAATATTTTCTGTAAATTCTGGATTTATCTCAGGATAAATTGCTCTTGTATTTCTCGGATCTAAAAATAAAGGTGCATAAGTTATTGAAACTATATCATATATTATATTTGATAAATATATAACTTGATTATTATTAGTAACAATACTTGGTGCTGCATTAATAAAAAATTCTATAGTATTATTATTTTCACTACAGCAAGCATTTTCTAAGAAAGGATCTCCATTTATATTTGTTAAAATTGGTTTTTGTTCAGAAACTACTTTTTGAATTTCTTCTTGAATTAATAAAGAAAATCTAATAATTTTGGATTTAACTATATCTATTGATTTTAATTGACTTTTTGAACCTGTTTTTATACTTTGTAATAAATCTTGTTTGAATGATTCACTAAATGGACTTATATCTTTTATTTTAAATGATACTAAAGGTGGTAAAAATGTAAACCAAAGTTTTACATCTACTTCATCTGGAATTATTTTACTTTCTTCCAATGTTAAAAATTCTAATTTTTTTGCAAATAATTCTTTAATTGTCTTATTTTCTAATACATATTCATCTATAATATTTTCCATTTTTTTTGCTATACTTGATTCTTTTGATTTATATATAGAATTCCAAGGTTTAACTGTACTTGAGATCTTATTTGCTACACATGCTATATATGTCATTGCTGTTTTATCTGTTCTTCCATCTAAAGGATATCCTGAAAAAGATCTTATACAACCAGGAAATGTTTTAAGAGTTCTTACAGAAGGAATACTAATTTGAATAGCTACTAAAATAAAAACAAATATTAAAATTAAAAGAGAAGAATCACTAGCTTCTTCATATGATGGTAATCTTCTTTTATCACCTCTTTTTTTAGCTTTAGCAATCGCTGCTTCATATTCTAATTTACTTGGTAAATTTATTCTATGAATTTCTAATACATTTTTAATTATAAAATCCATATTACTTTCTATATTTATTCCCATTTGTTGTGACATACTTAAAACTACATTTTGAATAATCTTAACAACTGGATTAGCTATTTCTTTTATTTCTTTAGATTCTTTAACAGAACTATCTAATAATATATTACCAGCATCTTCTTCTAATAAGGCTCTAGTTTGTAATTTAAATCCACTATCATCATAACCTTCTTCTTCATTTAAATCTATACTTTTAATAGTATATCCACTATATTTATCAATCCATTTATCTCCATCATCACTTAATGTTCCTTGTTCTGCACAAATTATATCTTGTTGTCTTTTAAAATCTCCTTTACTAACAAAAACCTGTGCCAAATCATTTATAAATTTAGGTAATAATTTAGTATTAGTATTTTTACAATATAACCAATATTGATCTTCATTTTGGTATGCTTCTCTTGTAAATTTTAAAGTAAATTGAAGAATATTTGTTTCTTTTTTGGCAAAATCTGTCTCACCTAATATTAAATCTCTTAATTTTTCATAAGGAGAACTGATTAAATCACTTTCATCTACTAAATTTCCTAATTCTTCAAAATATTTATTATATTTTAATTTAAAAAATGTTTCTACCTTAATTATTTTATATATTCTTTCCAAATTATATTTATAACTATCATCTATTAAACTTTTAATTCTTTGTAAATCTAATCTATATTTCTCATCAAATTCCCCTATGATTTTCTTTAAATTCTTTTTTTGTATATTTTTTGTGGTTATTTTATCAGTTTCACATTTTTCGTCTTTTTCAAAACATTTAAATTGACCTTCACAAAAGAATTTATTTCCTTCTACAAAAAAATCTTGAGAGATTGAATTATCTAATACCCATTTTCTATCTTTTCTTATATATATTTTTGGTTTCTCTCCTTCTTCTTCTAATATTGCATAATCTCCATCAATAACCGGTCTTTGTTTTTTAACCATTGCTAATGCATCTCTCTCTGCTTCCTTCTCATTTAATCCTACTGTTTCTATTAATTTATCTTTCAAAAATCTTAAAAACTCTTCAGGTGATAAGCTCTCCTGTTGATCCTTATATTCATTTATAATATCATAAAATGTATTATCATATTTTTTATCAAAATATATAGATTTATCATTATCATCTTGTAATTCATCTATTGCAAAATATTTTTTACTTATTACATACTTTTTACAATTATTTTCTTCTTTTTCTGCTTCTAATTGTGATTCTATTGTAATAAATTGATCTAATACATTTGATACCATTAAATCTAATGAAATTTTAGAAATCGCTGACATAAATAATCTTGCATCATCTATTCTTATCATCTTATCTAATAATTCTGTACTCGTAACATCTTGATTTTCACGTTTTATATTATAAGCTGTAAACACTGTTTCACTAATTTCTTCATCACTAGATAATAATTTTATTATTGTATCCATATTAGATTTTGTATTACTCTCTTTTAGATTTAATTTATTATAAATCTGTAAAAATCTTTTATTATTTATTACAAAATTTTTCTTATAATCTTTTATTTTTTCTTCTAAAAATTTAATTATATCATTATATTGATCATTTGTTATATTTTTTGTATAAACTAAAAATGGTTCCATATATTGAACTATTTTTGTAAAATTTAATTGATCATTTATTCTATCTTTAATTAAATTAAATAATTCTTTTGTATTTGGTATTATACTATTTAAAAATTTTTTATATAAATCACTATCTTCTTTATTATATAAAGTTTCATCTAAAATAAATTGTTTTATATTATTTAAAAAATTTTTATCATTAAAACTTATTTCCTCACTTAAATTATCAACTATATAAGGATTTATTATTGTCTTTTTACCCAAAAATCTCCAATATTGTAAAAAATTTATATTCAAACTACTCTTGTACAAAATAGATGTTAACGGTAAATTTATATGTGAAAATTTATAAGTTGAAAAAGGTAAATATAAGAATCCTTTTAATAATAATCTATCATTTGGTGTAGCTTTTATTATTGTATTTATTACTTTTCTATCTTCATCTATATCACTTCTTAATCTATTTAATCCTTCTGTATAATTTTGAGAGACAAATCTTGACATTATTATTTCTTCATCTTTTGAAACATATGATTGTTCCTCTCCTAATGTATTAACCATTGTTATTAAATTTACACCAACTTCTTTATCTGTTATATAATTTTCTATATTATTATTGCTAAATGGTACATTTATTCTATTAAATTGTTTTAACAAATGACCATATTTATTTTGATCTTCAGGTACTAAATTACTTTTCCAATTATCTACTATCTCTCCTACTTCTATTAAATATTGAGCTAATGTTAAATTTTCAACATATAATATATCATCATCTACCTCTGTATTATAAACCTTTTTATTATTTATAGATATAGGTAATAACCAATATAATTTTTGTGAAAAATTTAATAAACTTTCTAATAATGGTTTATAATTATCACCAAAAGTCTTTGGTTCTATAATATTTCTCTCTGGAATAAAATTTGAATATGCTAATCTCAATTCTTTATATCTTTCAATAATTGTATGAATTTTATTTAATTTTGAAGGAGTTCTATCTTGATTCGGAATTGTAGATAATAATTCATCTAACATATCATTTGTTTGTTTATCTATTCCAAATCTTTGTTCCGATTCTGGAATATCAACTACTTGAGTTACTTCATCTAAGCTTTCACCAAAATCTATTTGATCTCCTTCTAATATTATATCTTGAACTCTAAATGGTGTTTCTTTTTCCAAAGAAACTAAATCATTATCTTCCACTGATTCAAATTGTTGTAAACCACAAGTTACTGGCTCTTCTACCTCTTTGAGAGATTCCGGCATCTCTCTAATATTTATTGACTCTATAGGTAAATCTTCAGGAACTCCCATATAAGCAAAATCTATATATATAACATCTTTATCAGGATAGGTTGTTACTTCTATCATGTCATTCTCTAAATTAGTTATTTCACCCGTTATCACTAATGGTAATTCTCCACTAAAATAAATATCTATCCATGTACCCGGTAATAAATTATTTTGTCTTGCATATCCTATTTCTTCTGGTTTACTAATTATATTTATACTTTCAATAGATTCATCTTCCAATTCTCCTGATTCAGTTAGATTTAAAGTTATTTTAGATTTATCTTCTCCAATTATATTTATTTTTTCTTTTGAAATATAATTAATATAAAAATACTTATTATTTAATTGATCATTGTCAGGTGCTTCTATTTGAATAATATCTCCCAATTCTAAGTTTATTTTATTTATTTGTTCAGATTCAGGTGAACCACTCATTACCTTATATTTATATCAGAAATAAATATTCATTACGAAATAATATAATTAATTGGTAATTTTTTATTAAATGAGTTAAAGATAAATTCATAAATAATAACTAATAATGATTTGTGATATAAATGAAATACTAACTAAAGAAGATTTTGCATTAAGAGAAAAAAATTATAAAGAGTGGGAAAATATTTTAATTCAAAAAAATTTAGAAGAAAAATATCAAGACAAAGACGATGTTTATATTTTAAAATATAACAGATCTAATTTAAAACCTAGTCAATATAGTACACTTGGTAAATATAGATCCTTTATTTGTTATAAAGATAAAGTATTATCTTTTTCACCACCTAAATCATTAAATTATGATCATTTTATTGAAGAAAATATGGCTAATGAATGTTATGCTGAAGATTATATAGAGGGTACTATGATTACTGTTTATTATAATGAACATAAAGAAAAATGGGAAATTGCAACAAAATCAGCTTTAGGTGCAACTGTTTACTTTTTTAATCAGAGTAAAACTTTTGATATTATGTTTAAAGAAGCTTGTGAAAATTGTAATTTTAATATTGAAAATTTATCAAAAAAATTTAATTATATTTTTATTTTACAACATCCTGAAAATAGAATTGTCTTACCTATTCAAGTTCCCTATATTTATTTAATTAAAATATATGAAATTAAAGATAATATTGTATATCAACAAGATTTATATAAAACAATAACTGAGTATCAATTAATTAAATATGAAGAAGGTAAAATACCTCTAGGTATTCCCGCCGTTTATCCAATTAATTCATACGAAGAATTAGAAAAATATTTTGGATCAGAAGAAACTTCTCATAATTATTTGGGAGTAATGATATATAATCAAAATGGAGAAAGAAGTAGAATTAGAAATCCCAATTATCAAGAAATTAAATATTTAAGAGGAAATCAGCCAAAATTATTTTATCAATATTTAGATTTAAGAAAAAAAGATAAAGTTAAAGATTATTTATTTTATTATCCTGAATCTAGTGCTGCTTTTCTGGAATTTAGAAAAATTCTTCATAGATTTACTAATCTTTTATGGAAAAATTATATTAATTGTTTCATAAAAAAACAAGGAGTTTTAAAAGATTATCCTTTTAAATACAAAATTCATATGTACAATTTACATAATATTTATATTAATAATAAAACTCCTATAACAAGGGATATAGTTATTAAATATGTTAATAATCTTGATTCTGCTCAAATTTTATATGCTATTAATTTTCCTTTATAAATCACATCCCTCGCATTTATCTTTGAATAAAATTTTCTCTAAATTTTTTATAAATTTCAATGGCTTCTGAACAACTATCTACTAATTTTAAAGTAATAAATTCATTATCAACATCTTGATTAAATCCTATTTTTAATAAACATTCAGGAATATGAGGATGTGGTTGTCGGAATCCTACAAATTTAACATCTTTTCCAAAATATTTTGTATATAGAATATATTCAAGAGTTTTTCCTAATGTAAAACTTTCATTTTCTAATTTAATATCATAAGAATTTTTAAGAGTATTATGTGAAGGATTTATTAAATTTTTTGATTGTAAATCTCCAATCAATTGAGTAAATTTTTCAATCATTATATCACAGGCTAAAGTTAAAAGTTGAAAATTATCATAAATACCTAAAGTTTTAATGATAAAATCAAAACTATTTTTTTTAACTAATCTTGCTCCTTCTATTAGTAACCAATCTTTTTTAATAAATTCTAATTCTTCTCTATCTTCTTCTGTTAAAGTTTTTTGTTTTTCTAACCATTTTTCTTCTATAAGTTCTGGATCAATAGTTCCTCCAAATGAACAAGTAGATACTACATTATATGCTCCATTTTCTTTAGCCATTCCAATATCAAAATCACAAGATAATTTTATTTGTTCACCAGGAATAGTTTCTGCTAATTGAGGTTGTAATCTTAAGAAATCTATATATTCATTAGTTATACTATTTGGTGGAAATATAGATTTTACTGCTGATTCACTTAAATATGAATTATTTGTTTTATTTTTAACTTTAAAATCTTCTGTAGTAATATATAAAATTTCTTTTGAATTATTATTAACTTCTATTTCTAATTGATGATCTTCATAATTAAAACTTCTATCATTTATATGAATAGGAATACATGCTAATCGTTGTTTAATTATTTCATTATTAAATCTAGTATTATTTATTTCAATAACTGCCTTATTTTTATTATAAGGAAATGTTCTAAAAACAAAACATGGAATTTCTGATAAAATTATTCTTCTTATTGAATTTATAATACTTACATCTATATTTGAAACTGTAAATCGTAAAACACTATCTTCATCAACAATACTTTCTATTAGTGGATTCATTATATATTTTATATATAATTAATTTATTAAATCAATTTTTAGTTAAAATAAGTTAAATAAACACTTTCTAGTATTTATAATGAGTAAAATCTTATATTATAGCAATTATTGTGAAAATTGTAAAAAATTACTTCAAAATTTAGCTAAATCTCAAGAAAAAAAAGATATACATTTTATTTGTATTGATCAAAGAATACAAAAAAATAATAAAACCTATATAGTTTTACAAAATTCACAAGAAATATTATTACCTCCACAAATTAACAAAGTCCCTGCACTTTTATTTTTAAATAAAAAAGATCAAAATATTATTTTTGGAGAAGAAATTAGTAATCTTTTAAAACCTACTGAAAATTTATTTACTAATAAACCTCAGGAAATTCAAAAAATGGAAGATCCTGTTGCCTTCTCTTTTTCTGGAGGTGTTTGTGGTGTTGTATCTGATAATTATAGTTTCTGGGATCAAGATGCTGATTCATTATCAGCTAAAGGTGATGGAGGAATGAGACAATTATATAATTATTCTACAATTAATCAAAATGATAGTATTAATACTCCAGAGGAAAATTATCAACCTGATAAAATTGGTGAAGTAACTATTGAAAAATTACAAAATGAGAGAAATAAATCTCTCCAACGTAATTAATTTAATCTAAATAAATAGTTTAAAATTATATTTATATTTTTTAATAAATGTCCTTTTCAAGAGAAGAATATTTAGAAATTTTTATAGAACATTTTATTGAATTTGTTGAAGATGTCGGTCATTTATATTATAATGATGATAAAGTTCAATTATTAAAAGAAGGAATTATTTGGACTGCAGAAAATAATAAAGAGAGGGTAATTAATGGTTGGAAAAAATATGTTTGTGATAATTTTAGAAAAGAAATTGAAGCTAATGATTATAAATTCTTTACTGAATCTAGAGATTGGGAAAAAGTAATCACTCATAGAAATAAAGATCTAATAATTTCTAAATTAACTGAACTTAGACAATCTATTTCTGAATTAAATATTGAAAATAAAATGAAAGCTTTAAAATATGTTGAAAATTTAGTTAAATTATGTGATTTATATAATTCTGCTACAACTATTTAAATAAATAAACATTTATATTTATTATTAATATGGAAGATTATACTCAAAATTATGATCAAAAAAAAGAAACTATCTCTCCAGATGATGATAATGAAATACCTAATCAATTTATAGATTCTTTACAAGATAAAATTTTTAGTAATATTTTAGATGCTGCCAAAAATATGGAATTTCCAGAAAATAATAATGATAATAATGAAAATTCTACTGATATTGAAGTTGATCTTACTGAATTTTCTAAAATAATTATTGATTTTTTAAATGATTTAACAAATACTTTTCCTGAAATTATAAATAAATTGGATAATAATCTTACAATTGTTTTAGACAATAAAAATAGATCTAAAGATGATTTAGATCAAGCATTAAAAGAAATATATTTATACTGTCAAAATTTTTATCCTGAGAGATTCTTTGATATATTATATCAAAATGATTCTGTTTTTGAAAATCAAGATAAAAAAAATGAGTTTCTCCCTGGTTTAGAATTTTCTGATCTCTATAAATTAGATATTTCTGATCAAACTAAAAAAACTATATGGAAATATATACAACTTATCTTATTTACTGTCGTAACTAATGTTAAAAATGATAACTGTTTTGGTGAAACTGCTAAATTATTTGAAGCTATAGGACAAGATGAATTTAAAAGTAAAATCACTCAAACTATGGAAGAAATGCAAAAAGTATTTGAAAATAATAAAGATAAACATAATACTGATGGTGTTAATTTTTATAATTTACCTCATCCTAATGAAATTCATGATCATATTAGTGGTTTAATGGATGGTAAATTAGGTAAATTAGCTAAAGAAATTGCTGATGATACTGCTGCTGAATTAGATATTGATCCAGATAATGTTAAAGATGTAGGTGATGTATTTCAAAAATTATTCAAAGATCCATCAAAATTAATGGGAATAGTTAAGAATGTAGGAAGTAAATTAGATCAAAAAATGAAATCTGGAGAATTAAAAGAAAGTGAATTAATACAAGAAGCTACTGATATGATGGGAAAAATGCAAAATCTACCTGGTATGGATAAAATGGGAGATATCTTTAATAAATTAAATATTCCTAATATGGGTGCTAATGCTAAATTTAATAAAGGTGCTTTTGACTCTATGATGCAAAATAATCTTAAAAAAGCTAAAACTAAAGAAAGAATGAAAGCTAAATTAGATGCTAATAAAGAATCTGAAACTCAAACTAAAAATAAAAATCAATCTGAATTGGATCAAGTTAATGAAAATCTTTTAAAATTAATGAAAGATTTAAATTTAGATAATATTCCTGATATTATGAATCAAATTAATCAGCAAGATAAAAATAATAAATCATCTCAAAATCCTAAAAAGAAGAAGGCAAAATCTGGTAATAAAAAATAAAAATTAATATATATATATGACTACTCCATTTTGGATTAATCAACCTTCTATATTAATTGACCCTAAATATTTATTTGACATGTGGCCAAAGGAAAAAATGGCTTATAATCAAAAACTTAATTCTATTTCTAGACTTATAATATTAATTACTATTTTGGGAACTATAATTTTTAGATCTTTAAGAATGTTTATAACAGGAATAATTACTTTAGGTATTATAATTTTCTTATTCTATATTCAAAATAATAAAAATAAAAAACAAAAAGAAAATTTTGATACTATGAATATTATTAATAAAAATTTCCAAACTCCACAACCTATCAACCCCTTAATGAATGTACCCTTAACTGATTATTTAGATAATCCTGAAAGAAAACCTGCTGCTCCTGCTTTTAACCCCATTGTTGAACAAAATATTAATAAAGATACACAAGATTTTGTTGTTCAATCATTTGAGCCTGAAAATAAAACTGCTGAAGAATGTATTAAAGCCAGGCTTTTTCAAGATTTAGGAGATAATTTCTTATTTGATAAATCTATGAGAAATTTTTATTCAACACCTAATACTACTATACCTAATGACCAAAAGGCTTTCGCTGAATTCTGTTATGGTGATATGACTTCTTGTAAAGAAGGTGATCCTATTGCTTGTTCCAGATGGGATCCCCGTTGGATTGATGGTAATGAATAATTATATATATTTTAGAAATTTTTTAATATTAAATAAATATATATGATTGCCGGTGATTATACCTTCAATAAAATGACAAATATTGGTGATGATTCTTGTGCTATTACTCAACTTAATGTTGAAAATCATCAAGCTCAAGAGTACATGCTTAATAATTATTTTCCTGCTTGTCCTATGACTAAAGCTATTGATTTCGCTACTCAACAACCTTTTGTTTTCTATAATGGAAGTCATCAAGTTGGAATTAACGGTTGCAATATTAATCAAAATACTGAACTCTCACATACTGCCATTACTAAACCTCCTTGCAGAGTTAATTTATTACAACGACCCTTTGCCACTGTTCCTTATTTAGGTAGAGGAAGACAAGATGTTAATCTTGAATCTGTTCTCCGTGAAGGTGAATTAATCCAAAATAATAAATCATCTAATCCTTCCAGTGAAGTCTCTTACATTAATTATAAAAATTATCCTTTAATTCCTGAAGTCCAAGAAACTATTTCAAATGGAGCTAATCATATTGAAGCTGATCAATATGCTGGTTGGATTAGAGGTGGTATGCCCTCTAGAGAATATGCACGTGATCATTGTAATATATCTAATTAAATTATAATTTAAATAATTAATAAATTATAATATATGGATTTAGACTTTGTTTGTACATACAAATTAATTAATGATAATATTCAAGAATCTAATATGTTATATCAAATTCAATTATTACAATCTTTTAATCTCTCACAATTTGATGAAAAACAAATTAATCAAAAAATAGAAATTATTTATAATCAAATTAAAAATCATCCACAAATTATTCAACTAATCAATTTAGTAAAAGAAAAAAATGATAAAGTATCTTTAAATAATAATATTTTCTTTAAAATTCTTTTTTGTTATGATTATTTTGATCTTTTTTTAACTGCTCTTAGAGAAATCTCTCACACTCAAAATATTCAATCTACAACTTTTGAAAAATTAATTAATTCTATCAGATAAAAAACTATCTATTAATACAATATAATGGACACACGGCCCCGTAATTTACCTGCTAATTATTGTCTTCAACAAAGAGAATATAAACTTTCTAATCAATATGCTATGTATCAAAATGGTGCTAATGGTATTCCTCTTCATCCTGCTATTCCTACATTAGGTTATACTCCTTCCCATATGAATAGAGGTGTATTCTCTCATAATCCTGTTCAAATTGAATCTAGTCTATTTGGAATTAATGCTAATAATTTAGTTAATCCACAACCTCCTGTTTATCCTGAATTAAAAGAATTACATTTTAAACCTTTTTTTGAAACTTTACCCTTACTAGTTCCTGCTCCTTTAGCTGTTGATCCTCTACAACGACCTTTCCCTGTACCATAATTAATACTTTAATATATTTAATTATATTAAATTATTATATAATGTCCGCATTTAGACCAACTTCATCTAGCAATTCAGGAGGACGAGTTAATTTTAGTTTTATGCCACCCACACCAGGACCTACTGGATCTACAGGAGAAACTGGTCCTACTGGA
>Ga0180438_10006199_pt1 | contig 16258 bp, 14 predicted proteins | sample SS_ome_12_FD_132455 | JGI IMG/M metagenome (GOLD analysis project Ga0180438, IMG submission 132455) | Hypersaline lake sediment archaeal communities from the Salton Sea, California, USA - SS_3_D_2 metaG | ecosystem: Environmental > Aquatic > Non-marine Saline and Alkaline > Hypersaline >...
TCCCCTAACCATCCTTAGCGAATCTACGGCCATCGCACCGGCTCCCTGTCTGCCACCACTGTTGCCACGTCTGCCTTGATCCTCTCGTAGTCGCATCCAACTCCAGGCTCACCAGTTGGGCAAGGCGTTACAGTCGGTGCAGGTGTCCAGGTTGGATACGGCGTGCACGTAGGATACAGCGTGTATGTGGGGTAGGGTGTAGGAGTCACTACGCTCCCGCCCTCTACTTCCTCGATCATACAATTGTCTACATACGCGGCGTTGTTCTGCGTAGCCCAGTCGTTGTTCGCGCCTATCGCCACGGTGATCTTGTCACTCCACGCCTCAGCCTGTACCGTCACCCGCTTCCACATCCGATACGGATACACCTCACCCTTGCCCCAGATCATCGTCCGGTGTAGCGGCCCAGCATTCCACGGGTTGATGCCAGCGAACACTTCCAGCCGCCCGTCCTTCTCGCTGATGTTGTACACGTCGCACGAGAACTCGTACCACTTCCCGGCCTGCACGTTCACTCCTGATTGAAGCACCCCGGCGAACTGTCTTGAGAACGTGACGAACCACCGCTGCGACTTGCCACTTATCGCTATCACAGTCTCCGGTTTGTACTCAGGTCGGTGGCAGGGAGAAGGACACTCTCGGTCATCTCCCTCGATGTAGAAGGGATCCCACCCCTCAGCTACCACTACTTCCCCCGCGCCACGGATGGTAAACGCACCGTCAAAGTTGCCGTTGACGAGGGTGACAGACTGCGCACGCATCTGCACCAGGCTACCGGTGATCAGCAGGACACACACACAGAGGACAACGACAAGTGCCTTTCTCACGAACCAGCCTCCAGCGCCTGTACGGCTTCTACGATCTTCTCGTACCTCTTGGCGGCAATCCCCCGCACCTGTTTCAATGCCGCACCATCTCCAGCTCGTATATCAAATGCGATGTCCGCCACGGTCCTAAAGTTACCAGCCCGTAACGCATCTGTAATCAAAAAGTGCAACCCCAGCCTGTCCAGATCGTCCACTCTCTCAGGCACCTGCTCCACCTTCGGCTGCTCTGCCACCACTGGTGCCGGTTGTGGTTGCGGAATGGAGATCTCCGGCGGCTGTATCGGGTCTCTCGGTATGGGCGTTCTCTCTTGCGGCTCAGGAAGCACCTCTGTAAAGTCCTTCAACCTCGCAAACCTCAACTCCGCGTCTGCTGCCGGGACCACGAACGGCTCTCCCTGCATCACCCGGTAGAACTTCCGGGGATCCGTAGCCGAGTTTACCGTGAACTGGCCGCCTCTTGGTCCAACGTACATGAACACCCTATCCGGCCCGGTAGGCACAGGCACCGTCCTCCCCTGTACCACTACCGTTGTCTTTGCCTTGTTTTTGCATCCCGCGCAAGCCATCTCTACTTCCTTTCTATCGATCCAATCGCAGATCTCGTCAAACTTTCTCCTGAACTCTGGGCTTCCGTGATCGGCGTTGTCAATCGCATTCTTGCTCCCCACGTCCCCCGCCGTCCACTTCCGATACACGCCCCACTTGACACCTTCACAATACGCCGCGCCGATCCCCACGAGGTGCAGCTTCACCCCAAACAGCCAGTCCTCATACATCTCGTATGGCTGATCTACCGGGTATCCGCCTACCGCCCTCCACCACTGCTTGGGGAACAGGATGCAGTTCTGGTAAATCGCCTGTGGGTAGTGGTTGGCGCTGCGCTTGGTTCCCATGATCCGCTCAACGCTGAACTCTCCAGAGCGGTACTTTTCCCGCTGCCCCAGCTTTACCTCAGTGTCGCAATCAGCATATACCAAACACTCTGGATTTTCAAGGTACGCCCTGTATGCCTTCTCTATCCAGTCTGGATAAAACATATCATCGGCGTCCAACGGTGCAATCAGTGGCGCTTTGGCGGCAGCGATGGCCATGTTCCTGGCTACTGCCGGCCCAACCCTCCCTTTGGTGTCTACTACCCTCACCCATGGGTGTCCCATCGCTACCACGTCCAACGGCTTGCCCGTGTCGTTGCACACCACGCACTCCAAGAGTGGGAACGTCTGCCCGGCCACTGAGTCCAGTGCATCCTGCAGGAACATCTCGTGCCCCGGCCCACAGGCGATAATCACCGAGATGTGCGGCTGCTCGTAGCTCCTTACCGCCCAACTCCCTCTTGGCGGTGGCTGCGTACAGGCGAACGGCATGACCCGTGTATCATCCTTCCAGGGGTAGTGGAAGTTCCACGCCAGCGGTCCATTTGGATCGTCCTCGCCGCCCTCCCGCTTGGACTTGTTCTCCCCGTGCCAGCGGTAGATCAGCACGGGTTCCTTCGTCACCTGCTCGAAGTACAACCCCGCACTCATCGCCCTGCACCAGAACTCGCCGTCCTCGTTCTTGTGCTGCCGGCGTCGCCAACCGCCCAACCGCTCTATACTACTACGCCGCATCATGCTGGACGAAGGGAGCTGGTTGTAATGGTGGAACTGTGCCTCAATATCCACCGTCCCGAACGGCCAGTCGTTCAGCCTGTGTTTGCCGTCTGCCGAGTAGACGTAAAGCCCACCGCTCGCCACGTCCAACCACGGCTTGGCCTCTAACGCCTCGTACAGCACTTGCAGCGTCGTGGGAGTGAACAAGTTGTCTGCATCCAGTGGAATGACGTATCTTCCTCTGGCATGTGCCAGTCCGGTGTTCAGCGTTGCCGGTAGCCCCTGGTTGTGCTCGTGCCGCACAACCTCTATCCCCTCAAAGTGTGACAGCACCTCCTGCGTGTTGTCTGTCGAGCAGTCGTCTACCACTACTACCTGCATTTTACCCTCGAACGTCTGCCCTGCGATACTGTCCAGCGCATCAGGCAGGAACTGGGCGTAGTTGTAACTTGGCACCATCACCGTCACGTCCGTGTCATACTGCTGCCCCTCATATGTCACGCGGATAGCATCTGCATACCGTGCCATCAGCGCCTTCCAGGTGTAGTTCGTGCGGATCCATTCTCTTGCCTGCTCGCCGATGTGCTCCCGATGCTCCAGGCAGTACCGCACGCCATAAGCCAGCGCCTCATAATCCCCCGGTTCGGCCAGAAACCCCGTCTCCATGTGCCTGACTAATTCCGCCGTCGCGCCCCACCTCCAACCTACCACTGGAATCCCCCGTGCCATTGCCTCCCTTGAGCCGATGTCCCCCGTCTCTCTCGTCGTCGCCAGCCAAATCGCAGCGCCGTTCATCACTTGCTGGAACTTGTCATACGGCATCGCCCCGGTGATCTGCACGTTCGCTGCTGGCCTCCCGTAGGTGCTCACGAAGTGCATCTCTGGCATCCGGTGTGCAAGCTCGTTCATCGGCTGCGGCGTGCTCACCACGTCTGTTCTCGGCTTGGCCCACAGCACATATCCCTGGTGCTCTCGCTGCAACTCGAACTCGTCAAGCTCAACACCGTGTGGGATCACCACGGGGTTCTTGCGCATGTCCCGCCTGATCGGCCGTGCTATCCACTCACTTGGTACAATGATGGTGTGTGCACGACGTAACGCCTCAATCACAGCCCCATTGAACTGCCAGTACTCGTCCGTCCACTCAAAGTCGCCGGTCCAGTACAGCCCATGGTTCGTGGTGATGATTGGCTTGTCCGTCCTAACCAGCGTTCCACCGTGTACCATCACTACGTCTGCGTCCTCTTCGTGATCCGCAATCTCTATGCCATACTCAGGCAACCACCTTCCCTGTGCGTTGATGACACGCCAGATACCACCTGAACCTTTGCCGTCTTCTGCATATTCTCTAGGATGTGGACTGATGAAGACCTTCACGATTCACCCTTTCTACACTTTGGCAAACACGAGCAAGTTTCTCGGCAGGAACTCCAGCCCTTTGGGCACGATCCTCTCAAACGCCGCGCGTGCAGCGCCCGTCCGTTCCTGGCTGAACTTGATGTACGGCCACTTCTCGATAGCCTCAATCCAGTACCCTACTGGTTGCAAGTTGATGTGTCCCGTCCCCGGTTGCCCCGGTTGTGCTGCGCTGAAGATGAGCACATTCCCCGTGCTCTTGGCCAGCGTCTGCAACAGCGCATTGTGCGCCGCGTGCTTTGGGATGTGCTCCGCTACTTCCAAACACATCACCAAGTCGAACGGACGCAGGAGATCGGTCAGCGGTTCTCTCAAGTCATGCTGCAAAAAGTACACATCCTCTGGCGTATGCTCCTTGGCGATCTCGTCCAGTTCCACGGCAAAGCAGGTCTCGCTCCCGATCTGCTTGAAGCTGTGACTCCACCAGCCATCTCCTGAGCCATAGTCGATCATCGTCTTGGGCTTACCAAATGTCCCACACCACCAGCCAACCATGAACTCGATCCACATGTGTTGCCACTTGAGACTCTCGAACCACTCGTGCGTGCGGTATACGTCAAACAGTTCCTCGCTCATGGGCGATCCTTTCTTGGTAGTAACTCACCGTCTGTTGTAGTCCCTCCTTCAGGCTCACTTGAGGTTCCCAACCCAACTCCTGCCTGGCCTTGCTCGAATCGAAGGCGAACAGCCGCACATCCCCAGGCCGCTTGGGAGCCTCGATCACCCCTACCATCGTCTCGGTAGCCTCACTCAGCAGCCTGTACAGCTCATTCACCGACGTAGCCTTTCCGGTGCCGATGCAGTATGCCTGCCCGTCACCCCTCTCCAGAGCCAGCAAGTTGGCTCTCGCCACATCCCCAACGTACACGTAATCCTTGCTCTGCTCGCCGTCCCAGTCGATGCGCACAGGTTGTTTCCTGAGCATTCGATCTGCAAAGATGCCGATCACGCCAGCTTCCCCGCTTGGATCCTGCCTTGGCCCGTACACGTTGGCATACCTGAGAATGGTGTACTGCAAGCCGTGCGCCTTGTGCCAGTAGCGCAGGTACTGCTCCCCGGCGAATTTGGTGATGCCGTAGGGTGACTCTGGTGTGCTCATTGGCGTATCCTCATGGATGGGCATCTGCTGCACCGTGCCGTACACCGCTGAGGTAGACGAGAACACCACCTTGCGTACTTGATGCGCTGTACACGTTTCAAGGAGGTTTTCCATCCCTACTACATTGACCGAAGCGTCATAAGCGGGGTTCTTCGTTGAGTAGGAGACACTGTTCTGTGCAGCTAGATGATAGACAACTTCTGGGTGATTTCTCACCAAGACCCCAGATAAGGTATTCCAGTCACGTATATCTATCTGATATAGCTTTGCCTGTGGATGGACGTTCTCCACTCTCCCCCCGCCGTGTTCCCAGAAGTTGTCCACTACAACTACCTCATGTCCGGCCTCGACCAGCGCATCTACTACATGTGACCCGATGAATCCTGCGCCACCTGTGACCAGAACCTTCATCTCTATCTAACCTTTCTACGGGCATAGATATTCCCAAAGTAGGTGCGCCCGTGCTGTGCGTTCAGCCTCTCCACCTCGCGTGCCAGTGCGTTACAATCCGTCCATCCATTGACGTACTGTAACTGTTCCCCTTCCGTGTGGTTGAACTCTACCTCAGCGTCGATCTCCAACAGCCTCTGCATACACTCTACCGCTCTCTGCGCCCAGTAGGGGTGGAACTCAAAGCTCAACGGCACAAACCGCGACAACCCTTGCAGCACTTCCAGTTCATACCCTTCCACGTCCACCTTGACCCACGCCGGCATGCCGTACTGCTCGATCAGCGCGTCCAGCGTCGTCACCGTAACCGCTTCTCGCCCATCCCTTGGCGTGCCCTGCCACGGTCCTCCAGACCCCCAGTAGTAATCCGGCACCATCGTGGAGATGGTCGAACCGTGCCCGTAGGTCGTGATGATCCCCTGTCCTACTTTGCTCCCACACGCGGCGTGTACAATCTCCACGCGCTCATTTTCCCTAAACCGATGCTGCAACTCCTCCACACACACCGCTTGCGGCTCTACCGCTATCACCCTTGCGCCCAGCCCCAAATAGGCATAGGTCATCTTGCCGATGTTGGCCCCCACGTCAAACACCAGGCTTCCTTCGTGTATCCAATCCGCCAAAATACCTGGCCAGTGTAGGTGCTGCCAGTACTCCAGCATCACTCTATCCTGTGGGGGGATGTCTAGCATCTTGTGTACGCTGCCAGTGTGCCGACCAGCCCGACTCTTCGCCAGTTCTTGTCCATCATCTCTACCACTGCCGGCGTAACCGAGTGCAGCGGGTTGCCGTAGTCGTGGAAGGCAATCACCCCATCTTCCTTGAGGTGTGGCGTCCAGGCCCTCACGTCGGCCTTCACACCTTCATACGAATGCGACCCATCCACGAAGATCAGATCCAGCGGCTCCCAGTCCTGCTGCCCAATCTCTGCCGAGTCCCCCACCAGCATCTCATACCGCCAGGTAGGAATCTGCGCCTTCTCCAATTCTTCACGCACATCGTCCTTTTCGAGCAGATCAATCGTCCACACCTTGGCGTCCTCATGGAGGCTCAACCCGTACAGCAGTCGCAGCAAGCTCATTCCTTTTCCGGTGCCGATCTCCACCACCCGTGCCGGGTCTGGACAGTTCGCCGCCAACCCTTCCAGAAACGCCCCCTCCCACCTTGAGCAGTAGCTCTCATCTCCCACGCCCGGATGCCGTATCACCTGCGGGGTGAACTGCACGGTACTGAGCAGCAGCATGTCACGCAGTGAGGCGATCCACAAGTCCCCCTCGTCTACCCCGAACGGTACTTCCTGCTGGACGCGAATCTTCTCCATCGGGTAGGCTCTGCTGTTGATGCTGAACTGTCCCTCTCGTTCTCCCGCGTACACGATGTAGTGCATCTGCCTATCCTAACGCTGCGTAATAGTGTGCGCGTCCTACCCAGTGTGCCCAGGGAGCATGTGCGACCTCTACCCCAATGGGAAAGAGGAGCTGTGGCCCGCTCTCGCCCAATGGCGAGTTAGCGTACTGGTTGCTCAATCCCATCTCTGCCAATCCCGGATTGATGTTCTCCGGGTGCATCCCATAGGCGTCATGGAACCTCATGTGTGCCACATACGGCTGCGTGCTCACCAGGTATGCATCCCTGTCTCCATAGGGGTTGTTCAGGCTCCACTCCCGGATGACTCTCAGGTACATGTACCGCGCCATCTCCAGCCTCGGGCACTGGTAGCCTACGCTCAACATCCCGTGCCCCGGCACGTGGTAGGACAACCGGATGAACCCGATCTGATCATACGTGTCCAGCACGTCCACGTGTGGGCGCAGGTCTAACTCTCTCAGCAACCCCCAGTCGTCGAACACGAGCACGTACTGCGTGACGCCGTTTGCCCTCGCCGCCTGTATCCCACGGTTGATGTTCCCGCCGGTGTTGAACCGTCCGGGTGGTGTCTGCATCTCGTGGTACGTCACTTCGGGGTAGAACTCGGCGATGGCATCCGTCAGCACCCCGACGTGCCACCTATCTGTCCCATCATCCGTCTTCCCGCTGCCGTCATCCGCAACGTGATAGTGCAGGTTGGGGTACTTGAGGTAGTCCCTCAAGCTGTAGATCGTTCTCAGTGCTGCTTCCGTTCGCTTGAACGTCGCAAAGATTAGCCATACTTTGGGCCAGTCGGTCATTGTCTATCCTTTTCCAGCATCCCCAGGCCACGCATCGCTCGAAGCGATGTGTCTCTTCTAGCCTAGTGGATACTTCTTGAATGCGTCTCGATATTTCCGGTTCGTCTCCATAGGTGTGCCACTGCACCAGGAGTATCTTTACTCTCTCGATCAGTCCCGTCCCGATCAACCGCTCGATGATCTCAAGCTCTCCCCCTTCGGCATTGAGATGTGCAAGTGCGATCTCGCCAAGCGCGCCCAGCTCTTCTGCGGCGTCCACCATCTGCACCGTCTCGTGTGGCTCCACGCACGTCCAGCCGGTGTTTGCGCCATCCCTCTGCATGTCGTACAGCACAGCCGTGCCATTCTCTTTACCTAGCGCCACATTCTGCAGCACCACGTTAGGGTAGTCCTTCAGCTTCTCCTGCGCTACCTTGTATGCCCTGCTGGCAGGCTCAAAGGCGTACACCTTGCAGCTTGGGCGCTGCTGGCATACCTTGAGCGTCCAGGCCCCCTCGTAGGCTCCAGCTTCAATCACGATGCCACTGTCTAGCTCGTCGGGGACGGGATCATAGTCGATGCTCATATCCTCACTCATATCCTTCCCTCAGACACCCTGCAGATTGCGTCTGCATACCCCTGTGGGCAGTCTACATCTGCCCACAGGCTGTACCTGTCCACATGATCCCACGGAGGCATGTGCCAGCTGTAGTGCTTGATGCCTGCCCGGTCTAGACGCCCGGTACCCTCCCCTCCATCCGGCTGCTTGGACATCTCCTGTCCCCAGTTCTGGAGCGCCTTCGAGCGTTGCCGGTGGTTCTGCGCATCTGCCCGGTACACGCCCACACCTTTCCTGTCGAGCATGAAGATGGAGTGGTAGACATCCAGCGAGAACTGGCAGGGCCACGGCATCGCACTCAGTACATTCTCCAAGAACGCCGATTGGTAGAGCTTGTCACCGCGCGCCAGCACCACACGATCATACCCCGATTCAAGGATATCAATAGCCATGCAGTACGAGTCGTGCTTGCTCTTCCACCCTGGATCAGGTTGGACGATCATAGTTCCCAGCTTGCGGATGTAGCGATGCAGCGCATCCGTCCAGGGTGAGGCATCTGGATCGACGCCGATCAGGCAGGCTGTCTCCTCACTCGTCTTGCCACGGTCCCAGAACTCGTGCCGTGGTTGGCAGTCACGGTAGCGGTAGCCCAGCGGCCCGGCAGTCAGCGCCACGTTATACCCCATCGCTCTGAACTGCGCTGCCAACCGGCTTGCCGCAGTGCTGCCATCCCCAAGTGGTAAGAACGGTGCAGGCAGGTGCACGTGTGGGGTGCCTATGCCAGCTCCCTTCCAACCTGCACACGCTATAATGACTGTTCCTGCCACCACCGGATCGTCTTTCTTAGACCCTCTTCCAGGCTCACTTGATGCTCCCAGCCTAGCGTCCAGGCTTTCTCACAATCCGTGCTGCGTGCCTCATCCCCGGTGGGCATATCGGGAACGAACGAGATGTGCCCTTGGTGGTTCATCAGCCTCTGGATCGTCTCGGCCAACACGCGGATGCTCACCATCGTCGCACCGGCAGTACCCAAGTTGTACACTTCTCCTCTTGCGCCGCTCTCGGCCACCTGGAGCATCCCCCGTGCGACATCCTCAACGTAGATGAACTCGCGCATCTGGCTGCCGCCGAACACGTCCACCTCGTCCTGTGTGCTGAACTTGCGAATCAATGCCGGGATGACGTGCGCTGTGGCGTCAAAGTAGTCCCTCGGCCCGTAGATGTTCGTCGGCCTGACAATCACATACCGCGTCGGTGCTTTCTCAAAGGCCCATTCACATACTCTTTCCCCCATCCGCTTGGCCCAGGCGTACCCGGCATTCCCTCGTTCCGGTTCCAGTAGATGGCCATTCTCTTCCTGCGCCGGGTTGTTGTACCCAGAAGCATAGCAGCATACAGTTGACACTTGGAGATACACCGGCACGCTCTCCTGCGCGGCCTCAAGGGCAGGCACGGCCGATGTCTGCATGTTCCCCCAGAACTGCTCTGCCTGGTGTGCGATGTTGTGATACAGCCCTCCGACGTGGCCAGCAAGGTTGAACACCACGTCTGCGGTTACGAACCATGCGCCGACGCCACGGCGTGTGACATCCGCCTGCCGTGGATCAGCATATCGCACGAGGGGGTTGTGGTTCTTACCCCTCGCGCCGTTGTCCAGGACGAGCACAGACGCGCCACGCTGCTGGAGCATATCCACGAGGTGGGAACCGACGAAGCCGCGTCCACCTGTTACCACGATGTGCTTACCTTCATAGAAGTCGGTCATTACCGTACCTTTCCGATCACCTCTGTGATCACCTCTCGAATCACGAGTATCATGTACTCTACCTGTTCCACCGACAGGTACTGGTGACACCCGACGTAGAATCCGTCTGCGCCATAGTGCTCGGCGACAGGCAGTTGCCCACAGTAGGCATCCCCAAACTGTCCAACATATGCTGGCTGCTGGGTGGGAATGCAGCCAAACAGCGGGCGTGCCTCCACGCCCCTACGCTCCAATTCGGCTACCACCTGATTGCGATAGCCGCTGTGTTTGAGCACAACAGGGTAAGCCATTGGCACGGCATCGAACTGCACAGGCAGAGACTCAATGTACCCGTCGTCCTCTAACCCCTTCAAATACGCATGCAGTCCGGCACGTATGGCCTTGCGCCTGGCGATGTTCTCCTTGATGTGCGAGAGTTGCACCCTTCCCAACGCGGCTTGAAACTCCATCGGCTTGAAGTTCCACCCTACGTACTCGGCCTGGAACCTCGGATCTCCATCGCCCCTGCCCAGATACGGGCATCCGGTTGTGCTCCTGGTGCATCTCCTGCACGTACACTGCCTGCCGTGTGCCTTGAGCTGCCGTGCAGCTTCTGCAATCGCCACGTCGTCTGTCACGATGCAACCCAGCTCCCCGGCTTGCACGGTATGTGCAATGTAGAAGCTGAACGCGCCCCACAGGCCGAACGTGCCGGCCTTTCCCCCTGCGATCATCGTGCCGTGCGCCTCTGCTGCATCCTCTACCAGTACAGCTTGACGCGCTTCACACTGCTGCTGGATGCCTATGACATCCGCGCCGTAGCCCATGAGATGCACCGGAAGCACTATGTCAGGCGTGCGCTTGCTCACCTCGCTGGGGTCCAGTCCCATCGTCCCAGGTTGAATATCCCCAAACGCCAGGCGCAAGCTGCTCAAACTCACAGCATTGGCTGTAGCGATGAACGTCAGAGCGGGTATCAGCACCTTCGCACTACTGCTCACACGTCCTGTCACAACCAGCGCCTTGAGGCCCACCATCAAGGCTGCTGTGCCTGAGCTTACAGCCACGCAGTGCCGCGTGCCCATGTAGGCTGCGAACTCGTCCTCGAAGGCGCGCACCTCATTGCCTTCAGAGATGCGTCCAGAGTCGATTACACGCTGCAAGGCAGCACGCTCTTCAGCACCAAGTGGGAAGTCACCGATAGGACATCTCATAACTCCCACGCCTGCACCCCCTTCTGTGTTACCTGAAAGGGTATCTCTACCAAGTCTAGTGCTTCTCTCACGCGCCGCTTCTTCTCTGGCGGCACGAGGAAGAACCAGCATCCGCCGGCCCCTGCGCCGCACAACTTCCCCCCCAGCGCACCATATGCGATTGCCACGCCGTATTGCCGATTGAGCACCGGACTCGTCACGCCGCCAATCCCCCGTTTGAGCATCCAAGTGAGGTTGAGGTAGTGGCCCAACCTCTCAGGCGTCAATTCGTCGATGGACTCAACTACAGTATTGGCCAGCAGTCTGATTTCCTGCAGTTGCGCTGTACTCTCATTCTTCTGCCAGCACTGGAGCACGGTGTCCGCTTCCCGACTCTCCCCGGTGTACAGCAGCAAGCCGTACTGGTTGATGATTCTCGTCAAGTCCGCAGGTAGAGGCTCAACGGAGATCTCCGGTTCCACCCCCTCAATCCTGTACACGTTGAACCCACCCCACACTGCCGGGAGGTAGTCCTGCCAGCCAGCCCTGGAGTGTGCTGACTCTATTCCGTGTGCCTGTTTCACCAGCAGCACGCCATCCAACTCCGGCCACGCCAGCTTCACCAGGCATGTAGCCAACGCGCTGCTGCTCCCCAACCCCGTTCCCTTGGGCAGGTCGCTCACCATCGTTAAAGTACACGGTTCCTCGATGCCCATCTTTTCTGCCGCTTCCCTCACGAGGTTGTGCTTGGCCTCTCGCAGGGTACCTAACTCCTCTACTTCTGAGTAGCTGAGGTGGCACCCGCCTGTGGGCCTGTCGTTCCACGTCAGGTACATATACCGGTTGATGGCAAACGAGAGGATCGTGCTCCCGTACTGGGAGCAGTAGGGCTCCAAGTCTGTGCCGCCTCCAAAGAGGCTGATACGCAGAGGCGCACGTATGACTTTCACCGATAAACCTTTCCGCAATGGGCCAGAGCGGGTTGCCCCACTCTGGCCCTTGCTTATATCATCACCTGGTACCGGATGCAAACCAACAGCAGCAGTACCAGATGTGGACTACCACGATCCTTAGTGGTAGTACGAGGCTGGCGAGCGGGTGCTGACGCCACCCTTGAAGAAGTAGCTCCCATCCGGATCCGGCTCGCGCAGGTGCTGCAACGGGACGTACCGAACGTTCTGAATCCTTGCCGCCAGTTGAGGCGTTCTGAGGATGATCCTTGGTTCGGTCTCCGCCTGGATCTTGAAGCACCTACCATCCCTCACCAGGGAGTAGGAGAACCGGCCATCCGGTGACGGCTGGTAGAACCCGCCGATCAGGTCGTTGGTCGCGGCGATCTCGCCGGTGATGAAGCGATAGTCCTTGTAGTCGATGCGCATTGCCGGACGCCCACCCAGGTATCTGATCGGCAGCAGGTACACGTCTGAGGCGTACTCGCCTGCTGCGCAGTTGGCGTCGTTGGCGTTGTTGCTTTCCGGGATGCCATCGTCCAGGACGACACGCACGTTCTCGCCGTTGAGGTTGATCGCCATACCCTGGCGAATGGCATCGCGCTCGCTAACCAGAGAAGCGCCGTCGATGTTGACTTGGTAGTTCGTCGCGTTCGGGAACGAGGCATTCATCATCGTGGCGATGATCGACTGGTACGGCAGGAGGCTGGACACGATCTGCCACAACTCCGGTCGCATCACACACACCCAAGTCACCGGGTCAAGGCGCTGCCCACGTGCGTTGTTCCGCACGTAGTAGTGCGCCATCTCCAGCGTCTCCATGAAGCTGGGGTTGGTCTGCGTCTTGACGTTGCCGTAGGCGAAGTTCTTCAGATCCGAGTCCAATGCCGGGCAGGTGACATTCGCGAAGGCGTCCACAAACCCGGTGTTCACCAGGAGCTGGAGTCCTCTGAACTCCCTGTAGGCGTTCCCGTTGTTGTTCGTCGGGTTGCCGGTATAGACCATCGGCCCCAGGGCATGCATGAAGAGCGGCGGAAGTTCAAACAACAGTGCCCACGCCGTTGCCACCTGCATGATGTCGCCCTGGGTCGTGAAGCTCGAACCCGGATGCCACGGTGAATCGCTGCCCAGTTGGTCATTCAGCAGGGTCAGGTCGATGTCACCACGGTTGAGCCGCTCGATGGCTTTCTGCAGGGTCATCGCTTTGGTCTCACGGCACACCTTGGCGGTCGGGAAGTGCTGGATGCACGCCTCCGATTCGCCGGAGATGCAGTCACCGCACTCGGTCGTCGGCTCGGTGCTGGACGTGGGTTCCACGCCGGTGATGAAGGGTAGGAACTGCTCGATGGTCCTCACCGGCTCGCGGGGCAAAAGCTCCCCGATGCCGCGCCAGTGCATCATCGTCGAGATCACGTCCGGGTCGATGCCAACCTGCACTGCGCCGAACATAGAACCCCAGCCGTGCACCATGTTGTACGAGGGGTTGTTCGGCAGAGAGGCTTTCTGTGCAACCTGCTTGGCTGCTTCCTCTTGGGCCTTGACCATTGCCGACGCGAACCCTTTGGTCATTGCCGCCATGAAGGCGGGGTCTTTCGCCAGAAAGCTGGCGATTTCTTCGTAATTCTCACTCATGATACGTACCTCCTGGGCGCTAGACTTGGAACTTAGCGCCCGCCATCTTGTCTTCCACGACGCGGGTGATGTCGGCAACCAGCGCCTTGGTATACTCGGCCATGCTGTCGGGTGGATTCCCGAACGTCAGGCCGCGTGGTTTCTCGTCTACGACTGTCGCTCGGACCTGTGAGGCGGCCACTTTCACCACCTGCGGCAGGTCGCGCAGCCGCTGCTCTACCTTCTCTTCTACGCTGTCGTTCAGTCCCTTGACGGTGGCTTCGAGTTCGGCGATGCGCTTGTCGCGTGTGTCCAACTCAGCCTTCACCATCTCACCGACAGACTTGGCAACAGCCTCACCCAGCGCCTGGAGCATCGCCCCGGCGTCGGGAGCCACAACCTCTGTTGCAGCCTTCACTTTGGCCTCTGTCTCACCCTTTTCAGTCTGGTCCTCTGCCGGACTTTCGCTCACCTCTTCAGCCTTTCTAGCCTCGTCCGGTGAGGCAACGGGGGTGTCTGGGCCGTTGAACCACTTGCCGAGTTCTTGGAACAGCTGCTTGAGTGTGCCGCCTTTGCGCTCCTCTGTCACCTCTGTCGCGGGTTGTGTACCAACCGCTTCGGTTGGCGTGGTATCCTCCTTCTCCACGACGTTATCTTCTTGTGGGAGTGCTTTCTGCTTCTGTGCCAGTTCGGCGATCTCGTCCTCGGTATGACCGAGTTGCCGCAGAGCCGCTGCGGCCTTGTCATCCAATGCCTTGCTCATGCTACCTCCTTGCACAGCAATGGCTGTGCCATAAGAGGCTGCCATGTGCTGCGGCAATATGGAATGTTTGAGGACCTGAATGTCCCCAGTGTAGACCCCCTTGACTTTTCGTTGGGGGTTAAAACGGAACTTCAGCGACATGCCCCAGTACGCGGGGTCGGCCTGGATTGCCTCGCGCGCGCGGGTGGCTTTCGCCGTGTCGTAGAACGTTCCGCCTGCACCGAATTTAGCGGGTTCATCACCCGACTTGAGAACGAAGAGTTGGTCGCACGCGCCGATGTCCGTGCCGTCCACGTGGACCAGATCGAGTTCGCCCCACTTACCGCTCTTCTCGGCGTGGGCGATGGCGTCCCGGTAGGCTTGCTCGGAGACGACTTCGGCTTCCTTGTCCACGACGGCCCAACTGGAGATGGAGAGCCAGCGCCAGTCACCGGATGCGGACTTGTAGATGGTGAGGATGGACTTCTCCTCTCCGTCACTGCTACTACCGCCGTGCTCCTTGAGGATGCTTTCCGCCTTAGACTGCAACCGCTTGCGCAGCTCTGGCGTCAGCCAGCCATCCCCACTCCCGGTGTTGCTCTGTCCCAGTCGGGAGAGGGCATTGCGCAGGTGCGGCAGGTCTACCTTGCCCGATGCGTCCTTGTAGGGTAGATGGCGCTTGCTTCTAGGCGTCGTCTTACCTTCGTCGTCTTTCTCACCGCTTTCGACATACAGGAAGCTGGAGTCGGGCAAGTCGTTCACACTCCCTGTACTCCACTCTGCCTTCTCTTGTTCGTCCATCTTCCCGCCTCGTTCAACCTTGTCTATGCTTTGCTTGCAGTATGGGCACGCCTTAGCCGTACAAGGGATGCCCTTGCCACACTTGGAACAGGTGCACTCATCTGCCCCCTCGCCGTCGTCCATCACTCTAGCTGTATCCCCGATGCTGCCGCCTTCGCCATGCACGGTAGGGCCGGGGGCATCCATCGCTTTCTGCTCATTCTCATCGTCCTGCTCGTCCTGCTCGTCCTGCTCGTCACTCTGCTTCATCATCGCCTTGCATTCAGGACATTTAACCTCGTTGCACTTCTGCCCAAGTGGAACGTGTACACTCTTGTCGCACTCTGGGCAGGTGCAGGTATGCGTCTCCTGCGCCTTGTCCTCCTCGCAGGAGGGGCAGGGTTCGTCGTCCTCATCCACGCTTTTCTTGCGCCCCGGCTTGGGCTTGCGCCCACCGCGCCCCTCAGCCGGCTTGTCCTCGCGCCACTCGGTCTGCTGGGGCGAACCGCCGCAGCTTGGGCACTCGATGTCCTCGCACTGCTTGCCTTTGGGCAGCACGATTACCGCGCCGCATTTAGGACACTTGCAGCGCCTGGTGCCTTCGGGTGGCTCGTCACTCTCTGTGCCGAATTTCCTATCTGCACCAGGGCCACCGGCGAAGTTGGGCGCGTTCTCAGCATTGTGTGTGCCACGAGGAGGTTTGTGCCAGCCGCTTGAGGATCCGCCTTTCTCCTCGGCGTCTTCCACGTTTACGTAGAGCGCTTTGAGGTGCGCCACAGCCTGCTCATGTTCTTCGTGGCACTTGACCGTCTCGCCCGGTTCATCTTTGGTGCCCTTGCGGACACAGTTGTTATCGTCGATAAAGTAAGGCATCGCTTACCTCCTTACGTGTATTTCCATTGTGGCATGAGCTGCTGTTGTGTACGTGTACTTGGCCAACGCATTTCCCAACGGCCACAATCTGGCTTGCTGCCATAGAATGGCATACCTGCGATTGGCGTGCCGATGTTGAGGGCCGGGGATCCGCGCAACTGATAGAAGTTCGTCACGTCCACAAACGTCGGAGTGCCTACCGTGCTGTTGGCGTCTTGGCTGCTGGCTGTTTTCCAGGATGCGAAGCTGCGTCCACCATTCCCCAACCATTTGAAGCA
>Ga0180438_10006200_pt1 | contig 16256 bp, 28 predicted proteins | sample SS_ome_12_FD_132455 | JGI IMG/M metagenome (GOLD analysis project Ga0180438, IMG submission 132455) | Hypersaline lake sediment archaeal communities from the Salton Sea, California, USA - SS_3_D_2 metaG | ecosystem: Environmental > Aquatic > Non-marine Saline and Alkaline > Hypersaline >...
CGGGGTCGGCTCGGGCGCCGGTGCGGGCTCGGGCGTCGGGGTCGGCTCGGGCGCCGGTGCGGGCTCGGGCGTCGGGGTCGGCTCGGGCGCCGGTGCGGGCTCGGGCGTCGGGGTGTTGTTCTTGTTCTCGTCTGTCATTGGTCTTTACCTCCGTTGGGGATCGTCGTGATCCGCATGTCGATTTTATCCCTTTGTCGAGGCGGCGGGCAAGCTGTCAAAGCGGCTTCCCCGCCTCATCAGTGTCGCCAGCGATCGAACCAAATACGCCAGCGGGCGAACTCGACTCGATCAAATATCCATCGGCGCGCAACCCTTCGAGGATCTCGCGCGCTTCTTTGTCGCTCGCCTTCGCGAGCTTGTTAGCCGTCGCGCTTACGGGTCGCACCGCGGCGTTAAATCTGAAAAACCTCTTTCGCTTGAGCTTGTGATCGTAGACTTGCCAAACGCGATCGGTTCCCCCGCTCCGAATCTCGGAAATAACGATCGACTTCAACCCGGCGACCGCGCCGAGCGCGCGGGTCCATAAATTGATCACGCGATCCCTAACCTCCGCACGAAAACCGACAAGCGCGTCGGCTTGTGCCGCTACCGCTTGCGTCTCAACGAGGTCGGGATCTACGTGTAGCACTTGCCAGCGCCGCACCGTCGCCCACGCGCTTTGAGCGGTATTCGCCCCGAACGACGTGAACGCCGCGGTCTCTCCCCTCGCCAGCGCGAGCGGGGCGCCGGGGTCCATTTCGAGGAGTCTCCCGGTCGGATCAATGCGATCGAGTTCCGACCGTGCTCCCAAAACGGGGCGGTTCGCGGCGGTAGGCGTCTTGATCGGTGCGACGGGCGTTCTCGCACCTGTAACGGGTCGCGCCGTTCGTGCCGGTATGGTCCGCGACATGCGACCCGCAAGAGCCGCCAACTGAAAACCGGGGGGAACTTGCACGATGTCGCCGCGCGGCTCCGTCCATGAACGGCAAAGCGGGTGATAGGGCGGCGTCCCGACGCCGTCGTCGGCGAACTGAGTCCCCATCTTGCTGTACTGGTATTGACCGCCCTTGAAGCCAGCGTCGCGCGAATACGAGAACGGCGTGATCACCTTGCCGAATGTCGCGCCGTTGCGAGTCCCTATCATGCGATCCCCCGACTTGGGATCTCGCCATTCTCTCATCCACGGGTTGACCGTCTTAATGTCCTCGGGGCGCTCAACATTCGCCGCGGCTTCGTTGATCTCGTTGCATTGAGAAGCGCTGATCACTTGCCCGTCGAGGAACGCGCAAATCTCGGTTGTTCTCTCGTCGATCACGGCGCGAATGATCAACCATTCGATCCCCGCCGCCATGTATGACTTGACCTCTCCGAACGAACGCGCGCGCCCCAACGCCGCCGCCGCGTTCACTCGCGCGTAATTGTGAGAGCGATCCCCCCACATCGATCCGAGTTGCGCTTCGAGGTCCGCGGCGATCTGGTCGCGCCCGAATCCCTGTTCGAGCCCTCGCTCGACAATCTTTCGACCGTGCGCCGTGAGTCTCTCCGAGCGCGCGAACGATTCCCCGCGGAGCCACCATCCCCCCTGCGCCCCGATCCGCTTGATCGCGGCATTGTACGGTTGATCCCATGACGTCCCGATCGTGGGAAACCATTCCGTTTGGACCGAGGAGAACGCGCGTTTCCCGACCGAGATCCCTGAGAGCGAAACCTTGTTTGCCCACGTCGGCGCGGCACGCGCGGCGCGGCTCTTTACCGCGGCGAGGAAGGCGCGATCGGCTTTCGCGAACGCCTGTTCGATCTGGCGCGCGGTCATCTTCTCCCAGTTGTTACGCGCTAACCCCGCGACATATCCGACAAGCGCAGGAAATACGAAGTTGCGATCGGTGATAGATAAATCGTTTGCGAGCGACTCGATCTCCGCCTCGAACTCTTCGGGGTTTCGCGGGTTCTTGCCCGCCTTGTAAATACTCCCGTCGGCATGAACTCGGGCGCCAACGTAGGGAGCGCCCTCCGACTTGACGACCCGTAAGCGCTCGCGCCGCTTGAACACGACGCGATCCTCGCGGTCCATCGCTACCGCTTCGACGATATCAACCGGGCCCCGCGCAGTCGCCAGAAACGCCGCGCGCCTTGCGGCGTCAATGTCGGCGGAGTCGAGGCGCACGGTCTCCCCGTTCGAAGCGATCAATCCGAACCCGTGGGCAACGCGGCCCCCTTCGCTCCCCGAGCGCTTGAGCGCCTGAGATAGATCGTCGCCGAGTTCCTCGAACGGCCAAAGCGTCAAGAACCCGGCGACCGGCTCGGTCGCTACGGTGTAACAGTGTTCACACATTGCGGCGAATCACTCGCTTTCGAATCCCTCGCTCATGCTGTCCGCCATCTCGTCGGTGTCTTGTGCAAACTCTTGAGCGACGAGTTGCGCGTCGAGATCGGCGAGGCGCTGATCGCAAAGACTCCGCAAGGATTCGATCCTCGCGGCCTGATCGCGCAACTTCGAGATCTCGGTCCCCGTGCGTAGATCCGCAAGGGGCGAGAGATCGAAGTCGCTCGGCGCGGGCTCCCCCTTTTCCGCTTTGTCGCTCGGCGACCCGTTAGAACCCTTGAGCCCCGCGAGAGTCATCTTCAAGGGTTGTTGTGTCCACTGGTCGCGGATCTCTCGGAACTCTTTGTTGAACACGTCGCCCGCGAGCCATCTACCCTCCGCGGGAGTGAGCACGCCGCCCTCGACGAGCTTCACGATCATATCGGTCATCTGGACGGGATCGCGCGTGATCGGTGCGTTTGATTTGAAGGTCCAGAACCGGACGTCGAGCGCCGTGAAAAGCTCTCGGTTGATCCACCCGTCGAACTCGTCTCGCTCGGGTTGAAAAACCTGTTCTTCGGCGAAGCGGAGCGCGGCTTGTGCCGTTGCTCGGTTGAAGTCCTTTGACTGTCCGCGGAGCAACCTCGGAAGGCGGAACGCCTCGCCGACCTTGTCGATGTTGCGCTCGTCGTACTTGGCGAAAAGCTCGTCTTGGATCATCGCCTCGGTGAGCGGCTTGAGTTCGATCTTCACCGAACCCGGCGAGGGGGCGCCCGACCCGCTCTCCGCTTCGAGGATCATGATCTTGTGAAAGTTTTTCGTCTTGCCCTTGAGGTTTTCTTCGACGAAGGATTCGAGCCTCGGGATCGTTTCCTCCGCGAGCTTGCCGCCACTCACGAGGATTGCGAGAGGGGGGACGCTCTTGTTCTCGAAGTAATAGTAATTGACCTCTTCCGCGGCGCGCGATCCTAGCACCGAGAGAAGCGCTCCGATCCAGCGCGGGACACCGTAGGACGTCCTCGGAGAGTAGATGTCGAATTGCTTCAACTCCGTCGCCGGTCCGTCGCCCTTCGCCCATTGGTGATCGGGCTTGACGACCTTTCCGGTCGTCTTCGAGATCATCCTCGGATCGCCGAACTGTTTGAAGTAGATCGGCGCGGCTCCCGCGGTCTTAACGCCGGGGGCGACCTCGTCGAGAATCTGAACGAAGCGGCGAAAACGGCGCTTGACTTTGGTCTCCGAGAACCCGAGCGTTCCGCGTCTCACGCGCTCCGTCACCTCGACGACTTGGGGATCGAGGGGGAGCAAGCGAACGGTGTGAGCGGGAACCTGAACGAAGCGAGCGGGCAACCCGGCGCGCGTGCGTAGGATCTCCCAGTAGCCATTTCCCTGAGTCTCCCGATCTTGCCGCGTGCGTCGGCGGAGTGTCTCGAATGAAACGTCGATCGCGCATCGGTCGAAGAACTCCAAAAGCCGGGAGTGTTCGAGGAGCGCCTCGCGTCGCCACTTCTCTTTTTCCGCCTTGACGCTATCGGGTGTCGGCTTCTCGCCCTCCGCGCCAGCGGCGATCCAGATCGCTTGAGCGATCTCTTCGTCGGCGTCCTCGGAGTTGAAATCGATCAGCGGTTCGAGGCGATAGCCGAACCCGTCAATGTTGACGGTGTATGCGTCGACGTTTTGGCGAAGGGCGTTCGAGTGCTCGAAGATCCGACACAAAAAGTCGGGCGGATAGGGCGGTTCGATAGCGCCCTGAGAGAGAAACACTTGCTCGGTTTGCTCATGTTCGGCGACCGCGTTCGAGCCTTGAATGTCGTCGCCGATGACCTTGAAGATCACCTCGCGCATTCGCTCCTCACCGTTCGCCCCCGCCTCGATCACTTGAAGCGCCACGCGGTCGCGCTCTTGTCCGCTCGCCTCGGTGCTCATCCTAGACGCTCCTCGCGTTGAACCCGCCGAAGAACCCCTCGGGAGAGCCCGACGTGAAGCTCGTCACGTTGGATCGAATCTCTTTCACGATATGCGGAAGATCCACAAACCCCGGCGCGGTGACAGGGGAGCCGATCGGCGACCACGGAGCGGACGCGTCGAGACGCCCCTCGATCTGGATCGTCGCGACAAAGGTTCCGCCGATCTGAACGGAGCCGTCGCGATAGTCCTTGACCAGCGTCGGCGTTCCCGCGGACGCGGACGCCGGGATCTCGAAGGTTTTGAAATCGGGTCGCATGTTTCGTTTCCTTTCGTTGCTGTCGCTCCGCGATCCTAACACGCACGCGGTCGCGGTTCTATCCTATGGTTCTCATGCTAACGCGCGCACCACCTACGGCTTTGCGCTCTTTCTGAACGGCAAGCGCACACGCCCAATATCGATCCGCGTGTCCCTTGCCTGTCGACTCGCTCTCGAATTTGGCCTTGCCCGTGGAAGTCACGCGGCGCCTTATTGAGTGGATTTGCGCGATCAATTCCCTATCGCTAGGAAGCGTGATCGCCTTGCGCTGTAGCAAGATCTTAAAGTCGTTGCAAAGAACCTCTTTTCGGTCCGTCGTGAACGAGTCCCCGATCACTTGGGGGAACTCTCGCGATAGGTTCTCGGCGAGGTGCATCCCGAGCCCCGTCTTGTCGATCGAGAGTCTCCCGATCGGCAAGCGTTCGAGCACGTCGCGAACCGCTTGCTCTTGCTCTTTGAAGGGGACGCGATCGAACCGCTGAAACATTCGCGCGTAATAGTGATCGCCGATCTGCTCAAACACCGCAAGCTCGGAGAGATCGCGATGGCGACCGACGTCGAACCCGGCGACGAGCCGACCCGTAACGCCCTTTGCATCGGAAGGGTCGCGCCATATTTCGAGCGAGCCGAGATCCCCGTCGCGCTCGTCTTCGGTGCAAGGGATGATCAAACCGTAAGGAAAAAAGCTGTAGCTCTCGTCGACATAGGCGCATTCGAACTCTTGTTGAAAATCTTCGAGCAACAACGACTCGAACTGATCCTTGATACCGTCCGATCCAAACCGCTCGACGCGTTCCGCCGTTGAGAGGTCGGGAGCCTCTACCGCCGCGCCCTGAACGTCGGTGCAAAAAAAGCGGCACAACCACCAAGGAACGCGCTGTCGATTATAGGCGGAATAGGGTCGAAGCTCTTGTCGCGCAACCTCCCAAAAAACGCCGCGTCGACCGAGGGGCGTTGAGCATAAGGAAAGCTGTCCCTTGCCCCTGAGAATCAGCGCGGTTGAACCCTTGTAAACGGAGCGGTCGTCGACGTAGTGAGCCAACTCGTCGAGATAGATATCGCCCTTCTTACCGCGAGGCGCTCGGCTCGGATTCGAAATGATCCGAGAGATTGTTTTCTTCGCGCTGTTGCTCTCGAAGGCAAGCTCAAGTTTCGAGTCTACGACCAGCCGCTTTTGATAGGCGAGAGGTAGTTCTTCGTATAGCTGGCGCGCATAGGTGATCTTCTCTTTCGAGTCGCTCAAATTGTAGGAAACGAAAACGCTCGTTTGAGTGTCGCGAAGGTGCGAGCGCGCGATCGCTTCAAGAGCAAACAGGAACGAGAAACCAACCTGTCGAGCTTTCTCAACGCAACGATAACGGGCCCTCTGTTCGAGAAAAAAACGCTGGTAGGTATCGAGAACGATCGGCTCTTCGTCATACCGACCGATCCCTTCAAGGAAACCGATTTCGGTCGCCAGCCATCCCGCGAGATCCGACTCGGATTTCTTGACAACGGTGAGCACGCGTTCCCCTCTTCGATCTGATCAAACCAAACGCGACGCCGCGCCCGGTTAGAGTCTTCATTATACCAGCGCCCAGCCATATGAACACCGACAACCTCGCAACGATCCGACCACATCGCGCGGCGGACGCGCTCCCCGAGCCGCGTCGTTGCTGAACTTTAAGCCCGTTGCCTTTTTTGCCTCTTTCGTATCGCAGGTTTCAGCGTCTACCCTTTACCATGTCCTTTGTTTTAGCCGGTGTCGCGCCACATGGCCGAACTTGACATTGCCACTTTTGCGGCGCATACTTGGATTGTAAACCAAACTCGCAACGCGAGAGAGAGGAACGAAACCATGAAAAATCAAAACGGAGAAATAAGCCCGAGTCTTCAAAGCCGAGCCCGCGACCAATGGCGCCGCGAGCGGGGCAAGTTTCTTCCCCCGCTCGGGCCCACCCAAGAGGAGAGACGCGCGGCGCGCGACGCCGAGATCCTCGCCGAATACGGCAACCGCGACGAAGCGGCGATCCGAGCCCTCGTCGATCTCAACGATCAGATCTACCGAATGCGCTACGTCGAAGGATACAAGGAAGGGCGCGTCAAAGCTGCAAACGCGCAACGGGGTTACAACTCGGCGGTTGAGGGATTCAAGATCCGCTGTTGCTCGGCGATCCGATCCGCCATTGGCTACCACGACCCCGGCTATACCGAGAGCGCCCAAGATGTTCGAGCCCTCCGCCTAGCGCGGGATCTGATCGCGGCATGGGATCGCGCGGCGGAGGTGAGCAAGTGAGCCGCACACTTCGACGCATGAATACGACGCCGGTCTACATCGCGAGCGGTGAGTTCGCGGGCAACTATGGAACCACGGTCTCGACGCCCGAGAAGATCGCGAGTTTATCGAGGACAGGAACGCGGATCTTCGTGCGGATCGACGGCGACGACAACGACAACCGCGTCGTTTCCCCTCGCGCCGACCGCGTGAAGATCCTCCCGCCCTGGATCTGCGCTTTCAGGATCGACGCGCCGGAACTCACGGGGGAGATCGGATGGTGTTACGGGTCGCCCTCCGCCCTCGCCGAACGCGCGGAGCGGGGTCTCCCGTTCTGTCTGAATGTCAATGGAGCATGGCGCTTTGTGACGCCCGAGAACGCCTCTCTCGTCGCCGCGGAGCGCATCCCGAGGAAAGGGGTCCACTAATGCCGAGAAGCACCACAGAACGCGCCCCTCGCACGCTCACGCGTGACGAGCAGAAAGCCGCCCTCGCAGCTACCGCCGAAAACCCCGAGGGATTCCGAGACCACGTCATAATCGCGCTTGCTCTCGCGACCGGGCTCCGCGAGCACGAGATCGCCGCGCTCGACGTTGGCGACGTCTATCTCGCCAGCCGCGGCGCCCGCGACCGGATACGCGTCCGCACGTTCAAGGGAGCCGGTCGCGCTGGCGCCCCCGATTCTCAAGAGGTGTTCGCAAGCGAGCGCCTCCGCGAGAAGATCTCCCGCTTCATTTCGTGGAAACGCCGCCGCGGAGAGAGCACGAAGAACGGGGCGCCGCTCTTCCTATCCTCGCGAGGGCGCCGCATATCGACGCGGGCCCTTCGCCACAACTGGCGCGAGATACAACGGCGCGCCGGTTTCGCCGATCCCCTCTTCACGTTTCACTCGCTCCGCCATAGCGCGATCCAAAATGTCTACGACGCGACGAGCGACCTCCGCCTCGCGCAACGCTTCGCGCGACACGCCGACATTCAGACAACGACGATCTACGCCTCCCCCGGCGACGACCGCGTTCGAGCCGTTGTCGACTCCCTCCCCTGTTAGCTCTTCTTAGGGTGGCTGGCTCCGCCTGGAATCTTCGAGTTGTCGAGCCAGCGGAGCACGGTCTCGCCGAACTCTACACGCCGCCCGAACCACGTCATTACCGCGTATTCCTGGGAGTCGGTCGCACCGAAAGCGAACGAAGGGCGTTTTTGAAGGATCGTCACGATCGCCGGTGGTAGTTCCTCGAAGAGCGAACGCCGCTTGAGCGAGGACAGGAAACCGACCCGCAAGAGCATTGTGAGAACTCCGCGGTCGGAGAGCATCTCGATCGAGCGTCGAACGAACGGCTCGGCATAGTTGAACGGCGGGTTCGTTGCGATCACGTCTACGCGCCCCGAGAACGCCTCCACAACCTCGCTAGGCGGATCGAGGTAGTCCATACCCGCTACAACCTCGACGCCGCTCCCGTGGGGCATCTCGGCTATTTCAGCGTTCCCCTTGCGAAGCTCGAAGCCGACGGCGCGAACACCGTCGACGAACTCTCGCGCCGCTCGCGCGAAGGGCGCCGCGTCGCCGCAACCGGGCTCGAAGACGAGGTCGGGCTCCGCGTCGTTGAGTCGCTGATACTCGTCGAGCGCGTGACGGACGCACCACCGAGCGAGACCCTCGGGCGTTGGATAGTTGTCGGATAAAATTCGATCGTGCTTCATGCTGTCACCTTTACCTTGTTCAGACGAGGCGCCGTCGTAGTTGTGCGCCTCGCTCCGAGAATACCGAGCGATCGAAAACGACGCGAGTCTCGCGTTTCTTCCGACGCTCGAACCTGAGATCCTCGATCGCGATCCCGACCACCGTCACCACTACGATCGCCCCAAACGCGACGAGATAAACGAGGGCGCTCACCGGGGCGGCTCCACCGAGCGAGCGGGCGCCGTCCGATACTCGACGCCCGTCGGAGTCTGAACCGCGAGCAGGTATCGCGGAGAGGGCGCGACCGTCTCGAAGCGTCGAGAGGAAGCCGGGGCCCCCTCGGGAACGTAGTGATCCGCGGACCGGAACGCGGGGACCAGTGCGACGACCTCTCCCTCGTCGGCGCGGCGCGGCGCTTGCGGGTCGCCCGAGCGCCAGCGAACGCGAACCCCTCTCGCCAATGCGGAGAGCGGAGCGTCGAACGCTCGGCGCGCCTGTCCCTCGGTGTCGAACGACTCCGATCCGTCGTGAACGACTCCGCAATACTCGCAGATCGCAAGCATACGCCAGCGCCCCGAGCCGTCGGAATAGACGCTCGCCGTCGTGAGCGTCGACGCCCCGTTAGCCTTACGGCAACGGCACGCGGGGCACCGAAGAGAGTCGTCGTGCTCTATGAGATTCATCGCTCCAACCTCCGCGCAAACGATAGCGCACGATCTGATCATATCACACGCTACACGTCGCGGCCAACTAGCCAGCGAACGGAGACTTTGAGGAGAGAGGCGAGTCGCTCTATTTCGAGCGGGCGCCAAGAGGAGCGCCCTCGGAGCTTTCGCCATAGAGTGAAGCGCGAGATCCCCGAGTGAAGCGCGAGCCATTGAATGCTAACGCCGCACGCTTCGCGCGCCTCGTCGAAGCGCTCGGGGATAACGCGATCGTCGCTGGTCGCTTCTATGGGTTCGACCATGTCTCTACCTGAGTTCAACGAGGACGCCCTTCGCTTCGTCCTTGTCGCCCGTGAAGGGGAGAATCTCGCCGCGCTTGAACAAGTCGGTCACGAACTCGGCGAACGCCGCTTGAAGGCTTTGGCGCCCCTCCCCGTTCTTCTCTCGCTCGGCGTTCCATACGCCGAGCTTCGCGGTGATCATCGACATGCGCTGTTGAAACTTGGCGCCGTCGACGGGTTCGAGGAGAGAGGGGATATCGTCGGCGACGCGCGCCCGAACCCCCTTGAGCTTGATCCTCCGCCCCGGCTCCGACCTCTCGGTCTTTATGAGATTGCCAATATCGATCTGCTTTTCGAGCCTACGTTTCCGGCTTCGCGCGAGTTGTTTGTCGCGTTGCGTCGGTAGCTTGCGCCTTCCCATTAGTGAACCTTGATCCCTTTCCCCGCGAGCGCCTCCGCTACCGCGCGCGCAGCCTCGGGGCTCTCGCTGTCGTGAGAATCGTCATCCTCGGTTAAGACGATCACCTTTTTCGCGCTATTGGCGAGAAGTCCCTGAATAGCTATCTCGGGAGGAACCGCCCGCCACCCCTGCGCGAACACCCGATGAGCTTCCTCGATCGGACGTGCGCGATCCACGTTCGACACGACGCCGCTCTCGTCGCTCTCGTCGCGCTCTCCGAAGTAACACGAGAACGCGACCGCGGGATCTCCCGTGCCGGGAAAACCCTCCAAGGCGAAAAGGAACGCGCAAGGGATATCGTGCTTCGAGCACCTGTCGTGAAGATCCTTGAGGATCGGGAGGATCTCCTCCGCGTATGCTTTCCCCCTCGGGCCCAACTCTTCGGCGATGACACCGTGGCGATCTTCCGCGCCCTCGTCGATCTCTTTCTTGTCGCTGTCGCTCATTGCTCGACACCTTCCTCGATTTTGCAATCGTCCTCGGGACGGATCACAGTCACGATCCGCTTCGTGCGTTTGTCGTACACTACCCTTGCGGGTCGCTCCTCGATCATGGTCTCCCAAACCGTCACGCGGTTAGAGGTTCGATACAGGAATTTCGCGCGCCCCTGTCGAATCTCTTCCGCGATCTCTTCGAGCCGCTCTTCCCCAATGGGAAAGCCGAAGCGCTCGACAACGCGCCGCCTCGCGTGCGCGCTTTGAGCGTCCGCCTTGTTGAGCCGTCGGCGTTTGCGCCGCCCGCTCATCCCTCGTCGCCCCCCTCGTTGATCTCGCGATCCGCTTCCTCGATCATGCGGACAATGCTCGGTCTTGTGTCGGGCTTGTCTTCGGCGGCGATCGGGAACTCCCTACGATCCCAACAATGCCCCGCGAACCCGCGGAACTGATCGCCATAGAGCGCGGAAAGACACGCGTGAACCTGTGCGATCTCCTCGACCGTTAGCCCGCCGTCGCGCGGCGTCGGGAACGCCGGGAGCATCACGCCGCCCTTGATCATTTTGGAGATCTGTCCCGCGATCACCTTGCCCGCACTGTCCCTTGTCTCGTCGGTATTGTCCGCGCCGAGCAAGGGTTCGAGCACGGTCATTAGATCTGACTTGAATCGCTCGAAGCCCTCGGGGTCCACCATGATCCACTTGACGCCGTTCCACTTCATGACTTTCCGCCCCCTTCGCTCGGATTGAACGCGCGATCGATTCCACGAAGGATCTGAGATACGCGCTCGATCTGATAGTTCATATCGATCGTCATGTCGGGATCGGCACACGCCCCGCACGCGCTCCACGCGTCCAGTGTAGCCACGAGAATCCTCCCTATCCTCGCTAACTCCGAGAGCGGGACATAAACCCCCGACCGTTCGCCCGGTACGCTACAACGGTAGCCGCCGTCGGCGTAACGAAATTCGACGCGCTCGAAGTTCACCGGCTCGACCGGGAGCGGCGCGCCCGTCCATTTGTTCATGTTCTTGTCACCCATCTTGACCTCCGTCTTCGTTTTCTCCCGTGTTACACTTGGCCTTATTTGACAATATAGGATCGGCGTCGCTTTGGCAATCTATCACGCGCAGATTCCCGAGCCGACTCACGTCTTGACGGTCGAAACTGATCGCCACTTCCGCGATCACGCGATCCAGATCCCACCCTGATCGCTCGGCGGCGATCTTGAGTCCGAATGTAAACCGCTCGAAGAGCGCTTGCGGGTCGGTCGCCAAGGTAGGCGACGCGGCGACCTCTACCTCGATCGCCATATCGGATGGTTGTCGCACGGTCACGATCGCAAACTCTTTCACCGGGAGATCCCTATTGGGGAGAGTGGCACCGCCCCGCGCCTCACCGTCGATCACCGCGAGAGAGCCCGAGGCAGGTTCGGGAGCCCCTCCCGTCAATATGCCGCCACGTTGCCCCGCGCGCTCGGAGGGCGGCTTTGTAGAGCGCTCCTCGCGCCTCTCGTCGAGAGCTTTGAACCCGGCGCATGATAGGCACCGATCGAGGTCGTCGGGATGGGCCGGAACGACACCGCCGAGTTCGAGATCCAGCGGGGAGCGGCGGAGCATACCGCAACGCGAAACGCGCGATCCCGCGCTGAACCAATGCGAGCGAAGGTTGTCCCGTCGGCGATACCACCCCGAGGGGAGCGATTGAAACTCGACGACGTAGGTCATTTTCCGAGCCCTTCCGAGGCGCGGCTCTCGACCTCGTCGAGAAGATCTTCGGCGTCCTCTTGCCCGCGTCGAAAAGTGATCCGGTTTATGTCTCGGAGCGCCTCGTTCGCGCGGTCCCTCTCGCGCCTCGCTTGTTCGAGGAGCGCGACGTTCACGTCGGGGTCGCCGAGCTTGATCGCTTCCCCCTTGTCGAGCGTCCGCGTGAAGTTCCCGAGTTCGAGCGCCTCGAAGATCGCGTCGCTGGTCTCGGGGAACGAGTCCGAGAGAGGCGACCCGCAAGCGCGCTCTTCCTCGGGCATCGCCTTCCCGATCTTGCTCACCGCGTTTTCGAGGTCTTCGATCCTCGACTTGTAAATCCCAACGACTCGCGCGAAGTCGTCGCGATTGATCATGTCATCGCTCATGGCTTCCCCTTTCCGCTCGCTCCGACGAGCAAGCACGCCAGAACAACCGGCCAAAGCAGAACAGACAATACCAACTCCGCCCACGAAAAAACCGGAACCAAGTCGGGCGGTAGCTCTACGCGCAAGGCGCGCTCCACTTTGCGAACCTGCGACGCCGCGCGCTCCCGCAAGGTCATCCCGATCGCAACGACCAGAACCCCGCCGACGAGGTAGAGAAGCGCAACGATAAGCCCCGCGGTAAGATCGCTCATGACGTCGCCTTTTCCCACGCGGCGCGTATCTCGCGCGCGGCTTGGATCACCTTGTCGTCGTCTATCTTGTCGATACCTCTCGGCTCGAAATAGCGCAGATAATTGCGCGCGTTCCGAGCCTCGACCGCCTTCCGGTCGCCTTCCCGCACTGGTCGCGCCCCCGAAACCCAATATCCGCCACTCCCCACCATGCGACCGTCCGAGCGCCGCCATTTAGAATCCTGCGAGTCTATTACCTGCGTTTTGGTGACGCGCTTGACGGTTCGGATCTCTTTCCGTTCGTTGAGATATCCGTGCTCGATAAAGATCTCGTCGCCGACCTCGACATTCTCGAAGACGTCACTCATCGGGGTTCTCCTTTCGGGAAAGGCGTTCCGCATACTCCGCCCTGTAACACCCCTCACAATAGAGCGGTCCGTCGCTCTCACCTTCCATTGTGTAGAAGTCGAACGAGGGAGTGCAACGCGATACCTGCTTGCACCGATCGCACATACACAAACGCCCGCGGCGATCCGTCTTGCCGTCGAATACTACGCCGGGGATCTCCTCTTCCTTGAGGATTCGGAGCGCTTTCTTGTAGCGCTTCGCGATCCCGCGTTCTTGAGGAGAGAGCGCAGCCATCCGATCGACTGACAGGTTGTCGCGCAAGTCGGCGGTCTTCACCTTGCGCGCGAGATCCCCCGCTATGCCGTCCGCGTCCGCGATCGCCTGAACGAACTCGCGATAAGTGGGGCGATCGGGCGCCCCCGCGGGCGGACGCGAGAGCAGAACGACCGCGTCGACGATCGCGAGGTCGAACCCTTTCCCGAGAAGCTCCGAATCAGTCACGCCGCAATCCTCGATCACGTCATGCAAGATCGCGACGGTCATCGCGCGCACGTCGGGCGCGACCGCTTGCATGACGCGGATCGGGTGGAGTATGTAGGGCGCGCCGCCCTTGTCGTATTGCCCGACGTGTTCCTTCGCCGCCAATGCGATCGCGCGTGAGAGTTGCATTTTCAGATCCATCTATCGACCCTCCCTTTTCCAAAAGTCTGTTCGGACGGGCGTCCCGAAAGCGATCCCGATCGCGCTGGCGATCGAGATCGTGTCGTCGATCCAGATCTCCCAACCGCTATCACGGAGCACCGACTCCGCCTCCGCCCGCGTCGTTCTGATCTTGTTTCTGTCGGAGTAGCTGTTCATTTTTCTAACCGTCACGACCGCGGCTTGTTCTGGCTTGCCTATTACCTCGATAAGCCGACACCGTGCGAGGAGCTTCCCCAATCTCTTCGCGCTTGCCGTGCTCACCGCTCGCCCCCTTTCGTCCTCTCCAACCGAGCGATCCTAGCGACGCACTTCGAGCACGTCGGCGCCGTGTTGGGTTCGCCCTCGATCGGGGGAACGGAGCGCGCCCATCCTGCCTTGCCGGTCCCGCAAATCGGGCGCCCCTCGGGGTCGACCACATGCCAGGGGGAGCCAGCGCGATAGCCTCGCACCGAATAGCCGTCACCGATCACCCTGGTCTCGAACTCTTCCGCGGCGCCCTCCGCGTCGACCCCGTCGTCGCGCGTCTCGAACGCGGCGACCGCGCGCCGAAACGACTCAACAGGGAAGGTCTCGCGCGGCTCGCTCGGTGCGATCGCATCGCGCGCGCCCAACGCGTAGATCTCGATCAGCGCCTCCGAGTCCGTCTTGCCCTCCGTCGAGGCGGAACAGAACACCGACGCGAGCCGCTCGCGAAGCGCGTTGTATACCTCGACCGGGATCTCGACCGTTGCTCGTTTACTCATTCACTTTTTCCTTTCTCGCGATCTCGTCGAGGCGACGCTTCGCAAGCGCCGCGGCTCTCTCTCGCGTTGTTGGCTCCTCGACTCGGTAGCGCCGACCGCGCGCGGCGGCTCCCCTTCGGACGCGCGGGACAGGAGAAAACCCCGGCGCCCTATGCGCGATCGACGCTACCCAATCGACGAACCTCTCGCCCTCGAAGAACGCGCGAGCCGCGATCCGTCCCGCAAGCTCTCCGACCCGTAAGGACAGGCGCGCCGCCCCGCTAGGTTCCCAAGGTCTCAACCCTCGATCTCCTTTCTGCGCGACGAGGTGATCGCCCATCGTCGGTAGACCCGCGTCCGGTTGTCCGGTCCCTTAATCCGCTCCTCACCCTCCGCGTAGATCCATGACCGAGAGGAGAAATTCGCGAGAACGTGCGAGAGGTGATCGGGGTTGAGGTCGGATCGTCCGCTGGCGAGCACGCGCTCCGCAAGTTCGGGAATGGTCAAGGGCTCCGAGAGAAGCTCATTCTCAACGAAGAGCGCCAGCGGCGCACGAGCCCCGAAGTCGCGAGGCTCGCGCTTGATCATGAGTGATCCGATCTGGACGTAGGTCCGAACCTCTTCGCCAAGGTGGACGAACCGAACCCGAGCGCGTTTCTCCGAGAGAGAGATCACCTCGACGTCAAGGTCGGGCCCGCGGTGATTGATCCATACCGCGGGGATCGGCCCCCTCCCAAGACGCCGTGAGAGGCTCTCTCGTCGCGCCCTGATCATACGTCGCTATCCGGTCCCCACTTCTCGCGGTTAAGGGCGAGAGCGGCTCTTAGGCCCTCGTGAGAGGCAATGTCGGAACACTCGACGAACTCCGCGGTCCACCCCTCGGGAAACGCCTCGTCGTAAATATCGTGTTTCACCGTCGATCCGAAACCCATCCCGAGATCGGTTTGAGCGAACCCCTCGCTCGAACAGTAGTGCTCCGCGACCACATCCCCGGTCTCCGCGATTGCGATCGCGATCGCGTCGCTGTACGGGTCGATCGAGTTATGAAACCCGAAAATCTTGGTCTTCTCTCCCATCGCTATTTCTCCTTTTTCCCGAGGTACGTGTCGACGAGATAGGCGACGAGCCCGCTCTCGCCCCCCTCGTTGTAGGCGCGAACCAAGCGCCCCCGCTCTTTCACCCTTCCTACCGCGTAGCCGAATCGGTAGAACACGAACGCCACGAACGAGACCAGCGCCGACATGATAATGAACGTGGCGATCATCGCCTCACCTCCGTCGCTTGCTCTTGCGGGTCGGAACACTGTTTAACCACGCCCACCAAGAGACCCGCGATCACTAGCGCGATCGTCACGAACGCGATCGCGATCTGAAACCTCTCGCCGCGATGACCGATTGCCAGCGCCGCCAAACTCGCCAGCGCACACAAAGCGAGGAGCGCCCCAACCGATAGGATCACCACGTCGAACCCGGTCATTGTCCGACCCCCTTTTCCTCGCCGACCCTCTTGAGGATATCTCGGAGCCGCTTGTTCTCGGAGCGATAGCTCCGCGCCACGTCCTCGAAGTGATCGCGCTCCGCTTGCACCACGTCGCGACACGGACACGGATCGATCCCGAGCCTGTATTCGCACGCGTCCCGGTGCGCGCAATTGGCGCACTTGTTCACGCGGGCGTCACGCCAGCGCTCGAACTCGTCGCCCTCTTCGCTTGTCAATGGCTTCTCCGTCCCGACTTTGATCTCAACTCGTGTAGGGGGTTGATCCGCGAGAACCTCGCGACCCGCAAGCGCCGCGAGTATCTCCCAACGAATCGATGTTTCGAGGCGCTCCGAGGGATCGAGGTATTC
>Ga0180438_10006202_pt1 | contig 16250 bp, 19 predicted proteins | sample SS_ome_12_FD_132455 | JGI IMG/M metagenome (GOLD analysis project Ga0180438, IMG submission 132455) | Hypersaline lake sediment archaeal communities from the Salton Sea, California, USA - SS_3_D_2 metaG | ecosystem: Environmental > Aquatic > Non-marine Saline and Alkaline > Hypersaline >...
ATACACGAATAATACTGAGAGCTGCCACCAGCGAAGGCGGGCTTGAAAGCGCCACCGCTAAAGCAGCCTGGTTGGACGAGTGCGGGCAAGATGACTTCGGCATAGGCGCATGGGAAGCGACGCTGAGGCGATTGTCGCTGGAACAGGGGCGCGTGCTTGGCACCACGACCGTCTACAACCTGGGTTGGTTATACACCGAAGTGTACCAACGCTGGTTGGCGGGCGACCCGGACTACTACGTTGAGCAGTTCGAGAGCATCATGAATCCCATGTTCCCGGTTGAGGAGTTCGAGCGGGCGCGCAACAGTTTACCAGCGTGGAAATTCGAGATGCAGTACCGGGGCAACTTCAGCAGACCGGCGGGCATGATCTATGAAGATTACGACGAGCAGATCCACAAGGTCGAACCGTTCGACATTCAGCCTGAATGGCCCCGCTATGTCGGCATCGACCCAGGCGCGGTGAACACCGGAATGATATGGATTGCGGAGAATCCGGAAAAGAAAGTTTATTATGTTTATCGAGAATCGTTGGAAGGCGGCAAGACGACCAAACAACACGCCGCACAAGCAAAGAACCTGGCGCAGAAGGAGAACGTCGTCGCCTGGGCATTGGGCGCGAAGTCCGAACAGCAGCAGCGCTGGGACTGGCAGGCAGAAGGCGTGCCGGTGCGTGAACCTGAGATCGTAGACGTGGAAGCAGGCATTGACCGAGTGATCCGATTATTGAAGGAAAAGCGATTATTCATATTCGCAAATTGTAAGGGTTTACTGGACGAGATAGGACGCTACAGGCGGGTGTTGGATGAATATGGGCAACCGACTGAGAAGATAAAAGACAAAGAGAAATACCATTTATGCGATGCACTGCGGTATGACGTGCAGTTATTTACTGATGAAGGCTGGTTTATGTCATAGGTGAGCTATGAAGAAAGGACAAAGATTATATTTAGAAACCCCGTTCAAATCAACCCTGCTGTGGGATGAGGCAACCGACGCATGGACGTATTACAGCGGAAAACCACAGACGAAGGTATCCGCGTTCTACAATCACATTCCGACTCTGTTCCGTGGTGTGGAGAAGATTGCAGACGCAGTATCTTCAATGCCGTTTGATATATACCGGGGCAAGGGCGATGAACCCGTGGACAGTTCGCAATATTACCAGAACACGGTTGACTTTCTGCCCAACTATAAATACATCTTCGGTATCGTGTCTAAGTCACTGGACCTGACCGGAACGGCGTACCTGTTTCCGAACGAGAACGATGCCGGATACCGGAAGGGTTTGCAGTATTGGGCACCGTCATCCATTGAGCCGATATTCGATGAGAGGACAGGCGAACTGATAAAGTTTGAACGTTCATTGCCGGGTGGCAAAGTTCCATACGAGCCAGAAGATGTGATTTATATGTGGCTGGATGACCCGAACGTTGAAAACGAACCGCCGAAAGCGTACCCGGCGAAGGCTGCAATGCTGGCAAGCGGGGTATTGAATAATCTGGATGCCTTTGTAGCGATGTACTTCAACCGTGGCGCAGTACGCCCGTTTATCGTGAATACGCAGGGACAACCCACACCGGAAGAAGCAGCACGCATGGAAACATGGTTTACGCGCATGATGGGCGGTATTAAGAATGCCTTCAAGGCGAAGGTGTTCAACGCTGATAAAGTTGGCATCCAGCAGATTGGAGACGGGCTGAGCGAACTGCGTGACGTGGAACTGACAAAGATACGGCGTGAAGATGTTGCGATGGCGCTGGGCGTTCCTGCTTCCATCCTGTATGAACAATCAGTAAACCGGGCAACTGCCGAGCAGCACAAGAAAGACTTTTACGACGATTGTGTTGTACCGCGCTGTGATTTCATGCAAGGCGTATTGAATGAGCAATTGTTTGAGCCTGCCGGTTACCGATTGAAGTTCAAACCTGAGACGTTGGATCTATACCAGGTGGATGAGAACGAGCGTAGCGAAAGCGCCGCCCGCATCACGCAGGCGGTGAACACCGACCCACTGGCGTTCAAACTGTCATCCATCATTTTGGGTATGGAACTGAACAAAGAGGCACAGGAAATATTAGATGACTTGATAAAGCAGAAAGAAGAAGCCCGCGAGCAGATGCAGAACAACTTTGACAGCAACGGTGGCAATATGGGCGACCTGGACGAAGGACTGCCGGAGACGCAAGCGCCGATTGGCGGCAGGAATGAGGATCAAAACGAAATGCGGTCCGTGTTGATGCGCTGGCAAAAGAAAGCCCTGCGCAGCATGGACAATAAAGGTACACCGATAGTCAATTTTGAGACAGATATAATACCTGTGGGCGTTCAGGGTGCTATTATCGGCAGCCTGGAAACGTGCGAAACGAAAGACGATGTAAAGAAGATATTCAGTGATATGTGGGTGTGGTCGGGGTATCCGTAAAATGCCAGACTTAGTGAATCGCGATAAGTATGAAAGAAAATACGCACGCCTGCTGGCGAAGTTGCTGAGCGCTTATGGTGGGCATTTGCTGGAGGCATTGGGCGATCCGCCCGACATCGCCAACATCCCGCCGGATTTCTTCGATAACGAAGCGAAGGAAATGTTGAGAGTGCTTGGCCCTTTTGGGGAGCAGGTATATTTGGACGCAGCTTTAGAGTTGATGAAACAGAACCCGGGAATGGGCGTTGATTGGGCGCTCGTCAACCAGCGTGCGGTTGATTGGTCCAGGCAGTACACCTTCGACCTTGTGCAAGGCATCACTGACACCAACCGCAACCTGTTACAGCAGTCGATTAGTGCGTTCTTCGAGCAAGGACAAACACGACAAGAACTGGAAGAACGCTTGCTGCGTTCTTTTGGTCCGGTCCGAGCCGAAATGATCGCCGTCACAGAAACGACCAGGGCATCCGTACAGGGCGAATTGGCGATTACAGAAGAACTTAGACAGCAAGGTATTGAGATGCGCCCCATCTGGCAGACGAATAATGATGACCTGGTGTGTCCTATCTGCGGACCGAAGCACAATAAGGAAATCAAGGACGGCGTTTACCCCCCAGCGCATCCACGCTGCCGCTGCTGGGTGAACCATGAGATAAAGAACTGATGGCTCAAGGAACCGTACACATTGAAGGACTAGACCGGGTGGTGCGCAAGTTGCGCAGCCTGGAGGACTTGAGCGCCTACAAGAACGCATTGAAAGCGGCAGCCGTACACGTCAAGGGCAAGATTGCCAAGTACCCTCCAGCGAGTGAAGCCAACCGACCGAATGAAAGTGGTAGGTGGTACGAACGCGGTTATGGTATGCGCTGGCCGGGTGGCGGTAAAAAGACATCAGAAATGCTGGGGCGCAAGTGGAAAACGCAAGCCCGTGACGGCGGCATGGTGCAGGTCGTTGGAAACAATGTATCCTATGGTCCGTTCGTGCAGGACCGGGACAGTCAGGCGGCGTTCCACAAGCGGCGCGGTTGGTCCACCATACAGCAGGTCGCACAGGAAGAAAGTCGGACGGTCGTCGAGATGGTGGCAAAAGAAGTAGACAAGAAGTTGAGACGGTAACACCACTTGCAAATAATTATCAATATGGTATAATCTTATCAAGTTGACAACACTGTTGTCAGCGACAAACAACAGAATAGCACTGCCCGACAGGATAACCACAGACCGGTAACGATCACCCGGCGGTGAAAAGGAAAGGCAGGAAGCGCACACAGGCGAGGTATCGCGGCGCACTTTGCGGAGAAATCCGCGGGTGCGCCGTTTTTTGTTTAATGACGAATTTTTGGAACTACTACCGGATGTTGAACGATGGATGCGGCAACTCTAAGTTGATTGCTGCGTTCAAGGCGCTGTTTTTGAGCCTGGGTTTGACGGTGCCGGTACATCGGCGCAAGTTGAAGCCGAGCAGGAGGAGACATGGATCTTACCGATAAAGAGCAGGAAGCCATAAAGGAACTGAAGGGCAGCACACCCGGATCGGACACAATCGTTAACCCAGGTCATGCTGTAAAGGCGCTGGGCGATGGGCGCGTAGGCGGCTATCTGGTGCGCTTCACCAATCCTGATGAGCCGGACTTAGAAGGCGATTATTTCGATGCAAGTACCGACTTCGTTTTCAATTTCCCCGGCAAATCTGCCGCCTGGTTCAGTCATGCGCTGTACGCGCAGAAGACCAAGCTAAGCAGTGATGCGGAGCTGAAAGAGGACGAGTTCGGCATCTGGGCTGAAACTGTGCTCGACGAGCGCGACCAGTATGAGGCGTTTATCTACGAGCAGGTCGAGCAGGGAAAGATGGGCTGGTCAAGTGGAACAGCATCGCACCTGGTCGAGACAGAACGAATGGAGAAATCCAACCATATCACCCGCTGGCCTTTGGGGTTGGATGCCAGTTTGACACACATGCCAGCGGAACCACGAAACACAGTAATCCCGCTCAAGCAGTTGAGCGAAATATTACCGCCATTTCCAGAACAGGAAAAACCGGACGAGCAGCCTGCTGGCAACGATCACCCAGCAGGGGGAAACGATCACCCCACCGCAAGCGAGGAAGAACCTGCAATGAAGGCGCAACCAATTATCAATGAACAACATGAGGAGGTATCAGAGATGGACGAGAAAGAAGTTATCAAGACCATCGAATTGACTGAGGACGAACTCACCGGCATCGTTGCAGATGCCGCCTCCACCGCTGCTGCAAAGGCGCTCAAGGAACTGCCAGCTAAGAAAGAACCGCAGATCCAGGTCACAAAAGATGACAGTGAGCAACCTTTCAAGAATGCGGGTGAGTTCTTCAGGGCAGTTGCGAATGCTGCCGGAGGTCAGAAAGACCGCCGCCTGCTCCCGTTGCAGTCCGAGGACGGATATGCAGTACGAGAGTATAAAGCCACCCCCACCGGCGCGAATGAAGACGTACCGAGTGAAGGCGGATTTTTGGTAGGCGAAGACCAAGCGCCCGGACTTATCGAGCGCATGTACGCTGACGGCGAAGTGCTAAACCGCATTTCCTGGGCGAACGTTGGTCCCAACTCGAACGGGTTGGTTATGAACGGCGTTGACGAAACCAGCCGAGCCGATGGCTCCCGCTGGGGCGGCGTGCGCGGTTACTGGGTCGCCGAAGGCGCAACCATCACCGCATCGCAACCGTCATTCCGGCAGATTGCGTTACGGCTGCACAAGGCTGCTGCTTTGTGCTACGCCACGGACGAACTGTTGGCTGACGCATCAGCACTGGAAAGCTGGCTGATGACTGTAGCACCCGCAGAACTGCGCTTCAAGGTCGAGGATGCCATCATCAACGGCAACGGCGTTGGGAAACCAGCCGGTGTGCTGAATGATAGTGGGATCTATGTAGAAATCTCAGCAGAGACAGGACAAGCAGCCACCACGCTTGTTTATGAAAATGTGCTGAAGATGTGGGCGCAGATGTGGGCACCGAGCCGCAACAATGCCGTTTGGTACATCAACCAAGATGTTGAACCACAGCTCAACACCATGAGTCTGGCGGTTGGCACCGCTGGCGTTCCGGTTTATCTGCCTGCGGGTGGAGCATCCGGGCAGCAATACGGCACCCTGTTTGGTCGCCCTGTAATTCCGATTGAGTACTGCGCAACACTTGGTACTGCTGGAGACGTAATCCTGGCGGACATGAGCCAGTATCAGGGCATCCGCAAAGGCGGTATCCAATCGGCGTCCAGCATTCACGTCAACTTCACCAGCGCAGAGACAGTGTTCCGCTTCATCTACCGGGTAGACGGACAGCCCTTGTGGAATTCGTACCTGACACCCAAAAGCGGATCATCCAACTATCTCAGCCCATTCTTAGCAGTGGCAACTCGAAGCTAAAGGAGGCATGACATGAGAGGCTATGGACAAGATTTACACATCGTTGGGGTAAAGAACTACTCCGACATCGTAAGCACCGCGACCAACACCACGCACATCAAGGTGACCGGACACCGCGTAACGTTCCTGATTCCGTTTGTGACCATCACCGGCGACAGCGTTGCGGTGACTGTCGAGGAATCGACCAGTGCAGCTACCACCGGCGCAGAGGCTATCCCATTCACATACCGTCTATCTTCGACGGTTGCAGGTGCGGATACCTGGGGCGCTGTGACAACCGCTGACAGCACCGGCGTGGACGTGACTGCAACAGACGACGACAAGATCCTGTTGATTGATATAGACCCGGCAGACATGAGCGAGGACTGCAACTACCTGTCCGTTCTTCTGTCACCTGGGGCGTCTGCTTCGGCAGTCGGCGTTAGTGCATTTGCACTTGTTGACACCCGCTACAAGCAACTTAACCACGTTTCAAGCACTTAGTGGCTGACTAGGGGGAGGCTAACACCTCCCCCACTATCATAATACTATGCGCAAACTTGCTATTGTCGGCACGCACCCGAAAACGCGTGCAGATGCGCCCTATGATGACCTTGAGTGGGACATCTGGGCGTTCAACGAAAGTGCCAGTCAGATGGAGCGCGAGAACAATGAACAGTGGTTGCCGCGGGTGGATGCTATCTTCCAGATGCACGATCGGGCGATCTATTCCAGCCTGCACAACCGGGCGGATAAGCATCACTGGAACTGGATGCAAAGAGAACACGGCGACCTGCGGATCATCATGCAGGACTATGACATGGACGTTCCGAACGCATGGCCGTTCCCGCTTGAAGATATGAGCGATGAACTGCTGGGCGCGTTCCGGCAGGGATTGGAACTGGAGCGGCGTGATTTCTACACGTCATCCATTTCAATGGCGATTGCGCTGGCAATCTACGAACAATACGACTGGATAAAGGTGTTTGGCATCGAGATGACCAGCGACACCGAATATTCCTACCAGCGTGATTGTGTCGCCTTCTGGACGGGCTACGCCCTTGGGCGCGGCATCCTGGTTGACTTCTACGGTGGAGACACCATCTGGGAGCGCCCAATTTACGGTTATGAAGGACAAATCGCCACAGACAGCGAGACGTTGAATAATCGGGCAATCGAACTGCGTGAGGTTGTACTGGAAGCCAGGGAACGCGCCGAGACTGCAAAGAAGAAGTTAAACCGTTCATACAACAATGGAAAACTACCTGATTGCATCATGGAACTTATGAATGCCAATACAGAACTTGGTACTGCGGAAGGCGCCATGCAGGAAATCGTCAGGTATGGAGCAAAGGTATTACCGCTGGAAGAAGAATTCGGCATAGCAATCATTGACCGCAACGAGTATGAAGGTGCGGGCGCACAGGCAAAGAAACAGATGGAGGAGTTCGGGCAGGAAGTTTATCGCACAGCCGGACACATCGACACCATCATCAACGCCTGGATGAACTCCAAAGATCCAGCAGTCAAAGTGAACTTACAAAACGCCATAGATAACCACTGCAATGCCGCATACAACAGCGGCAAAGCACAGGGGATTTATAACGAGAACTTTAGACTGGCGGCAGATATAGACGAGAAGATCAGGGCGGCAGGCGGCGAGAAAGCCGCGGCGCTACTAAAGCACACGGGGAACTACTCCGGTTAAGTCATTGCGACATAGATTAGAGGTGAGAAATGCCTGTAACACTAATCAAATCTTCATGGGAAAGCGGGAACCTTGTATTCAAGCAGACCGTATCAACCGGCGATGCTGCTGTTCACTTTGGTGAGGACGACACTGGTATCGACGTGAAATTCTTTGGTGCAACCAGTGGATCATACGCACTGTGGGACCAGAGCGCCGACGACCTGGTACTGGCATCAGCACAGGTCAACTTCACGGGCGGCGGACAAAATGCGCCGTTCAACTTTGACGGAACCACCACATATTTTGCGGACTTCGCGGCCGCTGGTGCGGCTGGTATATCGCTTACCGCTGATGGTATGAGCCAAGACCCAGAGACAGCCAGCGAGGACGCATGGCTGGAAGTATTGGTCGGTGCCTCCAAATATCAAATTCCTATGTACCTGAACACCTAAGATTATGAGTGCAATAACGATGGAACGGGTTATGACGCTATTGGGCAGCGCCAGAGCGAACAAGCAAGAGGCGTATGAGAACATCTATCGCTACGAAGGCGCAATCATGGTTCTTGAAGCCATGCGGGATGACCTGCGTACACAGGAAATTGTCGAAGCTGCTAACGCGATGGGCGAACCGGAGCTGGACGAAGTGACACCGGGCAGCAATGGGTCTGCGGAAGTCCAGCCCGCAGACCGAATCACGGAGGCTGGATAATGGCTGGAACTGTAACTACAACTGAAAAGATAACCGGCAGCGTGAAGAAAATAACCTTTGATTGGACCTGCGACTCGGCTGGAGATGCAACCGCTACGACCACGAACGTTTATGACGGCAAACTGCAACTGGTCGTCACAGATCCAGGTGCCACCGCACCCACCGACAACTATGACATCACGTTATCAGATGACGATAGCCAGGACTTGTTAGCGGGAAATGGTGCCAACAGGGACACTGCCAACACCGAATATATCACACAGGCGAACTGCGGAGCAGTTGCAGGAAGCACGCTTGCGCTGGCTGTATCGAACGCCGGTGATGAGAAGGTCGGGAAAGTATACGTATACATTCGATGAGTGAACGGGTCGCGGCGTTCATTGTCAATTACAACATGCCTGAGCGTGCCGACGCACTGGCGCAGCACATCAAGAACACGTCGGCACATCCGGTTGATGTGTACCTGATTGATAACGGCAGCGACATCATGCCGCCGGCAGAAAACACGAACGTCCGGCTGGAGAAAAACGTACAGACGACGAACGGCTGGCTGTGCGGATTGAAAGCCGCGGACAAAAAAGCGCCATACTTCGCTTATTGGTTTCTCATCACAAGCGCTGAGTTCGTGGACGCCGCTGACCCGTTGACGCCAATGGTCGAGTTCTTACAGGATAACGGGGATGCCGTAGGAATACACCCCGCCCTGACAGCTGACAGCACGACCGCCTGGGCGCACCTGTATGACCGTAAAACCGGATTACCCAGGCGAACATGGATGATAGACAATATCGCCAGTCTATACAAGGCAGAATGGTTCGACAGTATAGGACGCTTTGACGCTGAACTGGTTTACGGTTGGGGCATCGACCTGGAAACGTGTTACCTGGCAAGGAAAGCAGGTAAATCACTGTGGGTTGATGAACGTGTCCAAATAAAGAAAGTAACCGACATTGGGTATGCGATGGACCGCATGAACATGAAAGCGCATGTCAGGCGTGTAAACGCATCAAAGAACATGCAGGCTGTATTGAGTAAACGTTACGGCAGCATGTGGAGAAACGAGATACTCGGAAAGTATCGAACGGCAGAGATGAAATGACACTAACCTATGAAGCCCTTTACGCGATGATAAAAGAGAACATCACAGGGCGTATTGGCATCACCGAAGACGAAGGACACCTGCTGCACAAAACCATCAGCCACGGCGACCTGTACCTGGAGGTCGGCTGCCTGTGGGGCGGTACGTCGATATTGGCGGCAGATAAAGCAGACCGTGTTATTACCATCGACTTTATGATGGGCGGATTCTGGGACAGTATTGACCCAGTTGCCAAGAGGAAACCAAGCGCAACACACATCCTGGACAACTTCACAAAGTTTAGGGTAGCACACAAGGTAAGCATAATAAAGGACTTCTCATATCCATTCCCGCTACCGCCTGACATCCAGCCGGACGTATTTCTGATTGACGGTGGTCATTCATACGAGTGCGCCTTGCAGGACTGGAACACTGCCAGGGAAATTACCAAGCGGGCGATCCTGCTGCACGACTTCCACAGGGGCAACACTCACAAAGGCGTCTGGGCGATGGGGCAAGAAGTAGCGATGAAAGACCCGGAGTGGGAACTGACCGATCATGTGCAGTCAATGGGACTGTTTACGAGGCGGGAATAATGCCACTTGTCACCGTAGTTCTGCCGACCTACAACCGCCCGAAACTGCTGAACCGCACGCTGTTGACCATCTCGCGGCAGACGTTCAAGGACTTTGAAACCATCGTGGTAAACGACTGCGGGCAGGATGTTAGCAACGTGGTCGCCCACTATCCGTTCGCCAACTATGTCGAACGGGAAATAAACGGCGGATTATCGGCGGCGAGAAATACAGGCATCGGTTTTGCAGAAGGCAAGTACATCGCTTACATGGATGACGACGATATATGGTTTCCCGAACACTTAGAAGTTTTAGTGGAGCATTTGGAAACCATACCGAATGCGAAGGCGGCATATACCGACTGTTACCGCTGGTTCAACGAAAATTATTTATTGACCGGAACAGATAAGGCGACCAAGTTAGGCGAGAAGAAACGAAACGTGGCTGCAATTATCTGTCTTATGCACGAGTTGGAATGCCTTGACAAGGTTGGACTATTCGATGAACAACTGCGCTGTATGGAAGATTGGGACTTTCTGTTCAGATTTGTTGAGTATTACCCATTACTGCACATAAGGCAGTACACCGCCGCATACAGTAAACGTGGTGCGCCTGACCAACTGACAACGCACATTGATGAGATGGAAGCCGCCTATGATTTTATTGAGAAGCGACACGGACGATCACCGAGACGGTCGAAAATGGAGTTGCCAGTATGACGATTACTAACGGATACGGAGATTTACAGGGATACAAGAACCGCTACATGGACGGCGACCTGACTGACCGCGACGACGACCCCGCCATTGAAGCGGCAATCGAGAGTGTATCTCGATTGATAGACAATATTTGCGGGCGCAGGTTCTACACTGCTGATGAAACCCGTTACTTCACGCCGGAGCATCACGATTATTTGAACATCTATGACCTGGTGACGATAAGCACGCTAAAGACGGACGAGAACGCTGACCGCACGTATGAAGTCACATGGTCCACGGGCGATTATGACCTGATGCCCTACAACGCACAGGCGGACACTTATGACATGACGCCTTACACCTGGTTGGAAACCGCCCCACTGGGAGACAACTACTTCCCGTTGAGCAGGAAATCAGTAGAGATTGTGGGTACATGGGGATTTGCGACCAACGTACCGCCCGCTGTCAAGGAAGCCTGCTACCTGGGCGCACACCGCACGATGAAACGCCACCAGACGGCATTGGGCGTGAGTGCATCGCCATCACTGGGACAACTCCAGGTACAGGTAAGGCAGTTGCGTAGTGACCCTGATTTTATGGCATTGGTGCTGCCATACGTGAGAGCGACCTATGGCTGAGATAAAAGACGTTGTGCGTGAGATTGCGGAGCAGATCCGCAACCGAGTTGAAGGTATCCGGCGCGTTCCAGAAGCGCCACCAGAAAGCAATGACGTATTTCCGTTTGTTGTCGTCTACCCGCTAACAGGTGAATACGACCTGCACACACCGGAAGACATGGTCGGTTTGCACAGCATCAACATAGAACTTCATGTAGCGCGCAAAGACTTGGCGCGTGACTTCGGTACGCTGGTGGACATCATGGACGACATACCGCGCGAACTGTTAGACGCCCTAACAGACGGCGACATTGGAGAAAGTTCCAGCGACGTAAACTTATCGACATTTGGAGCAATCAATTATACATTCCGCGCTCTTGAGTGGGCGGGCGTTGAAACATTGGGTGTTACTTACACCATAAACGAAGTGAAAGTGAAGGCGAACTTGTGAACCACAATTTTTTTAACAAGATGCACTGGTGGTTGATTTGCTTTATCGGCAGTTTTATATTCTGGCTGCTGTTCATCATAGTTCTTGGGTGGTTACTATGAGCGAAGTCAGGCCCGTCGTATTCTGCCCGTGGCAGGCGGCGATGATGCACCCAGACCTGGTGCTGCCACCACTCTTTGAGATAGCGCGACAGATACCGTTTATCCACGTTCACGCAGCGCCGATTGCACAGATGCTTAACCAGGCGGTTGATGTATTCATGCAAACAGATTTTACACACTTTGTAAATCTTGACATCGACCACATTCACCCCGCCGATGTAGTTCACAGGTTGGGCAGGGACGTATTACAACACCCTGAAATCAAGATGATTGGTGGCTTGAACTTCGCACGACCGGAACCACACGTACCATGTGCCTGGATTGAGCGCGATGGCGAAGTGGTCCGCATGACGGACTGGATTGACTGCATTGAGCCGGTGGAACTACTCGGTTTCGGGTGCGTGATGATTGCCCGTGATGTCTTTCAGCAGGTCGAGCCGCCCTGGTTTATGTACGACTATTCAGATATGAGCGCCGGGGAAGATTACCAATACCCTGGCAGCGATATGTATTTTTGTAAAAAAGTAAGAGACGCGGGCATAAAGATTTACTGCGATACCAGTATTACAAGCCCACACATTGGCTATAAGTTAGCCGGAAAGGAAAGTTATGAGCGACAACGGGAAAGAGTACCAGCCTGATTACTCGGTATTGAACAAGTGGCCTGTGAGGGCGTGGAAGTGGCCCAAGCCAGTTGTATTCGTGCCGTGGATGCAATCGCTACCATATGCCGATGAGGTACTACCAAACTTCTTAGAAATTGCCAGCATGGGCGTGCCGTTCCTGCACCGTAGTTATGGTTACGCAGAGCGAGTATTGAACCTGGCGGCGTGGGATTTCTTAGAAGCGGATGACTACACCCATTTGATTATTCTGGACAGCGATCACACACACCCGGTTGACATCGTTCAACAGTTATGCCGGGTTGTGATTGAAGATCCGCAGCGTTTAGTAGTTGGTGGATTGAACTACAAGCGCACCCCACCCTACAGTCCGTGTGCATGGGCGAAAGGTAAAGACGGGCGGGTGGGCAACCTGCTGGAGTGGTCGCCCGGACTGTTCAAGGCCCACCGCATCGGCAGCGCTAACATGATTATTGCCCGTGAAGTATTTGAGCGATTAGATCCGCCGTGGTTCTTGAATGAATACAACGACGAACTAATGACCACGGATGGGTATGACACATTCTTTTGTAATAAGTGTCACGATGAGGATATAGACATTTGGTGTGATACGCGCATCAGCAGTCCGCACATGGCAAGTATGCGCGTCACAGAACGGGCGTTCAGGACTTATCTGGAAATGAATCCAGTTGAACATGAGGAGGTAACAATCAATGATTAGATTGAAGTATATCGGGAACGCATCTATCCCAGGCGTCCCAGCTCGCGATCTATCGCACGATGAAGCGAAGAAATACGGCATACTGCGGCTGGTGCGTTCTGGGTTGTATGCGGAAATCAAGCCGCCTGTAAGGCAGAAAGCGAAGGTAGAGACAGAGCTACCAGAGGAGTAAACAATGGCAGGTATAAGGAAATTACGAAAGATCCAACTTGGTAGGGAAACGACTGCCGGGACGAACGTTTCGGCCTCTACCATTTGGCGCGGGACCGGCGTTATTGACGACAATTTAGAAGTAATCTTTGTTGAAGAAGATGTCGGTTATAAGTCCGGCGTTGACCGCACGATGATACCAAAGGTTGAGGCAATGCTGGAACTTGAAGAAACACCAGCGACGTTTGAGCAGTTGCCGCACATTCTCGACATGGGCGTTGAAGCGGCTACCGCATCGGCGGACGGTTCTGGTAGTGCTTATATTTACAACTACCCATTTGCCGAGAACACCGACACCCAAACCGTCAAGTCGTATTCGATTGAAGGTGGAGACAACACCCAGGAAGAAGAATTTAGTTATGGGTTCTGCACAGGTTTCAATCTGAGCGGCGCTGCTGGTGAAGCAGTAACCATGAGCGCGACGGTTGTTGGTCGGCAGGTATCAGCCGACACGTTCAGTTCAACAGCGACGTTACCAACCGTTGAGGAAGTGCTATTTAGCAAGGGCAAGTTATATATTGACGATTCCGATGGGGCATTCGGCGGAACACAGAAGACCAGTACATTCAGGGATTTCAACCTGGAGGTTGACACTGGATGGCGTGCGGTTTATACCGGCGACGGAGAATTGTATTTCACGTTCTTGAAAAACGTCGGCGCTGAAATTACGCTTGACATCACCTTTGAGCATGACAGCACCGCAGTTGCTGAAATCGCAAACTGGCGCGCAGAGACGGCGCGGTTGATCCGCTTGGACTTCCTGGGTTCGACTGTAACAACCGCTGGTACATCGTATGGAACGAAAGCGTTGCGGATTGACCTGGCTGGTAAGTGGGAATCGTTTGAGCCATTGGACGACACGGACGGCAACGACACCGTGACCGGAACATTCAGATCCCGCTATAACAGCACCGCTTCTGAATTTGCAATCATCAGGGTAGCCAACCTGTTGGCGTCCCTGCCGTAGTGAAAGGCAATTGAATGTCTGAAATCAAGTTTGACGTACCAGGACCAGATGCGCCGGGGTTCCTGCGCAGACAGCGCAAAGTGTTGGAGTTCCAGCAAAGTCTGTCAGGAACACCGACGCCCGATATGTTGGATGCGTTGGTTGACTTCCTGGCAGATTTCATCACCGACCCACCCAAACGGGAAGATGCGGTCAATGCGTTATGGGATGCCACCCAGGAGCAGTTCGAGCTATTGCTGAAAACGCTAGGAGGGCAAGACGAAGAAAACCCTACCGAGTGACGCGCAAAGAGCGGGGAGAAATCCGCACGTTCTTCAAGGGACACCCGGCATACGTGCCTCAGTGGGTGCTCATCTTGCAGGCGGCGGACTTCGACCCGTTACGAGCGCAGGAAATCGAAGAGCGATTGACTGGGCGCTGGTGGAATTACTACCAGGTAGCGACACGCGAGCGCACGAAGGTTGAACGGGCGCAGGCTAGGAAGGTGAAGCGTGGCAACTGAAAAACTAAATATCGTCATCACGGCACAAGACAAAGCCAGTGGGAAGATTCAAGGTATATCAGGCGCACTAAAAGGCGTCGGGCAAATCGCTGGCGGTATTGTTGCATCACAGGCGCTTGGATTCGTTGCTGGCGCAGTTGGCGATTTAGCCAACGCAACTATAGATTTGGTCAAGCAGGCACCGAAACTGAAAGGCATCAAAAAAGGATTTGAATCCATCACTGGCAGCCCATTGGAGGCGCGAAAAACCTTATACGCAATGCAGGAAACATCCAACTGGATGGTTTCCAATACCGACCTGATGAAATCTTACAACCTGGCTGCCCAACTTGTTGGAAAGACATTTGCAGATCAGTTACCAGAAGCAATGATGTATCTTGGTAAAGTTGCTGGCTCAACAGGTCAAGACATCGGTTATCTGGTGGACAGTCTAGTAACTGGTGTCGGGCGCGAATCGAAAATGATTCTAGACAATCTTGGAATCACGGTCAAGAGCATGAACGACCTATTGACCGAGGAAGCAGCACGCCTTGGTATATCTGAAAGTGAGTTCAAGGATTGGGCTGATTCGATGGATAATGCCACGCGCAAGGCGCTGCTGATGGATCATGTAATGGATTTGTTACAAGAAAATACGGCAGATATGGAGACGGTTGTCGATCCATTTCAGCAGATGGCAGCAACGTTCCAGAATTTCAAAGACGATTTAGCAACGACTATCGGACCGATACTACTACCACTCGTGCAAGATTTGGCTAACCAACTTAATTATTTTGTGACATCTGATGAATTCTTAGATTGGATTGAGGAAACCGCTACATGGTTAAATAATAATTTAGTGCCGACGCTACAGCGTTTAATCGACCAAACGCATGGGATGGGTCGCAAGTTTGGAGAACTGAGAACCATTATGCAGACAGTCGGTACCATTTTAAAACCGTTTGTCGAGGGCTGGAAACTACAGGTAGAGGTATTTAGGCTGATAAAGCAGGGCATAATGAACCTAATCAATCCGCTGATTAATTTTAAAACACACCTAGAAAATATCAAAACTGCATTACCGGACTGGCTAACGCCGGGATCACCGACTCCGCTGGAGATCGGGCTGCGCGGCATTGCCAATGCGCTGGGCGATGTGGTTCACTTTTTCGGTGTGTTGGGAAGCGGCATCTCGCATCTGTTCAATTTTGGTGAACTGATGGGTGCTGAGGAGTTCGGCGGTCTGGCGGGCGGTTTTGATCGCATGTACGACTCGGCCATGCGACTGGTGGGCGGGCTGTGGAATATCATCAACACGGTCAAGGTCACCGCGGCGGGCGTGCAGCATCTTTTCGAGTGGGGTGAGCGCATGAGTCACGTCGAGTTCGGCGGCGTGAGCCGCAGCATGGAAGGCGTTTATACGTGGGTAATGAATGTTGCGAGCGCGATGCACCATTTGAATATATGGATCACGGCGGTTATCGTGCGGATCGGTCAGCTCGCCGCGCAATTTATGAAATTATCA
>Ga0180438_10006203_pt1 | contig 16246 bp, 12 predicted proteins | sample SS_ome_12_FD_132455 | JGI IMG/M metagenome (GOLD analysis project Ga0180438, IMG submission 132455) | Hypersaline lake sediment archaeal communities from the Salton Sea, California, USA - SS_3_D_2 metaG | ecosystem: Environmental > Aquatic > Non-marine Saline and Alkaline > Hypersaline >...
GACGGGACACGAAGCCTGGGGCGCCTGTGCATGGGAGCGGGTCGGTCGGCTGGCGTATCGGGATCGCCCGTCCACTTCTGGAAGTGCTCCAGCTGCCGTTTCAGACCGCGCAGCTCAGCCGACACCTCACGCAGGTCTTTCGCCAGCCATTCCTCACTGCCGAACTCTCTCTTCTCCTCAAGGAGATCGTCCTTCCATCTTTCAGCCTTCTCGATCCTCTGCTCAAGGTCCTGCCTGAACTTGGTCAGGTCGGCGAACTCCATCCACAGCATTGCCCCATCGAGATTCGCGGATTCGTTCAGCAGATTCATAGGAATCACGCATCCGTCTCGCGTCCTGACCAGAGTATTCTCAGGGACGCCGTCACGCCAGTCCTCTGAGCTCAGTTTGATGGAGTCTCTAACCAGCTCCACACCCGTGGTGACGAACCAATCATCGCCAATCTGCTCATAGTACTCGGGCTTGCTGAAGTCGATGCATTCCCATTGCCAGTGGCCTCCCAGGTGCTCCCCAACCTCGGTCACCTGTGCGGCCTCGTTCACACGGTCCATAGTCTTCTTGGGTAGTTTGAATCCCGGCACATCCAGAGGGCTCACCTTGCCCGTGTCATCAAGGCCCAGATCGTCGCCGAGGTCTATGGAGGCAACCTCGCCGATGCCCGGAAGCGTGATCTTGGCCTCGATATCGCCCAAGTCAATGTCCCGGTAGTACTTGCGGCATTTCTCCTTGCCCGGCAGCGGCTTCGGCTCAAACCCAGGCGAGCCACGGTCATCCGGCCCGTCAGGCTGGGGCTTGAACTGCTCTTGGAGGTACTCTTTGTCGGCTTCCAGTCGGTCGAGCCAGTCCTTGTTTCGACCCTCCGTCGGCCCCAGGTCCAGGTCGGCCATCTCACTACCTCCCAGCATTCCATCGGTGCGGCAAGTTGGCGCGATGTCTCAGATTCTCGGTGTACAACTTAGGCCACCAGCCTCCAAGAACCCCACCTCACCACAAGGCCCAGGAAGCTCAAGCCCTTCGGATGCGCCTCCGGATGGTGAGACACAAAAAGCGCGGGCAGAAGAACCGAGTCCGCGCAGGTTAACCTCGCCACCGTGTTGCCTTCTGGACAATCCTTGCCCCGATGCAGGACTGTCAGCGCCTTCTCGCTTGGGCTACGCCAACCTATTTGAGCCAGAAGCGGGAAGTTGCTGAAGGTAACACAAATGCTCGCACCGCGCAAACAGGGAGCGGATTGTCGTCCGATAAACGCGGGGGCCGCCCCTTCCAACGTCGACCGGTCAGTTGCGTTCCCTGGCGATCTCAAGGGCGCGACTCTCTTCGATGTCCGACGGAGAGACAGAGGGAGTGGTGCAACCCGCAGTTGCATCAACCGACGCCACAACCAGGACAGTATGCAGAGTCTTCGTCCTCAGGCCTGCAAGTCGGTGACACCGGACACTTGACTTCGATGCCAGGTTCTTATATAATGGTCAAGGACAATCCAATACCGCTCCGAGTCATGTCAACTAAGGTCCTTTGGACTATGGGACATGACCGATAGGGTACAACGGGAAACGGTTGTGCCTCCCGTGCTTGGAAAGGAGATCGATCCTGGGCCGGTGCCCTCCTCTGGGAAAAGCACTGGCCTTTTTGCATGGAGGTGCGCGCTAGAGTGCAGAGACGAAGACGATACTACTTCTCGACACGCGATCTATTGATGATAGCGGTACTGGCTGCGCTTGGTGGGGTCGCCAGCACGTACATCCAAACCCTGGCTAACGCTGTCCACGCCGCGCTGGGTTTCCCAGGGGCCACCCAGGTGCTCGCTGGACTCCACATTCTCTGGCTGGTCCTGGCCGTGGGGCTGACGGGCAAGCAAGGTGCTGGTACTGCCACCGGCATCGCCAAGGGCGCAGTTGAATTCCTCTCAGGCAACACCCACGGCATCCTGGTGATCCTGATCGATGTGGTAGCAGGAATCCTGGTCGATCTGGGCATGCTGCCCTTTCGCAACAAGAATAGCTACCCCGCCTACTCCTTCGCAGGTGGACTCGCCGCTGCGTCCAACGTCTTCGTCTTTCAGGCCTTCGCCTCGATCCCCAGCGATGTCCTGACCATGACCGCCATCCTACTGGTGGCGACTGTCTCTTTCCTCTCGGGCGCTCTGCTGGCGGGAGTGCTGGGCAAAGTCCTCCTGGATTCTCTCCGGCGCGCCGGTGTGGTCAAGGATCAGCCCACTGAGAGCCCCGCACGACAGGTCTTCCTCGCCTTCGTGGGTATCGTCTCAGTCCTGGCCCTGGCCGGCGGTCTATACCTCTATTTCGCCCTCCAAGGACCACCCAGTGTGCGCATCGCCGGGCAGGTGAGCGCGCCGTATGAGTACAGCTACAACGATAGAGATGAAGCCCTGGTGGTCACCATCCAAGAAACCGCCAAGCCTGGACTGATGGGGACTTACACCGGGCTCCCACTTCGAGAGATAGTATCCCGTGCACAGCCCGCTGCGGACGCTACCGCCATTCTCGCCAGAGGAAACGACGGCTACGATTTCTTCATCGAGATGACCGAATTGGAGAAGAATGAGACCCTCATCCTGGCTCACTCGGGCGGCGGAGGAGAGCTGACCTATAGCGTCGCCGGTGCCCAGAATAGCAAGGCCTGGGTCCGAAACGTGGTGGAGGTCTTGGTCATTGGGCGCACTGTGGTGGAGATCACGGGCTCTCTCGATAGTCCCCGGGAATACGATCCCGACTTGTGGCAGTTCGAGATGGACAATGCCCGGCTTGACGTGGGATACGGCACTCGCAAGTACCAGGGCGTTTCCCTGGCTACGGTCCTGGAAACGATGGGACCCCATTCGCAGGCGGACTTGGTGACGTTGAGAAACTCCGCTGGGGACGAGCAAGAGATCGAACTGAGCGAAGTGATGGAGAACCCCAGCATCCGCATCTTCAACGTCACAGGCGACGAGGGGCTCATTTTCGCCGTGGCGAGTGACGGTGGCAAAGTCTGGCTCACAAACGTGACGGAGATCGAAATCACATGATTCGCATTCGCGGGCTCAGTTTCAGGTTTCAGGGCAGCGAGACGGAGACCCTCAGCGATATCAATCTCGATATCCGGCCGGGCGAGTTCGTAGTCATCACCGGTCCCAGCGGCTGTGGCAAGTCGACGTTGGCCCTGGCGCTGGGCGGCTACCTCTTCCGTCAGTACGCAGGTGATGCAACTGGTGAGGTGGCGGTGGACGGCCTTGATGCGCGGGAGTCAGAGATCTTCGATATCGCCGAGCTTGTTGGACTGGTACAGCAGAACCCTGAGGCTCAGCTCTGCACCCTGAGCGTGGCCGACGAAGTAGCTTTCGGGCTGGAGAACCGGCGTCTACCACGACAGATGATCGAGGAGCGATCGGAGTGGGCCCTGGACATCGTCGGGGCGCTGCATCTCGTCGATCGCCCTCTGGCGACGCTCTCGGGAGGCGAGAAGCAGAAGGTGGCCATAGCGGCGATGATGGCCGCCAAACCGCAGGTGCTCATCTTCGACGAGCCGACATCGAATCTCGATCCCACCGCCACGGGAGAGATTTTCGAGGTCATCCAGCGCATACAGGAGAAAGCAGGCATCACGGTCATCGTAATCGAACACAAGCTGGGCTACCTGAGACCATTTCACCCGCGGGTGATCAGGATGGAGCATGGCCGCGTGGTCAGCGACGGGAGGCATCTCACGCCCTATCTGCCGTCCCGCAGCAACCGCGCAGCCTGCCACAGTGCAAACGCGGACTCCAACAATAATCGCGTAGCCCGCACTGAGCACCTGACCGTCGAGTATGACAAAGTGCCCGTATTGGACGACGTCTCGCTGGACTTCCACACCGGAGAGTTCGTCACCGTGATGGGAAACAACGGATCGGGCAAGACCACCTTGCTGCGCTGTCTCATGGGATTGCTCAGGCCGCAGGCAGGAGACGTAGAGATCTTTGGTCAAGACATTGACAAGTTTCCCGTATCCTCGCTGGCACGCGATGTGGGCTTCATCTTCCAGAACCCAGACCACCAGCTTTTTGCAGAGAGTGTATGGGAGGAAGCGATCTTTGCCCCTCGCAACTTCGGTCTGCTGAACGAAGAGACCAGACGCCGGGTGCTGGATCTGCTGGAACGATGCCGGCTGGACGGATATCGGGAAGCCCACCCTCACAGGCTGAGCTACGGTGAGAAGAGGCGTCTCAACCTGGCGTCCGTCCTCTCCTATGAACCGGGGCTGATACTTCTCGACGAGATACTCATCGGCCAGGATATGGAGAACGCCATGCTGATCATGGATCTCCTCAAAGACCTCACTACTCAGGGCAGCACTGTGGTCAATGTGACCCACAATCCGGAGACAGCCTGGCTTTACAGCGATCGTCTACTGTTCCTGGAGCGGGGGAGAATCGTGGTGGATGCGCCAACCCCAGAAGCCTTCGCCAGGCTGGCCAATCTGGGTCTGAAGGACTACCTGCCCAACGGAAGTGTGGAGCAGCTACTAGCAAGATGAGGGGAAAGCCAAAGATAACCTACCAGCCAAGACAGTCTTGGCTCCACGCCTTGCACCCCTTGGCAAAGCTGTGCTGGCTCGCTGGACTGAGCATCTCACTCTTCCTCGTGCACAGCCCAGTGTCGGTGGTGACCATTTTGCTGCTCACGGTCATCGGTTTCCCCCTGGCCGGAATCAGCCTCCGCAGCGACGTCCGCGGCATTCGCTTTCTGACCACCATGGGCGTACTGCTCTTCTCGCTCCAGGTTCTCTTCAATCACAGTGGATCGAGTATCCTGGATGTCTCGCTCGGTACGGTGAATCTCTCAGTAACCGAGGTGGGAGTGGCGAACGGGATCTATGTGGGCGGAAGGTTCCTCACTCTGGTCCTGATGAGCTATCTTTTCGTGCTCACCACTGACCCCAGCGCCCTCGCGTACTCCTTGATGCGCATCGGGCTGCCCTACAGATATGGTTTCGTTCTCATCACTGCGCTTCGTCTGGCTCCGATCTTCGAGGTGGAGAGCAACACCGTGTACCAGGCGCAACTCACCAGGGGAATCGAGTACGACGTCCGCAGTCCACGGAGATTCCTGACCCTGGCGCGCCAACTGATACTTCCCCTCTTGGTGTCGGCACTCAGCAAGGTAGACGATCTCGCAGTGTCTATGGAGGGCCGCTGCTTTGGCAAGTATCCCACTAGAACCTATCGCCGAGCACCCAACTACGGAAGCACTGATATCTTGGCCCTCGTGGTGCTGGCAGCAGGTGCGTTAGGCATGGTTCTGCTGGGTGCACTAAGGATTTGAAGGGAGGCTGTCCAAACGTGACTAAGAGAGTCAATGTCAACCTGACCACAATCATCGCCGTTCTGATCGGCATCGCAGTCGGAGTGACGGCAAGTATTGGCGGACTGCTCATCTCTCCTCATTTGGCGGGCGTGTCGTCCGAGTTCAGATGTGTGAGCTGCCACCAACTACACGGGGCGATCACCCTGGACAATGTGCCGTTCAATGCCCTGGTACTCTTGACTGGCGACGTCCCCGAGCCCAAATGGATCACCGTGAATGACATCCTTCCCTACCGTCACTTGGGAGAGGCAAGCATCACCCTGCAGGAACTGCTAGCCCAAAATGGGGTACACGCCTTCAAGGAAGTTAGCCTGATTTCCACCGACGGTGGCCTAGTGACGCTCGCTAAGGACAACATTGGGGAGAGTTCGCTGGTCCTGCCTTACCTTGAAGGCATCCGTTTCCAGGATGCCAACCTGCACGTCTCCACCTGGCTTAAGGGTATCAGCAAGATCATCATCGTGGGCGAAGAGTTGCCCATCGTCATCGACGGTCGCGCGACTTCTATGGGACGCCTTCTGAGAGAAAACACCCTGACCGTCGTATCGGAGCGAAGCTTCCCCATGTACCGGAGCGAGGAGGACGGGCAGGTTCGAGAAGGAGAGTACTCACACCTGCATACCGGAGCCCCTATCAGCGGAGCGGTCGCTCATCCCGACTTCACATCCCTCACGGTGATCGACGCTCAGGGCGAGACCTACACCGTCAATGCGCTGCAAGCAGAACAGGCAATCCTGACCATCTACTACGGCCAGCCCACTCTCCTGCTTCCTGATCTGCACCGGGGCGAGTGGATCTCTGAAGTAGTGCGGGTGGAATCAATCCCCTAGCCTGGCCATCAAGACCATTGAAACGAAACGGGGTGGTGACTCTGAACAAGTCACCACCCCTCTGCGTTCAAGCCTGAAGTCGCACAAACCGGCTCGCTACTCCACCACGATGCTAACCAGTTGGGAAACCCACTGGCTCGCTGGAAGCCCAGGCACCACCAGCCGTACAGGGCTCTCAGGATCGGAATCGGCCAACCATTCACCATCCATCTTGAGGGCAACCACGGCATCCTTCCCCAGATCGGCCAAGGACATGCTAGCGCTGTAGCCATCCGCGGCCGTAGCAGTGATCGACGTCGCGTCACCGCGCACCGCAACCAGGTCGAACAGGGTGCTCACGGGGACACCCTCGAAATCTTGCGTGCTTTCTCCCTTCTTAGTCTGCACCAACACTCCCTCCAGCAACACCAGTTCCTGACCAGACAACTGTACGTAGTCGAAGGTCCTCTCGTTGTCCATGGCTCCCTCGAAGGACAGTTGCCAATCCACCTGAGGCGGCAAAGCGCCCGCACCCTCGACCACAATGCTGTCCAACTGGAAGATCCAATGGTTGGATGGCTTGTTGGGTACCACGAGTCTGATCGGTCCGTGGTCAGCATTGGATTCGCTGATCCACTCACCATCCATCTTCAGGGCCACGATGGCATCTTCCAGATCTGCCATGGAAATCATGATGGCATAGCCATCCGCGGCCATGGCAGTTATGCCACTGGCTGAGGTGGCCGCCTCTGCCTCCTCAAGGATGGCGGCCAAGGACACACCCGCCCAGTCGTTGACCGTATCTTCGCCACGGGATTTCTGCATCAGGATCTGATCCAGCGACACCTGCTCCATGGCTGCCAGATCTGCATAGCTTAAGGTCAAGGGGTTGCCTACCTCACCATCCACGGTGAGCGTCCAGTCCACCTGTGGAGCCTGGCTCCCGCCGCCATTGCCACAACCCACAAGAATCAGCACAATAGTGGCTAGCAGCAGCACCACGCCACTTTTCACTAGTCTCACCTGTCTCTGCCTCCTATCGCTGTTCCGTTCATTATGCTTCGTGCACACACCCAAAAAGGCTCTACCCACTCTTCACTTCCGACTATCACCCCCTTCTAGATAATATCCTGTGCCCAAAAGGAGGTAGATACCCAGACGCCGGATAGAGCCCCAACGACATTCTCCTTTCCAAGCACGGGAGGCACGGCCCTTTCAAGTCGTACCCTAGCGCCCAGCGACCATGAGTTCACACCTGTAGGATCGCAGGGTCGGAGAACACCTATGTTTATGATGTAAAGGTGATTAGAAGAAACCCAATTGGCACGGCGAGATAGGAATGCCCAACGCCTCCGCTGCGTTTCCGAGATCGAGACGCTTCAGTTTCAGTTCGCTGGCGATCTCCCAGGCCGCCTCACAAGCCAGCCGGCCTTCTTCGAGGCGCGCGCGGATGCGATCTTCCAGTTCCTCGCTCACATCCACATCTGGCGTTACGATCCGTCCTTTGCCTTGACCCCTGGGCGCGTAGCCGAACAGCCCCAGCAGGCACTGCGCAGCATGAACGTCGATTTCGGTGGCCGTCCTGCCGACTTCAACAGGGTCCGCCCGCAACTTGCGCGCGATGCTGTGCATCGTCGCACAGGTTATCCTGCCGTCGTCCTCCAACGATGTTTGGATCTCCTCCGCAATTTGCTGCTTAGTCATTCCACGACTCCACGAAAAAAGCGCTCTCGGATAGGAGCGCTCTGTATGCCAGCCCTTCTCCTTTCCGAACACGGGAGGCATAGCCTTTTCAAGCCACACCCTGCCGCCCAACGCCCATGGGTACTCCCTTTAGGCACGTTGGGTCGGAGAAGCCATTCTTCGATTGGTATTATACCCCCATCCGCTTCAAGGTGCAAGTCGTGCCGCACACGCCTTCAGTCGAGCATCGACACGATCTCCCCCGGAAGCCGGTCCCTGTTCTGGAGAGTCACCTCGATGACCCGAGTTTGCTGGCCCTCTAAGCGATGATCCACGAACTCCACCAACTCCGGTCTAACCACCACCAGGGCCAAAGAGTAGTCTCCTTCGCTCAATACATGCAGCGCCTCCACCAGCCCCTGGCCCAACTCAAGCTCCAGCGGCCCCAGCTCGTCCACCACGAGCAAGTCACAAGGAGTCGCTCTGGACAACAAGCTTACGCCCCATTCCAATGTCGAGGGAACGAACCTGTATTTGCCCCACCTCACCTTTCCCGGCGCGCGGTCGGCGGTAGCCAGGGCGCGCTTCGCGCCGCTTGCTGCGTCAACCAGGGAGATACCCACCTTGTCACCGTCTACGATAACCGGCGGAGAGAGCACCCCGGCGCAGGAATATCCTTGCTCCAGTACCTCCCGCACAACCCGCTGACACAAGTGCGTCTTTCCGACACCACGCTCCCCAGTCAGCAGAACCACGCCGCCCATGCAAACCACCCTGAAGATCGGCTAAGTCATCTTGACCACGATATCTGTGATGACGTTGGCCGCCTCATCACCCCTGTCAGCCGAGTTGCTCAGATGACGGTACAATTCCCTGAGCTTCAGCATCTCCACTATGTGCTCGCTCGTGGCTGGACCGCTGAAGAGATCAGCCAAGGCCTCCCGGTAGATAGTCTCCATCCTGTTCTCTAGGGCTTTGGCTCTCATGGCATGTTCGTAGGCCACACCGGAGTGGTCCTTCAATCGCAGCGTGGCCAGATGTATCTCATTGGCCGCCTCCTTGAGCAGAGAGGCCATACGGAGTAGATGCTTGTTCGGTGAGATGTCCAAGATGGTCATCTCCTCCACCGTGGAATCACCATAGTCGAGAATATCGTCAATGGCTCGCGACAACGCGAAGATGTCCTCCCTATCGATAGGCGTCACGAACGTGCGGTTCAGCTCGTCCACGAGGATACGGCGCAACTCGTCGGCCTCCTTCTCAGCCTGGATCACCCTTTTCGCGGCATCGCGTGCGCCACTCCTCATGTAGTCCTCTAGGGCTTCCATACCCTCTAGCGTCTTCGATGCCTGCTCACTGATTAAACGGAGGAAGCTATCCTGTCTCGGTCGTATGAATTCTTTGAATCCCATATCCTACACACCTCCCAGCAGGCGCTCGAGCGGGAAGAACATCAATGCTGCTCCCAGCGCGGTGACAGGTATCGTCAGCAGCCAGGCGGTCAAGATATCAGCTGCGACTCCCCAGCGCACCTTGGAGACGCGTTGCGCCGAGCCCGCGCCCATGATGGACGAACTCACCACCTGAGTGGTGCTGACCGGCCCGCCGAAGAGTGCGGCCCCCAAGATCACCGCCGCAGAGGAAGCTTGGGAGACAAATCCATCCACAGGCCTGAGCCGGTAGAGTCCAGCACCAAGGGTCTTGATAATGCGCCACCCCCCGAGGGCAGTCCCCAAGGAGATAGCCGCCGCCGAGAGCGCGATGACCCACAGAGGCACTGCGAACTCCCCCAGGAAGCCACCTGCCACCAGCCCCATGGTGATAACACCCATGGTCTTCTGAGCATCGTTGGTACCGTGACTCAGTGCCAGGGCAACGGCAGTGAGCACTTGACCCCGCTTGAATGCCCAATTGACTCGTGGAGTGGCGCCACGCACCAGAAACAACACCACCTTCATCAGCAGGTAGCCAAAAACCAGCCCCAACACCGGCGAGGAGATCAGAGCAACGACGACCTTCACCACCCCTTCCACATGAATCGCCTGGAATCCACTGGCGACCGTCACCGCGCCCACAATGCCGCCCAAGAGGGCGTGCGATGAGCTGGACGGAAGCCCAAAGAACCAGGTAACGAGATTCCAGAGGATGGCGCTCAGCAGCGCCGCCATGACCACCGTCACAGTGATGGTCTGGGGACTTACCACCTCTTTGCCGATAGTTGTAGCCACGGCTACCCCGAAAAGGAACGGTGCCAGAAAGTGCGCGATGGCGCTAAGCATCAGCGCCCGTCGCGGTCCCATGGCCCTGGATGAGATCATCGTGGCCACGATGTTCGCACTATCATGGAAGCCATTCAAGAAATCGAAGACCACAGCCACCACGACCAGTGCGATTGTCCAGACCTGACCCGACGACATGCCCCACATCCCGCGAAATGCGCCGAATGCTGTCCATGACCACTGTGGCCGGACTATGTCCGGCCACGTCAGCGCACCAGCGCAAGTCTGTGCCTTAACTATACCAGAGCTTCTAGCCCCCGTCAAGCGTTCCCTGCGCAGCTCGACTCCGCACACACTTGACGCTCAAGGTTGATGGTGCTATACTCGCCCAGAGCACTTCAAGAAGCGCCAACATCTTCCCACTCGCGAAAGCACCACTCCCACGTGAAGGCAAGGAGGCACGAGTGGCTGTCCCCCGACTGGACGGCAAACAACTCCTCAAAGACCTGTACTCCCTGGCTCACTTCGGCGCGTCCTCCGGGGGAGCCATCAATCGCCTAGCTTACGGCGAAGCCGACCAAGAGGCGCGCCGGTGGGTGGAAGATCAAATGCGCGAGCTGGGTCTGACTGTGAGAACGGACCAGGCAGGCAACACCATCTGCACCTACCCCGGACGGGTGCCTCATCTGACTCCCGTCGCTATCGGCTCCCATACCGACACCGTCCGAGATGGCGGGCGGTATGACGGCGCTCTGGGCGTGACTGCGGCCATGGCCTGCGTTCGGTCTTTGCAGGCCGCGGGTGTGCACCTCCGGCATCGCGTGGAGGTGATCAACTTCGCCGCGGAGGAAGCGACCCTGGGTGGCAGCATCGGCAGCAGGGCCATGGCGGGCTCCCTGTCGCCGCAGATCCTGGACGCGGCGGGATGGGATGGCGCCCCGGTCAGCTCCCACCTCAGGACGGCGGGTTTGGACCCGGGAGCCGTACCCCAGGCGCGACGACCAGCGCGCAGCCTGGCCTGCTTCCTGGAACTCCACGTGGAGCAAGGCGGGATACTTGAGGCCGCCGGCCTTCCGTTGGGCATAGTAGAGGCTATCGCGGGCCTCAGGCGCTACACCGCCACCTTCAAAGGGTCCGCCAACCACGCTGGGAGCACACCCATGGCCCAGCGGCAGGACGCGCTGGTGATGGCGGCTCCCTTCATCACAGCCGTGCGCGACATAGCGGTGGCACACGGAATCGTAGGCACGGTGGGTACTTTGCACCTGGAACCCGGCACGCGCAGCGTGATACCGGGTTGGGTAGAATTGGGCATTGAGACCAGAAGCCCCAGCGAATGCACACTGGACATCGCGGAGGAGCAGCTCAATCAGAGCGCGGAGGACTGCGGCGGAGAGGTCTTGGTGCTGTCCAAGAAACCCGCCGCCGCGTCAGAGCCCCGGCTCCTGGACGCCCTTGAGGCGAGCTGCGAGGAACTCGGCGTCCCCCACATGCGGATGCCGAGCGCCGCCGGTCACGATGCTCAGTGTATGGCCCACATCGCCCCGATGGCGATGCTCTTCGTTCCGAGCCGGGGAGGCATCAGCCACTCACCGGACGAATACACCGATCCTCAGAGCTGCGTGACGGGAGCAGAGGTACTCCTGAACGGTCTAGTGAGAATCGACTCGTTGTTGGACACAGAGGGGTAGACAGGGAACCCATACCCCCGTGCTCGACGCTCAGGTCACGTCCGCGACCGCGTTGGAGAAGGGTCCGATGGAACAGAGCCTGCGAAGCATTCTCAGCGATTGGGAGAGCACCGGTGACCTACACTACGTCGACCGCCCCGTAGATCCCCGGCACGAATTGGGGGCCGTGCTCTGGCTGAGAAGGCACGGTCCAGCCCAGTTCTTCCGCCACATCGAAGGCCATGAAATGCCCGTAGTGGGCAACCTCCTCAACACCAGAGAGAAGATCGCCCGCGGATTGGGCATCGAGCGTTCCCAACTTCAGGAAACCTGCCTGGCGGCTCTGCGCAACGGCATCGAACCGGTGATCGTAGCGGAGGCTCCGTTGAACGAAGTGCACCGCCAGGGCGAGGTGGACATCCCCTCGTTGCTCCCCGTACCTACCTGGTTTGAGCGAGAGGGGGGACCCTACATCACAGCGGGTGTGATAGTCGCCAAGGACCCGGATTCTGGTCGACGTAACGTCTCCATCGCGCGGCTGCGGGTGGAAGGGGGGGACAAACTCTTAGCGGGCATCGCGCCCACCCATCATCTGAGTGAGTTGCTGCGAAGGGCACAGGCCTGTGGGCGTACACTGGAGGTCGCGGTTGCCATAGGCAACCATCCGGCTATACTCGTCGCTTCCCAAATGTACGTGGAGTTGGGTCACGACGAATTCGACATCGCCGGAGCCCTCCTGGGCGAACCTGTCCGCTTGGTTCAATGCCGTACCGTAGACCTGGAGGTCCCGGCCGGAGCCGAGATCGTGCTCGAAGGCGCGCTCGATCCGATGAGTAGCATCGAGGAGGGACCCGTGTCGGAGTTTCACGGGTTCTACGTCGGGTACGGCCCGGGCCACGCTATGCACGTCCAGGCCATCTCCCACCGCAGGGACGCCATCTACCAGGCCATTCTGCCCGGGTATGCTCCCGAGCACTGCCTTCTGGGGGGAGTGGCTATCGGCGCCACTGTCTGTAGGGCGCTTCGGCAAGCCATGCCAAAAGTGCGGCGAGTATTCGTCAGCGACGGAGGAATGGGTCGGCTACATGCCACAATCACCGTACACAAGCCTCTGCCCGGGGACGGAAAGAGAGCCGTCAAGCTGGCCATGGAGCAGGTGAACCTGCTGAAACTAGTCATCGTGGTAGATGATGACATTGACCCCGAGGACTGGACCCAAGTGGAATGGGCACTGGCCGCGCGGATGCGTGGTGGGCGGGACATCGTGATCTTTCCCGAATCCAGGGCCGATCGTTGTGAGCCTCTAGTGGAAGACGGTACAGTGACCAAGGTGGGCATAGTGGCTACGACCCGGCCGGGCGACGGAGAGCCGGGGGGTCGATTCGAGTTGGCGTACCCTCCGCGGGAAGTGCTGGAGCGCGTGCGCCGGGAACTGGACGAATACTGACTGCGTCACGCGAGGAGAAAAGCATGATTCTCGAGTTGGACGGCCAGACCTTGGCAGCCTCGGATGTGGTCTCCGTGGCCACGATGCCGGACGGCGAGTGGCCCGAGGTGTGCCTCTCGGCGCATTCTCGCGCCACACTGGCCAAGGCGCGGCACTATATCGACGAGTACTGGCTGACCCAGGATGCTCCGCCCATCTATGGATTCAACACCGGCGTGGGAAAGCTGAAAGACTCAGCGATTGAGCTGAAACAGATCCAACTGTTCCAGGAGAAACTCATCAACTCTCATAGCTCAGGCATCGGCGAGCCCTTGCCGGAAGACGTAGTGAGAGCCACGCTCATCCTCAGGGCAAACGCTTTCGCCCGGGGCTTCTCTGGTGTCCGTCCCCAAGTTGTGGACCGCCTGCTGGCGATGCTCAATCGAGGCGTGCACCCTGTCATACCGCAACTTGGCTCCGTGGGGGCCAGTGGCGACCTGGCTCCCCTGGCTCACGTGACCGGTGTGCTGGTGGGTCATCCGCAGGCGGAGGCGTTCTACCAGGGAGCACGAGTGCCTGCCACAGACGCCCTGGAGGCGGCCGGTATCGACCCCGTCCGTTTCAAGCTGGAGGCCAAAGAGGGCCTGGCCTTGATCAACGGCAGCACGGTGTCGCTGGCCATCGCTATACTTGCTGCACACGAGGCCCGGAGGACCCTGGCCAATGCCGAAATCGCGCTGGCCCTGAGCCTAGAGGCCATGCGGGGAGAGTTGGCCGCGTTTGATGCTCGCATCCAGACAGCGCGTCCACATCCAGGCCAATCCAGAACCGCTGACATCGTGCGCCGCCTCACGGACGGCAGCCAGCGATGCACCGATGCAGCACGGCAAACTGTCCTTCCGGACGAAGATCGGCTGCCAGCACAGACCATCTCTGCGCGGGTGCAGGACGCCTATTCCCTGCGCTGCGCCCCCCAGGTTCACGGTCCCGTGCGGGACGCACTGGAGTACATAGAGAGCATCCTGAGCAGGGAGATCAACTCATCCACCGACAACCCACTGATATTCCAGACAGGTGACGGGTACGACGTCTTGAGCGGGGGCAACTTCCACGGGCAGTACCTGGCCCAGGCCATGGACCTGCTGGCCATGGTCATGACCGACCTGGGCAGCATCAGCGAGCGGCGGACCTACCGTCTCCTGGATCCGACGATGAGCTACGGTCTGCCCAGCAATCTGGCAGCCACACTCCCGGGGCTCAACACCGGTTACTCCATCGCCCACTGCTCCATGGCGGCGCTGGTGGCGGAGAACAGGACCCTCTGCGGGCCAGCGAGTGCGGACTCTATACCCACCAAGAGCAACCAGGAGGATCACGTCAGCAACAGCACCTGGTGCGCCCGCAAGGCACAGACGGTAGTCGGCAACGTGCAGCAGATTGTGGCCACTGAAATGCTCATCGCCGCCCAGGCCATCAGCCTGACGGAGCCGCTGCTGGGAGAGTTCTCTCTTGGCGCGGGCTCTGCCGCTGCATCATCAGCAGTCCGCGACAAGATTCCAGCAGCCTTGGAGGGCGACCGGTGGCTGCACGCCGACCTGGTTGCTGCTCTGAAGCTGGTCCGCAGTGGTGCGCTGCTGAAAGAGGTGGAAGAGGTGGTCGGGCCTATCCAATAGAGAATCGCCGCCATCAGAGAGTCAGACAAGAGTCGGATTTCGGAGCGTACGAAGCGTACGGAGCCTGCGCCAGGATGCTCCAACGTAGGAACCAAGCAGAGTGTTTGGCACCCAATTGAGGGTAGCGTCGGCAGGGAGCGAACCCGCAGTCAGACTGCCGTGTCAGGAGGGTTGAGGTGGACCTGGCAATAACCGGAGGCGAGGTCATCACGGAACACGGCCGTTCCCGTGCGGACGTGGGCATCGCCGAGGGGAGGATCGTAGCCCTAGCGGCCCCCGGCAGGCTAGGCAAGGCCGAAGAGAGCATAGACGCCTCCGCCATGTTGATCCTCCCAGGAGCCGTCGATGCCCATTTCCACAGCCGCACGCCGGCCCACAGCCAGCGCGGTGACTTCTACACCGAGACGAGGGCGGCAGCGGCGGGAGGCGTGACCACAGTCTTCGAGATGCCGATCTCTAAACCCGGCTGTGCGACACCCGAGATCTTTCAGAACAGACGGCGACTGATCGAAGAGCAGGCCATCATCGACGTCGCCCTCTATGGCGCACCGGGGACCTTGGTCCGGTCCGATGTGCTGGGCATGGTGGAAGCGGGTGCAATCGGATTCAAGATCTTCATGCATCGGCCTGTCTTGGGCCGCGAAGACGAGTTCATCGGCATCTGCCTGCCCGATGACGAGCAGTTGTTCCAAACGCTCGCGCTGGTGAAGGAGACGGGCAAGCGGCTCGTAGTGCACTGTGAAAGTGACTCCATGTTGGAGGCGGGTCTGGCGCGCATCCGCGACGAAGGGCGGGCCGATCCGCAGGCACACATGGACTCGCGGCCTACCGTCGTGGAAGCGGTGGCAGTGGCCAATTTGCTGACCCTGGCGGAAGACCTGGAGACGCCAGTGCACGTTGCTCACGTGAGCTCGGCCCACGCTCTACAAGTCATTCGCCGCTATCAGCGCGACGGCGTAGACGTCTCAGCGGAGACTTGTCCGCACTATCTGTTCTTCACCGAAGATGACTATCTACGCCTTGGTCCCTACGCCAAATACAACCCTCCCATCCGGGGTGCTGAAGATCAGCGCGCCCTCTGGCAGGGGCTGGCCGACGGCAGCGTCAGCCTCGTCACCAGCGATCATGGCCCCTACCTGGTGGAAGAAAAGGAGCGCCACCGCGTCAAGCCGTGGCTGGTGCCCTCCGGCGGCCCCGGCGTTCAGATGTTGCTGCCCATGATGGTGACCGCGGCGCTCCAGGGTCGCCTCTCGCTGGAGCAGGCGGTGCGGCTGATTAGCGCCGAACCGGCCAGACTGTTCGGCCTTGACGGTCGCAAAGGCACTATCGCTCCGGGCGCGGACGGCGACCTCTGTATCTACGATCCGCGTCCCCAGACGGTGATGACCCGCGACCGGATGTTCAGTAAAGCACGGGATGTGAAC